>ERZ773038.669-NODE-669-length-21466-cov-6.250479_pt1 | contig 21466 bp, 12 predicted proteins | sample MGYA00511665_ERZ773038 | MGnify/ENA primary metagenome ERZ773038 (study PRJEB29015, sample SAMEA2737966) | human oral metagenome | biome: human oral; feature: human-associated habitat; material: dental | place: China | collected 2028 ... | reverse complement strand
GGCGCCGACGAGCCCGAGGAGCTCCTCGAGGAGGACATCCCCCCGGTCGCGCAGCCCGAGACTCCCGCGCAGCTCGCCGCCCGCGCCGCCCGGCAGGCGCGGCCAGCGGCTGTGCCACCCCCCCGGCCCGACGCCCCGCAGGGCGAGGGTCAGCGCCCGGGCGGCGTGCAGGCGCAGGACGAGCGCGGCGTGGCCGAGCAGTCGCCAGATGACCCGAGTTCCGCGTCGCAGGCGCAGGCCGCGTCCGGCCAGGATGCCTCGCCCCGTCGCGCCCCCCGGACCTCGGCGCGCCCCTCCTGGCATCCCATCTCCTCCGTGCCCGCCGACTCCCCGGCCGGGCGGATGACCCGCAAGATCGGGACTGGGACGTACAAGCCGCGCAACGAGGACAGGCCCCACTGGGTGCCGGTCTTCGACGCCAAGCGCGACGATCCCCACTCCGACATCGCGCTTCCGGACTGGAACTTCCCCGTCGGCTCCGCCCACGACGTGCGGGTGGTCGACGACCGCTCCGGCCTCGCCCGCGAGGAGGAACCCCCCAAGCCCACGGTCCATGCCGACGGGCGCTCCACGATCCTCGCCCCCGGGCTGCCCGACAACACCCCGGTCGGCCCCATCCCCGAGGACGAGGCCACACAGACCGGCATCCTGCGCAGGGTCGTCGTTCGCCCCACGATGACCGGCGCGATCCCGGTCGTCAAGAGGCGATAGAGGGAAGCGGACGTGAAACCCCTGTCGATCGCCTGGGTTGGACTGGTCGGCGTCGTGAGTGCCGCGCTGAGCTTCTTAGGGTTCCTCGCGCACATGCGCGTCGGCAACACGCCCCTGATCGTCACGCCCGGCCCGGCGGTGCTCTTCGCGCTCGCCACGGCGCTCCTCATCTGGTCCGGCCTGGCCGTGCGGCGCCTGCGGGCCGACAAGGAGACGTGGATCAATGCCCTGGGTGCCATGCCGGTGGCGGTCTTCGCTCGCGCGAGCGCCCTGGTCGGCAGCGCCCTCACCGGGATCCTCGCCGGAGTCATGGCCGTTTCCCTCCTACAGGTGAGTGCTCCCGCGATGGCGTCGAACGCGATCGCGGCGGGCCTGAGTGCCCTCGTCGGCCTGGTGTGGGTGATCGTCGCGATCGTCGTCGAGCGATGGTGCGTCATCAACCCCGACGACGAGGGGGGCTCCTCGAACACGCCCAGCGCGGCCGCCTGAGGGCACCGGGAGGCGGTTCGCCCGCGTGCGGCGGGCAAAATCGGACGCCCCCGAGCGTGAGGCGCGCGTCGGGGTCCTCGCCCGGTATCGTGGATGCGTGGCTGATCAGCGTAAGAACTCCCCCAAGCGGCCCTCCCGGCGCCCCGCGTCGACGAGCGCCCACGGTCGCGTCGGCGACCGCGCGTCCCGAGCCTCCTCGGGCGCGCGCCCCGCGTCTGCGCGCCCGAGCGGGGAGCGAGGACGAGGCCGGGCCGGGGCACGTGCGGCGAACGCGGCGTCGGCCTCCCGTGGCGGCGGGCCGCCCGTGAACCTGTGGCCCAGGCGCATCATCACCGGGCTCGGGCTCCTCCTCATCATCGCCCTCCTCCTGTGGGGCATCTCCTCCGTCGTGCGAGCCATCGCCTCCTCCGTGTCCGGGGGGCAGGCCGCCCAGTCCGACTCTCAGTCGGCCCAGTCCGGCGCGGTCGAGGCCTCGGAGTACGCTTTGTCGGGAGGCCAGGTGGCCACGGCGGACGGGCTCCTCACAGACGGAACAACCATCGACATTCCGGCCTGCCCCGAGCGCGACATCGCCGCGAGTGCGACGGCGGAATCGATCAGGTCCGGGTCGGCTCTCCCCGTCGCGCTGACCCTGGGCAACCGCGGGAACGTCGCCTGCTCAACCTCCCTGACGCGCTTGTCCCTGCGCGTGACGACGGGAGACCAGACGGTCTACAACTCCGCGAGCTGCGCCGACTCCCAGCAGGTCTCCACGACCCTGCTGCTTCGTCCGACGGCGTCGTGGACCGGGTCGCTCACCTGGGACGGCCGGGTGTACGCGGACGGCTGCACGGCGCCGACGGGTGGGGCGAGCCCCGCCCCCGCGGGCACCTACAGGGTCGCGCTCGTGATGGACGGGCGCGAGGTCGGTTCTACCGTGGTGGATGTCGCGCCTGCCCCCACTCCCGCCCCCACCCCCCAATCCGGCGCTCAGTCGGGGTCGCAGTCGGGGGCCCAATCGGGCCGCTGATCGGGGAAGGCGGGCATCGCGGGCGGGCGCACCCGCTGCCGAAGGCGGCGAGGAGAGCCGCCGCCCTGTCTCCCGAGCGGGCTACCAGCCGACGATGCCGGTTGCGACCGCCCGCGCCTGGTGGGCCAGGTTCTCGGTGATGACCTTCGCCCGGTAGGGGCCGATCCCCTCGATGCGTTCCAGGTCCGCCACCGAGGCCGCGCGCAGCTCGGGCAGGGACGTGAAGCGCGAGGACACCTCCTTGATGGCGTTCCACGACAGGTGAGGCACCAGTGACAGGGCGCGCACGCCGCGGGGCGTGATCTCGCGGTCGAGGTCCGCGACCTCGTACACGTCCAGGCCGAGGATGTTCGCGATGGCGGTCAGGTCCACGATCCGCTCCGATCCCATGGACGAGAGCTCGGCCTCGACGCGGGCGACGTCGCCGGGGTCGCGGATGTAGTCGCGCATGACGAGGGCGCGCTCGGAGGCGGATCCGCGCACCAGGTCCTCGACCTGCAGGGCCAGAAGGCGGCCCTCGGACCCCAGTTCCTCCAGGCACTCGGTGATCTCCGAGGTGATGCGCCGGATCATCTCCATGCGCTGCATGACGGTGGCGACGTCGCGCACGGTCGCGCTGTCGCGCATCTCCAGGATCGTCAGGGTCTGCAGCACCTCGTCCAGGCGCTGGCTGTAGCGATCCAGCGTGTCCACGGCCAGGTTGGCGCGCGACAGGAGCGCCTCGGGCTCCTCCACGAGGCGGTGCTCGGTCCCCACGTAGATGGAGATCATGCGCATGGAGGCGGACAGGGACAGGACGGGAAGGTGGGTCTGCCGAGCGGTGCGCTGGGCGGTGCGGTGGCGCATGCCCGACTCGTCGGTGGGGATCGTGGGGTCGGGGAAGAGCTGCACGTTCGCCTTGCGGATGCGCCACAGGTCGGGGTCGATGATGACCGCGCCATCCATCTTGCACAGCTCGCGCAGGCGGGCGGCCGTGAACGCCACGTCCAGGTCGAAGCCTCCCGAACAGATGGCCTGCACCTCGGGCGTGTATCCCAGGACGATGAGCGCACCGGTGTGGGAGCGCTGGATCCGTTCCAGTCCCTCGCGCAGGGGCGTTCCCGGCGCGACTGTGCGCAGTGCTTCACGAAGGATCGCTGCGTCGGACGTCAATGTGGTTCCCTCCCAAATGAGTAGGCTTGCTACCTATTATTGCGAGTCCGTGGGGAAAGCGGCGCGAATCGCCGTGGCCAAATCAGAGACAGTGAACACGGTGATGCCGCACGCGTCGGTCAGGTCCTCGCTGCCCTGGGCGGGGACGATCGCGCAGGAGAAGCCCAGGCGCGCCGCCTCGGCGAGCCGCCGCTGCGTGCCCGTGCAGGCGCGCACCTCCCCCGTCAGCGAGATCTCTCCGACCGCAACCAGGTCCGGGCGAGGGGGAACCCCCTTGAGCGAGGACACGATGGAGATGGCCATCGCCAGGTCGATGGCGGGTTCGACGGTGCGCGAACCCCCGACCGTGGACACGTACACGTCCGCCCCCGAGGCGTCGGCGCCGATCCTGGCCTGAAGGACCGCGAGGATCATCGCGACCCGCGCGTGGTCCACGCCCGAGGTGGTGCGCCGGGGGGACCCGCCGGAGGAGGGGGCAACCAGGGACTGGATCTCGGTGGGCAGTGGCCTGCGCCCCTCCAGGGACACCGTCGCGCAGGTGCCGGGAACCCCGCGAGCGGTGCGCGAGAGGAAGAGCCCCGATGGGTCGGCCAGCCCGTAGATGCCGGAGTCCGTCAGCTCGAAGCAGCCGACCTCGTCGGTGGGGCCGTAGCGGTTCTTCACCGCGCGCGCCAGCCGCAGGCGCGAGTGGCGATCCCCCTCGAACTGGCACACGACGTCGACGAGGTGTTCCAAGACTCGCGGGCCTGCGATCCCCCCGTCCTTGGTGACGTGGCCGACGAGGATGGTCGGAAGGTCGGACTCCTTGGCGACACGGATCAGGGAGGCGGCAACGGCGCGCACCTGGGCGACGCCCCCCGCCCCGCCCTCCACCTGAGCCGAGGAGATTGTCTGCACCGAGTCGACGATCAGCAGGGAGGGGGCCGACTGGCGGACGTGGCCGAGGACGACTCCCAGCTCCGTCTCGTCCGCGATCAAGAGGTTTGGCTCGAGGGCACCGATGCGCTCCGCGCGTCCGCGCACCTGCGCCGCCGACTCCTCTCCCGTGACGTACAGGACCGGCCCGAGGCCGCCCGATCGGGCGGTGCGCGCGGCCTTGGCCGCGACGTCCAGCAGCAGCGTGGACTTGCCCACCCCGGGCTCCCCGGCCAGCAGGATCACGGCCCCCGGGACGATGCCCCCGCCGAGCACGCGGTCGAGCTCGCCCACGCCCGTCGAACGCAGGGACGCGCGCTCCCCGTCGACCTCGCCAATGGGCAGGGCGGGACGCCGGGGCGTCGTCGCGGACGCCCCGGGGCCGCCGGAGGCCTCGCCGGCCTCATCGACGCTTCCCCACGCCCCGCATTCGCGGCACTGGCCCACCCACTTGGGTGAGACCCATCCGCACTCGCTGCAGCGGAACGTGATCTTCTCTTTCGCCATGCCCCCACCGTAACCCGGGGCGCCCTCACCTGCGGCGGGGGGAGCGCCGGGAGCGAGGCCGCGCCCACCTGGGATGGGAACGCGACGGCGCGCCGAGCCTTGGTGGCCTCGCCGCGCTGGAGAGCGGACCCGGCCTCACGGAGAGTTAAATGCGCGACTGTGGTCAGGTTCTCGCAAGTGTCCCGGCGTGCGCCCCACCGCCGAAAAAACGGCTCGGTGCCGCCCGCGTGGGCACGGTCTTCTTGTCCTTCCCCGGGTTTATCCATAGGGTTGGTCGGTGTGTATCCTTGGGGTGAGCGCGTACTCGCCCGGGGGTACCGATACGCCCGGACACGACGCACATCGAGACTGAGGAATCGACATGAAGAAGGCGCGTCAATCGCGAAACACCTGGACGAAGCGGATCCCTGCCATCGCCGTTCTCGTGGTGTCGGCGATGCTGTGCGTGCTCGCTGTCGTCTACCGCGGCGTCGAGGTCACCCAGGTGAGCGTCGACGACGGGGGCATCTGGGTGACGAACCAGGACCGCAAGCTCGTGGGCCACCTCAACTACGACTCCCTCATGCTGGACGGCACCGTCGCCGTCAAATCCGCGTCCTTCGACATCGGCCAGGCCGGAGGGGACGTGACGCTCGGAGAGGCCGTGACGCGCACGGTCTCCCCCGTGCGGCCGACCTCCTTCTCCATCGGGCAGGCGGTGACGCTGCCCGAGAAAGCGATCCAGGTCCAGGGAGGACCCGTCCTGGCGGTGCTCGACCCCAACGAGGGGCTCCTGTGGGCTGGCAAGGCCGACGAACCCGCGTCGATGTCCTTCACGCGCGAGGACGCCGCAGCCAAGGACCTCAGCGACGCCGTCGTGACCGTGTCCCGCTCGGGCAAGATCTTCGCCTACTCTCCCGATTCCTCCACGCTGGTGACGATGGAACAGGAGGGCCAGACGTGGCGCTCCAAGACCACCGCGATCAAGGGATTCCAGGGGCCGGGTCCCCTCTCGATCACCGCGGTCGGCGATAAGCCCGTCATCTACGACCAGGGAGGCAACAGCCTCGTCACTCCCGACGGGAAGGTGCGAGACCTGGGCGAGGACCACATCACCGGAGCGGTCCTGCAGGCCCCCGGGGACGAGGCCTCGGGCGTTCTCCTGGCCACCGGCGACGAGCTCGTGACCGTGCCCCTGAGCGGGCAGGGAGTGACGCGCCAGCCGGCCTCGGACCAGGGGCTCACGGGCACGCCCGCCCCGCCGGTCTTCCACCGCGGCTGCGCCTACGGCGCGTGGGCCGGCTCGGGCGCGTTCGTTCGCGCCTGCACGGACGCGTCTCGCAACCAGGCCCAGACGGTGCCGACCCTCGCCGAGGCCGCCTCCGCGGTCTTCCGCACGAACCGCACGCGCATCGTCCTCAACGACGTCTCGACGGGCACGCTGTGGCTCCCCGACAAGAACATGGTCGTGGTCAACAACTGGGATCAGATCCCCACCGAGGAGCAGGAAGAAGAGGACACCCCCACCCCCGACCAGCGCGAGCAGGTCTCGGAGCCGGAGCACAACGACAAGAACACGCCGCCCGAGGCCGTGGATGACGAGTTCGGCATCCGCCCGGGCCGCTCCACGATGCTGCCCGTTTTGGACAACGACTCCGACGACGACGGCGACGTTCTCACGGCGCGGGCCGTGTCCGAACCCGAGTTCGGCACGATCGTGCGCACCAGGGGAGGGCGCGCCCTGCAGATCACGGACGTGCCGGAGACCATGACCGCGGGTTCCACGTCCTTCACCTACGAGGCCTCGGACGGCCTCGCGGGCGCCACGGCGAACGTGAAGGTGACGATCCACCCGTGGAGCCAGAACGAGGGACCCCGGCAGCTCAAGCACCCGGTCATCAAGGTGGGGGCGAACGCCCAGGTCGAATACAACCTCCTGTCGGACTGGATCGACCCCGACGGCGACCAGTTCTTCCTCAAGGAGGTCAGCGCGCCCGACGGCATGTCGGCTCAGTTCTCCGAGGACGGCACCGTCCAGATCCGCGACCTGGGATCGGGCGCCGGCGTGAAGTCCGTGAGCGTCACCCTCTCCGACGGGCGCGCCGAGACGGTGGGCGACCTGCAGGTCAGCGTGCAGGAGGCCGGCAACGTGCCTCCCGTGGCGCGGGCGGACTTCTACGTCGCGCGGGTGGGTGAGCCCCTCGTCATCGACCCCGTCTCGAACGACACCGACCCCAACGGCGACCCCCTGTCCCTCGTCGCCGCGGGCGCGCCGCCGGCCGGCACCTCCGTGTCCGCGGACCTGGCGCGCGGGACGCTGACCTTCACCGGATCCGTGCCCGGATCCTTCCAGTTCACCTACACGGTCTCGGACGGACCCTCCACGACGGTGGGCGTGATCCGCGTGGACGTCGTCGCCGATGACACGAAGGCCCTGCCGATCGCCGAGGATGACCTGTCGGTGCTTCCCAGCGGCGGCGCCTCCCTCGTCGCCCCGCTCGCCAACGACACGGACCCGTCCGGCGGCGTCCTGGTCGTGCAGTCGATCGACGTGCCCGCCAAGTCCGGCCTCGAGGTGACCCTGATCGAGCGTCACCTGCTGAGGATCACCGCCCCCGGTGGCCTGACCGACGTCACCTCCTTCACGTACACGGTGTCCAACGGTTCCGGTTCGGCCACCGCGCAGGTCAGCGTCGTCCCCACCGAGGCGCAGAGCGAGGAGCAGCCTCCCCAGGCGGCGCCCGATTCGGCGAAGGTGCGTGCCGACGACATTGGCTCGGTGAGTGTCCTGGCCAACGACCGCTCGCCGATCGGCCTGTCGCTGAGCCTTGACCCCGACGTGGAGGTCCTGGCCGGGTCGGAGCTGGGCCGCGTCTTTGTCACCGGGAACCAGGTGCGCCTGGCCGCGGGTTCGGAGCCGGGCGTCGTGCGGGTGAGCTACACGGTCGTCGACTCGGCGGGTAACCGTGCGACCACGACCGTCACCTTTGAGATCGTGGCCGCAAGCGCCGCGAACAGCGCTCCCGTGCCCAAGCCGCTGAGCGCCTGGGCCGTCCAGGGGCAGATGAGCCGCATCCCGGTGCCCCTGACGGGCATCGACCCGGATGGCGACTCCGTTGCCCTCGTCGGCATCGATCAGCCGCCGGCGAAGGGAAGCGTCGTCCTGGGCACCGAGTGGCTGGAATACACGCCGAGCGACGACGCGACCGGCACGGATACCTTCTCCTACATCGTCGAGGACCGCCTCGGCGTCCAGGGGCGCGCCCGAGTGCGCGTGGGTATCGCTCCGCCCGGATCCGAGAACCACAATCCGACGGCCGTCCCGGACTCGGTGACGGTGCGCCCGGGGCGCGAGGTGCGCGTCAACGTGCTGGCCAACGACCTGGATGCGGACGGCGACTCGCTGTCGGTGGAGACGGACCCGGCCACCGTGACGGTGTCCAACCCGGCGGCGACCGTGTCCGTGGCCGAGGAGGCGGTCACCGTCAAGGCCCCCGACTCCAACGGAGTTTTCGTTGTCGCCTTCCAGATTCAGGACGGGCGCGGGGGGCGCGCCCAGGGGCAGCTGACCGTGACGGTGGATGCCGAGGCGCCGCTGCGCGCTCCGATCGCCCGCGACGACGTGGTATCGGTGGCCGACCTGCCCTCCGACTCCAAGCCCGTGAGCGTGGCCGTGCTGGCCAACGACGAGGATCCCGACGGCACGATTGACGCGCTGAGCGTGTCCTCCGGCGACTCGGGCGTGAGCGTGTCCGGGCAGAACCTGTCCATCACCCCCGATGCCCGCCGACGCCTCGTCGTCTACACGGCGACCGACCCCGACGGCCTGAGTGCGAGCGCCGTCGTCACCGTTCCGGGCACGGACCTTTTGGCCCCGCGCCTGGATGCCGCGCGGGTTCCGGTGGCGATGCGAGCCGGGTCCACGCTGACCCTGGACATCGGGGACTATGTTCTCGTGCGCGACCGCTCGCGTTCCCCGGTCATCACCGACGCCGGTTCCGTCGCCTCCAGCGGCGGTCTGAATTCGGTGACCCTGCAGGATGCAACCCACCTGGTGCTCAGCGCCCCCGAGGATGCCTCGGGCCGGGCCTCGGTGTCCTTCACGGTGCGCGACGGCGGGGCGGATGACGCCTCCGCGCTCTCGGCCACCCTCACGATCCCGATCACGATTCAGCCGGCCCGTAACCTGCCGCCGCGCCTGACGCCCACCCCGATCGTCATCGGCCAGGGCGAGTCGGTGACCGTGGACCTGACCCAGATGGTCGACGACCCCGACGATCAGGCGAAGAGCTCCTTCGACTACCGCGTGACGAAGGTGCCCGGAGGCGTGGACGTGTCGCTCGACGGGCACGCCATGACGGTGTCGGGCAAGAAGGACCAGCCCAAGGGGCCGGTCGGCGCGATCACGGTCAGCGTGGATGACGGGTCCGGCGCGGTCAGCGCCGACATCCCGGTGACGATCGTGAAGTCCTCGAAGCCGCTGGTGACCACCACGGACGCGCGCGTCAAGATCAACGCCGGGCAAACCGCGGAAGTGAACCTGGCGGAGTACACGACCAACCCCTTCCCGGAGCCGCTCGTGGTCCTGGACGCCTCCGTGCACGTGGGGCAGGGAACCGCATCGGGCAACGGAAACACGCTGCTGGTCACGCCCAAGGCGGGCTTCCACGGCGACATGATCGTCGTCTACCGCGTCATGGACGCCACGAACGACCCCGATCGCGTCGTCCAGGGGCGCGTCATCGTCAAGGTCCTGGATCGCCCCGATCCCCCCGAGAGCGTCGTGGCCACGGCCTACGGTCCGGGCACCGCGTTCGTTTCCTTCGAGGCGGGTGCCGCCAACGGCGGCACGATCTCCGGCTACACGGTCACCGACCTGAACTCCGGCACGACCTTCAAGACGCGCAACCCCGGCGTGCAGGTCACGGGACTGTCGAATGGGGAGTACCACAGGTTCACCGTCGTCGCGCACAACGAGGCGGGCACCTCCGACCCCTCGGCGCCATCGGCCCAGGTGCTGATCGATGTGGCGCCCGAGCAGATGGCGGCACCCACCGTGACGGGGGCCGACTCGGCCCTGGACATCACCTGGAGTGCCCCGAAGAACAACGGGTCTCCGATCAAGAGCTACACGATCAACGTCGCGGGTAACACGAGTGGAAAGACCTACACCTACACGGCGGGCCCAGGGGAGATCCACAAGCGGCTCGACGGCCTGCGCAACGGCGAGATGTACACGGTGAGCATTCAAGCGCACAACGGAGCCGAAACCCCCTCGGTCCCGTCCCCCGGCGCGGCGGCCTACCCGCACGGCGCGCCGGACGTGGCTCAAGCAGTGTCCGCCTCGGCGACGAACGTGGATCCGCACAACTCCTCCCGCGCAGTCGTCACTGTGAGTTGGCAAGTTGGCGCGTCGGGTGGCAGGGGCTGGGGCCCGACCACCGTGACGGTGGGGAAGGCTACCGTCCAAGCGCCGGCCGGGGCAACGCAGGTGGATGTTCCCAACGTGGAACCGGGCGCAAACCTCCCGGTGACGGTGACCCTGAGCAACTCCGACGGGGACACCTCGGGACCGGCGTACGCGTCGACGAGTGTCGCCACGACCCCCGCCCCGATCGCGCGACCGAGGCTGTCGGGCACCGGCGGGGGAATGGAGCTGCGCGTGGATGGCCTGGCGGTCGTCCCGGGCAACGGCTTCGACGCGGGGAGCCTGACGCTGCGCTACGCGTGGAGCGAGGACAGGTGTGCGGGCGGCCAACCGATCACGAACGGTACGTCGATTCGGGTCGACAGCTGGCAGACGCAAACCTTGTACTTCTGCCAGACCGGACTCGGCGTGGGAGGCAGGCCGGCCGTGTCGAGCGTCGTCTCGGCCAGCGCCGCCCCCACGGGCAAGCCCTCGCAGGTCGGTGTGTCGATCACCAACGTCGGCACGAGCAGCGCCACGGTCCGCTGGGATCCGGTGCCCGCCAACCCCGGCGTCAGCGAGATCCGAGTGAGCCTGGGCTCGCAGACGCAGGTCCTCTCGGGCGGGGCGACGGAGGCAACCTTCTCCGGCCTCGCCCAGGGCGGCTACTACGAGGCGACGGTCACGGCCGTCAACTCGGCGGGTGAGACCACCATGCCGAAACACCCGTCGGTCGTCACGAAGCTGGACGTCGCGGCGACGTGGGTGGCCGCCTGCCAGGGCGGAGAGAAACACTTTGGCGGCGGCGACTGCCACACCTTCTCGCTGAGCGCGCCCGGATGGACGGGCTCCTCCGTGCCGCACGTCTGCACGGTCCGCTCCGACAGCGATAACGCCACCGAGGAGGTCACCGTCAACGGTCCCGGTCCGATCCCCTCCAGGGTCGCGACGAAGGCGGGCTCGGAGGCTGCCTTCAACGCCGGCAACTACATCGTCGGCGAGTGCCGACCCAAGGGGTGAGCGTGAAGGGACTGCGTCGAATGCTCCGCGGCTTCTCGCGCGCGGTGAGCTCGCGCCTGCGCGCGATGCCCGGATACGAGGTGGCGGCGCGCTGGCTCGGAGTGCTGACGCCGGTGGGCTGGTCCGTGAGCGTGGCCCTCGTCGCGGGCGTCGTGGCCTCGGCGGTCTTCGGATGGATCGAGGGCTTCATCGTAGCGGTGATGGGCCTGGTCGGCCTCGCCGTGGCGATCGCGTCGGTGGCCTCGCCCTCGCCCCTGTCCGTGTCGCTGCGCATGGCCAGCGACAGGATCGTCGCGGGCCAGGTGGCGGTCGGGCGGGTCCGGGTGCTCAACGAGTCGGCGCGCCGCTCGGGGGCGACGCTGGTCGAGGTCACGATCGGGCGAGGCAGCGGCGAGTTCATGGTCCCCCCGATCGCAGGAAACGGGACCTGGAACGAGGCGTTCTCCGTCATGACCAAGCGCCGCGGGGTCATCACGGTGGGACCCGCGCGTACCGTGCGCATGGACGGGCTGGGTCTGCTGCGCCGCGTGCGCGAGTGGGACGAGCCGATCCTCGTGCACGTGCACCCGCCGACGGTGCGTTTTTCCTTCGACGCGACGGGCATGCAGATGGATGTCGAGGGCGTGGCCAGCGAGAAGCTGACCAGCTCGGACGTGTCCTTTCATGCCCTGCGCGACTACGAGCCGGGGGATGACCGCCGCTCCGTTCACTGGCCGTCGACGGCTCGCTACGGGCGCCTGATCGTCCGCCAGTTCGAGGAGACCCACCGCTCCCACCACATGGTGGTGCTGGACACGAGGATTGACTCGTGGGATCGACGTTCCTTCGAGACGGCCGTGTCGGTGGCCGCGTCCCTGGCGATCGCCGGATCGGGTGAGGCGCGCACCGTGTCGATGCACACGGCGGACGAGTGGATTCCCACGAGCAGGCCCGTGGCGATGCTCGACGCGCTCTCGGAGATGGAGACCTCGACGCGATCGGACTTCGCCGGGGTGGTTCGCCGCTGCGTGATGGAGCGAGGCGGAATCTCGGTCCTGTCCATCGTGGTGGGTGAGAGCGTGGATGACGAGGAGGCGGCGCGCCTGGCCAACATCGCGCCGATCGACGTGTCCGTGTCCGTCATTCGTGTTGTGCCCGGTCGGGCGAGGAGGCGCCGGAAGATCACGCGCGGCGTGATCATCGACTGCCCGTCGCTGGAGGACCTTCCGATGCTGGTCTCGCGGGGGGTGTCGGTGTGAACGCGCGTTCTCGCGGGGCGGCCCCCGTGCGTCCCGGCCGCTCCTCCGCGCAGGAGACGACGATGGGTGCGTCGGCTCGCCGCGCCGCCATGCCCTCGTGGTCCCTGGCCGTCCTTGCGCTCCTGTTCGTCGGGCCGGTCGCCTCCTTCGAGGCGGTGTTCGGCGCAGGCCAGGGGGCCATCGCGGCCGCCGCGGGTGTCGCCGTGGGCCTGGCCCTCGCGTGGGCCGCCTCCCGGTGGCGCTGGGATCTCCTGTCCATCACGGCCGGCGTCGTGGCCTCGTACTTCCTGTTCGGCGGGGCCGCTGCGCTGCGCGAGACGACCCGTTGGAGCGTGATTCCCACCTCCCGCACCATCCAGACTCTCGTGATCGGCGCGGTCGAGTCCTGGAAGGATCTGCTGACGCTCACCCCGCCCGCGGCCTCGTACGTGGGGCCGGCGCTGGTGCCGTGGATGACGTGCCTGGTGTGTTCGGCCGTCGCGGGCGTCGTGACGGTGCGCTTCGGGCGCCCCATGTGGGGGTCCGTGGCCCTAGTCGTTGCCGGCGGGGTCGCGACCATGTGGGGTCCCACCGCCAAGGCGCCGGGCATCGTCTTCGTGGCCGTGTGGTGGCTCGGCCTGATCATCTGGTGGTCGTGGGCCTCGGCGATCACGAGGGCCCGTTCGGGCGCGGACATCGTCATCGGCATGGCCTCGTCGACCACGTCGGCGTCGACGACGATGGGCGGGTCCTCCCGCCAGGTCGTGCACGTGTGGTGGCGCGTGGGCATGGGTGCGCTGATGGTTGCCGTGATGGCGGCGGCCGCGATCCCCGCGGGCGCTCTCCTGGGGCCAGCGGCCTCGGATCGCCTGGTGGGGCGCGACTTCGTGGAGCCTCCCGTGGACGCCCGCGAGTACCCCTCGCCGCTGTCGAGCTACCGCCACTACAACAAGGACCTGGAGAACGATTCCCTGATCCGCGTGTCCAACATGCCCAAGGAGTCGCGTGTGCGCCTGGGCGCCATGGACGTCTACGACGGGACGACCTTCGGGATGGGGGTGGCCAACGAGGACGGCACGGCCGGATACCGGCGCGTGGGTTCGACGATCCCCGGCCGCAGCGCCGACACGGCGCAGACCGAGACGAGCGTGTCCACCTCCGGGCTGCTGGGGCCGTGGGTGCCCACGATCGGCGAGGTGTCCGTCCTGCGTTTTGATCCTGCGAACGCCGAGTCGGCCGCCCAGCAGAAGGGCCTGAACTATGACCTGTGGGCCGAGACCGCGCTCACGACCGGCCCCGCGGGCCAGATGAACTACTCGCTGAGCACGTCGATGCCGCGCGCCCACGAGGACCCGGAGTACGCCAGCGTGGACGCGCAGCGCTACGCGGGCGGGGACACGAACGTCCCGAAGGACGTGGATACCCTGGCCTCCGAGCACTCCTCGTCGGCGCGCTCGGACCTGGAGAAGGCGCGCGCGATCGAGTCCTACCTGCACACGGAGGGCTTCTACTCCAACGAGGACACGATCGACTCGCGCCCGGGTTCGTCCCAGGACCGCATTCAGCGCATGATCGGGGCGGACATACTGGTCGGGGACGACGAGCAGTACGCGACCCTGATGGCGCTCATGCTCCACTCCCAGGGGATCGCCGCCCGCGTCGTCATGGGCGCGTACCGCGAGGGCGCCTCGGGCAGCGTGGACCTGACGGGATCCGACATGCACGCCTGGGTCGAGGTGGAGTTCCCGGGCGTGGGTTGGGCGACCTTCGACCCGACGCCGCCGCGCGACCAGCAGCCCACCACGAAGATCAACAAGCCTAAGTCGGTGCCCAAGCCGCAGGTTCTGCAGCCGCCCGAGCCTCCGGAGCCGCCGGTGGAGCTGCCCCCCGCCACGCGCGACCAGGCTACCGACCCGCAGGATCCGAGCGGTTTGCACATCCCGTGGATGCTGATCGGCTCGGTGTCCCTGTCCGTCCTGGTGCTGCTCGGACCCGTCCTGTTGGTTCTCCTGCTCAAGGCCCGCCGCCGCGCGGTGCGCCGTCGGCTGGGGGCCGCGCAGGCGGTGCGCGGGTCGTGGGATGAGCTGGTGGACACGGCGATCGACTCCGGTCTGGTGGTCGAGTCGCACCTGACCCGCCAGGAGGTCGCGTGGGCGCTGGCCTCGCAGTGGAGCCCCGAGCAGGAGCAGGAGCAGGCGGAGCAGGATGGGCCCGGCGCGGACGCGCAGGCGGGCAAGGGCCGCAAGCCGCGGGCGGCCCGCAAGCGTTCGGCGGCGGACGTGCGCGTGCCCGGCTGGTCGCTGTTCTCCGGCAAGGTGCCCCGCGTCGTCACGGTGGCCCGCCGGGCCGATGTCGCCGACTTCGCCTCGGGCGGGGCGCGCGAGGAGGACGCCGAGCGGGCGTGGAGCGACGTCGATGAGCTGCGTCGGCAGTGGGCGTCGTCGGTGTCCGTGTTGGCGCGCGTGCGCGCCGCCCTGTCGCTGAAGTCGCTGCGCTGGCGTCGCCGGGCGCGCCGCCAGGCTGCCTCGGGTCGTGCGCGCCGTCCGCTGGCCTCGAGGCTGGCGGGCACGAGGAAAGGGAAACGCTGATGGAGAGCGACGCTCGCGTCGGAATGGTCCCGGTGCTGCCGGGCTACCAGTGGATTCGTCCCCTGGGGTCGGGCGGCTTCGCGGACGTGTACCTGTGCCGTCAGGAGCTGCCCAGCCGTGACGTTGCCGTGAAGGTGGCGCGCCGGGATCGGGGGGCCGACGGCGAGGCGGGGATCGCCCGCGAGGCCGACGTGATGGCGCTCGTGTCCGGTCACCCCGCGGTCGCCCAGCTCTACGGGGCGGGTCGCACCCCGGATGGTCGCCCGTTCCTGGTCATGGAGTATTGCCCGGTCGCGAACATCCTCGATCAGGTGCGCGCCAATCCGATGGCCGCCGACCGGGCGCTGTCGATGGTGATCCGCATGTGCGGCGGCGCGGAGATGCTGCACCGCGCGGGCTACGTGCATCGCGATATCAAGCCCAGCAACATCATGATCAACGCCTTCGGGTCGCCGGTTCTCACCGACTTTGGCGTGGCCGAGCCGGTGGGCACGGACCCGCGGGGCGGGCGCGACGGTTTCTCGGTCATGTGGGCTCCTCCGGAGCAGATCGCGGGCACGGCGCGGGCGCACCCGACGCAGGACGTGTGGGCGCTGGGCGCTACCCTGTGGACGCTCCTGATGGGTCGGTCGCCCTTCGAGGTTCCCGACGGGGATAACTCGGCGAAGGCGGTTGCCCAGCGCGTGGCCGCGGGGCGCGTGTCGCGCATTGATCGTCCGGGCGTGCCGGATGCGGTGACCGCGGTGATCCGGCGGGCCATGAGCCTGGATCCGGAGAATCGCTTCGGTTCGGCCGCTGCCCTGGGCTACGCCCTGCAGACGATCGAGCGTGAGATGCATCGTCCGGTCACGGAGATGAAGCTCAGCGTCGTGGCCTCGTCGGGGGCGTCCTCCTCGGCGCTGGCCCGCCCTGCGGGCGCCGCCCTGGATGCGGAGCGCACGCGCACCAGGCGCGGGAGCTTCGCCGACGGCGCCGCGCCCGTCTCGAACGAGGCGTGGGACGGGAACTCGACGACCGGGCGGACCGGCCTGGGCGCGGGGGAGTCGAAGCGCCCGGTGTGGGTGCTGCCGCTGCTGGCCCTCGTCATGGTGGTGGCGACGGCGGGCCTGGTGGTGGCGATGCTGACAGGCGGCGGGCACGCCGTCCACGTGGGCGGGGGAGGTGAGCCCTCGGGCGAGGAGACGGGCGGCGCGACCGGCACGGTGGCTGACCCGGGCGGGGCGCCTCCCGACGCGGTTGGCGAGGTGCGCGCGACCCAGGTCGGTACGGAGATCCTGTGGGAGTGGGATGTTCCCCGCCAGGCGCAGTTCCGGGCGGATCAGCTCGCGTTCAAGTACGTGCTGACGCGCCCGGGCGAGGCCGTGGTGGCCGAGACGATGCGCCGCAACAGCCTGACAACGACGGCCGTGAGCGGCGAGAATTGCCTGACGGTGAGCGTGGTCGTGGATGCGTCAGGCCGAGAGTCGGCCCCCGTGACGACGTGCGTGACCGTCCCGTAGGTGATTCGCGATTCCGGGTGCGGGCCGCGCCTGCGACAGGTCTTTCCCGGGGAGTTGACCGGGTGATAAAATGGCGCGTTACGCACCGCGAAGACACGAAGGCAGGGACACATGAGTGAGCACACGAGGCGCCGGTGGCGCCGTGCGATGGTCGGGGGAGCCGCCGTGGCGGCGGCGGTTGCCGCGGTCGTGGTCCCGGCCGCCCCCGCCTCGGCGGCGGATCCCGCTATCACGGCGGCCGAGCAGCCCTTTTACGCCTACTACTCGCTGGGGAAGATCCACTCGGCGGGATACACGGGACGGGGGGTGACGATCGCCCTGATCGACGGACCCGTGAACACCCGCATCCCGGAGCTGACGGGGGCGAACATTGAGGACTCCAAGCCCTGTTCGGTTCAGTCACAGGACAAGTATTGGGACCACGGCACGGTGATCGCCCAGGTCATGGTCGCCCCCGATTTCGGGGTCGCGCCGGGGGCGCACCTGAGGTCCTACAGGCTCTCGTTCGACGGGGATCAGGCCGGGTCGGATTGCGCGATTGGCGACTGGGGTCGCGCGCGCTCGGACCTGGCGCTGTTGATCGAGTCCGCGCTGAATGACGGGGTGGACGTGATCACGACGTCGTCGAGCTATCCGAGCAGCTACGAGGGGATGCGGTGGGCGCTGGCTCGGGCGATCACGCGGAAGGTCCCCGTCGTGGCGTGTACGGGCAACGACGGCGTGCGTAACTCTGCGGAGTGGCTGCCCGCGTGGTCGGGCGTCGTGGGCGTGGGCGCGATCGAGGAGGACGGAACGACGGCCTCGTACTCGAACGGGGGAGACCCGGTGTCCACGGCCGCGTTGGCCAGGCCGAACTACCGTTCCGCGACCGATGGCCAGCGCTACCGGGGGTGGGGCACGTCCTATGCGACCCCGGTGGTCGCGGCGTCCCTGGCGCTGTCGATGCAGCGGTGGCCCAGGGCGACGGGGGACCAGATCATGCAGGGCCTGGCGCGCACGGGCGTGGGAGGCGGCGGCGGGAAGTGGAACCCGTCCACCGGGTACGGGGCGGTGGATCCGTACGCGATGCTGACGACGGATCCGACGCGTTTCCCGGACGAGAACCCCTTCATGGACAAGGGGGCCGAGCCCGTACCCTCCCGCCGGGATGTCCAGGACTACGCCGACGGCGTGGTGGATCCGAGCCGCATCGCGGGGGATGATTCCTACGCCTACCTGGGCTTTGACGAGTACATCGCGTTGCGCGCCAGGCACGGCTACCCGACCCACCTGGGGGCCAGCCCGCGCTACCACAGGCGGTAGGCGGGCCTGCCGTTCGAGCCGGCCCACGGATGGATCAGCCGCGCATGGCGCGTGCGGTGCGGCTACTTGCGGTGGTACCTGGGGCTGGTGCCCAGGTGGATGGTGGCCTTGGTGTCCGGGTCGCGCAGGAGGAACTCGTCTGTTCCCCGGTAGGCGTAGGAGGTATCGGTGGGGAGCTCGTCTGGGTCGGCGAGGCCGTCGCCGTAGTCCTGGACCTCTTGGGCCGTGGGGGCCGAGCCTCCCTGTTTCTGGGCGAGGGGGTTCTCGTCGGGGTACTGGGAGGGATCGGTGTTCACCAATGCACTGGGGTTGACTGCCCCGTAGCCGGTGTACTTGTTCCACTCGTGGTTGGGGTTGAGACCCGTGTGGGTCAGGACCTGCAGGATCTGGTTGGCGGTAGCATCGGGCCACTTCTGACGCGCGAGCGCCAACATGCCCGAGGTGATGGCAGTCGAGTTTGATGTGCCGGTGGTGGTTTCGTTCTGTCCTGTCTCGTAGTCCCGGCGTGTGAAGGGCTCTCCGATCGCGGCGGTGGTGACGCCGTTGCCCCAGGAGGAGTAGTCGGCGAAGGAACCGTCGCTCTTGATCGCGGAGACCCCGACCACGCCCGACCACTGAGAAAGGTGCGTGTCGTTGCTGTCGCTCCCTTCGTTGCCGACTGAGGCGATGATGATGACGCCTCGGCTCATTGCTCGCGCCACCGCCCACTTGAGGTTGTCGTCACGGTCGGGGACCCCCTGTGAGATGGAGATGACTTGGGCACCGTCATCAATGGCCCGGTTGATGAGCTCGGCAAAGGTGTCCAGCTTCTGTCCGCCGGTTTCACAGGACCCCGCCGAGATGGAACTTTTGTTCGAAACCTGATAGACGTTGAGCGTGGCGTCGGGGGCGACGCCGTAATCGTGCGCAACCAGGAACGACGCCATGGCAGTTCCGTGGCTTCTTCCGCTTCCAGATCCTTCGATGGTGCAGCGGCTCTTGTCGGTGATGTTTGCACCCTTGAGTTCCGGCGCGCTGGTGTCCACGGGTCCGTCGATGAGGGCGATGGTCACCCCTTTACCGGTGTACCCCTTGGCCCGAGCGGTATCGAGGTGGTAGTAGGAGAAGTACTCCTGCGTCGTGATCACGTCCTCCGCACGCGCGGGAGCAGGCACCACAGCGAGAGCACCCGCAGCCAGGGCCAGGGCCGAAAGCCCCGTGGTGAGGGCGCGCGTGGCGCGCCCCGCCCACCCCACACGAACGTGAGGCAGGCGGGGCACACCATCATGGTTCAGGTCCGCATGGTTCGGGTTCACCATTGGCGAGGATCCCAACCATCATCAGCGCGCTTGGCCGGGGCAATATCCTTATCCGACCCATACGTCTGAGACATCGGATTCACATAACCCGCAGGCAGACCATCCTCATCCTCATCCTCAAACCTAAACGCCACATACTTACGCCGACGCGACTTCTTATCCTGCTTACCAGCACCCGCACCAGCACCAGCACCACCACCCATGAAGCCACCAGCACCAGCGCCACCACGACCAGCAGCACCCGCGGCGCCACCCGCGCCACCGGCACCCGTCGTTCCCGTCACGCCAGAGGAACCAGCAGCACCAGAACCAGCCACACCATTCGCGCCAGCAACACCAGCAGGCGGCTTATACGAGCCAAAACCCGACCCCGAATACGAGCCAACCTTCAAACCAGCAGCGCCCGCACCACCGGCGCCCGTGCTACCGCTCACGCCACGCAGCCCCGCAGCACTCATACCGCCCATGCCGCGCAGCCCGCCGCCCATGGCGCCAGAACCAAGGCCCCCCAAGGAGCCCGACCCCATGCGGGCCGCACCACGCAGGCCCAGGCCGCCCGCGCCCAGCACGCCCGCGCCGCCCAGGCGACCGGCCACAGAAGAGTCAGACGACGCGGCGCCGCCATTGAGGCGCCACAACGGGTGATCCGCATCAGCCGGAGGAGCAGGCGTGTGACCGCCCACCACGCCGTTGCGATACGCAGTCCCATTAACCCGCGTGTGCAACAAATCCGTCCCCATCAAATCCTGAGGATCCGTGATCGGGTTCGTCCGAGACCCCACCTCACCGTACGCAGGCTCCCGCGTTGGCAGCGCACCCGAGGCGATCGTGCGGTTACGCGCAGCAGCAGCATCAGCCTCACTCAACCACGGCTGATCAAACCCACCCGGATACGCACCCGACGACGGACTACGCCCCGCCTCGCGACCATAACCGTCGGAGGGGGAGTACCCCCAACCGGGATTGCTTCCGCTACCGGAATTGCTTCCGCTACCGGGGCTGGTACCCTGGTTGTCCCTTCCGGACGGTGTGCTCTCGTTGTCTCCAGATTGAGGGGGCGTTGGGTCAGGGTGATCGCCGTTCTTCATCCTGGTGCCGAGCTTTCCGGTCAGGGAGTTGACCATGTTGAGCACGCGCTCGGCGGCGGCCTCGCGCTGGGCGTTGGCCTGCGCCTCGACCGCGCCAACGTAGGCCGCGCCTGTGGTGAAACGTGTGTTAATGGGGGAGACATTGATGCCACCGCCCGGCTGATCGGAAGGAACAGCCACGACCCAGCTGTCGCGCATAGCCGCGGTCTTCTCATCAATGAGGTCGGGGGAGATCGTCTCGGCCTCACGCAGAGCAGACGCCATGACGTCTCTGCCCTGCTGGTAGGTGCTGTGTCCGCGCTCGTAGCGCGCCCGGTAGCCCTCAATGCGCTTGATCGACTGCTCGACCCAGTCGTTCATGGCGTTGCCGGTCTCACCGGTAAAGCCGTGGCCCTCGCGGTAGGTCGTCAGGCGCTCGATGGCGTCCGCGAAGCCCTGCATCGTCTTCTTGTGGTCGGCGTTCCAGGCGTCAAGGCTCTGGTTGGCCTTGGCGGCCTCCATGAACACCTTCAGGCGGTCATACATCGGTGACGAAACCATGTCAGTATCCTTTCTTTAGCGGCTCTCAGAAGTCATCGGGGGCAGATGTAGCGACCGGAGCGTTCCTCGTGCCCTCGGTCTCCCCGCCGGATGCGACGCCTGCCGCGGCACCCGTCGCGGCGCCTGCCGCCACGCTACCGCCAAGGAAGCCGCTTGCCGCCGCGAGGGCCGCGTTCAGGGCGGAAGCCTCCTGCGAGTTGTTCACCCGCGCCAGAGCGTGCGCCACGGCACCCTTCTGCGCGCTTTCGTCCATCGACCCGCGAATGTTGTGGACCGCGTCCGCGTTCTCCGAATCGGTGCGGGTATGGGACTCCATCGCGTTACGCATCTCGGTCTCGAACCGGCCGATCAGGTCATTCTCCTTCGACAGGATGTCCGAGATCGTGCTGAACATGTCGCTGGAGCGGTGCCCGAACCTGGACGGGCCGCGCTCGCTGCCCCACACGCTTGACGTCTGGGCCGAGCTGAGGGCGTAGGAGGCCCTCGACGAGGTCTGGACGGCCTCCTGGCTCTCCTGCACCTTCGGGGCAACCTGGCCCTGCTTCTCACTGTCGTAGCTGACTCCGTCTTCGCCTGCCATTGTGTTCTCCTTGTTCTCGTGATGGGTTACTCGGCGCGCACCGCGCCGGACTACTTCGACACCTTAAAACGCCGCACCAACGGCTGAGCGGGCTGATCCGGCCCCTCAACCTTCAACGTCCACACATACGTCACATCGGAGCTACTACCCTCCACGTCCACCGTC
>ERZ773038.667-NODE-667-length-21512-cov-5.245002_pt1 | contig 21512 bp, 25 predicted proteins | sample MGYA00511665_ERZ773038 | MGnify/ENA primary metagenome ERZ773038 (study PRJEB29015, sample SAMEA2737966) | human oral metagenome | biome: human oral; feature: human-associated habitat; material: dental | place: China | collected 2028 ... | reverse complement strand
GCCTGTCGACGCCGATGCTCGTCGTGCTCGACGAGGCCGCCAACGTCTGCCCTTGGCGCGACCTGCCGAAACTGTACTCGCATTTCGGGTCGAAAGGCATCTGCCTGCAGACGCTTCTCCAGTCGTGGTCTCAGGGAATGGACGTGTGGGGAGAGACGGGAATGAACAAGCTGTGGTCGGCAGCCAACACCGCCCTGTATGCCGGGGGCGTCAAAGAAGTCGACCAACTTGAGCGCATCTCGAAACTGATCGGCACGACGCGTCCTGACCAGGTCTCGACGTCCGTCTCGCGCGATCAGCGGAGCACCTCGATCACGCGCGAGGCCCAGGAGCGGCCGATCGCCGACGTCGCCGAACTGGCGTCCCTGCCGACGTGGCGGGCATGGCTTCTGGCGTCCGGCGCCCGACCGGTGCTGGTCGAACTCGAGCCCTGGTTTCGCACGCGCTTCAAAGACCTGGTCGACGAGTCACTGTCGACATACGGAGCCAAGTAACCCCTGCAAGAGAAAGGACAATCCATGCCCGAAGAGAACATCATGGACGAGGCTGACAGGAAGATCGCCAACCTCGTCCGTCTTGCTCAAACCCTGGCCGACGCCAAACGGTGGCGCGACCAGCGAACCCTGGCCGACGAGCAGGAAAGGCTGCGGTCGGCCCAGTACCGACTGAACGCGGCCACATCCACGGCCCGCCCCTATCTGGCCGAAGGAATGCGCGACCGCTGGTGGAACGAAGCCCAATTAGAGGACGCGGCGCACATGCTCGGTGTGGCTGAGCGGTTCGCCGCCGACGACCCTATGGCCGAGCAAGTCCGCCTGCGCGCCAAACGCGAAATCCGGACCCGATGGGGCGTCGACGTCGACGTGCCGCCTGATTGGCGCGCCGTGCTGGACGCCGACGACAAAGACGTCCGCCGCCTCGAGCCCCGACTGCCGGATGAACCGGCGACCGAGCCGGACGAAGCGCGCGCCGAGGTGGTCGAACATCGCGCCTCAATCGACCGGGAGGCGACCATCACGGCCCTCGAGGCGAACGCGAACCTTCCCGCCCACGTCCGGGACGGGCTCCTGGCCCGCCTGAGAGGAAACGGCGTGGAAGAAGACGACGCCGACCGCGACCTCAACCGCGCCCAAGCTGAGCGCGACCGCGCCGTGGGCGAAGAAAACGAAGCAGAAGTCCGCGCGCTCAGCGGAGACCCGGCCGCTGAAGGCGAACTCGCCCGGGCACGTGCGGCGCGGGTCGCCGCCGAAGACACACTGGACAAGGCCCGCGGCCGCGCCGCACGATCCTCAACCGGCGACCGCGAAATCGACGCCGGGATCGAAGCCAAAGAACAGTCATTTCCCGTGCCGGCTGCGGACGCCATCGGCGCAAGAGGCAAAAAGGCCCGGAGCCGCCGCCGCGGCAAAAGCCGCCAAGCCGCCCCGACCCCGAGGAAGACCCAATGAAGACAACGCTGTATCCGACCTCGTCCGCCTGGGTCAAAAACTATCTGACGGTCGTCTACTGGCGGCGCGTAGGCACCCGACACATCTGGTGCCCACGATGGAAGGCGCACCCAGAGGCGGTCGTCCGATTCGAGGCGATGTGGCGCTCCTGGGAAAAAATGCGCCTCGACGACCCGATGGTCGGGATCGCCACGTGGTTCGTCGAGATCGGCGACCCCATGATGGACCGAATCCTCGACCCGGACGGGCCGTTTAAAGGCTGCACAGCCGAACGGCACCGGCCCAAGGCCGAGACGGACATGACCCTTCCCGTCGCCCCGCCCCCGCCCAGCCTCGCCGGGGTCTGACATGCCTGGCATCGTGATATCCGGACGGGACTTGCCCGGCCAGTTCCACCTTGGCCGGCGCTGCGCCTTGTCCGCGTCATTCACAATCCGCGACGAGAGCTGGTCCGACGACCCCGACACCGTCAATGTCAAGCCCCTCGGCGCGTTGTGGACGTCCCCTGTGACCAAAGAAAACGCCCGCGCCGCGGCCACCACATGGTCAGACCTGTACTACACGAGCCCGAGGACGGCGGGCCTGCGGCAGAAGAACAACCCAACGCGCCCCTGGAAGACTCGCCTGCGCAACAAATTCGTCACTCCCGAACGGCTCTGGCCCGTCATCCCGGACTCATCCGCGCGGATCGTCCGCCTGGCCTGCCTTGACGACCAGCTCGCCGCAGCCCGGCAATGGCCCGGAAGGCACGGCAGGATCGATTTCGCCGCCATGGCCCGCGACGGGATCGACGCCGTCTGGGTCCTGCCCGACATCATCCCCACTATGGTCAAAATCGGACGGGCATGGGACCATCCCGACAGCCCGCTGCGGACCCAGTTTTACGGATGGGACATCGAGTCGGTCGCCTGGCTGCGCCCCGACAAAATCACTGTCGGCACCCCGATCGACGTTATCCGGAAACAACCGCCGCCTCTAGCGGAGGCCGCACACCAGACCGCCCTCGACATTCGAGCCCAATTCGCGTGGCAGCCGCCCCCGGCTGCCGCTAGCGGCAGCCGGGAAGGAAGCGTCAACATCCTCGACCGGGCGACAATCGAGGAAGAAAGACTGGAAAGCTACGCGTTTCTCAACGTCGACGAGGCCGACGGCGAAGCTCCGCATGAACCCGCCGGCGATTCCGAAGACTGCTTCATAGAAGCCTTGTCCGCCTTCGAAGCAGTCTGGGACGCGCGCGTCGGGCAGGAAGCGGACGTGACGTTGTGGGAGCCCTTAGTCGGTGGGTCCCCGCTGAGCATCGGCGTCAGCCGACGCGACGCGGACACCCCGCTCTACGTCGTCCTCGACCCGGACACCGGGCACAGTCACGTCCACTTCGACGGCGCCGACGGTCGGCGCCGCTTTCTCGACGTCGACGCGGCCGCTGCAATCCTCGGCAAAAGCCCAGCAGACGCCGCCCGTATCCTGTACGCGGCAATCGACGGCCTTCAAGCCGCCGCCGACACGTCGAAACGGCTCGGGAACACGCAACAAACGGAAGCCGAGACTGCCGCCGAGGTGTGCGAGGAATCCTTCCCCGTTTCGCCCGACGACGGTTTCGACGTTCCCGTCTGTCAATCCAGTCTGCGGACGTCCCGCAATCGGCGTTCGCTTTCCCATCGGCATGAACGTCGGGCAGGCCGTCATGGTTAGCAATGTGACAGCGGTCGATTTGTTCTGCGGGGCTGGCGGTTTGTCGTGTGGGCTGAAGCAGGCGGGCGTTGACGTCGTCGCCGGGATTGACGTCGATCCGGCCTGTCAGTGGCCTTACGAGCACAACATCAAGGCGCGTTTCGTCCGCGAGTCGGTCCGTGAGATCACTGGCAAAGACATTGTTCGGCTGTGGGAGGGGCGGGATGGGCGGCGTTTGCTGGCCGGGTGCGCCCCGTGTCAGCCGTTTTCGTCTCAGAGGCGAGGGGCCGATTCGAAGTCGCACGAGTCGTGGGATTTGTTGTTGGAGTTCGCCCGTCTGGTCAATGAGTCGCGTCCGGATTTCGTGACGATGGAAAACGTCGCCCCGCTCAAGTCCTCCCCCGTATTCAACAGGTTCCTTGGGGAGCTGGCCGAGGCGGGGTATTTCATCGATTACAAGGTTGTGCGGGGGACTGACCACGGCCTGCCTCAGACGCGTCGGCGTCTGGTGCTGACTGCCTCACTGGACGGGTTCGTCTCGATCCCGGATCGGACGGTGCCCGCTGGGACGGTGGCCACGGTGCGCGAGGCGATCGGGGGTCTGCCGGCCGTGGCGGCCGGGCAGGCCGATCCGAACGATCCGCTGCACTGCGCGCGGGGGCTGACCGAGATCAACCTGAAGAGGCGGGCGGCGTCCCGTCCGGGCGGGTCGTGGAGGGACTGGCCCGACGAGCTGCGCGCCCCGTGCCACCGGCGGGCGAGCGGGTCGAGTTTTCAGTCGTTTTACGGGGTCATGGAATGGGACGCGCCGTCCCCGACGATCACGACCCAGTTCCACAATTACGGCTCGGGGCGTTTCGGGCATCCCGAGCAGATGCGCACGATCACCCCGCGCGAAGCCGCCCTGTTGCAGGGATTCCCCGAGAATTACCAGTTCCTTCCCCCTGGCGAGCCCGCCTATTTCGCGATCCTGGGCAGGATGATCGGCAACGCCGTGCCCCCAACCTTAGGGGCACTGGTCGGTCGGGCGATCATGGATGCATCCACCCTTAAGGCTGACTAGACTGAAAGCACACTCTCACCTCTGCCGGGGCGGCTCTTGACGCGGCCCGGGACGCCGCCGCGGCCGGCGTGGCAGGGCCTCGTCGGGCGTGGTCGCCGTCGGAGGCGAGGAAACACTGGGCATAGGATCGAAGGTCGCCGCTAGAAGCGCTTGGGCGACTTCGGCCTCAGAAAGCCCTGCGCGCGGCCGCGCCGGTGCCTTGCCATCGTCTGTGCGCGGCCGTGTAGACGATGGGGTCTGGCGGTCGGGAAACGTGACCTCGACGAGCCGCTGGGCCACAGGCCGCGGCTGGAGGATGGCCAGGGCCTTCTCGGCGTCGGCGCGCACACGGCGGGCGGTAACGGTCTGCCCGTGCACGGCCAGCGTGGCGGCCAGGGCCTGGACTAGGCGTGCGGCGGCCTGCCATACGCGTTCGTCCTCGTCGAAGCGTCCGCTTCCTCCGGTGCGCAAGCAGGCGTGGGCGAATGCCGCCCTGGCCTGGGACGGGGGCCGGGTGCGCCTGACCGGCGGGGGTTTGCGTTGGGCGAGGCGGCCGATGGACCGTGCCGCGCCGGCCAGCGCGAACGAGTTGGGGTGGCGCCCGTCGTAGCGGGCGGACAGGGAAGCAAAGACCCCGGCGGCGTCCCGGGCGCAGGCTGCCAGGGACTCGTCGTCGCCGACCGGGACCGCGTCGAGGCGGGCCAGGGACTCGTCCACAGCCGCCGCCATGGCCTTCCACATCTCTTTCTGCCGCGCGTCCCATTCCTCGCGGGAGACCCACGGCCTGCCCGGCGTGCGCCGTTGCGGGGCCCACAGGGCCAGGGCCTTGCGCCGCTCGCCGGAGACGTCGGCCCATCCGGTGCGCAGGCGGCGCAGGCTCAGATCGCGGGCGACGTAGTAGGCGCCGATCCAGTTCGGCCGGGCCCCCTCCGGCGGGCGCACCGCCACCGAGAAGCCGTCGACGTGCTCGCGCGTGCCTTTCGCATAACGCGGCCGGACCAGCACCCCCTCGCCGCGCAACGCGAGAAGGAATTCGGACTCGGTGCGCGCTCCCGACGCGGCCGCGCGCAGCGCGATCTCCAGGCGTGCCCGGTCGGTCAGCGCCTGCCCGTCCCGGCGGGCGGCGGCCTGCTCGGCCGGGCTGTCTCCGCGCGAGCCGCGCTGGTGCTCGCGTGACTCGACCACAGCCAGGCCGTAGCGGTGCTCGAGCGTGTTGCAGGCCGCCTGAGCACGCGGCCAGTCTCGCCACACCGAGGCCTTCGTGCCGTCTTCGCGGACAAGGTTGACGGCGATGTGGATATGGTCGCCGCCGCCGGCGTTGACCCCGTGGCGGACGGCGACCCACCGGCAGGCCGCTTTGCCCGATGCGGCCGTGAATCCCATCTCGTCGACGAAGTCTTCGGCGATCTTCGCCCATGTCTCATCCGACAGCGCGCCCTCGTCCGGATGCAACGTCAATGAGCAGTGCCACACGTGCGCCGGGCCCCGCCCGGCCGAGGCCATCTCCTGCGCCTCATAGTCCCACCGAGTGCGCGTCGAGACGATCTCGGTGCCGTGCTCGAGCCGGTCCAAATCAAGCCGCCGCCCGGCGCGCAGCGCCTCGTCATGCGTCAGCGTCCGGCCTCCGAAAAAGTCGGGGCCGGCGATGTCCTCGGTGCCCGCAAGAATGTGCTGGTCAACATGCTCGTTGGCCCGGCCGGGCCCGAGAAGATAGACCATGAGCCCGCGCGCGTTCCCGCCGCGGGTGATGTTCGGCATCACAACAAATCACTGACTTTCGCGCGCACCTCGCACAGCGCATCGACCTGCCGACGCAACTCGCGCGCGACCTGCTCAGCCTCAGCCGGAAAGCGCCGGCTGGCGTTCGCCCAGTGCGCAATCTGATTAATATTTGTTGCCTCGCCTTGGACCTGACGGCACAACACCCGAAGCAAGCCCAGCAGCTCGCGCAGCTGCTCCGGATTGACCTGCTCGACAGGCGGCGTAAGGCCCTGCGCTGTCAAATAGCGCGCCATCGACACGCCCTTCGACCGCGCCAAAAACCGCAGCCGCTCATACTCCGAGGCCTTCAACCTCAAACTGAACAACCGCCGCGAATCCCCCGGCGCGGCCGTCGCAGCCTTGCGCACAGACCGACGCCCTGTTTCCTCCTCGCGGTGCGCCACAGGCCACCCCTCTCCTTCGCCAGCGCAGCGACCCGCAGAGACTCTGCGGGACCCCCTTTCGGCCAGTATAGCCGAAACAAGCCTGATTTGTATATATAAATCACTAGCTTGCTCCTGCCGGTCGGGCAGGAAAGGTGCTACCCCGAGGGGAAGGAAGGGCGTCCACGCGACGCCCGTGACCTCGCCGTCCCATACGAGGAAGCTTGCGGGGAGGAGGCAACCCACATCCTCCTCTACCGCGGCAAGGTCGGGGACGTGGGGGAGTGCGTCGGTCACCTCCCGGCGACCGGCACCTACAAGGAGCGTATCGCCGCCGCGCGGGCGACGTGGAAATTCGAACACGACGAATGAGGGAGAAGCGAAAGCAGGCCCCCGCCTCACGGCGGGGGCCTTTTCGTTGGCGTCACCGAAAAGCCAAACCCTCCCTATTGGAGGCCGAGCTGGGACGCGAGCCCGTCAAGCGCGGATCTCGCCATGCCGACGTCGTGTCCGCGGCTGGAGCGCTGGCAGGAACCGTTCGCGTGTGCGGGTGGTGTGAATGTGCAGGCTGGGTTCCACATTTGTGGTGTGCCTGGTTCCGCGGCACATTCGAATTGCTTGTAAGGAGGAAGGATTCAAAATGAATCTTGACCGTCGTGACCGCATCGTCAACGCGCTGTCCGCCAGCCTTGACAGGCGGCGTGAGACGCTTGACCGCCTCGCTGATGCGGCCGGAGCTTTTGAGCAGGCCAAAACAGCGTTCGCCGGTGCCTATAAAGACGCTCTGGCCGCGGGCTGGAGCGCGAAAGAACTCGCCGCTGCCGGCGTCACACCGCCGGACAAGCCCGCCCGTCAGCGCCGGGCGAGGAATCCCCGCCCGCAACCCGGCATTAAGCCGGCCGATGCCGCCGGTCATGAGTAAAACCGGTCCCGTCTCGAAGGAGCATCACATGTCTTTTGTCGTTTCGTGCCCGTTCTGCACGATCGTCGCACAACAAGACTCTAACGTGCGAGAGGTCTACCGCGACGACGACGTCGTCGCATTCTTCCCAACCGAGCCAGCCGTGCTCGGGCATACCCTCCTGATCCCGCGTTTCCACGCGGCGGACATTTGGAGCCTGCCCGAGGAGCTAGCGGCCCGGCTCGGCAGAGCGAGCGTCAAACTCGCTTCAGCCGTCAAACATGCCTTCGCGCCCGAGGGCCTGAACGTGATCCAATCCAACGGCGCGGCCGCCACCCAGACGGTCATGCACCTTCACATCCACATCGTTCCCCGGTGGCGGGGAGACGCCCTCGGTCGCATTTGGCCGCCAGAAACCGACTACGGGAAAAGGGCAAAAGACCAGGCGTGGAAACGCTTAAAAAGCGTGTGCGACACCATGTAAGTCCCCTGTTCCCGAGAGGAAAGCCAGACTGAGCGGACCCTGCGCGGCAGGCCTTCCTGGCGAGGAGGCTTGCCTGGTTCTTACTTTCTCGCGCGGGGTGCGTTTCTGAGGCGTTTGCAAGGGGCGCATTCGAGGTCGCCGCGGCGGGTGAGGGTGATGTTCTCGGCCGTCAGGAGGTGTCCGCGCGGGCAGACTGCTGGCGTTCCTGCGGCGGCGCGGTTGAGTTTGTAGGCGGTGCTGGTGACGGGCTGGATGTGGGCGGGGTTGACGCACTGCTGGCGCCCGCAGGCGGCGCGCAGGTGGACGATCTCCTCGTCGATGGGCCCGTAGACGAGGGTGTAGACGTGCCTGCGGGCCGAGCGCCAGCGCCCGTCGACCCAAATCCGGGGCGTGCCTGATGCGGTCAGAACGTCCCATGTCCAACACCCCTCGCGGGTGATCGTCAGGTGCCGCCGGACGTCCTCGGGCAGTCGGGAAAGGATGAACATGCCCGCCTCCTGGCGTGCAGGGACAGCGTCGTCCCCGCACGGGTTTGATGTGTTTATTGAGCGTCGATCGCGTCCATCTGCTTGCGCACGGCCCGCAGGCACGTCCTTCCTCTCGATCGCCACACCCTAAATGTGTGACAATCACACACAAATGTCAAACAGTCATACAGACCCGCTTTGAGTCAAAGCGCAATCGGCTTCCCTTTCCCGAAAAGGAAAAGACCAATGGGAAAAACCGCAGGCGAGATGCTCGACCAACTATGGCCCAGAGTCACCGCCTATATCAAACAAATCGACCCCAAAAGGGGCGTTCGATTCGACACTTTCGCTTCATGGCTCTTCTGGGAGTCCATGGAAATAGAGACTGGCTGGGACGGCGGCGCAGGCGCAATGCTTGCAAAGCTCGCGAAAATGCGGCTCAAACATGAAGGTTTGATCCAGACCCGCCAAGGGCGCTTCGGCCCCGTCCTTGTGCCGATGACGGGCGGGACAGCGGGGTGAGACCGGCAAAAAGCGAGTTGGCCGCACTCGCCGTCGGCGCCCACGACAAGGCATTGGGCCTTCAGAAGGCCTTGGCTGACGCGGCCCGCCGCCGCGACGCCGCCGTTGCGGCGGCCGTCGACGCCGGCGTGTCCGTCGCTTCCCTCGCCGCCCGTCTCGGCGTCAATCGTCAGCGCGTGTATGCGATGATCCGCGCAGCAAAAAGCGACGCTGAGTAAACGCGGCAGCAATAGCGTGGGTCCCCTCCCAATTTGGGAGGGGACCCACGCTATTGCTGTCTAGTTTTGTTCGATTGACGTTATCGTCCATGCGGATCCGTGTTTTTCGAGTGTGAGGATCCATTGCGTCTTGACGTCGGGTCCGACGCGCCGCCCGTCGGGTCCGGTGGGTGTGGCGTTTGTTTGTCGGGCGAGGGAGACGGCGCCTGAGGTGTAGTCGGGGGCTTGCTGCAGGTCGATGCGCTCGACTGTTGCGGGGGTCCAGGCTTTGGCTTTCGCCCATTCGGCCCATGCGTTGTCGGTGCGGGTCTGGGCGCCGGGGTCGGGCACGAGCGTTGGCGCCAGCCATCGACGTGCACGCCGGATCGCGTCCAGCGGGGAGGCGTCCGAGCGCGTGTCGTGGCAGGCCATCACAGCTGCGGCGGCGTCGGCGACCGCGTCGGCGTCCGAGGAGTCGACTCCTGCGGGTGTGCGGCACCGGGAGACCGCCGGCGAGGTCGGCGAGGGAACCTCGTCTTGGGGGACGGGCGTGGCTTTCTCGGACGTCGAGCAGGCGCCCGCCAGCAGAGCGGCGGCGATCGCGCGGTCCTTGCGGGCCTGGTCGCGGCGATCGCCGCCGCAGCCGTTCTCGACTTCATGGTCATCCTTTCGTCACCCGCACGCCCTGCGGCAGCAGGGCGTCGGTTTTAGCGTAGTAGGACAGGGACCGTTCGCCGACCCCGCCTCCTGGGATGGCGTCGACGACTTTCCCGTTGCCGGTGTAGATGGCCACGTGCGTGACCCTGTCGACGCTGGCTGGCGTGCCCTTGGCCTGGAAAAACACAATGTCCCCAGGCTTGAGCGCGTCAAGCGTGGCAGGCACGTAGACCCCGCCGTACTCTTTCGCGCGCACAAGCATGGCGTTCTCGCATTTGCGGTCCGCCGCCGACGCGCCGGGAACCGACATCGGCAAATCGACCCCGAGCGTGTTCTTAAACGCCGCCTGCACGAGGGTGCAGCAGTCGTAGCATGAGCCTGTCTTGCATCCTGGCCTGCGGTAGGGCGTGCCCGCATGTGCGAGGGCCCACTGGGCCGGGGCAGGCGACCCCGATCCGGCCTCCTGCGTGTCTGTCGTCGTCGGCGCGTACGTCGTCGATGCCAGCCGCTTGATTTTCTCGACGTACTTGCGGGTTTCGGGGTACGGGGGTATCCCCTTGTATTTTTGGACCGCGCCCGCCCCGGCGTTGTAGGCCGCCAGGGCCAGATCGACGACGTCCCCGTTTTGTTTGCCGGTTTGCTGGGAGGCGTGGGCCAGGACGTTCTGTCCGTGGTAGATTTCGGCCCATCCTCGGTATTTCGCTCCGGGGCCGGTGTATTTGTTGATGGGGATGACTCCGACGGCGCCTCCGGGGCCGACCGAGGTCGAGACGACTTTTCCGCCTCCGATCGACAGGGCAATATGATCGAACGAGGCGTTGTCGCCCCCGATGAGGTCCCAGAAGACGGGCACGCCCGCCGGAGGGTTCGTGTCCCCGGGGTGTTTGTCGCCGGCGGCCTGCCAGGCGGCGTTCGCCGACTCATACCTGCCGGGAAATCCGAAGGCCTCCCTCACGAACTGTTCGCACTTGCCCTTGTAGCCTTTCTGGCCGACTTTGGCCATAGCTTTGCGGACCACCGGCGAAGACCCGCCCCCGCCCTTGGCCAGCCCGGCGACGGCGGCGACGTTCGAACACATCAAGTTCCCTTGCGACCATATCGCGTCGGCAGGGTTGGAGATGTCGGCTTTTCCGTCCCCGTCCCCGTCTTTGCCCGCCGTTTTCCACGTCGACGGGATGAACTGAGCGATCCCTTGCGCGCCGGCCGACGAGCGGGCTTTCGGGTTCCATCCCGATTCGGCGTCGATCTGCGCGGCAATGATCGAGGGCGTGATCTCCGGGCAGATCGAGCCCGCCCGTTTGACCGCCTCCGCATACTGGGGAGGAACATTAGCTGGGGTGCCTTGGCTGATCTCCTGGACGGGAGGCTTTTTCCCGTCGGCGCCGCCGCCGGAGAACAGCAGGATTCCCATGGGCAGCGCGGCGACCGCCAAGGCCGCCGCGCCGACAGTTCGTTTGCTCACCTGCCCCTCCCACGCGTCTGAGCCTGGTCGTGCTGTGCGGCCCTTGGCGGGCGGTGACCGCCGCCCGCACGCCCGGCCGTCGACGCCGCCTCGTCGATCGGCGGGAACGTCGCAATGATGTCCTTGATCCTCGCCGGGTTGAACCCTCCATAGGGTTCTTGCCCGGCGACCTCGACCACCGGAGCCTGACGTATGCCCTGCTCGACGAACTCGGCGCGCTCGGGCTCGGCCTCGGCCAAATCGACGACCATATACGCCAGCCCTGCCTTGTCGAACTGCCGCCGCGTCATCTGACACGCCGGACAGCGGTCCTTGGTGAAAACCGTCAGGCGCCCGGGTTCAGCCCTCCACGCCTGTTGCAGCTCCGCCACGGACTCATCGAAGGTGTCGGCCGATTCTCCCGGCACGCCGCCGAGGCGATACCCAAATGCGGGACTGTCGCCGTCCGACTGAACGGCTTCGAGCCCTGTGCCCTGAACATCGGCGACAACCACGCGGCCTTCCTCGCCGTGCCAGGCCGTATGCAGCCCGTCGACGTTTTGCAGCAGCTGCGCAAGACGATCTTGCATCCGCGCCGCCGCTTCCGTCGCCCACACCGGCATTTTCTCGTTCATCACATCCCCTTTCATCGGTTTCCCGAAATGTGACAAACCCCCGGCACAACAGGTGTGCACATGAAACGACAAAAAGGGGTGGGTCTAGAAGACGTCTTCTAGACCCACCCCTTTTGCCTTAGGCAATCCGTAGAAGGCTCTCAGCGTCTGGATCGATCCCCCAAACCCAGAGAAAAATTGTTGATCGCCCCCAGTGTCCCCAAAAGCAAACCGATCATGACGCTGATCTTGATCCCCTTCCACAAAAACCGGCCATAAGCCCGCAAACCTCGCACGAGCACGCGGAAAACCCATCGGACGGCAGCGAGAATCGCGATTGCCGCGGCCTTGAAGCGTTCTCGGACATTCACAAAACATCCCTCCTTACCGGCAAGTTTATCGACTCTCTCCGGCAGTCGCAGACGTTTCCGAAGAATACGGTGACTCTGCCCCTTCGATCACTCGGTCGCCGCTCACGGGAACGAACCGGTCCTTGTTTACCGAAACGACTTCGGGAATAATAGGAGGTGGCTACTCACACAACATATCCGAGTAGCCACCTGTGGGCCGTCACTTAAGCAGTGCAATAAGCACTGCCAATGTGGCGGTGGCAAGGGCAAAAGCCTGGAGCTGCGCTATCTTGAGAACGGTGCGCAGTGTCCGGGCTTTTTCCTCGCCCGACGAGGATCGTTTCTTCCCCATCGTCCCCACCTCCTTCCTGAACTCGAAACCTCGGCATCGGGAATGAATGTGAAAGGTTCGGTCCAGCTTGAAGAAGCCATGGTCTAGTCTACCCGCCAGAGCTATGGATTATCGCAGAAATGCTGAGTTAACGCCTCGCGCCGGCAGTTCGGTTTTTACATAATGATTGCAAGGGAGTCTAGAGCGGATCTTTGTTGTCGTTCTAGGACTTTTAGATAGCGTCCCGTCGTTGCGAGGGATGAGTGGCGCATGAGGGTTTGAACGATGCGGCTATCGACTCCTTGTTCCAGGAGTGATGTGGCGAAGTAGTGTCGAAGTTGGTGTGCGGTCACGTCTAAACCGAGGCGATCGAACGCGCGGGATATGACGGCGCTGACGGAATTGCCGGTCACGTGCCCGTCAATATTGATGGGTGAGGGAAACCAATATCCGGTTGATGGATAGTGGATACTTTCAGCGAGGATTTCTCTGTGTGCGGGGAGGATGTCGTCGCGTCCTCCTTTGCCTAGGATTCGGATCTTCTCGCTCGTTTGGTCGAGGCATTCACCGCGAAAAGCAGCTATCTCCGATACGCGCATTCCTGCATAGACTGCGAGAATGATTTTGGTGCGCGTTGTTCTCCAAATGCCAGATTTGAGCACTCGTCTGATGTGTTCTCGGGAAGCAGGTTTGGGGAGCCCCGAAGGTGTGCGGGGCCTTCCGATTTTTGCTGTTGGGTTGGTGTCGAGCAGTTCTCGTTCTTCAAGCCAGGTAAACCAGACTCGCAGGGTAGACCAGTAATGCTCGCGACTTGTTTGGGCGATGTTGCGTGAGAGCCAGACGATGACGTTGTCTTCCGTGGCCGATGCAGGATCGATGTCGAGTGCTCGAGCGAAAGAGGTGAGAATCCGTCGCCGATCGGCGATCGTTCTCTCGGACAACCCTCTTCCTCGCATGGTTGCGATCCAAAGTTCGAGAAGTGATTCGTATTCCATTCAAATCCTTAGTCTCGTCAACGTGAATGGGGGCAATGACGTCATTGCCCCCATTCATTGATGGTTGGGAAGTGTCGATCTTAGGTTTTGAACGGAGCGCCCTTCCTCAGATGTCCACGCCCAAGGGGCTCGACGTTCGTAGTCTTTTCAATTGCAGAGGTTTCTGCAAGAACGAGGGCGGCGATCCATTGGGATAGCGACGGGGGGCGCTGTGCGGCGGGAAGAGCGGCGTAGGCGCCTCTGACACGCGCGATTTGATCGATGTCCATGTAGACCGCGATTTTTCCTCTCTTAGGGCGAGAGGACTGTCGCGCGGGTTGATTGTCGGCGGCGATGATCGGATCGGCGCTGCGCCGCTTAGACATGGCAGCGCCGACTAGGTTCGCTGGGACGTTGAGAGAGCGGGTCATCCTCGCCCTCCTAGCAATGTTTGGGCCAGAACGTCGAAGAGGTCAACGAGTTCGCTTGTCCCTGGGATCAGGTCGACGGGGAGACTGTCGGAGGCTCCTCTGGCGAGGGCTTCTCGTTCGGGAATGTCGACGTTAAGGACAAGGTCCCGGTAAATTTCGCGAATCTGGGATATCCACTGAACCTGGTCTTTGCGGCCCTTTCTAAACCGGTTGATGAGAATTCCGGCAGGTAGGAGGGACGGGTTGTAGTAAGCTTTGACGTTGGCGATCGTCTGGAGGGCCTGGGCGAGCGCTTGCGCGGACTCGACCCGTGGCTCGGTGACTAGAAGCACTTGCTTCGCTGCCACAAGCGCGTTGGCAGTTAGCACGCCGAGCGCCGGCGGGCAGTCGATGACAATGTCGTCATAGTCGTCTTTTACTTCCGTGAGAATGCGCTGTAGTCGCATCTCACGTCCAATTGTTGAGTCGGACTCGCCGTCGGCCAATGCTCTTTCTGCTGCTAAGCAAGCAATCGGTCCCCAAGCACTGCTTGCAGGAAGCAGCGTCTGGAGGATCGTTTGCCGGCTGGGTGGTTCAGGTGTCAAAAGATCATAGACAGTCGGCATTCGATCGTCCCGCTCGACACCGAGAATCGATGTGGCACTGGCTTGAGGGTCCATGTCCACAAGCAATACGGAGCGGTCGTTCAGGGTTAGATGGCGGGCAAGTTCGGTGGCGATGGCTGTTTTACCGACGCCACCCTTCTGATTGCATATCGAGATGATCATATTGTCTCTTTCGTTGTGGGAATACCGTCAATAGCGGTATTGGGGTTAGTGACGGCATTGCAGTCATTGGATCTAATAGGGGTAAAAGGGTCATTGACCCTACAAAAAAGTAGGCCTACGCGCAGAGAATGTGCACGCAGGCCTACGAGGCGATTAATGAAGACAAGCACAAGCGGCGGGCGCGATATGCGTCAATGTTGAGGACAAGAGCATCTGACTTGGGATCAGAAGGTTGGGGGTTCGAGTCCCTTTGAGCGCGCCGAGGCTCCGCACTGGTCGACGCGATCCCGGTGCGGAGTTTTCGCTACCGCAATTGACCAAAATTTCCAATTTTGCTCAGTGTGAGAAAACAACCTTCCTTCCTAGGCCATCGTCCTAGATAGGCTTTGCGAGGCGTTGTCTCAGAAAAGCAAACTCACCTGCATCATTTAGCCGCATGGCCTTTCCACCCCCACATGCTCCGCCAAGACGCACTCTGACCCACGATGCGAAGTTTCCGGTTTTGTGCAAGAATCTGAGGCATTGGATTCGTCAAGAATGGAGTGCTCAAATGTCTGAGACCGCGGCATATGCCGGCGAACCTTCATCCGTCCTGCGGGGGAAAGACGCGAATGACTATCTAGAGCGCATGGGTCTCCGACCCGTCGAGATCCACGAAGCCCTGAAAGCGGGAGACGTTGCCTCGGAGAATACGCCTCCCTATGCCCCGGCCACCGCTCCGGGACTGAATCGCTGGATAGCCACCGTCCACACAATGCGCGAGCTGCTGCATAAGCGCAACTGGACATGCGAGGACAGGCAGAACAGACCGACGGCGACCTCGTCCGACGGCGCGTATACATTGTCCTTCGTGCGAGGCGACGCTTTTGTCGCCGACCCTGACCCCCTCGTCGTGCCGAAAGCCGCCCGGCGAAGAGGCCCGGCAACTCGCGCGGCCGTTCAGCTCTCGTTAAATTTGGCAAGCGTATCGAATGGGACGCCAGCTGGTTTGCCCGCTGGAGAGCCACCAGCCGGAGCGTGGTTTCTGCTCTATTACCGTGACGAAGACGAAATTCGCTCTGAGGTTTCGCTTCCATCTGGTTTTGACCCCAAGAACGAACAGTTCACAGGTTGGACGGTCCGAGTGCTTCTTGAACCTTTGAAGCTCGAACGGCCCGACATACGCGACATCGGCGGAGACGACGTTGACTTCACGATCACAGACATCACCGAACACTGAGCTTCTCGATCCTCTGCGCATTCAGTCCGCCCGAATGCGCAGAGGACTCAGTCAGGTGGAGCTCGCACACCGGCTGGGGCTGACCGATCGAACCGTCCACAGGTATGAAACCGTCGGCGCTCCCACCCGTATGGGATCCAAGCTGTCGGAAACTCTTGGGTTCCCCGACCGTTTTTTCGAGCGCGGTCCATGCGTCGAATTCGATGCGAAAGCCATCAGTTTTCGTGCGAGGCGAACGACAACGAAGCGGCAGCGCGCGGCCGCTATATCGGCGGGCAGCTTCGGCATTGAGGTAGACCTGTGGATTTCCCAACGCTTTGGCCTGCCCGACGTCGCTGTGCCCGACATGACGGGTGAATCCCCTAGAATCGCGGCGTCGTTGCTGCGCAACTTCTGGGGGCTCGGCGCCAAGCCGCTGCCGAATCTTGTTCAACTGAGCGAATCGAAAGGAATTCGCGTCAACGGCCTGCCCGACGTCGCCGCGTCCGTCGACGCCTTCTCTCTGTGGCACGGGGAGATCCCGCATATTTTCCTTGCTCAGCGCAAAACGCCGGAGCGAGCCCGCTTCGATCTGGCTCATGAGATGGGCCATCTTCTCCTCCATCGCCGAATCGGCCCTGAGAGCATCGAGGAGCGTCAAGCTGACGAATTCGCCTCGGAGTTCCTCGTTCCGACGGAAAGCATCTTTGAGCGTCTTCGCCCCAATCCGACTATCGACGAACTTATGAAAGCGAAACGAGCTTTTGGCGTTTCAGCGATGGCCCTGACGTACGCGGTCCACAAGGCGGGCCGCATGACGGACTGGATTTACCGTTCTACATGCTGCGAGCTGGCGCGGCGAGGTTTCCGAAGCGGCGAACCCGAGGGGATGACGGGTTACGAACGTTCGCGCGTTTTTCCACACGTTCTCGCCTCGTCGGCGCATGGACCGATTTCAACCGCGCGAATAGCGCGGGAACTCGCTCTTCCTCTGGAAGACGTCCATGCCGCCATGCTTCATACCGAGCTTCTCGGCCTCCGGTCTTCGGTTTCCGCGTCAAGCCCCGGCGGAAAGTGCGGCGATCCGCGCTTCGACCACTCAGCAAGCGGCAGCGGCACCTCCCACAGCCGCCGCTCGGCAGACAGAACGGGAACGACGCCGCGATTGCGACTCGTATAGGGCAAGGTCCGACTGAAGTGCGAACACTTCAGGCTTTAGGGTGTCGATCGCGTGGATTCAGCGTGTGACGCGCGGCGAGGGGTCCTCGGGGATCTTCGGATGATTCGGATCCGGATTGTCGCGCGTGAACGTCGACCAGTTGGGCGTCGGCAGGGATATCGACGGCGTCGGAACGGATATACGGGAAGGCGAGGGGATCGAGGGCATTGGCACGGGGCTCGGGGCGCAGCGCGGCAGGCCGCTTCCAGGGCGCGTCGAGCAGGCCGACGGCGCCCTCGTGCCTCCTTCCGACGGCGCCGTGGCGGCCGTCGTCGACGGGCTGGGGCTCGGATCCTCGGAACCGCAGGAGGCAAGGCCGCCCATCCCTATCGCTCCGGCGGCGAGCACAACGCAAAACATAGCCGGAGAGACGAAAGAACGGGTTCCGCGCGTATGCATACAGGCAATGTACCCCAAATAAAAGGGAAACAGAAACCAAACACGTAACGCGCGCATTGGCGGAACCAAGGGTTTGCGGGCGCTTCAGCGAAGGCTTTTCGACCCGTGTTTCCGACATTCTGGCCGACGGCTCCGTCGACAGCCGTCCGCACCCGCGTTCGCAAAACTCAGGCCGCGGCGCGCCTGCTCTTGAGGAAGCCCCGCAGCCCGCGCGGCGAGGCGAGCCACACCGCGAAAAAGAGAAAGCCGCCGGTCGCCACGACAGTCGCCCCCGACGCCGTGTCGAACCAGTAGGAAACGTAGATGCCCACAATCGTCGACGCCACCGAAAGCGCCGGGGCGATGAACAGCATCTTCGAGAATCTCTGGGTGATGAGCAGCGCCGTCGCCCCGGGCGTGATCAAAAGCGTCACGATGAGAACCGCGCCGACCGCCTGCATCGCCGTCACCACAGTCATCGCCAGGCATACGAGCAGCAGCGCTCCCATGCGCCACGCCGGGAGGCCGATGGCCTGCAGGTGCACTGGGTCGAAGGCGTAGGCGGTGAGGTCCTTGCGTTTGAGAAGCAAGACGATTCCGGCCAATGGCCCCAGGATGAGCACCTGCCACATGTCGGCCTGCGTGATCCCCAGCAGATCGCCGAAGAGCACGTGGGAAAGATTGATGTTCGAGGGATTTTTCGACACGAGCACGAGGCCTATGGCGAAGAGCGTCGTGAAGACGATGCCCATGCTCGCGTCCGATTTGAGGTGGGACGTTTGCCTCACGGCGAAGATGAGGCCGACGACGAGGAGCGCGGCCGCGAGCGCGCCGACGGAATACGGGATCCCGAGCATGTGGGCGACGACGACTCCGGGCAGAACCGCGTGCGAGAGCGCGTCGCCCATAAGAGACCAGCCGACGAGGACGATCCAGCAGCTGATGATCGCGCACACGGCTCCGGCTATCGCGGTGACGACGATTCCGCGGACCATGAACTCGTAGGTCCACATGCGCCCGAAAGTCTCCCACAGATCAGGCATCGCCCTTCTCCTTTCCGTGCGGGGCGTCGACCGAAGCGTCCGGATCTGCCGCTCCGTCGGCTTGAGCGGCGCCGCGCTCGCGGGCCCGAACGCCGGTCACGCCGAAGGCTCGGCCGAGGTTCTCCGGGCGCAGAGCGTCCTCGACGTCGCCTTGGAAGACGACCTCGCGCAGGAGCAGGAGGGCCTCGTCGCACAGCTCGGACATCCCGTCGAGGTCGTGCGTGGCGACCAGCACCGCTGCGCCGCCGGCGGCCAGATTGCGCACGAGCGAGACGATCGCCTCCTCGCTCGGCTTGTCGACGCCGGCGAAGGGCTCGTCCATGAGCAGCAGCCTCGCACCCTGGGCGATGGCACGCGCGATGAAGACCCTTTTGCGTTGGCCTCCCGACAGCGCGCCGATTTGCCGATCGCGCAGTTCCGGCACGCCGACCATGTCGAGGGCCCGGTCGACCGCTTCGACGTCGTCGGGGCGAGGGCGCCTCGTCCATCTCATTCGCCCGTAACGGCCCATCATGACGACGTCGGCCACGCTCAGCGGGAAGTCCCAGTCGACTCCCTCGTTCTGGGGGACGTAGCCGACCAAGCCGTCCTTGCGGGCCGAACGCGCGGACTCTCCGTACACGGAGACGTCCCCGGTCGAGCGAACCGTTCCGACGACCGCTTTGATGAGCGTCGATTTCCCGGAGCCGTTCATTCCGACGACGCCGCACACGCGCCCGGGACAGAGCGAGAAGGTCACACCCGTCAAAGCCTTGACGGGCCCATACGAAACGCGAAGGCCTTCGACCGACAGTGCGGCCTCCATTCGCCTTCGCGGTTCGATTTCGCTGCGTCGCCTCATGCGGACCCGCCGGCCAGCCCGGAGGCGATCGTCTTCGTGTCGTACTCGAGGAGGTCCAGGTATGTGGGCGCCGGGCCTTTCACGTCCGTGAGCGAGTCGACATAGAGCGTTCCGCCGTATTTTGCGCCGGTCGCCTGGACGACGGCGTCCATCTTGCCTTCGACCGTCGATTCACAGAAAACTGCGGGAATGCGGTTCTTCTTCACGGTGTCTTGAACGGCCGCAACGCGTTTGGGGGTCATCGCGCCCTCGGCGTTGACGCCCCAGAGGTAATGCTCGGCGAGCCCGTAGTCCCTGGTCAGGTAGCTGAACGCCCCCTCGCACGTCACAAGCGCCCGCTGCTCCTGCGGAACCGAGGCGAGCTTCTTCTGCATGTCGCTCGCGATCGCGTCGAGCTTGGCTTTGTATGCCTTTCCGTTGGCCTCGAACTCCTTCGCATGCGACGGGTCGAGCTTGGAGAAGGAAGCGACCATGTTGTCGACGTAGACCTTTGCGTTTTTCGGGCTCATCCACGCGTGGGGGTTGGGCTCGCCCTTGTGATCGCCTTCGGCTATGGGAATGGGCGCCACCCCTTTGGAGGCGACGACGGTCTCGGCTCCGGATTGCGAGGTGAATTTCTCAAACCACCGCTCCAGGCCCAGCCCGTTTTGGATGACGAGGTCGGCGTCGGCGCCGCGCCTGATGTCCTCCGGGCTCGGTTGGTAATCGTGTATTTCCTCGCCGGGCGAGGTGATGGATTCGACGCGCAGTCGATCACCGGCGATCGACTTGGCCATGTCCTTCATGACGGTGAAGGTGGTGAGCACCAAAGGGCGGGAATCCGAAGAAGGCCGCGCACTGCACGCCGCCAAGGCGAGCGCCGCAGCCAGAACGGCGGCTACGCCCGCGAGTCGACGAGCGGGTTTCCTGAACCCGCGATACTTCATCATGAATCACATGATATTTCGGTAGACCGAAAACTAGTGGGCCACAGGTCCTATTGAGAATCGATCTCAAATTAGTTGCAAGAGGCTGAAAAGGACGGCGGCCCAGGCGCTCCGCAAACGAACGGTTCGAACGAAACGCCCTCGAGCCCCGCGTCAGGAGCGATCTCGCGCGCGGTCGAGGAGCCGCGACGGCCGGCACGACGAGAGGCACTCCCCTCGCCGTGCCGATCGGTCCGCTGAGCGGAAGGCGAGTCAGCGCCCCTTCCGACGCCTGGCAACCACGATAAGCACGCCGATCACGGTGAGTATGGCGGCTGCGGCCACCTGGTGGCCCACGCTGGCGCCTGCCCTGGCCAGGGGCGCCTTGCGCGGCGTCGCCGTCAAGGGCCCCTCCGCGCCGTTCCTTCCGTCGCCGGGGGCCTCGCCCCCGCGGTTCATCCCGTCGCGGTTCGAGCCCCCGCGGTTAGAGCCTCCGTGGTTTGCGCCGTCACGGTTCGAGCCGTCACGCCGTGGGTCCGCCGAATCGGCGGAGGGCGCAGGGCCGTTCGTCTGATCAGAGGCCGTCGGACCGGGCGAGACTGCGCTGGGCGAGGCTGCACTCGGCGAAGCTGGGCTGGGCGAGGCAGGGCCCGTCGAGGAGCTCGAGGCGCTTGGCGTCGGGCTCGACGTCGTGGGAGACGGCGTGGCCGGACTCGACGTCGTGGGAGACGGCGTGGCCGGACTCGACGTCGAGGGAGACGGCGAACTCGTCGGAGTCGCCGTCGGGCTCGTGGGCTCCGGCGACGTCGGCTCGGCGCTTGGCGTCGGGCTCGGCGAAGGCGTCGGCTTGGGGGCGGGCTTCACGGTCACCGTTGCGGAGGCGGCGTCGTCCTCGGAGGCGACGCCGTTGCCGGGAGTCGAATCGACGTCCTTCTGATCGGCGGCTGCGATCTCCGCGCTGTTGACGAGGTCGCCCTCTCCCGTGGCCCGCGCGACAATGGAGATTTCGGCGGACTTCCCGGGCGCCAGGGTTCCGACGTCCCACAGGCCCGTGGCAGAGTCATAGGGGCGGTCTGCGGATACGAATGTCAGACCCTTGGGAAGGCGGTCTTCCACCTTCACGCCGGTCGCGGTTCCGGGCCCGCGGTTGGCCGCCTCGAGCCTGTAGACGACCTCGTCGCCCGATTTGCGCGCGGACTCGCCCACAGCCTTCTTCGTCAGGCTGAGGTCGATGGGGACGGCGAAGCCGAAGTTGTGCCTCAGATTCTCCATTTCGCCGGGTGCGAGGGTCAGCCGGGACTTCAGGATGAACGTCCCGCCTGAGGAAACGTCGATGGTTTTGTCTCCGGTGAGCGCGCCACGCTCCGGCTCGAAGGTTTGAAGGCTCACAGCTGCGCCGTCGCCGACGGCGGCAGAGGGCCCGGCGACGTCGCCGAGGGCAACCGAATACTCGCCGGGGAAGAGCCTGTCCACTCTGTATTCGCCGT
>ERZ773038.664-NODE-664-length-21527-cov-6.064456_pt1 | contig 21527 bp, 18 predicted proteins | sample MGYA00511665_ERZ773038 | MGnify/ENA primary metagenome ERZ773038 (study PRJEB29015, sample SAMEA2737966) | human oral metagenome | biome: human oral; feature: human-associated habitat; material: dental | place: China | collected 2028 ... | reverse complement strand
CATCGACTTTCCGGGCCATATTGCTCTCCCTCTCAGCCCTGAGACGAAATCCGTTCCATAATAACCCTCGACGCCCGGAAGTGGGAGAGGTTCCTCACACTTCCGGGCGAAGACGGCTCAGCGCGAACAGTACCAGCAGGGATCGAAGCCCTCCGCCACCGCCTGGGCCGCCGAATCGGGGGTGAAACCGACGAGCCGCCGCGACCGGACGATCTCGGGCAACTGGCAGTTCGCGTTCACGTTCGCGACGCGGTGGTACTCGCGGGTTTCACGGTTCCCGACGACCACACGACCGATGGGGGACGAAATCCAGTAGCTCATGGCTACTCCTCTCTGCGGGTTGCACAACCCACACCAGACGAGGAGCCGGGATAGACTGGGGGCGCTTGCTCAAAGCACGAGCCGTCCCGGCTCCGCAGGGCCCGCCGTTTGCCGACGGTGGGCCCTTGTGTTTTCCAGGCCGGGCGGTTGCCCGACAGACAACATAGTACCACCATGAGAAAAAGTTGCAAGCCCAAGTTCAATAAAGAAGGGCCCCGCGGAGGCGGGGAATACGGAGAACCAGTCGGATGACTGTGCAAACCCAACGGCTCACCCCCGCGCGCACGGACATACCGGGCACCGCCACGAGCGTTGGCAGCGCTGGTGGGCGTTCAAGCCCCGTGCGCCCCGGGGAAAACAATGCGAGACACAGAGCCGCTCCCTCGCTCGCGCCCCCAGTATCCCATGAATCAACGCGATCCCCCTTCTCACCCCTCCCCCCGCGCGCCCCTGAGCGTTTTTGGGTATCCGCTGCCAGAATGGGAGCATGTCGAACTCTGAGGCCCAGGAGAGGGCGTCGCTCCGTCCGGCTCGCAAGCCGTGGTGGCGCTCCAGGAAGGCGCACGCCGCCCACGGGGGCGGCGGGCGGGTGCTGCTCGGCGGGCTCGGCCTGTCCTACAAGGATCCGTCGTCGGGCGCTCCCCTGCTGGACGGAGTGGATGTCGCCTTCCGGGCCCGGCGGATCACGGCGGTGCTGGATCCGTCCGGCCTGCGCTCCCGCGCCCTGTTCCTGGTGCTCGCGGGCCTGGAGGACCCGGACTCCGGCCGCGTGGTGTCCGCCAAGCCCCGTTCCGCGCGCCAGCGGTGGGCGGGGCGCATCGGGGCCGTCGCCCTGCTGGGGGCGCGCGACACCCTCGACAGGGATCTCACGATCCGGCAGAACATCCTGGCGCCGCTGGCCGCCACGGGATCGGTGGCGGACTGGGACAACCTGGTGGGTGCGCTGGAGCTCACGGGCCTGCGCACCAAGGTGGACGCCCGCCCCGCCGAGCTGGCGCCGTTGGAGCGCTTCAAAGCCACGGTGGCGCGCGCGATCGTGTCGGGCGCGGAGGCGTTCCTGGTGACGGAGCCTCCGGTCCTACCCGCCCACGACATCGAAGAGCTGGTGGGGCTGCTGCGGGCCGTGGCCGACGCCGGGTGCGCGGTCGTCGTGGCCACGCGTCACCCGGAGACCGCGCTGCGCGCGCACCGCGTCATCATGCTGGCCAACGGCACCGTCTCCTTGGACGCCGCGCCGCCCACGCTCGACGCCATCGACGCGTCGCTCGAGCGCTCCCCGGAGGATCCGAAGAACCTCCTGGGCCCCATCCCCTCCGCCTCCCCCCTCTTCTACGAGGCGGGCGCCGCCGGGGCCGACGACGAGGAGGACCCGGGCTCCGTCGCGTGGCACTCCCTCAACGTGGTGGATCCGGCGGATCCGGCGCCGCTGTCGAGTGTGGCCACCTACGACGAGATCGACGAAACGGCCACGTACACGGGCGCCATCCCCGCCACCACCGCCACCGGGGAGGACACCGACGTCGACGACTTGATCGTGCAGGCCAAGAGGATCCTCTCCGACCTGCCCGGCTCCATCGCCCCCGAGGACTGAGGCCCGCCCCCTGCGCCGACGAGGCGGGCGCCGCCGCGCGCGAGCAGACCGCTTCGCCCCTGACGCCCAGGAATCGACGGGGCGCGCGCCGCAGGAGCAGGCCGCCCCCGGGCGCGCGGGTGAAGACTGAGGCCACATGCCGGGCGGCTGCGCGCCGAGCCGCCTTCGTGATTAACTGTGTGACATAGCCTGTAGTCGACCAGGCTCCGCCACGCAGGAAGGCAGTCGCTCAGATGACCCAACCGTCCAACCCGGGTGTCCCCGACGGGCAGTCCGCGCCACAGGCATCGCCGTCCCAGACTCCTCAGCGCGCTTCTGCCCCTGGGCAGCCCGTCCAGCAGGCACCCGCGGCGCAGTCCACCCCCACGCCCATCACGCGGGACCGCAAGCCCGCCGCCCAAGGGCCGACGCCGGTGGCCCCCCAAGCGCAGAGGCCCCCCGCCCAGGGCCAGGCCCCGGCGGCCCCCCAAGCGCAGAAGCCCACCGCCCAAGGACCGGCCCCCCAAACGCAGCGCCCCCCCGCCCAGGAGCGGCCCGGCACCGGAGCCGCGCCCGCCCAGAGCACCCACCTGCCGCCGAGGACATCGACCACCCGGGCCTACGCACCTCCGGCGCAGGCAGGGCCCGCCCAGCAGGGGCCCGGCCCTCAGGCCGCTCCCGACCCGGGCCCCCGGGCCGGGCAGAGCGCGCAGCCCCAGACCGGCCCGCAGGCGCGGCGCAAGCCGTCGGTGGGCAAACTCATCGCCGATATCACCAGCCAGTTCTCCTCGATCGTGCGCGGCGAGATCGAGTTGGCGAAGGTCCGGACCGCGACCATGTTCGCGCGAATCCGCACCGGCCTCGTCCTGATGGCCGCGGCCGCCGTCTTCGCCCTTTTCCTGCTGGGCTGGATCCTGCACACCATCGAAGCGGCACTGGCCACGGTCCTGCCCGTATGGGCGGCCTCCCTCATCATCGTCGGGCTCCTGGCCGTCGTCGTAGCGGTCCTCGCCCTCCTGGGCAGCCGGGCACTGCGCAAGGCCCAGGAGAGCAAACCCGACCCCAAGGCCGGCATCACCGAGGCCGTCCACATTGTGAAGAACGGACTTACCAAGTGAGCACTCCCACGGAACCCGCAGCCGCGCCCCGCACCGAAGCGCAGATCCGAGCCGACCTGGAGGCCACGCGCGCGGCCCTGGCGGCCTCCGTCGACGACCTCTACGAGCAGCTGCAGCCCGCTGCCATCGTCGCGAACACGAAGGCCGCCGCGGCAGAGGCCGTCGCGGGCGCCCGCAAGAGCGTCCGGGACACGGCCGCCGCCGCCCGCGAGGGCGACTCCGAGGCCATCAAACGGATCGGCATCGCCGTGGGCGCGACCCTGGTGGCCATCGGGCTCCTCGCGTTCGCCTGGTCCCGCAGACGGCGCTGACACGCCCCCGGGCGGGGCGAGCCCAACAGGCCCCCACCTGGCCCGACGGTTCCCGGGGCGGACGCCCCGGGCGCGTTCAGCCACGCGCGCAAAATCGGACTCAAGTTCAATTCGTAGCGCCTCTTTGGTTATGATGAAGCCACGAAACATTGTGAACACCCAGGGAACCGCGCCACGCGGACCCGAACTACGCGGAGGGGGTCGACGCCATGGGGCGCGGCCGTCAAAAGGCTAAGCAGATGAAAGTCGCTCGGAAGCTGAAGTACTTCAGCCCCGACACCGACCTGGACGCGCTCCAGCGTGAGCTGGCGCCCGAGGACATGTACGAGGAGCAGGGCGGCGACGGCGCGGACACCGACGTCGACGAGCCCGACGAAGAGGACGACCTCTACGCCAAGTACGCGGACTTCGCCACGGTCGCGGACGAGCCCGACGACATAGACCCCGCGCAGTTGGACGAGTCGTTCTGGACGGGCAAGCCCTCGGACAAGTAGGGCGCCCGGGCGCTCACCCCACCCGGATCCCCAGCTGCAGCCGACAGGCGCGTCAGCCGCACCACCTGGTCGGCCCATCGCCCGAGGTCGGCGCTCACAGCGGGCACACTGGCCCCCGGGCGGGCGGCAGCGGTCGGCTTGGTTCTCACCCCACCCGGTAGGAGCCGTGCAGGCGCACGGCGCCCGCGTCGACGCCCTTGGTGCCGCGGACCACGCGCTCCCCGACCCCGGCCTCTGCCGCAGTGGAGCGCACCTCCCCCAGCACCCACGCGTCCACGCCCGCCTGGCGCACGGCGCCGACGACCGCCGGGGCGTCCGCCTCGCCGACCACGGCGACCATGCCGACCCCGAGGTTCAGGGAGTCCTCCATGGCCTCCCACGGCACGGAGCCGCCCCTGCGCACCCAGTCGAACACGGCGGGCACCCGCCACGAGCCGCGGTCCACCGACGCCACCGACCCGGAGGGCAGCACGCGCGACAGGTTCGCCGCCAGGCCGCCGCCCGTCACGTGGGACAGGGCGTGCACGCCCCGCCCGTCGCCGCCCCCTACGCCGAAGCGCTCGACCAGGTCCAGGCACAGCCGCGTGTACAGGCGCGTCGGCTCCAGGAGCTCCTCGCCCAGGGTGCGCCCGAACTCGTCGACGCGCCCCTCCAGCGGCGCCCCCGTGCGCGCCACGACCGAGCGGACCAGGGAGTAGCCGTTGGAGTGCAGTCCCGACGAGGCCATCGCCACCACCACGTCGGAGTCGGCGACCCGATCGGGCCCCAGAACGCGGTCCGCATCGACGGCGCCCGTCGCGGCCCCCGCGATGTCGTAGTCGTCGGGCTCCATGACGCCTGGGTGCTCGGCCGTCTCACCGCCGACCAGGGGCGTGCCCGTGGCCTCGCAGGCCCGCGCGATGCCCTCCACGATGGCGGCGATGCGCTCGGGCACCACGCGGCCGCACGCGATGTAGTCCGTCATGAGCAGCGGGCGCGCCCCGATCACCACTATGTCGTCGACGACCATGCCGACCAGGTCCTGGCCGATCGTGCCGTGCGCGTCCATCGCCCGCGCGATCGCGATCTTGGTGCCCACCCCGTCCGTCGAGGTCGCCAGGAGGGGCCGCCTCATGCCCAGCAGGGCGGAGGCGTCGACCATCCCGGCGAAGCCGCCGGTCGCGCCGACCACGGTGGCGTCGTGCGTGCGCGCCACAGCGGCCTTCATGAGCTCGACGGCGCGGTCTCCGGCGGCGGTGTCCACTCCGGCGGTGGCGTAGTCAAGGGGGGTGTCGGTCATGGGTGGTGCCTTTCGCGGTGGGGCGCTCGACGACGCCGTGTCTGGGTTATGGGGTCTGGTGGCGCCCGCGCCCGGCCGGGCGCCTAGCGGGAGAACGCGCCGGGCGCTGAGGGCAGGGGCGCGCCCGGGGGGACCGGTTCGGGGTAGTCCCCCGTGAAGCAGCCCAGGCACAAGGAGGTGCCCTGGCCCGTGGACTCCACCATCCCCTCCAGGGACAAGTAGGCCAGGGAGTCCGCGCCGATGGACTCGCGCACCTGGTCGACGCCCATCGACGAGGCGATCAGCTCCTCACGGGTCGGGAAGTCGATGCCGAAGAAGCACGGCCACGCGACCGGGGGGCTGGAGATGCGCACGTGGACCTCGGCGGCCCCCGCCTCGCGGAGCATCGCCACCAGCGCGCGCTGCGTGTTGCCGCGCACGATGGAGTCGTCGATGACGACCAGGCGCCTGCCCTCGATGACCTCCCGCAGGGGGTTGAGCTTGAGGCGGATGCCCAGCTGGCGCAGGGACTGGGTGGGCTCGATGAAGGTCCTGCCCACGTAGGCGTTCTTCACGAGGCCCTGGGCGAAGGGGATGCCCGACTCCTGCGCGTAGCCGATGGCGGCGGGCGTGCCCGAGTCGGGCGTGGGCATCACCAGGTCCGCGTCGACGGGGTTCTCCCGGGCCAGTGCGGCCCCCATCGCGTGGCGCGCGGCCACGATCCGACGGCCCCCGATCGTCGTGTCCGGGCGGGCCAGGTAGACGTACTCGAAGACGCAGGTGCTGGCGCGGCTCACGGCGAAGCGCCACGAGCGGACGCCCGAGGCGCCGATCGAGACGAGCTCGCCGGGCTCGACCTCGCGCACCAGGGCCGCGCCGCACAGGTCGAGAGCGGCCGTCTCGGACGCCACGACCCACCCGGAGTCGAGGCGGCCCAGCACCAGGGGCCGGTAGCCGTGGGGGTCGCGCGCCGCGTACAGCGCGTCCTCGTCCATGAACACCAGGGAGAAGGCGCCTTTGAGGCGCGGAAGGACTTTGAGGGCGGCGGGCACCAGGGGCGCGCAGGCCCCCTCCTGGTCCACAGGCGGAGCGGGAGGAGTGGAGTGTGCGGACTGGGCAGCACCGTTGGGCGCGGACTGCGCGGGGGCGCCGCCGACGGGCGCAGTGCGGCGGGCACTGCCGACGGCCCCCGCCCCGCCGCCGGGGCTGAGGACGGAGGGGGCGGCGACGAAGGGACGGGGCCCGGGCATCCCCTCCGCCATGCCGAGCAGCGCGGTCACCAGCGACGTGTCCGTCGTGGCCCCGTGCTGGAAGTCCTCCCCCTCCTGCGCGATGGAGGCGGCGAGGGCGCGCAACTCGTCCGTGTTCGTGAGGTTCCCGTTGTGGGCGAGGGCGACGGTGCCGTCGGGCGTGGGGCCCAGCGTGGGCTGGGCGTTCTCCCACACGTCCGCGCCCGTCGTCGCGTAGCGCACGTGCCCGACCGCGATGTGCCCCCTCAGGCCCTGCAGGGACTGCTCCGAGAACACCTGGTTCACCAGTCCCTGGTCCTTGTAGACGAGGATCTTCGACCCGTCGGAGGCGGCGATCCCCGCGGACTGCTGGCCGCGGTGCTGCAGCGCGTACAAGGAGAAGTACGTGAGGCGGGAGACGTCCTCCCCCGGGGCCCACACCCCGAAAACGCCGCACTGGTCGTGGGGGCGGTCGTCCTCGAGGACCCCGCGGCCGGGAAGTGACTGGTCAATCTGCTGCGAGACTGGAAGCACACCCCAACTGTCGCACAGTTTCCCCGGTCACACGGTAACTGTCCGCGTGAGATTCGCCCCTCCCGGTGCGGTCGCGCGCCGCCCGGGCAAGGGCGGCGGCATCCCGAGTCGCGGGACAGCGGCGGCGCGCCAGCGCCGCCCCCTGGACGGCGCTCCACAGCAGGGGGCGCTGACGAATCCATGGCCCGGCGGCGGTGCGCGGCTTCCACGCGCCTGCCCCCAGCGCGCTCGCCAGGGCCGGGCAGGCCGATAGTGCGACAATGGGAGGGCTATCGACTTAAGCGGCCGTACAAGGAGGAACCCCTGTGGCCGATCCTACGCTCAGCGCCATTATGTGGGCGTTCGCGCTGCTCGTCACGGCGATCGCGCTCGTGGCGTTCGCGCGGGGCCTGGCACACATGTGGCGCACCGTGGCCTCGGGCACGCCCGACCCCGGGCGCCTGCGCCCCGTCGGCCGGCGCCTCTGGGGCGTCGTCACCACCGCGCTGACCCACCGCGAGTTCAAGGGGCGCCCGTGGGTCAAAGCCGCCCACTGGCTTGTCATGATGTCCTTCCCCCTGCTGTTCCTCACCCTGGTCTCCGGGTACGCGCAGCTGCGCGACCAGACATGGGCGCTGCCGCTCCTGGGGCACTTCATCCCCTGGGAATGGGTGACGGAGGCCTTCGCGTGGGCGGGGCTGGCCGGGATCGTCGTCCTCATGGCCGTGCGCCGCACCGCGGGCAGGGGCTCGCCCGCCGAGGCCGCCCTGTCCAACGACGACCCCGACCGGGCGGCCTCCGCCGCGGCGGAGGCGATGGGCGTCGAGGACCCCGCGGTGCCCTCGCGCCTCACAAAGCCCCATCCGCGGGACTCCTCCCCCCAGGGACTGGCCTCGCGCTTCCTGGGATCCACGCGCTGGCAGGCCCTCTTCGTCGAGTGGGTCGTCCTCATCGTGTGCGCGTGCGTCGTCGCCCTGCGCGCCCTCGAGTCCGCCCTCCTCGGCGCCACGCCCGGCCTGGAGGGCCACGCGAGCGCCCTCCACTTCCCGCTCACCGCGTGGCTGGGCTCCCTCTTCGCGTCGGCCGCCTCGTCCTCGGCCCCCGCGCTGGCGAACGCGGTCGTCGTCGTCTCAGCCGTCAAGGTCATCACATCGATGACGTGGCTGATGGTCGTCGGCGTGCAAACCGGCATGGGCGTCGCCTGGCACCGCTTCGTCGCCGTCCTCAACCTCTACGCGCGCCGCAACGCGGACGGGACGAAATCCCTGGGGCCCGCCGACCACATGCTCGTCGACGGCGTGCCCGCCACCTCCCCCGACGACTTCGACGAGCTCCCCGAGGACGCCGTCCTGGGGGTGGGCACCGTCGAGGACTTCTCGTGGAAGGCGCGCCTCGACCTCTACGCCTGCACCGAGTGCGGGAGGTGCCAGGAGCTGTGCCCGGCGTGGAACACCCAGAAGCCCCTGTCCCCCAAACTCCTCGTCATGGGTCTGCGCGACCACATGGAGTCCGCCTCCGCCAAGGAGATCGTCACCCGCTCCGACGGCGACGCGCAGTCCGGCGAAGACTCCGGTACCGGGGCCGGGCCGACCGGAGCCGGCGCAGCCGGGGAAGAGGACGCCGTCCTGCTCGACAAGGGAGTCGCCCCCTCCCCGCACTCCTTCGACCTGGTCACCGCCCTGGCCGCGTCGGGCGCCACCGGCCCGGGCGGGGTCCTCGACGTCGCGGGCCCCCTGGTGCCCGGCGTGGTCTCCGAGGAGGTCCTGTGGGACTGCACGAACTGCGGCGCGTGCGTGGAGCAGTGCCCCGTTGACATCGAGCACATCGACCACATCCTGGACCTGCGCCGCCACCAGGTCCTCATGGAGTCCGCCTTCCCCCGCGAGCTGGCGCGCGCCTTCCGGGGCATGGAGTCCAAGGCGAACCCGTACAACCAGCCCGCACGCAAGCGCATGGACTGGGCGAAGGGCCTCGACTTCGAGGTCCCCGTCGTGGGCGAGGACGTGGAGGACGCCTCGGGCGTCGACTACCTGTTCTGGGTGGGCTGCGCGGGCGCCTACGACGACAAGGCGAAGGCGACGACCGCCGCCATCGCGGAACTGCTCCACACCGCGGGAGTGTCCTTCGCGGTCCTGGGATCGGGGGAGTCGTGCACGGGCGACCCCGCGCGGCGCGCCGGGAACGAGGTCCTCTTCCAGATGCTGGCCGCCCAGGCCATCGAGACCCTCACCGAGGCCTCGCCGAAGAGGATCGTCGTCTCCTGCGCCCACTGCTTCAACACGATAGCCGGGGAGTACCCGGAGCTCGGCGGCCGCTTCGAGGTCATCCACCACACGCAGCTGCTCAACCGCCTCGTGCGCGAGGGGCTGCTCACGCCCGTGGCCGCCAGCGGACCGGATGGCGCCCCCTCCGACGGCGCCGACGGGGCGGGGGCCGCGGGAACAGGGACCGCCGCCCCGGGCAGCGGCGCCCCCCTGCGCGTCACCTACCACGACGCGTGCTTCCTGGGGCGCCACAACCGCGTCTACTCGCCGCCCCGGGAGCTCGTAGCCGCCCTGCCGGGGGTGGAACTGGTCGAGATGCCGCGCAACAGGGACCGCGCGATGTGCTGCGGCGCCGGGGGCGCGCACGCGTGGTTCGAGGAGACGCGGGGCACGCGCATCGCCGACGCCCGGATCGCGGAGGCCGCGCAAACGGGCGCCGACGTGGTGGCGACGGCCTGCCCGTTCTGCTCGCAGATGCTGGGGTCGGCCTCCGGGTCCAGCGCGGGGCTCGCCCCGGGCGCATCCGGCGGGCAGGGGGCCGCGCGCAGTGGACTGCCCCAGGTGCGCGACGTGGCCGTCATGCTGCTGGAGGCGGTGCGCCGGGGCCAGGACGGGCGGGCCCCGGAGGGGGACTGACCGGAGCGGGTGCGGGCGCTGGACGCGCCCGGCGCACCCCGGGGCTGGGAGGGGGACCGGCCCCGCCTCAGTCCTGCGGCTCCTGGTCGTCGGCCTCTTGGATCTCCTCCAGGCCCACCAGGAACCCGTCCTCGTCGATGACGTTGCCGCCCGCCATCGTGGCGATGAGGCCCGCGGCGTTCTCGATGTCCGACGCCGAGCGGAGGCGTTCGCGGCGCGCCGAGCGCGACAGGGTGGCGTCGGGCGCGTCCAGCGACCCCCCGGGCAGCCATCGCACCTGGTACTCGATGATCGTCGAGGCGGTCCACGGCTCCCAGCGCAGGACACGGGGCGGCGAGGGGACCGCGTGCACCTCGATCATCACTTCGGAGCGCCCCCCGATGGGGCCCACGAGCGCATAGCCCTCGACGACCTTCTGGGACTCCCCGGTGGCCGCGAGCTCCTGGCGCTCCCGCTCGATCCGCGCCGCGATGTCCTCGCGCATGGGCCCCAGGTCCTGGCGGAGCCGGGCGATCCTCTCCGCCTCGGCGTCCTCCATCTGCGGGGAGGGCCCGGCGGGCGAGAGGTCGCGGGCGTCGGCCAGTCCCGTGAAGCCGCCCCTGTCGCGCAGGGCGCTGAGCAGATCCTCCGGGGCGATCCACCTGGGCGAGTACACGGTGAGGTTGACCGCGGACTCCGCGTCGGGTTCCATGACGAATCCCGACGGGGCGAGGCGCAGCGCGCCCGCCAGCCGCCGCGCCATCCGCGCGAGCGCCTGGAGGATCCGGTACTCGAGGCCGGTCGGCAGGCCGTCGGGGAAGGCCCTGGCCCATTCGCCCATCGACTCAGAGACCTCCTCGGAACGGGTCCGCGGGCAGTCCAGCACCCACGCCTGGGTGAGGGCCTCGGGCGTCCCCAGGGCGCGCCGCGCTGCGGCATCGACGCTCCACGCGCCGCGCAAGGTGGCCGAGGAGGACAAGCGCAGCTCGCCGGGGCCCACCCAGCCCGCGTCGTCCCACATGGACACAGCCAGGGCCTCCAATTCGGCGGGATCGACCTCGTCGGACAGGACTAGCACGTGCTTGTCGCGCACGCGTTCGACGTCGATGGCGGCAGCCGGGCCCTGCACGTCGAAGGAGACGGCTATCGGCGAGGCCGAGCCGGAGCGGGTGATCACGCCGGTGGAGTCGATCGTGAACGCCCCTTCCGTGGTGGTGAAGGTGGAGATCCCGAGCGCGGTCTTCGTCAGCGGGTTGTCCCCCGTTCCCGTGGGCAGGGCGTCCGCCAGGCTCGGTTGGGCGTCCGCGAGCCGTTCCTTCACGGAGCGCCTTTCCGGTGACGCCTGCCCCGCGGGGGCAGGCCCCTCCCCTGCCCGGGCCACCATCCCCGGCAGGGCGACGCCTTGGATGACGCCCGAGGACCGGGGGCGCTGCGATCCAGATGCGGGAGTCCCCCCGGCGGGGGGAACGGGTTCCGGTTGGGGCGCGGTCCCGGCCCCAGGGGCGCCCCGGCGGGCGGGGGCGGGAGAAGCGGGGACGACGCGCTGCCGGCGCTCGGAGGGCGGGACGACGGGGGTAGAGCCCGGCTCCCGCTCCTGCCCGCGCTCGGGCGGAGGCACAACAGGAACAGAACGCGGATCGCGCTCCGCCTCCGGCCCGCGCTCAGGCGGCGGGACAACGGGGATAGAGCCCGGTTCCCGCTCCGGCTCGCGCTCGGGCGGCGGCGCAACGGGGCCAGAACGCGGCTTCCACTTGAGCGGCGCCGGGGAGGGCGGGGCAGCGCGCTGCCCGCGCCCCGACTCCGCCCCCCGCTCGGGCACCCGCTCGGACGAAGACGGCGAAAGCGGCTCGGAACGCCTCGACGGGGAGGGCGACCGCCTCGACGGCCTGGGCGGAGCAGGAGCCGCAGCAGAGCGCGGCCCGCGCTCGGACGGCGGAACAACGGGAACAGAACGCGGATCGCGCTCCGGCTGCCGCGGCGCCGGGGAGATGGGGACAGCGCGCCGCCCGCGCTTGGTCGACGGCGCGACGGGGACAACGCGCCGCTGGCGTTCGGGCGGCGGACCAGCTGGCACAGCGCGCGACTCCGGTTCGCCAGCCCGCTCGGACGCGCGCTCAGGCGACGACGGCGACTGCGGGGACCCAGAACGCCGCGACGGGGAGGGGGAGCGCCTCGGCGGCCTGGGCGGTCTGACTGGTTCGCGCAGCGCCACGGGATCGCTGACCGGCGCAGCAGGTTCCAGCACGGTCTTCGTCTCCCTGGTGGAACGGGGTTCCAGCGGCGCCGGGGGCTCCTCCTTCCGAGTGCTGGGAGGAGTGAACGCGTCCGGTCTGCGTTTCGGGCGGGGCGGCGGGGCCAGTGGCGTCATCTACCGGCCAATGCGCGTGGTCGTGAAACGCAGGTGGGTCCGCGACGGCGTGGGTCCGCGTTGCCCCTGGTAGTGGGAGCCCAGCCCCTCGCTGCCGTAGGGGACCTCCGCCGGGGAAGACAAGTCGAAGAAGCACAACTGCCCGATCTTCATGCCCGGGTACAGCAGGATCGGCATCGTCGCCGTGTTCGACAGCTCGAGGGTCACGTGCCCGGAGAACCCGGGGTCGATGAAGCCCGCGGTCGAGTGCGTGAGGAGGCCGAGGCGCCCCAGGGAGGACTTGCCCTCCAGCCGCGCCGCGATATCGGCGCCCAGGCTCACCAGCTCGTACGTGGCCCCGAGGACGAACTCGCCCGGGTGCAGCACGAAGGGCTTCTCAGGATCGACTTCCACGAGGCGGGTGAGGTCCGACTGGTCCTCGCGCGGGTCGATCACCGCGTACCTGTGGTTGTCGAAGAGGCGGAACAACCGGTCCAGGCGCACATCGATGCTGGCCGGCTGGACCAGGCCGCGGTCAAGCGGATCCAAGCGGATCCGGCCGGAGTCGAGGCTCGCCTTGATGTCGCGGTCACTGAGCAGCATGCCACGATTGTCCCACATCAGGAACGATTGTGGTGGACCGGGTGCGATCGTGGCGGACTGGCGGAGGACGCCCCACGGCAGCACGGGGCGCCGCGGGCGCCTCACACCAGGGGACGGCCGAACGCGTCGAAAGCGTAGGAGCCCGAGCGGGTGACGATCAGGATCAGCTCTACGACCGCCCAGAGCCACACGAAGGGGGCCGCGAAGCCCAGCGTGCACACAGAGACCAGCAGCTGGACGAGTCCGCGGTTGGTGTGGCCCAGGTAGAAGTTGTGGAGGCCGAAGAGCCCGGCGAACAACGCCAGGATCACGACGATGAGCAACTGCCTGGGGGGCTGGGGCGATCCGTCCGGCACGGACTCGAAACGGCCGTACCCGTCCGGCTCCCCGTACTGGGGACTGGCGTACCAACCGGGCGCCCCGTACTGGGACTGGCTGCTCCCGCCCGGCTGGCCGTACTGCGGGCCGCTCCCGCCGGGCTCCCCGTACTGGGGATTGGTGTACCAATCGGGCACCCCGTACTGGGATTGGCTGCTCCCGCCCGGCTCGCCGTACTGCGGGCCTCCCCCGGCGGAGTAGGACCTCGAGCAGTCGTAGTCCTGGGCGCGGGGGCCGACGCCCCCATCCGCCTCGCCGCGCTCCGAAGAGGACGGGTGCGCGGAATCGGAAGCGGGGCCCAGTGCGCGCGGGGCCGTTCCCGGGCCTTGGCGCCTGTCGATCGAACTCATGCTTCCTCCTCCTGGTGGGAACGACTGACGACGCCTCCAGCATATGCAGCGCGCGAAGAGGGAACGATCCAGGTTCCCCCCTCAAAAACCCTGATTACTCAGTAATATTCTGTGGGGGTCAGGACAACGGCACCCCTTTGGCGTCCGCGCGGTACATCCCCACGCGGGCGGCCACCATGATGACCGAGATCAACGCCCAGACGACCAGCAGCCCCAGTGCCCAGCAGCCCACGTGGAACAGCCGGTACGCCCCCTCCAGCGCCTCCACCTGGTCCAGAGTCGGGAGTTTGGCGTTGTAAGGGCCGAAGCTGGGATCCGCGATGACCATGCCGGCCATCACAATGGACGCGACGATCATACCGATCCCCGCGATGTTGAGCACCAGTTTGCCGAAGGCGGTTTTCTTGAAACCCATGTAGAAGTCGCCCGCGCCGACACCACTGAGGAACAGGTGCAGCAGCAGCGCGGAGGCGTAGGACTTCGCCGGCGCCGGAGCACGGTACCCCTGCCCGGCGGCGCGGTACTGCGCATCCGGCTCCGTGTAGGGGTCCGCCGTCCCCCCCTGCGGGGACCCGTAGGGCACCGCGTAGGGGGTCGTCGCCCCTCCCTGCGGGGAAGCGTAGGGCTCCGCCGTTCCTCCCTGCGGGGACATGTAGGGCACTGCGTAGGGGTTCATCGTCCCTCCCTGCGGGGGCGCGTCGGGTTCACCGGCCGACGAGGAGGGACCCCCGCCGGGCGCGTAGGGCTCCACCACCGGCGGATCCGAAGGGGAACGGGGCTCTTGCGGATAGGGGATCGTCATCGTTCAGTCTCCTCGCACAGCGTGTTGGCGGCGCCACGAGCACCCGCGGCTCCATACAGTGTCCCGCCCACAATACGGCCCCGCACCCGGTCGGCGCTCGGCGCGCCCACAACGCGGCGGCGGCCCCTGTCCTCCGCGCGACGGCGACCGCGCCCGCCGATACGCTGGGGCGGATGATCCGCACCCCCGAACCCGCAGAAGCAGCCGCCCTGTTGGACGCCCTCACCTCGTGGTACGACCACAACGGGCGCGACGTGCCGATGCGCGCCGACGGCGTCACCCCGTGGGGAACGCTCGTGTTCGAGGTCATGAGCCAGCAGACCCCACTGGTCCGCGTCGCCCCGGTCTGGCTGAGGTGGATGCGCTTGTGGCCCGCCCCCGCGGACCTCGCCGATGCGCCCACCGCCGACGTCCTGGTGGAATGGTCGACCCTGGGCTACCCCTCCCGGGCGCTGCGCCTCCAGCAGTGCGCCACCCGCATCCGGGACGCCCACGGCGGAGCGGTTCCCACCGATCACGCCCAGCTGCTCGACCTGCCCGGCGTCGGCGGGTACACGGCGGCGGCGCTCGCCTCGTTCCAGTTCCACCAGCGGATCGCGGTGCTGGACGTCAATATCCGCCGCGTCGCCTCGCGGGTCTTCGACGGGATCGAACTGCCCGCGTCCTCCGCCCCGACGAAAGCAGAACGGGAGCGCGCCGAGGCGGTCCTGCCCGAGGACGGCCACGAATGCGCCGCGTGGAACCTGGCGCTCATGGAGTTCGGGGCGCTCGTGTGCACGCAGCGCTCGCCCGACTGCCCCGCGTGCCCCATCCGCGAGCGGTGCCGGTGGGCCGGGCGCGGCTACCCGCGCGCCGCCAAACGCCCGAGGACCCAGCAGTGGCGGGGAACGGACCGGCAAGCCCGGGGGCGCGTCCTGGCGGCGCTGCGCGCTGCCCACTCCACCGCGCCCCGGGGACGCGCGGGCATATCCCGCGCCGAAGCGCTCAGGGCCGCCACCCTGCCCGGTGCCGAGGAGGGCCAGGCCCAGCGCGCCCTCGCCTCGCTCATCGCCGACCGGCTGGTCGCCTACGACGAGGCGTCCTCACGGATCACCCTCCCCTGATCCGGGCGCACCGCCGCGGCCTAGTACCGGATCGCGTCGATGGGCTTGACGCGCACCGCGGCGAAAGCGGGGATGATCCCGCACAGGGCGCCGATCCCCGTCGAGATCGCGAGGCCGTCGCAAGCGGCGCCCAGGGGGAACGCCGGCTTGTCCTGCAAGATGATGCCCATCGACTCCAACGGGAGGAACCGCACCACCAGGATCGCGACCGCCACGCCGAGCACGCCCGCCAGGAACGTCGCGACCACCGACTCCATGAACACGGCGAAGAACACGCGGCCGGCCGACGCCCCCAGGGCGCGGCGGATGCCTATCTCGCGGACCCGCTGGCGCACCGTCACGATCGCGACGTTGAGCAGCCCCAGCGCCCCCAGGAAGACCACGATCCCCCCGATCACCATGATCACCGTCCGGATCTGCCCCAGGGCGCCGCTGTCCATGCCGTCCCGGTCCCCTCCGGAGACGGTGCCCTGCCAGCCCGGGCCGAGCACCGACGCGAGCGCCCGCGGAACGATCTGGCGCGCCTCGTCGACCTGGTCGGGGCCCACCCACACCAGCATCTCCACCGAGGAGCGGTCCGGCTCGTCGGACCGGCCGGGCGAGGCCGAGGCGCGCACATTCGCCCACGCCGAGTAGGCGGCGTACATGACGGGCGGCTCGTAGGGGGTCTTGGCCGACACGACCCCGACGACGCGGAACTGGGCGTCGGAGTCGGAGGAGTGCAGGACGATGGGCCGCTCGTCGATGGGGGCGCGGCCCAAGCAGTCCCACATCGCCGCGTTGATGACGACGGGGGTCAGGCGCTGGTCGGCGTCCGCGTCATCGACCCACCTTCCCCGCAGGGGCTTGATCCGGTAGATGATGTCGTAGGCCGGGTCCACGGCCCGGACCAGCGGGTCCTGCCATCCGAGCTCCGGCTCGACCACGGGGTGCCCCCGGAACTCACCGGTCTGACGGGACTGCCAGATCTCGTCGAGGGTGACGCCCCCGTTCTCCACCCGGGCCCAGTAGGGGATGGACAGGCGGTCGGCCACGGTCGCCATGGCGTCCCCCACCGGGTCCGGGACCGCTGTCGGGGACTGGCCGTCCTCCGCCGCCGGGTCGGTGTCCGACGAGGACGGGGCCGGGGCGGGCACCGCCGGGGAGTCCCCGGCGTCCGAACCCGACTTCGAGGCGGTGACGTGGAGGGTCGTGGCGCGCCCGTCCATGGCCTCGGTCATCTCCTTGCTCGACTGGACGACCAGGTCGCCCAGGGCGATGACCGTGGACATGGCGGCGACGGCGGCGACGACGCCCACCAGGGACAGGACGACGCGGGCCCGCTGGACCTTGACCTCGCTCCACGCCTCCACGAGGGCGCCGAACAACTGGTGCAGTGCCCTCATTGCTCCTCCTCCGCCCAGTCGCGCCCATCCGCCCCATCGCCCCGGGCCCCGGGGGCCTCCGTCCTGGAGGTTCCCGCCCCGTCGGGGCCGTCGTCGGGGGGCGGTGGCGGCTCCTGCGGGGAGCCCCCCACGAAGTCGGCCGCGGAGCCCAGGCGGTGGAGGACCCCGTCGAAGAGTTCGAACACAGTGTGCGAGCGGGCGGCGATCGCCATGTCGTGGGTGATGGTGATGAGCGCCGCGTCGTTCTCCTCCGCGACGCTCTCCAGCAGGTCCATGACCGCTCCCCCCGTGTGCGGGTCGAGCGCCCCGGTCGGCTCGTCGGCCAGGATCGTCTTCGGTTTGCGCACCAGGGCGCGGGCTATCGCGATGCGCTGCTGCTCGCCGCCCGACATCTGGGAGGGGTAGGAGTCGGCCCGGTCCCCCAGGCCGACGCGCTCGAGCATCTCGGTCGCCAGGCGGCGCCTGCGCCAGAAACCGGGGCCGGCCTCGTAGAGCAGGGGGACCTCGACGTTCTCCACCGCCGTGCGCGCCGCGAATATGTTGAACTGCTGGAACACGAAGCCGAAGGAGGCCCCGCGCATCCGGGCCCGGCGCCCCTCGCGCAGGCCCACGGCGTCCACCCCGTCGACGCGGTAGGTCCCCGAAGTCGGCCGGTCCAGCATCCCCACGATGTTGAGCAGGGTCGACTTGCCCGTGCCCGAGCGCCCCACGATGGCGACGCGCTCGCCCGCCTCGACGTCCAGCGTCACGCCGCGCAGGATGCGCAGGTCCTCCCCGTCGGGCAGGGACACGGTGCGGGTCACGTCCCGCAGCTCGACGAGCGCCATATCAGTCCCGGCCCCCGGAGTCGCCCGCTCCCTGGCCGCCGGTGAAGCCGTTGCCGTGATCGCCGCCCGGGCCCGGCTCCCAGCCGCCCCGCTCCGCGTCCTCCTTGCGGGCGCTCGGCGTGAACTCGAGGATCTCCTCGCCCTCGCTGAGACCGGACTTCACCTCGATGACGCGCCCATCGGTGAGGCCGAGCTCGACCTGGGCCTTGGTCTGGGTGCCGTCGTCGGAGGGCAGGTACACCGTTCCCTGCTGGTAGCGGCCCTCGACGGCCGACACGGGGACCACGAGGACGTCGGTGGCCTCGCCGGCCGTCACGTCCATCGTCACCTTCAGGCCGGCGAACACCTTCTGGTCGGAGGGGATCGCGCACTTCGCCCTCACGCCGCCCGGCGTGGCCGACGAGGAGGGGTCCTGCTCCTTCTGGGGGCCCTGGGGCGACTGGGGCGCGCCGATCGCCAGGCCCGAGCACTCGAAGGGGGCGGGCCCGTTCTTCACGGCGATGGTGGCCGTGGAAGGGGGATCCTGGAGGCGGTAGAGCTGCTCGGCGTCCAGGGACGCCACCGCGGAAAAGGTGCCGGGGGACACCGTGCCCACGGTGTCCCCGACCGCGAAGGACTGGCCCACCAGCGCGCTCATGCGCAGCGTCCCGGAAACAGGGGCCCGGACGACCGCCGACTTGAACGACGGCTTGCCCGGCTGGGTCGTCGTGTTCCCCTCCGGATCCGTCGTCTGCGTGTCCTCGCCGGGCACCTCCTTGCGGACCTCCAGGAGGGGGTCGCCTTCGTCCACTGCGGCGCCGTCGTCGGCGAGGACCCTGAAGACCTGCCCGTCCAGCGTGGCGCGCACCTGGGTGGCCTCATCGGCCTCGATGGTGCCCGTGAGCGTCACCGTGTTCTTCACGGACCCCTTGGCCACGACCGTTGTGATCTGCCCGTAGGCGCCCGAGGGGTCCAACGACTGGGCCTCCTCCGCCGACGAGCCGGGGAAGAACGCGAACTTCACCAGCGCGACCGCGATCACGGCCCATATGAGCACCTTCACGACATCCAGCACCCTCATGGCGCGGCTCCTAGCAGCCACAATGCCTCCCGCACGGATCATTGCCTCGGAACAGTACCGACAGTCTAGGGCCAAGGCCGCGTTCCGCGGTACCCGCTCGGCGCAGTGGGCTGCTTTCACAGCGATACCGGCACTTTCACAGCGCTACCACACTTCGCAAGTGTTATAACACTTGCGAAGTGACGGTATCCCTTTGAGAACTCCACTTCGCTTGCGGAACAGCCCGAACACCCGCACCGCTAGTACCAGGTGCCCCGGGCTTGAGCTTGCGGAACAGCCCACCCGCCTCGACCACCCCGCCCCGCGATACAGGGCCCCGGAAAGAAGGCCCCGACCATTTGGGCGTGGAACAGAGGCCTGGCCGGGGCTCGATTGGTTCCATCCAACACGACACGCATCCGACTCCGGTAGAGCATGTGGCGCAAAACATATGGAGGCCGCAGTCCTCGCGGACGCGCCTTGAGCCCCCGCCCACCGGAGCGCATAGTGGAAGCACCCCCCCCGCAGACCCGGGACCATCCACCGGGCCCAGCCCCGGCCCCCGGACCGTACACGAGGAGCACCATGATCCGCCGCGCCACCCCAGACGACGCGAACGCCCTGTCAGCCCTGGCCTCGCGGGCGTTCAGCGAGACCTTCGGCCACCTCTACAGGGAAGACGACTTGAGCGCCTTCCTACGCGAGGCGTACGCGCCGGACGTGCTCCGGGCGGAGCTGGCCGACCCCGACCGGGCGACGTGGCTGCTCTTCCCCGACTCCGCGCCCACAGGCCTGCACGCCTCCGGCGGCCCGGACGACGCCGACTGCCCGGAGGGGGCGGGGCAGGCGCCGGTGGGGTACGCGAGCGCGCGCCCCGCGGCCCTGCCCCACGCCGCCGTCCGCCCCGGCGACGGCGAGGTCCAGCGGCTCTACGTGCTGTCCGGGCACCAGGGCAACGGGAGGGGGAGCGCCCTGCTGGCCACCGCACTGCGCTGGCTGGAGCGCGAGGGCCCGCGCCCGGTGTGGCTGGGCGTGTGGAGCGGGAACCCCGGCGCCCAGCGCCTCTACGAGCGCCACGGGTTCTCCCGCGTCGGCGAGTACGCGTTCATGGTCGGCTCCCACGCGGACCACGAGCTCATATACCGCAGGCCCCCGCTGTGAGCGGAACTGCGCCGCGCAGACCACTTGACGCCCCCGTCGGAGCCACACAACAATGAAAGAACCGCTTCGGGTCGCGCCCACCGCGTGGATCGGGACCGGGCACCAGTCGCCGTCACCAAGGAGGGGCCATGCCGGACAGCGCCGCGGACCACAGCGATCCCGATTCCCTGTTCGCCAGCGGCCAGGAGGAACTCGACCGGGGGCGCCTGGCGGAAGCCGAAGCGCTGCTGCGCCAGAGCCTCGCCCTCTACGAGGCCCGCGAGGGGACGGAACTGGAGCAGGCCCGGTGCCTGTACTCGATGGCCACCGCCATCTACTACCTGGGGAGGCTGGGCGAGGCCGAGTTCCACTACCGCCGCGCGCTCTGCCTCTACGCGTCCTTCGAGGGGGCCGAGGGGCTCCAGGCCGACTGCCTCAAACGCATCGGAACGATCGCCCAGTCCCTGGGTAACCACTCGCAGGCGGAGGAGCTGTACCAGCAGGCGCTCGAGTACTACCGCCAGTACCGGGGGACCGAGTACATCCAGGCGACGTGCCTGTACCGCAGGGCCTGCGCGCTCGCACGGATCGGGCGCCCCGCCGAGGCGGAGGGGCTGCACCGCGAGGCGCTGGCCATCTACACCCGCTTCGAGGGCACGGAGCACGCCCAGGCGGAGTGCCTCAACGACTTGGCGAACACGGTCGCGTCCGTGGGCCGCCTCGACGAGGCGGAGGACATGTACCGCCAGGCGCTGCGGCTGTACGCGAACCTGGACGACACCGCCCAGCGCGACAAGGCCGACTGCCTCTACAACCTCGCCCACCTGGTCGGAGCGAAGGGCCGCTGCACCGAGGCCGCGGCCTTCTACCGGGAGGCGCTGGCCCTGTACGAGGGGGTCGGCGGCACCGAGCAGGACCGCGCCGACTGCCTGCGGGGCCTGGGGGACGCGCACCGGAACCTGGACCGCTCCAAGGCGGAGGACTTCTACCGCCGGGCGCTGCCCCTCTACCAGGGGATCGAGGGCACGGCGCGCAACCAGGCCCGCTGCCTCAACAACCTGGCCCTGGTGCTGGTCGACGGCGGTCGGGCGGACGAGGCGGTGGACCTGTACCGGCAGGCGCTCCCGCTCTACACGCTGCCCGACCAACTGGGCCTGCCCGACGCCGAGCTGAGAAGGGCGTACTGCCTGTACAACCTGGCGCTGGCCACCAAGGAGCTCGGCAGGCTGTCTGAGGCGGAGGACTTCTTCCGCCAGGTGCTCGACCTCTACGGGGGCCTCGGCGTGGGCGACCGCGACCGGGCCGAGTGCCTTTTCGACCTGGCGGACACGCTGCGCGCGATGAACCGTTTCGTCGAGGCGGAAGACTGCTTCCGGCAGGCGCTCGGCATGTTCGAGGGCATTGAGGGCGCCGAACGGGAGCGGGCGAACTGCCTGAGCTCCCTGGGGCTCACCTACACGAACCTGGGCCGCCCGTCGCGTGCGGAGGCGATGTTCCACAAGGCGCTCGGCCTGTACTCGGCCATTGGCGGCGCCGAACGGGACAGCGCGAGCTGCTGCTTCGGCCTGGGGCTCGCGCTGCGCGCCATGGGGCGCCTGGCGGAGTCCGAGCGGAGCTACCGCCGCGCGATCGGCCTGTTCTCCGCGGTCCCGGGCACCGAAGAGGTCCGCGCCAGTTGCATGGGGCACTTGGCCGGAGTCGTGGAGGCGCAGGGCCGCGCGGCCGAGGCCGAGGAGCTGCGCCGCCAGGCCAGGGACATATGAGGCCGGCCGGGGTGGCGGCGGCGCGGTCCACGGCGCTCGCGCAGCGCTTGTGGCGCCCCCGCGCCGTTCGCGCCCGCTGAGCGACTGGTCCGCCGCG
>ERZ773038.662-NODE-662-length-21584-cov-7.803846_pt1 | contig 21584 bp, 18 predicted proteins | sample MGYA00511665_ERZ773038 | MGnify/ENA primary metagenome ERZ773038 (study PRJEB29015, sample SAMEA2737966) | human oral metagenome | biome: human oral; feature: human-associated habitat; material: dental | place: China | collected 2028 ... | reverse complement strand
ATGGTTGTCAGTTCCACGATCGTTCCTTTCAGTACGCGAAGGTCATGGGGGCGGACTCGTTGAGCTTCACGGTCTTCTTGCGGGTGTCGATGCCCTCCAGCGCATAACGCCGCAGCAGCGCGATCCAAACGACCCCCAGAGCGCTGTAAAGGAGGGTGAAGACAGCCATCGACGTGAGCACGGTCCCTCCGCTCACGGAGTTCGACAGGCCCTGGTTGGTCATCAGCATGATGCCGTTCTCACCGGGATTGACGATCCACGGCTGGCGCCCCATCTCCGTCAGCAGCCAACCGAAGGAGTTGCCGAGGAAAGGCAGGGGAATGGCCAAAAGCCAGAGTCTGCCCATTCTCTCGGACTTCTCGACCTTGTCTCCGCGCAGCGAGTAGAGGCCGAAGATCGACATCGCCAGCCCCAGGAAGCCGATGCCCATCATGGCTCTGAAGGACCAGAAGGTGACAGTCAGATTCGGCCGGTAGTCTTGGTCGGATCCGTAGACGTCGGCGTACTTGGCCTTCAGCTCGGCGTTGACGTCGTCCAAGCCCTTGAGGAAGGATTCTTTGCCCGAAAAATGGTTGGTGGCCATGAACGATTCGAGCCCGCCGGGGAACGGCAGGGTCAGCTGGGGGCCGTCGCAGTCGGACGTCCACATGGCGATGACGAGGTCGTGGCTCTCTCCCGATTCGCACACGCCCATCATCGCCGCGGCCTTGGCGGGCTGAATGTCCTTGACGTGCTGGCCCATGAAGTGGCCGGATCCGATGGCGATGCACGACGAGACAAGCATCGCAACGAGGCCGACCTTGGCCGCGGGCTTCCAGTATTTGCGGGCTTCCTCCTCGCTTCCCGTTTTGCGACGCGAACGGGCCATCCACCAAAAGCAGAGCCCCGCCACGAGCCCGCCGGCGACGAGGAAGGCGGCGCTGATCGTGTGGGCGAAGGTGTAAAGGGAGGTTTCCGAGAACAGCACTCGGAAAAAGCCGCCGATTCCGTCCAGTTCGAGCCGTCCCGTCTGGCGGTTGACGACGGCGCCCGTCGGATTTTGCATGAACGAGTTGGCGGCGAGAATGAAGAAGCCGGAAAGCATCGTGCCGATTGCCAGGAGCCAGATGCACATGTTGTGGAGCTTCGGGGAAAGGCGATTCTTGCCGAAGATCCACAGGCCCAAGAATGTCGATTCCAGGAAGAACGCGAGCAGGGCCTCGAAAGCCAGGGGCGCTCCGAAAATGTCGCCGACGAAGCGGGAATACTCCGACCAGTTCATTCCGAACTGGAACTCCTGAACGATTCCCGTTGCCACGCCCAAGGCGAAATTGATGAGCAGAATCTTTCCGAAGAAATCGGTCGCCTTCTGCCATGCGGGGTCGCCGGAGCGGCGGGCCTTCGTCTGCATGACGGCCACGAGTGTGGACAGGCCGATTGTCAGAGGCACCTGGTAGAAGTGGTATACGGTTGTGATGCCGAATTGCCAGCGTGCCAGTTCGAAAGCTTCCATCATTGAGCCTTCCGTGGGCATGGTCCGATTGAACTCTTCCAGTGTAGAACAGATTTCCGCCGCTATCTGACAAATTGTCGGGAGAGTTCTTGCCCGCTCTGCTAATTCATAATCGACACCAAAGCAACTTCCTTTCAGGTCGATGTGCTTTTCGCGGGAAAGACACCGTGGAGCCTCTTGAGAAAGCTGTGGTGTGGAATGGATTTCGCGTGTTTCGTCGTTCCGTTTCCAGATACGTATGAGACAATGCTTGTCAGTTTTGGGATTTCCCGCATAATCCCAATTGGAGAGGCCGCACTGTGCGCCGCAAGAGCGTCGCCGCCGGTGCGCCTGTCATGAGACTTCCGCGGTCAGCCGCGATACATAAGCCGGCGACGGCACGTTGCGGGGGTGCCTCCCGGTGGGAGAATACGTATGTCTGATTTTGTTACGGACGAGCGGGAAAATCCGCACAACGGGCCAGCGTCCCCCGTCGGCGAGGGCCGGGGAGACGAAGCCGCCTCGAACAACGACGGCCAAGGCGGGACGGGTCAAGAAGGACAGGGCGAAAACGGAGGAAAGGCGGTTCGCTCCGCCCGCGTGCGGCGGCCCGCTGCGCGCACCCGGCGCAGAGCCTCCGATTCCGAACAGGCCGACGTCGAATCGACGGCGGATGCCACTAGCGCCGTCGCCCAATCGCTTGCGGAGCTGGAGCCCAAGCGCAGGCCTCGCAGAAGGGCTCCTTCCAAAGAAGTCGTAGAATCGCTTGAGATCATCGCCGAAGGCGCCTCAGATTCCGGTGCGGCCGCGCGCTCTGCGGGATCGCCCCCGCAGTTCTCGTCGCCGGAGGATTCCGTTCCCGGAGACACCCCGCCGATGGGAATGACCGCCCTGCTTTTCCAGGAACCCGACGTCAGCAAGGTGCGCGTTCGCAAGCGCAAGTCCGCCGAGGAGCCGTCGGAGCCGGCGTCGGCCCCTTCTCGAGCCAGGAAGCGGGCCTCGGCGAAATCCGATCCCGAGCAGAAGGCGGAGAAGAAAGGCGAGCGCGACGCGGGCGAGGGCTCCGAGCGCTCGCCCGAGGAGCAGGAGGGATCCGAGCCGCGGCGTCGCAAGCGCGGAACGAGGGGGCGGCGCAAGAACGCCTCCGAGGACGTCCAGGCGGCGGAAGAGAAGACTGAGCCTTCCAAGCAGAAAGACGCGAAGGCCAAGGACGCCGGCGATTCGGCGCCGGAGGCCGGGACGCGTCGGCGACGTCGGCGCGCTCGCTCGGCGGACTCGGCCTCCGACGAGGTCAGCATTCCCAAGGGCTCGACTCGGCTCGAGGCTAAGCGGCAGCGCCGCCGAGAAGGCCGCGAGGCGGGCAGGCGCCGTCACTCCATCACGGAGTCCGAGTACTTGGCGCGGCGCGAATCGGTCAAGCGCGAAATGCTCATTCGCGAGCAGGACGGGCTCAACCAGATTGCCGTTTTGGAAGACGACGTTCTCGTCGAACACTACGTCGCCCGCCACACGCAGGTATCGATGGTTGGAAACGTCTACCTTGGCAGGGTCCAGAACGTGCTTCCGTCGATGGAGGCGGCGTTCGTCGACATCGGCAAGGGCCGAAACGCCGTCCTCTACGCCGGCGAGGTCAATTGGGAGGCCGCCGGGCTGGAGGGAAAGCCCCGCCGCATCGAACAGGCTCTCAAATCTGGCGACACGGTCGTCGTCCAGGTGACGAAGGATCCGATCGGTCACAAGGGCGCCCGCCTGACCGCGCAGATCACCCTCGCCGGCCGCCATCTCGTCCTCGTCCCTTCGGGCGCGATGACTGGGATTTCCCGCAAGCTTCCGGACAAAGAGCGGCAGAGGCTCAAGCGTCTGCTGCGCGAGATCGTCCCCGCCGAGCACGGCGTCATCGTCCGCACGGCGGCCGAGGGCACGTCCGAGGAGCAGCTGCGGGCCGACGTCGAGCGGCTCGCGAAGACCTGGCAGGACATCCAGGCGAAGGCGAAGAACACCAAAGGGGCGCCGATGCTCCTCAAGGGGGAGCCGGAGCTCGCCGTCCGGGTGGTCCGAGACATCTTCAACGAGGATTTCCAGTCTCTGAAGATCCAGGGGGCCAAGGCGTGGCGTACGATCTCCGAGTACGTGGCCGAGCTTTCCCCCGAGCTGTCCCAGCGCCTGGAGCACTGGACCGGGGCCTCGGACATTTTCGCCTCTCACAGAGTCGACGAGCAGCTGGCCAAGGCGTTTGACCGGAAGGTGTGGCTGCCGTCGGGCGGAACGCTGGTCATCGACCGGACCGAGGCGATGACCGTCATCGACGTCAACACCGGCAAGTTCACTGGCGCCGGGGGCACCCTTGAGGAGACGGTGACGAGGAACAACCTCGAGGCGGCCGAGGAGATCGTCCGTCAGCTTCGTCTGCGCGACATCGGCGGGATCATCGTCATCGACTTCATCGACATGGTGCTGGAGGCCAACCGCGAGCTTGTCCTTCGCAGGCTCGTCGAATGCCTTGGGCGCGACCGCACGCGCCACCAAGTCGCCGAAGTCACGTCTCTCGGCCTCGTCCAGATGACCCGCAAGAGGGTCGGGCAGGGGCTCGTCGAGGCTTTCTCGACCGTGTGCGAGGCGTGCGAGGGACGCGGGTACATCATCCACACGAATCCCGTCGAGAGAGGCGACGCGGGCGCCGACAAGCGCGCGCGAAACAAACAGGCCGCCAAGCAGACGGCTTCCGAGCCCCGAGACGAAAGCCCCAAGCACGACGACGTGAAGGCGGCGCTGCATTCCATCGCGGCAGCGGCCCAATCGAAGCACGACGAAAACTCCGAGCCAGGCGAATCAGACGACTCCGCGAAGGATTCGGCAAAGAACGCCGACGACGCCGAGGGGCAGGCTGCCGAAGACGGCGGGGATTCGAAGCGCGGAGCGGCGAAGACGCGCAATCGGCCCAAGGCTTCCGCGAAGAGGCAGGGGACGAAGAAGGCGAAGGGCGCCCAGAGCAAACGCGGGAAGGCGGCCGCTGCGCAAGCCGCCGAGGCAGGCCAATCAGACGGGGCGGGCCAATCGGACGAGGCAGGCCAAGCGGACGTTCCCGGCGAAGCTTCGGTGCAGAGCCGGGCCGAGTTTGCCGAGCAGGACGAATCTTTCAGCCCGGGCGACGTGCCTGAGCGCGGCGAAGCCGGCTCCGCGGCCTCGGAAGGCTCTAAGTCGCGCACAAGGCGCGTGTCCTCTTCGGGGACGATCACTCCGTCGGCGGGTCCTGCGATTCTCAGCTTCCCCGCCTCGTGAGGGCTTGTACGCGATGCCTTGCGAGGTCTGTGTGCGCGGCGGCTCGGCCGCCGCACACGGAGGCCGTGTTCCGAAACCGGCTGTGCGCCCCGCCTCTGCGTCGTCGTGCGTGGCGCATTGCATAGCGACATAGGGCGTCGTCTGACTTGCCCGGCAATCGGTTGCACCAGTAAACTTGAGCGTCGGCGCGCTTGCGCCCCATTGTCAGTTGCGCCGCAGGAGCGAGCGCAGTCCTAATCAACAGAGATGAGCAGTAACGTGGTGTACGCGATCGTTAAGGCCGGCGGCCGCCAGGAGAAGGTGTCCGTCGGGTCCGTCGTCGTCGTGAACAGGCTGGACGGAGAGGTCGGCGACACCGTCGAGCTCGAGCCCCTCCTGCTCGTTGACGGTGAGAAGGTCACATCGGCTGCCGACGGCATCTCCGCGAAGGTGACCGCCGAGATCGTGCGCGAGGAAAAAGGGCCGAAGATCTCGATCGTCAAATACAAGAACAAGACGGGCTACCGCAAGCGTCAGGGTCATCGCCAGAAGCTGACCCGCTTGAAGGTCGTCGGAATCAAGTGACCCTTTTCCCCAACGTTATTCAGAAGGCAGGTTTTCGAGATGGCACATAAGAAGGGCGCCAGCTCCTCCCGCAACGGCCGCGATTCCAACGCTCAGCGCCTCGGCGTCAAGCGTTTTGGCGGCCAGCTCGTGAACGCGGGCGAAATCATCGTCCGTCAGCGCGGCACTCACTTCCATCCGGGGCTCAACGTGGGGCGCGGCAAGGACGACACGCTTTTTGCGCTCGCCGCCGGTCACGTCAAGTTCGGCACCCGTCGCGATCGCAAGGTCATCGACATCGTCGCTGCGGAGGCCTGAGAACAATCGAGCAAATAGGGGTGGAAGGCACGTCCTTCCGCCCCTTTTCGCATAGGCCCTTTGCTTAGGAGGGGAAGATGGCCAGCTTCGTCGATCACGTGACGCTGCACGTCAAGGCGGGCGACGGCGGAAACGGATGCGTTTCGGTGCGTCGAGAGAAATTCAAGCCCTTGGGCGGCCCCGACGGCGCGAACGGAGGGCGGGGAGGCGACGTCGTCATCGAAGCCGACCCTCAGGAGACCACCCTTCTGACATATCACCACGCCCCCCATCAGAAGGCCCCCTCCGGGACGCCCGGAGCCGGCGACATGCGATCCGGGCGCAACGGCGAAGACCGGGTGCTCGGCGTTCCCGTCGGGACGGTCGTGAAGGGCGCCGACGGCGAAGTCCTGGCCGACCTCGTTGAGCCGGGGCAGCGATTCGTTGCGGCCCGGGGCGGCCAAGGAGGCCTGGGGAACGCGGCACTCGCCTCGCCCAAGCGCAAGGCGCCGGGATTCGCCCTTCTCGGAGACGCCGGCGAGGAAGGCGAGATCGTCCTAGAGCTGAAATCCGTAGCCGACGTCGCGCTTGTCGGCTTCCCGAGCGCGGGAAAATCCTCGCTCATCGCCGCCATGTCGGCTGCGCGCCCGAAGATCGCCGACTATCCGTTCACCACGCTCGTTCCCAACCTCGGCGTCGTGCAGGCCGGAGACGAACGCTACACGATAGCCGACGTTCCAGGGCTCATTCCCGGCGCATCCGACGGAAAGGGCCTCGGGCTGGAATTCCTTAGGCACATCGAGCGCTGTTCGGTGATCGTCCACGTCCTCGACTGCGCCACTTTCGAGCCGGGGCGCGATCCGCTCTCAGATCTGGCGACCATCGAGTCGGAGCTGGCTGCATACGCCCGACGGCTGCCTTGGGAAGAGGGGAGAGTCCCGCTGGCAGACAGGCCCCGCATCGTCGTTCTCAACAAGGCCGACGTCCCGGAAGCGAAGGAACTGGCGGAATTCGTGCTCCCCGAGCTCTCCGACTATCCGGTTTTCATCGTCTCCGCCGCGGCGCACACGGGCTTGCGCGAGCTTTCCTTCGCTTTGGCGGCGGCGGTGGCGCAGGCCCGGAAGTCTGCTCCCATCGAGTCGAAACCGCGAGTCGAGGTTCGCCCCAAGGAGCGCGCAAGCGCCTTCACCCTCTCGCGGAAGACGAAGAACGGCGAGGACTTCTTTGTTGTGCGCGGCGACAAACCCGAAAGATGGGTCCGGCAGACGGATTTCGACAACGACGAAGCGGTTGGCTATCTCGCGGACCGCCTCAACGTGCTGGGCATAGAAGACGCACTCGTGAAAGCGGGGGCGCAGGCCGGCGCGATGGTCGTGGTCGGCCCCGAGGATTCCGGATACATTTTCGACTGGGAGCCGTCGATGCAGACCGGAGCGGAGCTTCTGGGGCCGCGGGGGACGGACCTCCGCTTCGATGAGCGCACTCGGGCTTCGCGAAAAGAACGCAAGGCTGCCTACCACGACCGCATGGATGCGAAGACGCAGGCCCGGGAAGAATTGCAGATGGAGCGCGAGTCGGGGCTATGGACCGATCCTGAGCGATAAACCGCATTTTTTACAATGCTATATTGACGTAATGCGTGAGAACTTCCACATTGCGGCCTGAGGTCTTGCCATGTGGACACAAGGCTGTTTTACTTGCTCGTAGGTTAAGTGCTTGAGCTTTTGCCCGCTGCGGGCTTGGTTTCGAGCGTTGGCGGTCGGGCGCCTTCGTGTATTCTCACGGCGTCGCTCGAACCCCGGTGACGGCCGGACCTCGAAGGATCGAGAGCGCAAAAGGAAATTGTCATGACAATTAGCCTTGCAACGAAAGAATCGGAACTCGACGACGCCTCCGCGGAGAGCGTCGCCGAAGCCGTCATGGGCGTCGATCTCTCGCTTCTTGGCGCCGTGACGACGGAGGCGTTCGCAGCCGCGCTTGGAAGCGAGATGCCCGTCGAGTATGCGAGCTATCCGAGAATCGCCTCGTGCGCCCAGGCCGCGACCCGCGGCGGGATCGACTTCGTTTGCTTGGACGCCACCTTTCGCACCCGGTCCGACAATGCGAATCAGCTCGACGCCGCCAGAGTGGCCGCCCGCCTGCTCAGTCAGCACGCGGGGAAAGTCAACGTCCAGATCCCAGCGGAAGTCGCGGTGTCGCGAGAGGGGATCGGGATGCTCGCCCAGCACGGCGAACACGTCGCGCCGACGGTCGAAGTGACGGAAGAAAGCGACCTCGACGGCATCGCGCGGCTGGCCGAGGAGATAGCCGCAAACGGAATGCCCGTGAACGTGCAGCTCGACGCTGAAGTCGCCGACGCGATCTCCCTGGGAACGCTGGCCGCCTTTGTGGACTGGGTGCGCGTCCGCACCGACGACCTAGAGCGGGCGCGCGACATTCGCTCGGAGCTGCGGGAGCTCGCGGCGTCCAACGGGCGGAGCGTGAGGGTCCTCGGGGAACTGGGCATTGTGATATCCGGGTCGATGAGGGCGGCCAACGAGCGCGCGCTCCTCGTCGCGGACATGGTCGGAGCCCCCCTTTTCGAGGGGAAGGCCTCCGTCGTGGGCACGGTCTCCGACGTCGCCGACGCCTTCGAGCGCTGGATCGGCACTGGGGCGGCCGACGGCCTCATCTTCCTTCCCGCGTCGCTTCCCACAGATCTCGCCTCGCTCATACGCGGCGTCGTCCCGCTCTTGGCTGCGCGCGCCCAGATCGAGGCCGCGTGACGCGAGCCCGTTTGAGGCGGCCTGGCGCGAGCCGGTTCGGCGCGAGCGATTTAAACGAAGGGGCGGCCGACGCGCCGCGCCGACCGCCCCAAGGGCGTGCAAAGGCCGATCAGCCTTTCATTTCGTTGATCTTGGCGCGCACCTCGTCCATGTCGAGCTCCTTGACCTGTTTGATGAGGTCCTCGAGGGAAGCCTTGGGAAGGGCTCCGGCCTGAGAGAAAACGCGGACGCCGTCGCGGAAGGCCATGACCGTGGGAATCGAGGTGATTCCGAATTCGCCGGCGAGCGCCTGCTGGTCCTCGGTGTCGACTTTGCCGAACACGACGTCGGGATGGGCTTCCGAAGCCGCCTCGAAAACGGGCCCGAACTGACGGCACGGGCCGCACCACGAGGCCCAAAAGTCGAGCAGGACGATTCCCTCCTTGATCGTGTCGTTGAAGTTGTCGATCGTGACGGCTTGAGTTGCCATTGCCTGTTGCCTTTCGTTTAGGTCCTGTACGGATAAGTCAACGTTGCCTCCGTCCACACTATTCCCCGGTGCGCGGGCGCCTCGCGGCTATGCGCTAGCAGCGGAATCGACGGAGAGAGAAACAAAGCCGAGCGGCGTAGGCTTTCGTACATGGCATATGCGAACAGAGAGGCTGCGCGGAGGGCCGCGGAGGCGGTTTTCGCGTCGAAGGCGGAAGAAGGCGGCCGTGCCTAAGACCGACGTTCAGGTTCCCATCGACGTCGTCCCCGGGAGGAAACGGCGCATCGGGATAATGGGCGGCACGTTCGACCCCATTCACCACGGGCATCTAGTTGCGGCTTCGGAGGTGCTGAGCGTTTTCAACCTAGACGAGGTCGTTTTCGTGCCCACCGGGAGGCAGCCGTACAAACGCGACCGAAAGGTGACGTTGGCGGAACACCGCTATTTGATGGCGGTCATCGCGACGGCTTCGAATCCGCGGTTCTCGGTTTCCCGCGTCGACATCGAGCGCGGCGGGACGACATACACGATCGACACCCTTCGCGATCTGCGAAAGGCGTACCCAGACGCCGATTTTTTCTTTATCACGGGCGCCGACGTGCTTCCGCAGATCCTCGAATGGAAAGACTCGGAGGATCTGTGGTCTATGGCTCATTTCGTAGGAGTGACGCGGGCCGGACACCAGCTGGACACTACGGGTCTGCCCCCCGAGGGAATTACGCTGATGGAGGTCCCGGCCATGGCGATTTCTTCCACGGATTGCCGCGCGCGCGTGGCTTCTGGCGTTCAGCCGTGGTATCTAGTCCCCGACGGCGTGGTTCAGTACATTGCCAAGTATCGGCTCTACAAGGCGGGCTGACGTGCGGGAGACCTGGCGAGGCTTTGGGCGAAACGCCGATGTAAAGTCGGAATATCCGCGTTAGTCGGATAAACTGAAACCCTTGAACGACGTCTCTGAGGCGTTGGCGTCGGGATAAACGCCGCCCAGGGCAGCGGGAAGGAATATGTATGAGTGACGAACAGCCGAGGATGTCACGGCGCGAAATGAGGGCAAAGGGCCTTCTCGCGCCGATCCTAGACGGCGCGTCCCCACTTGACGATCTCACCCCCACCGCGGAGATACGTCTCAAGCGCCTGACGCGCAAAGAGATGCGTGAACGTGAGGCGGGGCTGACGCGAGAAGATTCCGGAAGCTCGGCTTCCGACGGACATGGACAGACCGCTTCCACAGGCGGTTCGACGGAGGGCGTCGGCGCGCACGGACGTTTCCCGTCGGCGATTCCCGAAAGGGCCGGCAGCGCACACGAGCCGGCGTCGAGGGCGTCGCATGTGGATTCAAGCAGGACTTCGACGCACCACGGCGGGCATGCGGCCCCTGCAGAGGGGTTTTCTACGACGGGCAACATCACCCCCGTCGCGACGGTGGCCGCGGCGGAGGTCGGGCTCGTCGAAGGCCGCTGGCCGGCAGAGGCCGACGACAAAGGCGGCAAAGGCACGTCAGGCGGGCCCGGCGGCTCGCCGATCGCCGGAGGTCGGAAGCCGGGCGCGGACTCGATCGCTTTGTCCGAGGGGACCGGCTCTTTTGCCGGCGTCGTTCCCGATGCGCCCGATGAAACGCATAGGGGGACGGATTCGGCAGACGGACCTTCCCAGGCAGACGGCCGCCAGGCGGGCACGCCGTTCCGGAACCAGCCGAGCTCTTCCCAATCGACGACGGGAACGATTCAGCCGACGCCGCCGAGTCCGTTCCAATCGATTCCAAGCGCGGCCCAGCCGACGCCCAGCGGGCCCCATGCTTCGCCGAATGCGACTCAATCCTTCGCCAACCCGATGTCCTCTCGTGAGAACGAGACTGAGGCGTTCGACGCAGCCGGGCGCAGTTCCGTCTTCTCCCGTTTCGACGGCAGCGGCGTCGGCACGGCCGAAGGCCCCGACACCAAGGACCGCCAGACCAGCCGTTTCCCGGAGGCGAACGAGGGCGAGTCTGCCCCGTCCCGCCCCACGACCGAGGAGCAATACGATCCGCGGGCCTCGCTCAAGGCGCCATTGCTGGAGAGGCTGCGGCGCGAAAGCGAGCCGGGCAGCGAGGAGAAGTATTCCGATTTCGCGCCAGTTCCCACCCCCGCCGGCGAAGTGAGGTCGATCGATCCCGAAGCCGGCTCCGCGGCAGTCGAGAGCGAGTACGAGGAGCAGCTCGGAGACATCGCCGAGGAGGATGAGAAGCCCCGTGGATGGCTCATGACAATCGTGGCGATCCTCATCGGCCTGCTGGTCGGCCTCGCCGTCGGCCTCATCGTCCGCAATTTCGTCGCATCCGGCAGCGACGTGCAACCTGCGCTCGAGGCCGCGGCGACAGTTGCCCCGCCCGGTTTCGGGGTGTGATGTGGCGGCCTCCGAAGAGTCACTGGAGTGGGCGAGAATAGCCGCCCGGGCCGCGGCCGAGCTTAAAGCGACGACCGTTGCGGCGATCGACGTCTCCGAGCGGCTTGTGCTCACGGAAGTGTTCCTCGTCGTCTCCGGTTCGACCGACCGGCAGGTGAGGTCTCTTGTCGACGCGGTGGACGAGGCGCTGCTTAAAGCCGGTGTCCGTCGAAAGCGACGCGAAGGGTTCGACGAAGGCCATTGGGTCCTCGTCGACTACGGCGACCTCGTGGTTCACGTCCAGCAAGATGAAGATCGCGAGTTCTACGCGTTGGAGCGCCTCTGGGCCGACTGTCCGAGCGTTGCCCTTTCGGTCGAAGCGCCCCAGGCATGAGCGCTTCGCGAGTGGTCTTGTGGCGCCATGGCCAGACCGACATGAATCTTACGGGGAGGATTCAAGGAGCCAGGGACTTTCCCCTCAACGAGGCAGGTTTGCGGCAGGCACGCGAGGCGGCCGCCGCCCTGGCGCCGCTTGAACCCTCGCTTATCGTCTCCTCGCCGCTCGCCCGGGCGCGTCAGACGGCCGAAGCGCTTTCGCGCGTCGTCGGAGTCGACGTCGAAACGGACGACCGTCTCAAGGAACGTTCCTTCGGACTTTTCGAAGGGCTGACCGGGGCGGAGATCGAAGAAAGGTTCCCCGAGCAGTATCGCGCCTGGCGGCAGGCCAAGGAACCCGAGGGCGTGGGCGCCGAACGGCAGGCCGACGTCGGCCGCCGGGCGAGCCGAGCGATTGAGGAATGGGCGGCTAAAACGAACGGGACCCTCGTGGTGGCCTCCCACGGCGCCGCCATCAAACTCGCAACGATCTCGCTTTTGGGCGAGGCGCCCGGCCAATGGATGGGCCTGAAGGTGATGTCCAATTGCAACTGGGCGATTCTGGAACCCTTGCGGGTGGGCCCGCCGGCCTGGCGCATCGCCGCTTACAACGTGGGCGTGGGCAAATCCGACGAGGTTCGCACGCCCACGCAGTGAGGCTTATCCGTGAGCGATGAGGCCTGTCTGCAAACGGGTGAGGTCCGTTCGCGAGCGAGTGCGGTCCGTTCGTGAGCGGCGTCTCCTAACCGTGATTTGCCAAGCATCGGGGGAATCCGTAATATTGAGGAGTCCGCTTGGGGCTATGGCGCAGTTGGTAGCGCGCTTCCATGGCATGGAAGAGGTCAGGGGTTCGAATCCCCTTAGCTCCACTAGCTTCTTTCCCGCACATAAATCAGGGTATTTCGGCCATCCGCGATTGCTGAAGGTATGCCACCGTCTTTGAAAGCGGACAACGGCATTTATTCCGCTCAACGCTCTGCGTTTTTCGTTGGTCAGGACAGAATGTTGCCCGTCGGAAACCATTTGATCAATTCTCGGCTCTCTTGGCGAGGCCGTCTAGGGGGCGTCACCGCTGCCCTGATTGCGCAAAGAACCTATCGAACGATTGACAAGCTTTGGTTCGCTCCGCAACGCTTGACGGCTAATGGTCGTTAGCCTAGATTGGAGTGCAGGCAATGCAGCTAACTTCTATTAGCCAGAAGGGTCCGTGATGACGCCGACCAAAGAGAGAATACTCAGAGAGTCGCTGGCGCTGTTCTCCGAGAGGGGGTACAGCGCGGTCCGCGTCGCAGACATCGCGGCTGCGGTCGGCGTCAAGCCGCCGTCGTTGTACAAGCATTACGCAAGCAAGCAGGCCATCTTCGACGCTTGCGCGGAGTTCTTCTCCGAAAGGGTCGCGGAGGTCAGCGTCGCCATTGGCCTTCCCGGCTCGGCCGGAGCCGAAGCTGCTTATGCCGACGTCGACGTCGAGGGCATCGTCGGCTTCGCGACGCAGCTGTTCGTTTTCTATCTGCAAGACGACGTCGCCGCCGGGTTTCGAAGGATGCTCGCGATCGAACGCCATCGTGACCCGAAGCTGAATCGAGAATTCGAGAGGCTGTTCGTCGATGGCGCGATCGACCACGAGGAGAAAGTGTTTGCGGAGCTCATGGAGGCCGGGCTCATCGAACGGCGGGACCCACACATTCTTGCCTTGCGATTCTACACGCCTATATTTTATCTTCTGCAAAAATACGATATGCGCCCTTCTGAAGTGAAAAAGGCCAAGGAAGAACTGCGGATGATCGTCGAGGAGTTCTGCTTCACTTACATGCAAAGTCCTGGCGCGCGAGGCGAGGCGGGCGATCTTGGCGAAAGAATGGAACGCGCACGGGAGTTTGCCGGAAGAAAGGCAGACATGCGAAAGGCTGATGGACCAAAGACGGACGTGCGGAAACTTGGCGCAAACAAACAGGGCAAAGAGCCGCACACACTGAAAACAGACACGCAAAGGCTCAACGCGCCAAAGGGGGAAAGGAAGCCATGAGTGCAGGCAAAGCCATCCTCGTCGCCTGCGCCGCAGCGGTCGCAACAGGCGCATTCGTTCGTGTGCGCCGATTGAAACGGGCTGTGAAGGACGCCGAAGGGCGTTTGGCGGGTTACGGCGCTGAAACGGAGGTGTTGAGCTACGGCAGAATCACGTACGTCGACCGCGGGCCACGTTGCAAGGCGTCGGATGGCATGTGCTTCAGAAATGAGGAGCCGAGCGGCAAGCGGTTGGACGTCAAGGCGCCCGGCGGCAAAGGGCTGGACGACAAGACGTCGGGCGGCAAGAGGCTGCTGGACGGCAAGGCGCTCGATGGCAAGGGCCGGAATCCGGCGGCGGGGGAGACGCTCCTTTCCGTCCACGGCCTCTATGGAGGCTACGACCAGGCGTTTGAGAACGTCGGAAGCCTGTCATCGAGATATCGCATTCTTGCGCCCTCCCGCTTCGGATACCCCGGCAGCTCCGTCAAGGGAGAAGGCACGCCGAGGGAACAGGCGGAGGCGTACGCCGAGCTGCTCGACCGCTTGGGGATCGAGCAAGTTTTCATTCTCGGAGTTTCGGCGGGCGGGACTCCCGCGATCCGCTTCGCTTTGGACTTCCCCCTGCGCGCCAAGGGCTTGATCCTGTACTGCTCTGCCGCGCCGTGGAACGAGAAGCCTGCCAGGATTCCCAGTCTGATGGGGCCTCCGCCGATCATGAATCACGACCTGCCGATGTGGCTTGCTTTCCCTCTCTACAGAAGGCTCTACGGAATGGAGGCCGACGTCGTCCATGGGATGCTGCCGCTGTCGAGGCGAAAGGAAGGCGCCGACCTAGACGCCCGAATTGTCAATCGCGACATGGCGGTGAACTTTGAGGCGTACCCGATTGAGGAGATGCACGTTCCTGTGCTGCTTTTGCACGCGAGGGACGATCGAATGGCGCCTTTCAAAGGTCCCGCAGGCCAAGTGGAAGGATCGCTCCACCGTTACCCGAATCTCGAGACGAAGATCTTCGAAACGGGAGGCCATCTCATGACCGGGCACAGCAGAGAAATCGATGCCGCAGTCGTTGAATTCATCGAAAGGCACAAATAGGGAGGACAATATAGAAATATAGATCGGCGTCGCGCCGGGCCGCCGATTCAACGCACTTGCCGACAAACGGAACATCGAGACTAGACGAGGCCGTTTTGTCCATATCATTTCCGCCGACACCAGATCCCTCACTGAAGGAAACAACATGCTCGAAGTGATCATCGCCGTCGCCGCGGCGATTCTCCTAGGGAACGTCCTGGCTCACAGGCTGGGCGTTCCACCCGCCATTTTGCTTATATTCCTGGGCTTGGCGCTGGCGCTTGCGCCAGTGCATCAGCTGAACGACGTTCGAGAGCTCGGCCTGCCGCCGCACGTGATCCTGGAGATCTTCCTGCCGGTCATGCTTTTCTGGGAAACGCGGAACACCTCGTGGCGGGAGGTTCGCACGCGGCTGCGTGGGATTCTGCTCACGGGAACGGCGCTGGTCGTTTTCACGGCGTTCGCCGTCGCATGGGTGCTGCATTCGTTCGTCGGTGTCTACAGCTGGCCCGTTGCGCTCATCATCGGCGCCGCGCTCGCGCCGACCGATGCGGTGGCCGTGGCGACATTGAACGGCAAACTCCCGAAGTCGGCGATCACCACCCTCAAGGCAGAGGCGCTCATAAACGACGGAACCACCCTCGTTCTGTTCGCCCTTGCTTTGCAACTGGCAGGCGGACGCTCCTTGTCCGCGGCGCACGCTTCCGGCATGTTCCTCTTCTCGTTTCTGATCGGCACCCTGGTCGGCCTGGCGGTTGGCTGGGCCGCAAACGCCTTGCGCGCCTACATCAAGAGTCCGATGAACTTCAGCGTTTTCATGTTCACGGTTCCCTTTGCAGCCTTCTTGATTTCCGAAAGCATCGAGCCTTTTCGGGACATGAAGGGATCAGGCGTGGTCGCCGTCGTGGTCGCAGCCTTTTACCTGACCTACCGGGGACCGGACACCATCAAGCCCGTCAATCGGTTCTACGGCCTGCCGATATGGTCCTTCGTTTCCTATCTCATGAACGGCGCGCTTTTCGTGCTCGTCGGGATGCAGCTGCCGAGCGCAGTCAAACGGATGGGAGAAACCATCGAGCGCTTCGATTCTTCATGGGGATACGGACTCAAGGTGGTCGCGGCCGCCTGGGCCGTTTCCGTGCTCGCCCGATTCGTCTTTGTCCACGTGGTGATCGGGATTATCCGCACACTGGATCGATCCGAAAAGCAGCGGCGGCTGCGCACGACGTTCCGCGGACGAGTGGTCAGCACCTTCGCGGGCCTGAGAGGCGGCGTCTCGCTGGCAGTGGCCCTTTCGGTTCCCTCTGGCACATTCGGACGGGATTTCACAATCTTCGTCGTCGGCGGGGTCGTGATGCTGTCGATGGTTGTGCAGGGCCTCCTTCTTCCCGCCGTGATCCGTTGGGCGAAGATTCCCCCGGACACTTCGGAAAAAGAGGAGATTCACTGCGCGATGAATGCGATTTCGCGCGAAGGGTACGAGGCCCTCGACGACATCGCGGCTCAGGTCGGAGCGAGCCAAGAGGCAATCGACGGCGCAAAAGCCGAGTGGAGCCGCTTTCAGAAGGGACTCGAAGAGGAAGCCAACGCCCGGAACAACCCAGATCTTGACGACTCTCAGAGTTATTGGCGGCAAAATCGCGCTTTGCGGCTGGCGGCCATCGATTACCAGCGAGAGGCCCTCAAGCGCCTGCGCAACGAGGGAAAAATCGACATGAACGTGCTCCACGCGGTCCAAGAGCGGCTCGACGTCGAAGAGATACGAGTCATCGGGCCGGTCGAGCTCGATTGATCGGCGGACGCCGCTCGTCGGCGGCCTTGTTCGCTTCCCGAAGAAGAAGCCTGCCCGGAGGATGGACGCATCGGCGCATACCGCGTAGGGTGAGCCGCAGAGGGCCGAGCCTGGACTGCCCTGTTCACCTGGACGGCCCTGTTCACCAGTTTCCCGACGATTGGATCAAAGGATGAAAAAGAGAACGATTGCGGTGTCCTTTCTGCTGATCGGCGCGGCCTACGCGGCGATCTCCCGACTCGAAAGGCGCATCGACGATCGTTTCGGCGAGACGGGATTCCCGCAAACCGACGACTTGGACCGCTCCGGGGAGCCCTATGGCTTTGAAGAGGCGGACGGCGGAGACTCCGTCGGAAGGCAGGACGGCGCAAAAATCGACTCAGACGGCGACATTGTGCGCAACGGAGTCGTCACCCACAGAGTGCCGGATTTCGACCCGGCATACTGGACGGACGAGAGAATAGCAAACGCCCTTCCGGCGAAGATGCCGACGATGCCGCCGAGAAAAATGCCATCCGACGATTAGCCGCAGTCAGCCGCGACAGAAGCGGCGCCTCGCCCCGCAGCTTCCAATCGGGTGTTTGAACTTTCTCTGCGGGGCCTTGAATTCACGCGGAGACTTGAGCTTCGAGGTCGAGCAAAAAGCGCTTGAGATCTGCCCCGCCCAAGTACTGGCCCGGCGAGCCGTCCGACCGAACGACCCTGTGGCATGGAACCACGATGGGCAGGGGGTTGGAGGCGCAGGCGCTGGCCGCGGCCCGTGTCGCCGAAGGGAAGCCGCTCGCCTCCGCCAGCTCCTTGTACGTCATCACCCCGCCCGGCTCGGTGGAAAGAAGCGTTTCCCGCACGGCTCTTTTGAGCGGAGTCCCGGGGTCGGCGCCCAGCGGAACGTCGAAAGACCCGCGTTCGCCCCGGAAGTATTCGTCCAGCTGGTGCGTGGCAACATGGAGAGCGACGCTGGCCACCCTCGCTTCGATAACGCCGACGTCGGATAGGTCGCCGAGGACGACGTCGAAGTTCTCCCGGGCAAAAGCCACTCGAATCAACGCGCCGTCGGATTCGGCGACGAGCAGTTCGCCTACCGGCGTCTTGTGGATGCAGTAATGCAAAACGGACATTGCGGCCTCCCGATTCGGTTTTCACCATCCTAGTGGGTGTTCGCCGATCAAAATAGGCGAAGGAGCCGCGTGTTCCATCCGCCGGGCGAGAACACGCCCCGCGCGCCATTGAAAACACGGATTTCCCTCGGGCGACGACACGGCGTGAGGAAGCTCGGCCCAAAAAGCCTCGCCTGAGGAAAAGCCACGCGCCCAAGGGGAATGCACGGAGGAAAGTCCCGAGCCTTTCATTACCATGGAGCCATGAAGACGACGTCTCGACCCCGCGCCGCGTGGCACCGGATAACATTGGGCATTCAGCTCGGATGGGCCGCAGTGTTGCTTTTGACTCTGTGTCTCAACGCCGTTTTGCCGAATCCGACGTGGTACGCGATTCACGTGGCCGGACTCGGTCTCGTCGGCTCCGCGATTCTCGTGTGGACGTGGCATTTTGCCGACGCCCTCACTCGGAGCCAACAGTCGCAGAGAGCTCAGGCGGCCAGGCTTGCGCTGCTGGCGGCGGGTGTGATTCAGCTCGGCGGAGCGTTGGCGATCACCGGCGGGCTTGCCGCGTTTCTGGCAATCGCCGGCGCGGCGGTCGTCGTTGCGACGATCTCTTGGCACATCGCCGCCTTGCGCAAAGCAATGTCGGGATCGTTCCTCGGCAGGGCCGCTGTAACCCTGCGGTTTCACGCGACAGCGGCGACGTTCCTGGTCCTCGGCGCCCTCATCGGCGTGTTCATGGCGGTCGACGTCGCTTCGCGCGATATCGCGATGAACTGGTGGAGCGCGCTCTATTCCAGGCACGACGCGCTTGCCCTTGCTCATTCGCTGTGTCAGACCCTGGGGTTCGTCGGTTTGACGATACTCGGCACGCTCGTGACGTTTGGGCCGACGATTGCGCGGGCGCGAATGACGCCCAACGCGGTCGCGCTGTCCACTCGTGCGCTGCCGTGCCTGGCTGGCGCGGTTGTGGCGGGAGTCGTCTTTTCCCTCCTCGACATGCCGAGAATCGCCGGTCTGGCAGTCCTCGCATGGGTTGCGGCGGCCGTACTCGGCGTGCTCGTCCCCGTCGCCAAATCCTGGAAAGGTTCGATGCCCTCAGTGGGCGACGGCTGGTTCGTCGGTGCGGGAATCATGTGGATCATGGTCGCCGCGCTGACGTGGGCCGTCCAGCTGCTTGCTTCGCCCGACGCCGCTCATGCGCGGACGGGAACGGGCATTCAATTCGCTCTCCTCATTGGGGCGGGGGCCGTCCAAACGGTCGTCGGCTCTCTTGCCTTCCTCCTTCCTGTCGTGCTCGGAGGCGGGCCCGCCAGGCTCAGGCGCACGCTCGAACGCATCGAACCCTCCGCGGCGGCCCGATGGTTCCTCGTCAACGGCGGGGTGGCCGTGGCCCTCGCAACCCCGTCGGCCCGCACGAGAACCGCGGCGTTGGCGATTGCATGCGTCAGCGCAGCTGCGAGCGTCGCCCTCGTCGCTTTCCACAGCCTGCGCCAACGGTCGCTCGACGTCGAAGAAACGCCTCCGCCGCCGGAGGGCGGGCCGAGGAAGCTTCCGAGGACGCGAATGGCGCTTGGCGCGAGCTTGGCGTCGATCGCCCTCGTCGTCGCCGTCGCCGCCGGCGTGGGAACGGGATCCGCGACCGACCCCGCAGTCGAAGCCGACGCCCCGGTGACCAAGGTCGAGGTCTCCGTCCGAGGCCTCGCGTACTCGCCTTCGAGCATTGACGTTCCGGCTGGCAACAGGCTCGTCGTGACCTTGAAGAACACCGGCGATCAGCGCCATGACCTCGTTTTCGCCAATGGCGCCGGAACCGGCGCCGTTGAGGCGGGGGAAAGCGGAACGGTCGACGTCGGCGTCGTGAAGGCCGACACAGAGGGCTGGTGCACGATCGTCGGCCACCGACAGGCGGGAATGGTCATCAAGGTCAAGGCCGTCGGCGCTTCGGGAACCCACGCTTCAGGCGGCGGGAAAGCCGGTTCGACGCCTTCGGGCTCCGTCCGTTCCCATTCTGGGCACGGCGGCGCGAGCCACGGCTCCGGCCACGCGGGAACGGGGGAGGCGATCCTGCCTACGGCCGCCGAGCTTTCCGCCAAGCCGGGAAAGGGCTTCAGCCCGAGCGACCCGGTTCTTCGCCCGGCTGGAAGCGAAAGGGTGCACAACGTCACTTTTGAGGCCAAAGAGGTGGAGAAAGAGGTCGCTCCGGGCCGCAGGCAGAAGGTCTGGACGTTCAACGGAGCCTCGCCGGGGCCGATTCTGCGCGGCAAAGTGGGCGACACTTTCAATGTCACGCTTGTCAACAAGGGCACGATGGGGCATTCGCTCGATTTCCACGCAGGCGACGTTTCACCCGATTCGCGTATGAAAACGATCGCCCCGGGGCAGAGCCTCGTTTACACGTTCACCGCGAAACGCGCGGGCATCTGGCTCTATCACTGCAGCACGGCCCCGTTGTCCGTGCACATAGCCAGCGGGATGCACGGGGCCGTCGTCATCGATCCCGAGGACGTCGATCCCGTCGATCGCGAGTTCGTTTTCGTCCAGAGCGAGCAGTACTGGGCTCGGAGCAAGGCCGACGCCGCAAACGCCGACGCCATCGCGCGGGTGACGCCCAGCTCCGTCTCCTTCAATGGATATCCCTTCCAGTACGTCCACCGCCCAATCAAAGTGCGCAAAGGAGAGAGAGTTCGCATCTGGGCCGTCTCGGCCGGCCCCAATCTAGACCTCCCCTTCCACGTCGTGGGAACCCAATTCGACACGGTGTGGTACGAGGGCAGGTATTCCATCCGCAGAGGATGCGACGGCTCGGGGCTCACGCGAGCCTCGTGCGATCCTTTCGCTCCGGGCAAAGAGAGCGTCGGCTCCGCCGGCTCGCAGGGATTGGACGTGTCCGTCGCCCAGGGCGGATTCGTCGAGTTTGTCGCACCCGAAGCGGGGATGTACACCGCCCTCAACCATGCGATGACGTATGCCGAGCGGGGCGCGACGGCGAAAATCGTCGTGTCCGACTAGCGCGGCGGCAAAGGGGCCGCCGCGCCCCGAGCGGTCGCGGCCTTAGAAGGAGGGGCCCACCGCGCCGTCCGGCCACGTCTTCTTGATGTAGTCGGAGACTTCCTTCGAATGAAGCAGCTTGTCGAGTTTCTTGACCGCTTCGATCGTTTTCTCATTGGCCTTCGAATTCCAGACGAGCACATTCGCGTAGGGATTGTCTTTGCCCGATTCGAGGTACAGCGCGTCCTTCGAAGGCGTTAGTTTGTTCTTCAGCGCGTAGTTGCCGTTGATGATGGCGATGTCGACGTCGGGCAGCGCCGCTGGAATCGAGGGCGCAGCATACGGCTTGAGCTGAATCTTTTTCGGATTCGATTCGACGTCGTAGATGGTCGGCGAATCCTTCTTCTTGAGCGTGATGATCTTGTTCTTCACGAGCAGCTCGAGGGCGCGAGCCTGGTTGGAGGGATCGTCGTTGATGGCGACGGTTGCGTTGTCGGGAAGCTCCTTGAGATCCTTGATTTTCTTCGAGTAGATGCCCAAAGGCTCGATGTGGACGCCTTTGCCGTGCTCGAACGAGTAGCCGTTCTTCTTCGAGGCGTCCTCCAAGTAGGGGACGTGCTGGAAGAAGTTCGCGTCGATCTCGCCCTGGTCGAGGGCAGAGTTGGGCTGGATGTAGTCCTGGTACTGCTTGATCTCGACCTTGAGGCCGGCTTTCTTGGCCAGATTGTCCTGAACGTAGTTGAGAATTTGGGCGTGGGGAACGGGCGACGCCCCCACTGTGATTGTGACGGTTCCGTCGGAGTTCTTCTCCGGAGCCTTGAACGACGCTTTATCGTCGGCTCCGCAGGCGGAGAGCGCAAGCGCGGAAACGGCGGCGAGCGCGATGAAAGACTTGAAACGAGACATGGTTTTCCTTAGGTCTGGGCGGGCTTTGCCCGGAAATGGAGTGGGCGTGCGCCCGAGGTTGGAAATGGGCGCAAGCCCGGCGTGCGGTGCGAGGGTTTGTTCCCCGGCTGGCTTCCCCTCAGCGGTGATCGGCCAGCCGGCTGAGCATGTCGCC
>ERZ773038.660-NODE-660-length-21602-cov-23.636144_pt1 | contig 21602 bp, 19 predicted proteins | sample MGYA00511665_ERZ773038 | MGnify/ENA primary metagenome ERZ773038 (study PRJEB29015, sample SAMEA2737966) | human oral metagenome | biome: human oral; feature: human-associated habitat; material: dental | place: China | collected 2028 ... | reverse complement strand
CGCCAAGAGATACGACCCTGGCAGGATACGATCTTCGCATCCTGTGGAAAATCGTCAATGCCCACTACAGCTCGTATTTTGAGCCAGACCCGCGCAGGCGTGTTACTTGTGCGATTGAGGGGCTTGTGGGAAAAGATTATTCGGTTGAAGACCTCACACGTGATCTTCAAGATTACCTTGATCGGCATGCGTGTCTGCTTAAACTACCGGACCTCTGCCGCGAGCTGGCGGATCAGGGTAAAGATCTGGCATTCTTCGCGGACCTTGGTATACGTCTTCTTGAATCCGTCACCTGGCCAGTGGATGATCTGCGTTCCTTCCTTCAGGAAATAGGCTCGGAGGATGTGGTGAATCCAGTCGGTATTCCCAAGCTTGACTGGCATGAGCTGTTTCGCACGTCTGACGATGAGATTTTTGCCGACAGTGAGCGGCTCATGCAGAAGTACAGCATTCTCGCGGATACGCTTGGTGAATTGAGCAGCCCCGCATACTCTCAAGTTGATCTTGCTTCCCGCGTCGCCCGCGCCCAGTACGAGCTGTTCTTCGCATGTGAAGGGCAATCCCGCCTCCTGAAAGCTCTGCGGATTCTTTTATCGGAGGACTACACTGCCGATATGCTTTGCACTGATGCGGAAGCATATCTTGCTGCATCGCAAGATAATCGGTAAAAGATCACGACCAGCCCGATTAGGCTGCCAGAAATTCCAGTAGGTCTTGAACGAAAAGCTCCGGCTCCTCCAAGGCCGCAAAGTGCCCGCCGCGCTCAGGATGTGTAAACCTAACAACGTTGAAAAACCGTTCCGCATATTCGTGTGGAGGATTACTGATATCGTGCGGAAAAATCGCGAATGCGGTTGGTACCTCTACCCTACCCTGCTGTATATTCCCGGCGCCCAAAGCCTCCCGATATATCCTTGCGGCAGAGTGCCCGGTATTCGTTATCCAGTACAGCATCGTATTTGCGATGATAATATCCCATGAAATCCCGTTTTCGCTCCACGACTGCATTTTCTCCGCCATAAAAGCAGCCAAAAATACTGGTGAATCGGCAAAGCCGTAAGAAACAGTCAAAGGTTTTGTGGAAAGCAGCATATAGTAACCGCCTTCAACCTGCGACCAACGCGCAACCCGGCTCAGATAATCTTGTTCTGCGTCCGAAAGCGTGCTCTTATCGAGAGAATACTGGTTTGAAAACGGGACATCGGTCAAGTGAAGTTTCAGGATACTCTGCGGATAACGCAACGCCATCTGCTGACCAATCGAGGCTCCCCAATCACCACCGTGTACCGCATAGTGCTCATAGCCCAACTGTTCCATCAACGTATGGAGCCGTTCGGCAGTATCTGCGACAGTATGTTTTTCCAGCTGTTCCGAGAAAGCGAATCCGGGAAGCGAGGGAACAACAACGTTATACCCCGCCTCAACGAGAGGATGAATCACCGGAATATACCGTAAGAAAGAATCGGGCCAGCCGTGAATCAGCAGAACTGTACCAAGATTTTCTGGACTTTGCTCATGAAGAGCGTGCAGCTCTTTGCCCTGTATTGTATAGATGCCATGCCGATACGAGTTCAATATTTTCTGATGCGCCGCCCAATCATACTCGGTAAGCCAATAGTCCACGAGATTTTTCATAAACTCGACCGAGATTCCTGCGTTATTCTCCTGTTCATCTAGAACAACAGGAAAACGTGCACCCCGCAAACGGACCTTCAGATCTTCAAGTACTTCGTGCGATACGTCAATATATAGGTCTCGCATAAGCTTCTTTCCTCCCCCAGTCTTCTCTCTATGAATACCCCATACTCATACAGCATTACATGCCACCGTATAACAAATCCCGCAGGGACACAGACGTTTTCGTCATCAGACACGAGAACGTCTACGCGCTGCGGGGGTTTCGGGAATAATAAAGGGCGTTAGCGCACAATCGTAGTGATCATCTGCTGTTGCCCCAGATACCTGGCAAGGTCGTGTACATCGTCAAGGGTAACCGCACGAATTTTTTCCAATAGCTCATCGGTGCTCGTGAACTTGCCTGAGTCCAGTTCGGCACGGCCCAGTCGGGACATCCGAGAACCCGAGTCCTCACTGCCCAAAACAGTTGAACCGGCCAGCTGCCCGCGTACTTTACTGAGTTCTTCCTCAGTAATTCCTGCGGACACCAACTTATCAAACTCATACTGCAAGAGTTCACACACCTGCTCGGTTTTAGCGGGCAAGCACCCTGCGTACATGCCGAAATATCCCGCATCGGAGTAGGCACCCGAGAACGCAAACGTACTGTACGCCAGCCCGCGTTTTTCGCGAATCTCCTGGAAAAGCCGCGAAGACATGCCCGACCCAAAAGCACTCGACAGCACACTCATCGCGTAGCGACGCTCATCCCCAGCGATAATACTCGGGCACCCCATCACAATATTGGTCTGTTCAAAGCCCTTCTGCACCTCGTGCAGTTTGGAAAACGGGACAATACCGCTCTCCGTGCGCACACGGCGCGGTACCGGAGCCACACCCTCAGGAAGGTTCCATCCGTAGCGGGTGAGCGCATCCAACACAAGGTTTACGATGTGCGAATGCTCCAGCGACCCAGCCGCCGAGATAACAAGACGATCCGGCGTGTAATACTTTTTGTAATGTTCCCACACAGCATCCCGCGGGACCTGCATAATCTCCTGCGGAGTACCACCGATCGGGCGACCCAGCGGGTTCTGGCCCATAAGCTGTTCTACAAAATTCTCGAAGGCAACGTCCGTAGGATCATCCTGGTCCATGGCAATCTCTTCCAGAATCACCCCGCGCTCCTGCTCCAGATGCTCTGGATCGAGCAAAGCGTTACTCACCATATCAGCCAGAACATCAACCGCCATCGGGGTATCATCGTCAAGTACACGCGCATAATAGCAGGTATGTTCCTTCGCAGTGAGGGCGTTTGATTCGCCTCCCACCGCATCGAATGCCTGGGCAATATCAAAAGCAGTTCGAGACGGAGTTCCTTTAAAGAGCAGATGCTCCAAAAAGTGGGTAGACCCCAACATACCGGGTGCTTCATCCCGGGAGCCGACCCCCACCCAGAATCCGAGAGAAACGCCGCGGGTGCCAGGCATCCGCTCCGTTATCACCCGAACACCGCCGGGCAAAATCGATCGGCGAACTTCATTACCATTTACGCCCTCGTAAACCAGGCGACCGCGTTCATAGTCGAGCTCAGCGGTAATCTCATCGCGCGCAACGGGAAGAGAAATAGGCATTAGTGAATAATCCTTAGCAAACCAAATGTATATAGCGAGCCGTACAAGTCAGAGTAAACGCCAGCCCATCATGAGAACAACCCTCGGGAGTCTCAGGACGAGCTGGCGCTGCTTATCCGACAGAAAAACCAGCAAGTTCCTTAGTCAAGGTGTGGTTTATATCGGGGAGAGTTTCTACTCGGCATCCTCAGCATCAATCACCGGGGAGAGCGAAAGCTTGCCGCGATCGTCAATCTTAGTGATCTCAACCTGCACCTTCTGCCCCACCGAAACAACGTCTTCGGCATCCACCACACGCTTACCACCGTTGAGCTTGCGCATCTCAGAAATATGAAGCAGACCGTCCTTACCGGGGGTAAGCGAAATGAACGCACCGAAATCGGTCACCTTCACAACGGTACCCAGGTAGCGCTCGCCGACCTCGGGAACCTGCGGGTTCGCGATCGCGTTGATAGCGGTGCGTGCAGCCTCAGCCGAAGGACCGTCGGTTGCACCGATAAAGACAGTACCATCGTCTTCAATCGAAATATCGGCACCGGTATCTTCCTGAATCTGGTTAATCATCTTGCCCTTCGGGCCGATAACCTCGCCGATCTTAGCGACCGGAACCTTCACCGAGATGATGCGCGGCGCAAATTCGCTCATCTCATCAGGGGCATCGATGGCTGCGGTGAGCACATCCAGAATGTGCAGGCGAGCCTCACGTGCCTGGGTCAGTGCGCCCGCCAGCACAGATGCAGGAATACCGTCGAGCTTGGTGTCCAGCTGAATAGCAGTCACAAATTCGCTGGTACCGGCAACCTTGAAGTCCATATCGCCTAGGGCATCTTCGGCACCCAGAATATCGGTCAGGGCGGCGTAACGAGTTTCGCCGTCAACCTCGTCAGAGACAAGACCCATTGCGATACCTGCAACGGGCGCGCGCAGAGGCACACCGGCATTGAGCAGCGACAGGGTCGAAGCGCAGACCGAGCCCATCGACGTGGAGCCGTTTGAGCCCAGAGCTTCAGAGACCTGGCGGATCGCGTAGGGGAACTCCTCGCGTGAGGGCAGCACCGGGGTAAGCGCACGTTCCGCAAGTGCACCGTGGCCGATTTCGCGGCGCTTGGGCGAGCCAACACGGCCGGTCTCGCCGGTAGAGTACGGCGGGAAGTTGTAGTGGTGAATGTAACGCTTGGACGTGACCGGGTACAGCGAATCGAGCTGCTGTTCCAGCTTGAGCATATTCAAGGTGGTCACGCCCATAATCTGGGTTTCGCCACGCTCAAAAATCGCCGAACCGTGCACGCGCGGCAGTACTTCAACCTCGGCGGTCAACTGACGAATATCGGTGAGTCCGCGACCATCAATGCGCACCTGTTCAGTGAGGATGCGCTGGCGCACGGTGTGTTTGGTAAGAGCCGCAAACGCCACTGAAACTTCATTAGCGCGCTCCTCAAACTCTTTACCTTCCCCGGTGAGGGCTTCCATCAGCTCGGCTTCAAGCTCAGCGGCAGCGGCTTCACGGTCCTGTTTACCCGCGATGGAGTAAACTTCCACGAGGCGCTCGCCCGCGAAGTCCTTCACGGCGGCGTCAACGTCTTCACCATGCCCGCCGAAGTAGGGAAGCTCCAGATCGGGTTTACCGGCACGCTCAACAAGATCAGCCTGCGCCTTGCACAGAGCAGCAATAAAGGGCTTCGCAGCCTCCAAACCTTCAGCCACGATCTCTTCGGTGGGAGCAGCGTGTCCGTCTTCCTTGATGAGCTTCCAAGAATTATCGGTTGCCTCTGCCTCTACCATCATGATCGCAACGTCTTCACTGCCGTCGGCCTTGGTCACGATGCGACCGGCCACAGCCATATCGAATACGGCGTTTTCCAGCTGAGAGTATTTGGGGAAGCACACCCACTGCCCATCAATAAGGGCCATACGCACACCACCGATAGGCCCGCTAAAGGGCGCACCTGATAACGCGGTTGATGCGGATGCTGCGTTAATCGCAAAGGTATTGTAAATTTCGTCTGGCTCGATGGTCAGAACGGTGACGACAACCTGAACTTCGTTACGAATACCCTTGGTAAAAGCAGGGCGCAGCGGACGGTCGATTAGACGTGCCGCAAGAATCGCCTCGGTCGGGGGTCGCCCCTCGCGGCGGAAGAACGAACCGGGAATTTTACCGGCGGCGTACATGCGCTCTTCAACGTCTACGGTCAGCGGGAAGAAGTCAAAGCCCTCGCGGGGAGATTTACCAATTGCGGTTGCTGAAAGCAGCGTTGTTTCGTCATCAATCGTGACGAGCACGGATCCTGCCGCTTGTTTGGCGAGACGGCCAGTTTCAAAACGTACATGGCGTTTGCCATGAATACCATTGTCAATTTCTACTTCAGAGAATTGGATTTCGGGACCTTCCACGATTCCTTCTTTCTGTGTTCGTGTGCCCGTCGCCGTTTTCACCCAATCTATCGGCCTTCGATAGGAAACCACGGACGTCGTACCCTGAACCTCTGTTGTGCACAGGAGTATTCCGTAATTCGCTACCGAGGACCGCACCGGGGCGTGCCTGGAACGAGCACTTTTTATAAACTGTTTATCCGAAAAATGGACGGGTTTCCGTACATGATAACGCGGGCGCATCCCCCGCCGTGCGACGGAGGATGCGCCCGCTTAGCGTTACCTGCAAGGTACGAAAACCTTAGCGACGCAGACCAAGATGCTCAATGAGCGAACGGTAGCGTTCAATATCAATATCCTTGAGGTAGCCTAGCATATTGCGACGACGACCCACGAGGATCATCAGACCACGACGGGAGTGGTGATCGTGCTTGTGGAACTTCAAATGCTCAGTCAGATCGGAGATTCGACGAGACAGAACTGCAATCTGCACCTCGGGAGAACCAGTGTCACCCTCGTGAGTTGCGTATTCCTTGATGATTTCCTGCTTGATAGCGGGATCCAATGCCACTGTATAACTCCTAGAGTTAGTGCCGCGTAGCTGCCCGTACGACCGTATGTCGCCGGGGTTTTGGGCGTATGCCCCTCACGTCTTCTGCCGCGGACCGCAGACACGCGTTTAACATATTCTACGTTACTTTTACGGATTTTGAAAGATTACCGCCGCAGCACATTCCGTATTTAGGCCTAGCATTTCCGCCCGCAATACCGCATTTATCCATCCTGAGCATCAGACGTGATCGCCAGTTTTGCGTTCTTTGCCAACCGTGGCGCTACCGCTAGGCTATAGTACGCGAGAAGGAAAACACACCATATAGCGCCAACAACAAGAGCCAAACGAGTGTCATCGAAGAATCCGAATAGCACGACGATGAACGCCATAAACGCAAGCGTTATATAGCTGACGACCAGAGGAAGCCGCACGGGCTGCACTTCGTCTTCGTATCCCCCACGTTTATAGGCGATGTGCGCCAGCAGAATCATAACCCACACGAAAACGGTCGCGAATGTTGCCAGCGAAGCGACTACTTCAAAAGCATTCTCGAACGCGATATTCACGATCACGCCCACCGCCATAACCACGATCATCAGAAGAGTCGTCATCCAGGGCGCACCGTTTTTTGCAACCTTGCCGAATGATTTCGGGGCCAGCCCCTGCTTTGCCAGCCCGTACATCATACGCCCGGCACCGTAAACATCGGCATTCATCGCAGACACGGCGGCGGTAATAATAACCACGTTGAGGATTGATCCTGCCGCCGGAATTCCCAGGTTCTCGAAGATCTGCACAAAAGGCGAGTTCTCTTTAGTGACAGAGTACCAAGGGTAGAGCGACATAATGACGGAGAGAGTCAGCACATAGAAGATCAGAATGCGGAACGGCACAGTACGAATAGCCTTAGGAATCGACGTGCGTGGGTTTTCCGCCTCCCCCGCCGCAATACCGATATTCTCAATACCGCCAAAGGCAAACATTACCACGGTAAAACATGCCAGGAAACCAGTAAACCCTTCGGGCATAAAACCACCATCAAGCGCCCACAGATTCGTAACGGACGGCTTCACCGAGGTGTGTGCCTGCACACCAACGAAAAGCAGAATAATTCCGCCCACAATCATGGCGATAATAGCGCTTACCTTGACAATAGTGAACCAAAATTCTGTCTCGCCAAAGGCTTTCACCTTGGCAAGGTTAATGGCGAGCAAAATGAGCAGCACCGATACGATCCAGATCCACGAGGGCGACTGGGGGAACCAGAATTTCATATATACTGCAAATGCTGTCACATCCGCGATGGCAACGAGCGCCATTTCCAGAGCATAGCTCCAGCCGGTGACGAACCCAGCCCAAGGTCCCAGATACCGGGTTGCGTATTCCGAGAATGCGCCAGATACGGGGTGTGCCAGTGCGAGCTCCCCCATAGCGCGCATCACCATGAAAACGGCAGCTCCGCCAATCACATAGGCGAGTAGTACAGCGGGGCCCGCCAGTTGAATAGCGGAGGCGGAGCCGTAAAAGAGTCCGGTGCCGATTGCCGAGCCAAGCGCAATGAACATGATGTGACGCAGGGAGAGTCCGCGCGATAGCTGGGGCGCATCCTCGGTGGAGATAGCGCCATTTGCGGTAGTTGCCGCAGAGTTAGCGTTATTCTTCATTTTTCCTCACCTCGCGGGTTAGCGGTGTAACCTCTTGAAAATCTTGTGTTCTGGTTGGTTCTGCGGTGTGGCTTTTGTTGCCGTATGCCGTGCACCTCCCCCATCGAGGTTGTGGGATGCGCCCAGCGTACTCCCCGTGCATCCTTGCGATTTCTTAGTTGCGGTGAACCGTAACGCAAAAAGACGGCGGGTTTGGCAACGATAGCCAACCCGCCGTCTTGCTTAAGACTATTTCTGTTTACGCTTACGTCCTACGATGAGCGACAACAGAGCGGTTACGCCAGTCACGGTATAGACTGCCGGCCACGCGCCAATTTTCTTGGCGAGTGGATGGGAGTAACCGAAGGCAGAAAGGTAAACGCCGGTGAGGAACGTAGCACGCCCAACCCCAGCTTTACGCTTCCAGTTCTTGAAAGCAATAAAACCCGCAAGACCCAGCACGGCACCACCAAGAGGCCGGTTGCCGGTTGTAGATGCGACCTTGTAACCGCCAAGAAGACCAGCCGCAGAGGCTAAGGTCGGGCAGATTTTCATGGTGCTCTCCTGAGTCACGAGTACGTTATTGCTGTGTTAACCATACGCTATGACGGCTTAAATGTGAATTCTCTCGGAATTTTTCTTGTAATGAGTGTTTCTGTGCAACCGTCTGAGCACTTGGGGCCTGAAGCATTATGGTCTTCTTAAGCAGATCCGTCCACTTAGTCTTCAAGGTTCAACTCAAGAGCGGGTAATTCCTGCTGCGTCCAGAGCTCAGCGGCAATCTGCAGCGCATATCGTGCCGAGCGGGGAGCCACCACATCGATCGAAAGATGAAATTCCTGATCTGCTGCTGGGCCGCATAAATCAGAGATGCAGCGTACCGCCATAAAAGACACATCATAGTTACTGCAGATCTGCGCGATCGCTGTGGTCTCCATATCGGTGCTGAGTGCCGTATCGAAGGCCTCTCGGGTGTCCTTCACGTTGTACTCAGTCACGAATGAGTTACCCGCAAGCATCCGCCCTTGGTGCACCGCCCAGGAACCTTCCTCCTGTGCCGATTTAAGAGCTGAAAGCGCCGCTTCAATCGCCTCTTCCCAGTCCGAGTCACGATCGCCATAGGATACGGGCATCCCAGGAATCTGCCCGCGTTCGTATCCAAAAATGGTTGCGTCGGCATCAGTGTACAGGTAATTTGACCCCAGTACTATATCTCCAACGTTGATGTGCTGCGCAAGACCACCGGCGGTTCCTGCACTGATAACCCCCAAACAGTTAGTCGCGTAGTTGATAGCTTCCGTGACGGCGGATGCGGCATTGACTAACCCAATTTTGGAGCGAACCAGCAGAAGGGGAACCTGATCTTCTTCAAGCATAAGATAACGTGGGTAGAATTTTGCTACGCCTTCAGTGAAGGAGGGCTGTGCTTGCTCGGTCGCTGCGAGGAACGGGGCTAGCTCTTCATCCATCGCAACCTGAATGACGATCGCGTTTGAGAAGCTCATCATGAGGTCGTTCAGGTTCTCCAGGTCGGCATACATTTCGTTAAAAATATCCGCCGGCGTAAAGTCTGTGGGGAACATCTGCGCAGCTTCTTCGGAGTGCCCCTGTTCGCCAGAGTGATGCTGTTCGCTCACGCCGCCATCACCTGCTCCCAGTCAGCACGTGCGGCGAGGAATTCACGTGCAGCATTCTGCGCCCCTTCAAGGGTGTGGTTAGCGCCCCAACCGCACTGTATTTCATTCGCGGCGGGCACCTCGGTAGCCGTGAGAATATCTCGTAGAGTCGCTTCCAGGATGGGCAAGAACTCCTGCAGCTCTAGCCCCAGGGTGAGGGCGTAAAACCCAGTTTGGCATCCCATTGGTGAAAAATCGATGAGCTTATCGGTGTGGTTGCGCATGTGCTCGGCGCTCATATGCTCGATCGAATGTACGACGGGCATTTCAAGATGACCCTTGTTAGGCTGAGTGAAGCGGACATCGTATTTGATGAGGGTATCTCCACCGGGCAATTCCTTGCGGTCTGCAATCCGCACATAGGGGGCCACAACGGCACGATGATCAAGGTTGAAAGACTCGACGTTCATTTTTTTCATGCTTATATTCTCTCTTAAGCACCCGCTTCGTCGGAACCCTTCATAAGATACTCTCCCTAAGAGAGTTCCTGCATTCTCATTGCATAAATGCCGCTGAGCTCGGTCTCATGACGCAAGAATACGGCGGCATCGCGTTATTGCAATACCGCCGTATTCCATGTACAGCATGCACTGCTGCACTAGCCCTCTTTATATAAGTGCCAAACAGCTTGATGGTGCATAGCTTTGCTGGAGGATATTACTCTTGGGTCCAGTTACCGCCGAAAGCCCAGTATCCGCTGATCGGCACCGCATGCTTATTAGCAGAACTGCTGCACTCGGCAACACGGGGATCTTTGAGTGCATACGAGTATGCGCCCACCACGCCAACTTGGTCGTTATCTCCAGCCCAACGTTTGGGGCCGCCGTTATAGGTTGAATTGCAGTTGTTGTTGTAGTAGCGCTGATTAATGTACGAGGCGGACATTTCTTGAAGCGAGTACACACGAATAGTCACCGTAATAACCGTTCCTGCACTTACAGGTCCGAAGTCAAGATACACCTGTCCACGCCAACGGCTACCCTCAACTACAGAACGTGCCTGGGAACGGGAGAAAGGGTAAAACTTGCGGTCCTCATAACAGCCGTAAGACCCCGTATTTTTTGACGGCATACCATCAATATTTCTGTAGTTGAAGCTCCCCCACCCAAAGGTTCCCTGCTTGATAGGTTGGGCACCAGTAACTTTATACCCAACACCGTTAAATTGGGTATCGAGTACAGCATTATTCTTTGCATTTTGTTCACCTACTGGAGTTGCCTGATTAACCCAAGGAGTCGCCTTAAAGCTCCGCAAATCTTCTGTGATGCGGTAGGTAAAGGTGAAATCATGGTAAGGGTTTCTCTCAATGGGTGTATTAACAGCATAAGGGTTACGACCATTGTCATATGTATCGGCAAATTTATAAGATACACCAGCACCCCCTTGGTTCCCCCAGTCCGCGACGGTAATATTCGGATTACCATTGTCCGAGAATTCATTAGAAACGCTTGTCTCCACAACATTCTGAGTCGCAAGCCATGAACAATCCGGCACGCTGGACGCATATGCGGGTATAGCGGAGGAGGCCAGTACAACAGGGGCAGCCCAGGCGGTGCCTTTTGCCAAGGTACGCCGGGACAGTGTTTTCGAGGTATTCACAATATTCCTTTGTGTTGAGTAGGTGATTGTCATCCCTGATTTACGCAATAAGTCAGGGATATATTCTCCAGGTAGATTATTCTCTACTAAATCTTATGTCGCCAAAGACCTAAGATATATTGCATGCGTCAATAAGCTATCGGGAATTTGTAATTTTTAGTGTATCTCATGCACACATCAGCAAGAGACGAAATTAGATATTTCTCTCGAAGTAAACAAAAATATTACAATTAAATTCTCAGGGTGCGGTTTATCTATACACTTATACAATTAATATAAAAAAATATTTTAAACCTTCACGATAAACATTAAAGTTGCAGAATCAGTTATGTTTTATTTTGGTCTTCATAAGATTACAGACGGCAGAAAACGCCAGAGTCTTATTACCTAAGCGTAAGGCCCTTCGGCAAGCACATCGCGCGCCTGCGCAACATCCTGATTAATCTGTTCGATCAAAGCATCAATGCCATGGTACGCAACCATAGGGCGCAGGTGCTTCACAAATTCCACAACCACATGCTGCCCATAAAGGTCAAAGTCCTCAACGCGTTCTTGAGGACGGTTAATAACATGCGCCTCAACCTGACGGTTTTCAATGCCGTCGAAGGTTGGGTTTGTACCCACGGATATAGCCGCCGGATGCTTTTCACCAGACTCATCGGTCAACCATCCGGCATACACACCATCAACCGGGATAAAGCCGCGCGCCTCCAGCTCCAAATTTGCTGTAGGGAACCCCAGTTCACGCCCACGCGCCAAGCCGTGCACGACTTCCCCGTACATCAGGTGCGGACGACCAAGCAGCCGAGCCGCACCTTCCATGTCCCCCGCGTTCAAATATTCGCGGATGCGGGTTGAAGAGCATCGAGTTTTTTCATCGGCCATCAAATCATCAACCACGATGACCTCAAACCCGTATTTCTTCCCCAGTTCGCGCATTGTGTTTAAATCGCCCGAATTCTTGTGCCCAAAACGCACATCATCGCCGATCACGACATAACGTGCACGCAGGGTATCAACAAAGACGGACTTCACAAATTCTTCGGGGCTCTGCTTCGCAAACTCTAGGTCGTAATGCAGCAGTAGGTAGTTCTGCAGGCCAAGCTGGCACATGAAATAACGTCTTGACCCCTGACCCATAATTTCCTGATGCTTCAGTTCAGGATGATGCACCTGCATAGGGTGCGGATCAAACGAAACAGCAACCGAAACGAGCCCGTGCTCATTCGCTACCTCGACAACACGTGAAATAACGCGAGCGTGACCAATATGCACGCCATCAAAATTGCCGATAGTCACTACGGACGGACCGAAATCCGCCGGAATATCGCTCAACTCGGTATAGAGGGTCACGGGCTCTCCTGGTAAGAAATAATGTACCTATACATCCTAAACCAGTCTGAAGACGTATGTAGAATTACCACCCCGATAAACCTGAAGGATTTTCGAGATCCGACGTTAACGAGAGGATTTCCCCTGTTGCGAAGCTTGAAGCATATCCTGCCGAATCTTATTGGACTTATTAATCCAGGCGTACCAAATCAACAGGCATGGAGGAATGACCAGCTCAGTCACCATCAGCACGATCAGCGACCAATGCGGGGTACCGTGGGTAGCCCACGACATAATACGTCCCACGCCGCCTAAGAAAACCACCAGACAGGATATCGCCAGCATATTGACCCACTTGAACTTCACGGCGATAACGAGGAATGAAAGCCCCAAGCCGAAGTATATTGCGGCGAAAAACGCATAATTTGATTCCAGAGAAGCATTTGCCGCCAGAGCATCATTCTCTGGCACAGCACGGGCGCCAGAGAAGATCTGCCACCCCGCATAGAGCATAACCAAAGCACCGTAAAGTGCGGTCACAGCGCGAAAAACCCCTTGGTTCTGAGGCTTGGCGACGTCCTCCACCGTACGCACGGCCGTCGTTTTCTGCGATCCTGCAGGGGCAGTATTTTTTGATCCGCGAGCAGATTTCTGAGCACTGGATTCAGATCCGATTTTCTGTGCAGGCTGTTGAGCCGACGCAGTGCGCGCTTTCTGCGGATACTCCGACTGCGCTGAAATCACCGGCTGCGGCTGAGTTACCGGTTCAGAGGTTGAAAGTGGTTTTTTCTCGGCCTTCTGCGAGTTCTTATCACGAGTCATAGTTCTCTCCTTTTAGTTTTCGCTATCCTCACCGAGAATTCTGCGACCTGTTCGTAGTGCGATGCGCTGCCCGGTACAGCCACCACAACCCCACCACCGGCAGTACCAAGGGGATATACCCATATCCCTGCCCGAAATGCGACCACACGGATGCTAAGGGGAAAAACTGCGGAGCGGCATACGAGAAAATTCCTATGCCAAGGACCCCAAGAAGCTCCACTACGATGGTGATAACCGCAAGCTGCCTAGCACGTTCTCCACGCTTTGCTAAAGAAACAGCAGCAATAGCATAAATAATTGCGGAAAGAAGCGAAAGCAGAATCGCCAAGGGCGCCTCATCAAATTTACGAATCAGCTGATAACACGCGCGAGCGCCCGCCGACAATGTAAAAATCCCGTACACCACAGCGATAACTTTACCCGGACCGGAGGCATGGCCAGCTGAGGAAACAGCATCGGATTTAGAATTGCCTTTTGTGGTGCGGGAACCCAAATGGTTCAAAGTATTATTCACATCGTATCCTTCCCAAGGTGTGTGCGCAGAAGGTGTCTCTAGATGCTTGCGTACTTTCTATAATTCAGGCTCTGTGCCCCAGCTATGTGGAGTAAAACCTGTGTCTAATAGTAATACCACAGCATATTCATTCGGTGAACCATCACGATGAGCACGGGCCCTGGAACCGCCAGTAGCAGAGTCGCCCATCGCGTACGCTCGCTGAGAGAATAGAAGAACGCGCCGGCGGGAATAAGCATGGCAGTAACGAGGTACCCGTAATACTCCAGCCAGTCACCACGAGGTCCCGGTCCCACAGCCTGCATGATGATCGACCCTACCAGGTACACCACTAAAAACGCTTCAAGAACAAGCATCGGACCTTGTGAATAGTCATCGGGTTCATAACCACGGAAATACTGTACCAAAGAAGCCAGACACGATAACGTACCGAGTACCACTGTAATCCAGAACCACCAGTCCAAACCAGCGATCATAGCCGCTCCCCCGCTTCCCGCGAGAAGTCAATTCCTGCTTCAAATACGAGCACGGGTGCCGCGCATGGGGACCCCCGAAATTTTATATTCTCGATGAGTGCCACCAACGTTCCATCCGGCGCAAATGCGGCAGTTATCCCCTCGGTACTGGCATGCTGAGATTCCGGGCTTTGTGTGCCTAAGACAAGAGCATCTGAGCCTTCCTCACTGACTGTAACTGTAATGCGCCGACCAAATGAAATATCGGTCGCCTCTTGCGTCGAAAGCTGCCGAACGTTGAACAGACGACGTGCCGCCTCCTCAAGAGAAAGTACAGGTAAGTCTAGCGGCCCATCAGCGTTCTCGCGTTCCTTCATGAGTTCAGCTAAATCAAACGCCTCACGCTGATACACATTCCCTACACGTATACGGTTCAAAGCACTCAGATGGCCCCCAACGCCCAGGGCTTTACCCACATCACGAGCAAAAGCACGAATATAGGTTCCAGAAGAGCAGGAAACCGTAATATCTACCTCAACAACTGGTACACACGCAGGAATATCAAGCCCCTCGGCAACAGTATATAGTCGAGTATCAAGTTTGCTATCGCGCACCTCATGAATAGCGGCCTCATGAATCGTGATCTTTCGGGGGGCAAGTTCAATATCCTCGCCGTCACGAACCCGAGCATAAGAACGCACGCCCTTAACCTTAATCGCCGAAACGGCAGAGGGAACCTGCATAATATCGCCCGTCAAAGATCGTACAGCGTTTTCAATCTTCTCCCGAGTCAGAGCCCTCACAGCCTCCGCGCGAGCAATCCCGGTGAGCTCTCCCTCAGCGTCCTCTGTCAGAGTTGCGACCCCTAGCACCAGGCGAGCCTCATAAGTTTTATCCTGACCAACTAAATACGTCAAAAGCTTTGTCGCTTTATTCAAGCCCAAGACCAATACACCTGTCGCCGCCGGATCAAGAGTACCTGCATGACCAACACGCCGCGTACCGGCAATCCAGCGGATCTTCGAGACTACATCATGGCTCGTCATGCCAGCGGGTTTATCCACCACCAGTAGACCTGACGGTCCACGTTCCCGAGCTTTCGCCACTGTATTAGTCTTCCTCTACTTCGGCCTGCTCAGGTTTCTTGTATGGGTCTGCCTCGCCCGCGTACTGGGCCCCTGCGGATGCGGCAGCAAGTTCAGCATCGCGCTCACGGGTTTTCTTTAAGAGGTCTTCGAGGTGGTAAGCGTTAACCGGTACTTCGTCTGGTACGAAGGTGAGGGTTGGCGTCAGACGCGCGGTAATATTTTTTCCCACCTCAGAGCGCAAAATGCCTTTAGCGGATTCCAACGCCTTTTTTGTGTTTTCTTGTTCTTCTTCAGAACCGTATACGGTGTAGTACAGGGTTGCGTGCTGCAGGTCATTCGTGACCCGGGCATCGGTAACCGTCACAAAACCGAGGCGGGGGTCTTTGACTCGGCGTTCAAGCGCCTGCGCCACAATCACCTTAATACGGTCGGCGAGACGGGCTGCACGTGCTGCATCAGCCATAGTTTTCTCCTTGTGGTCAAGTACAGATAGGGAAGCGCCCGCCCCGCATCCCGCACCTTCCGGTACAAAACCGGAACGAAGCGAGATACGAGGAGCGGGCGCGTTTCTGCGGGTCTTAGACGCGCGGCTTCTCGCGCATCTCCCAGGTTTCGATGACGTCGCCTTCCTTGATGTCGTTGAAGGAACCGAGTCCAATACCGCACTCGAAGCCTTCACGTACTTCGGTAGCATCGTCCTTGAAACGACGCAACGACTCGATGGTGAGGTCTTCTGACACCACAACACCGTCACGTACCAGGCGTGCCTTGGAATTACGCTTGATAATGCCGTTCTTGACCATCGAACCTGCGATGTTACCCCACTTGGAGGAACGGAACACTTCGCGGATCTCCGCCGAGCCGAGTTCGACCTCTTCGTATTCGGGTTTGAGCATGCCCTTGACAGCCTGCTCAATTTCCTCAATCGCGCGGTAGATGACCGAGTAGAACTTCATCTCGACGCCCTCGCGGTCTGCAAGCTCAGAGACACGCTCTGCAGGACGAACGTTGAAGCCAATGATCACCGCGTTGTCCACGGTTGCCAGGTTCACATCGTTCTGAGTAATAGCACCCACACCGCGGTGGATTACGCGCAGCTGAACTTCGTCGCCGCCCACATCAATCTTCATGAGCGACTCTTCCAGAGCTTCAACAGCACCGGAGACGTCACCCTTAATAATCAGGTTGAGGGTATCCATCTTGCCCTCAGCCACAGCGGCATCGAAGGATTCGAGGGTTACGCGCTTACGACGCTTCGCGAGCTGTGCGTTACGGTCTGCGGCCTCACGCTTCTCAGCAATCTGGCGTGCGGTGCGTTCTTCTTCGGTCGAGAGGAAGGTATCTCCCGCACGGGGCACGGTCGAAAGACCCAGAACCTGAACGGGACGGGACGGACCGGCTTCTTTCACTGCATGACCGTTCTCGTCGAACATTGCGCGCACGCGACCGTGTGCCACACCGGCGACAATCGCATCGCCCACATGCAGAGTACCGGACTGCACCAAGACGGTGGAGACCGCACCGCGACCCTTATCCAGGTTCGCTTCAATAGCAACGCCACGAGCTTCCTTATTCGGGTTAGCACGCAGTTCCAGAACGTCGGCAGTCAAGGTTACGGCTTCAAGCAGTTCGGTAATGTTCGTGCCATTCCGAGCCGAAACGTTCACGAACATGGTGTCTCCACCGTAATCTTCAGGTACCAGACCGTACTCGGTCAGCTGACCCTTGACCTTATCGGGCGATGCGCCTTCCTTATCGATCTTGTTGATAGCCACGACGATCGGCACATCAGCTGCCTGAGCGTGGTTCAGGGCCTCAACGGTCTGCGGCATCACGCCGTCATCCGCAGCGACCACCAGAATGGCAACGTCGGTAACCTTCGCGCCGCGGGCACGCATAGCGGTAAACGCCTCGTGACCGGGGGTATCGATAAAGGTAATCGCACGGTCTTCACCTTCGACGGTAGTGTGTACCTGATACGCACCGATGTGCTGGGTAATGCCGCCAGCTTCACCCTCAATGACGTTGGTATTCCGAATAGCGTCCAGCAGTCGAGTTTTACCATGGTCAACGTGACCCATCACAGTCACAACCGGAGGACGCACTTCAAGAACGTCATCGCCTTCCGCCTCTGCTTCGGCTTCAAGGTCGATGTCAAAGGATTCCAAGAGCTCGCGTTCTTCGTCCTCGGGAGACACAATCTTTACGACGTACCCCAACTCGGCACCCAATAGCTCGAAGGTTTCTTCATCGAGCGACTGGGTCTGAGTAGCCATTTCGCCCAAGTGGAAGAGCACGGTAATTAGCGAAGCCGGGTTAGCGCCAATCTTCTCGGCAAAATCCATAATGGACGCGCCGCGACGCAGGCGAACCTCAGTCGAGCCATCGCCGCGAGGTACTACCACACCACCGGGTGCGGGCGCGTTCATCTGCTCGACTTCATTGCGGCGGGCTGCCTTCGACTTGCGGTTCTTACGCTTGGAACCGCCACGGCCGAAAGCACCCTGTGCATTTCCACGGCCACCGGGACCCGGACGCGAAGGACCGCGGTTATAGCCGCCTCCGCCACGACGGTTACCACCTCCGCCACCGCCACTGGGTGCACCGGGACCGGAACCGACGTTCGAAACCTTGGACGGCATAATGGACGGGCTAGGACGGTTGCCGCCGCCGGAACGAGGCGCGTGCGAGCGCGACCCCGATGCGGAACGGGGACCGTTGCCCCCACCGCCGGGACGAGGGGCATTATTGCCTGAACGCTGACCGCGGGGTGGACGAGGACCGCCAGAACGCTGTTCGCCGCGTTCGGGTCGTTTCATTCCCTGCTGTGAGGAGAAGGGGTTGTTGCCCGGACGAGGACCAGGCTTCGGGCCCGGTTTTGGAGCCGATGCACCAGGTTTCGGTGCGGGCTTTGGAGCAGCAGGCTTCGGAGCCTCTGGACGAGCCATTCCCTGCTGTGAGGAGAAGGGGTTGTTGCCCGGACGAGGACCCGAAGAAGATTTAGCGGCGCCCTTGGCACCGGGTTTGGGAGCCGCAGATTTAGCTGCAGGTTTTGCACCCGGTTTAGGGGCAGGTTTCGGTGCCGCAGGTTTAGCGGCAGATTTCGCGTCCGCCGACTTCTTTGGAGCGGCGGGCTTAGCACTAGCAGTTTTAGTAGCTGTGGAAGCTGCAGATTTCCCTGACGCTTTAGTTGGTTTTTCAGCTTTTTCAGCTGCCTGAGCGGGGGCGGGGAACGCTTCACGCAGTTTCTTAACCACGAGCGGGTTAAGGGTCGAGGATGCGCCCTTTACGAATTCGCCTTGTTCGGCTAGTTTTGCAATAACTTCTTTTGACGTTACACCAAGTTCTTTAGCAATCTCGTGTACGCGAGGCTTAGCCAAATTTTCTCCTGTCCTGGCTCGCACCAGGACGGTGCGAACACTAATGATGTGTGTATGCGCGCACTAGGCTCTCGGTTACGCCTAACACACGCGTGGGCATAAATTTGCCGGGGTGTGAGCACAGATGGGTACTCATGTCGCGGCACTCATTAGATATCCATCAGTTTTCTGACTCGCTTTCGTAATCTTCAAGAAGTCGTCAAACTCGTTGACTTATAGGGATGTGAGTTTCACTCATAGCCCGTAGTTTCGGGCTTACGCTGAGCGAAGTATTCGGTCAAAACCATAAGGTCTGCGCGAGCAATTGAAACTTTAAAGGCGCGGGCGAAAGCATTTTTACGAAAAGCCTGTTGCTGGCAGGATTCACGCATATGCAGCCACGCACCGCGACCGGGCAAGGTGCGGTGCACATCCGGAAGGATGCGCATCCGTTCTCCGTCTCCGCCGAAACGGACGATACGGAGCATATTCCGCGGATTATCGCGGAGGCGACAGCCAATACAGGTACGGAGAGGTTCACTCATTGCTCTCCCCTCTTCCCCATCAAAACTGTCACAGTCGTTTAGGCACGCCGCTGGGGTGCACGCGCCAAACGCACGTCTTAAGTGTAGCCCCTCATCTGGGTCACGTCCGTATTCGGTTTCACGAATGCGGAAAGACCCTTTAGGGGCTACAGGGTACTCCTACTAGAATACCGGTTATTACTCGTTTTCGTCTAAATCAAGGCTGCGGGCTACTCGCTCGGCTACCTCTTCTTCGGCACGAATCTGAGCATATTTTGACTCTGCCAAAATGTCGATACGCCAGCCGGTTAGTTTCGCGGCAAGGCGCGCGTTCTGGCCTTCCCGCCCGATTGCCAACGAAAGCTGCTCATCGGGGACAATCGCACGAGCAGAATATTCGCGGGGGTCCGCAATAATAACTTCGGTCACCTTAGCGGGCGAGAGCGCAGCCGTAATAAACTCCGCAGGATCCGTCGAGTAATCAACAATGTCGATCTTCTCGTCGTTAAGTTCAGCGGCAACAGCACGCACGCGAGCGCCCATATCACCGATGCAGGCACCCTTAGCGTTGATACTGGGGTTCGTTGCACTTACCGCTATCTTCGAGCGATGTCCTGCCTCGCGAGCAATGGAGTTAATCTTAACCGATCCGTCGGCGATCTCTGGAACCTCATGCTCAAATAGGCGAAGCACCAAGTTCGGATGCGACCGCGAGAGCACAATCGAAGGACCCTTCTGACCACGGCGCGCCTCTAAGAGATATGCACGAATACGGGTTCCGTGGGGATATTGTTCTCCGGGAACCTGCTCATTCGCGGGGAGTACGGCCTCAATAGTTCCCAAATCGACTTGAACCATGCGGGGATTATTCCCCTGCTGAATAACGCCGGATGCTAAGGTTCCTTCTCGGTCTTTAAATTCACCGAGTACGGATGCATCTTCGGCATCGCGCAGACGCTGCGATAAAACCTGACGCACCGTTGCCGCAGCAATGCGCCCAAAGTTATTGGGCGTATCATCGAACTCATCGATTTTCTGGTTGTCATCGTCAAGTTCCGGCGCAAGAATAGCGAAGTCGCCGGTAGTTCGGTCGATGACGGCTCGGGAGCCTTTAATGGCGCCGGGCTGCTTCATATAGGCAAGCACCAGAGCATTTTCAACCAGCGAGAACAGTTCCTCCAAAACGAGACCTCGTTGCTTTGCAAGTGCATGCAGAACGCCTAAGTCGATCGTCATATTGTTGTCCACGCTCTTCAGCCTTTCCCTGTAGCACGGCGCCGGGACGCTTTTTCTGCGCCCCGGCTCCCGAACGGTTTGCTTTATGTTTGTTGAGTGTGAAAAAACAAACAGAAAGCCTATTTTGTACCTATTCTACAGTCTCTTGAGTAGAATTGAAATCAATTTCAACATTAGCGTGCCCAATATTTTCCCAGGGCACAATCACAGCGTCATGGTACGTCTGCTTCTGCCCTTTCTTAGTCTGTTTCTTACGCCGAAGCACAGGGCCCTCGTCCGTAATCTCGTCAATACGAGCCACGTATTCCGTGCCGTCTGTCTGTGTCACCGCCACAAGTCGGGTGCGAGCACGTTTCCAATGACGGCGCTCGGTGAGTTCTCGGGTAGCTCCAGGAGAGGAAACCTCCAACATATAGGGGAAGAACTCATCGTGCTCATCAGCTTTATCCAGAGCCTGTGAGATAGCCTCCGAGATTTCCGCAAGGCTGTCCAGAGAAAGAGAATCTGTCCAATCTTCCGTATAGTCCACGGTAATTTCTACCGTTCGGTTAGCTGCCGGACCACTGATCTTAATCCTTTCAAGCACTAACGAAAACTCGCTGAGCACAGGTTTGATAGCTTCGTTTACCTCGTCCTCATGTAGAGAGCGTGTCCCAATTTTTGCCGGTGCCGATTTTTCTGCCCCTGCGGATTCGAAGGGACGAGTCACACCCCTGGCGGTTCGTGATGCGGCACGCCGAGAGCGAGCATTGGGGGCGCCGTCTTTCTTACCGGACCGTTTAGGTTTATACGCCATATCTTCCTTCTCTTCTCGATAATCTTGTCGAGGATGATGAACGCGTCTACGCCTGGGAATAGGACCTAAGACCGGATTTCGGCGAGGATTTCGCGCACCGCATCCGATACAGCAATATCGCGTGCCTCTCCGTTTCGCCGGTCTTTAAGCTCCAAAGTACCGTCTTTGAACCCGCGGCCAATCACTAATATGGTGGGTACGCCCAGAAGCTCTGCATCGCCGAATTTAACGCCCGGGCTGGTTTTCAGACGATCGTCCAAAAGCACCTGCACCCCGGTGCCTTCAAGCTCCGCGCTCAAGGTTTCTGCGTACTCGTGGGATTGAGTGTCTTTATTCGTGATGACGATGTGCACATCGGCGGGTGCCAAGTTACGCGGCCAG
>ERZ773038.659-NODE-659-length-21611-cov-7.849740_pt1 | contig 21611 bp, 17 predicted proteins | sample MGYA00511665_ERZ773038 | MGnify/ENA primary metagenome ERZ773038 (study PRJEB29015, sample SAMEA2737966) | human oral metagenome | biome: human oral; feature: human-associated habitat; material: dental | place: China | collected 2028 ... | reverse complement strand
GATGCGTCCGCTCCACCGGGTAGATCGCTCCGCGCGGCCGCCCGCCGACGGCGTGATTGGCCCGGCCGATGCGCTGAAGGCCGCTTGCCACCGAAGGAGGGGGCGCGACCTGGAGGACGAGGTCGATGGAGCCCATGTCGATGCCGAGCTCGAGCGACGCCGTCGCCACCACGCAGCGCAGGCTGCCCGATTTCAGCTCGTTTTCGACGGCCAGCCTCTGCTCCTTGGAGACCGACCCGTGGTGGGCCTTGGCGATGACGGGCGCCTCCGGGGCCGGCGTCGAATAGTTTGAGTCTCCGCTCCCCCATGACTGCCGGTGCGCCCCTGCCCCGGCTGGCAAGCCCTTTCTGCCCACGCTCGGACGGCCCCGCGTTTGCCGGTGAGCCTCGACGGATTCGACCGATCCGACAGCGGCCGCAGACCCGGCGAATCCGTCGGCTGCAGCTTCGGATCCTTCCGCTCCACCGAAGCGATTCGCGTACTCCTCGTTCAGGTGCGCCGTCAGCCTTTCGCATGCTCCCCGCGAGTTGACGAAAACCACCGTCGTCCGGTGCTGAAGAACGTGGTCGAGAATGGCCCGCTCGATGTGCGGCCACATCGAAACGACCATTTGCCCGGCGACGGAGGCGGGTGGAATGGCGGCCATGTCGGCGACGGGCACGCTGACCGCGACGTCGGGATTCGCGGCTGACTCGGCTTCGACGATCGTGACGGGACGGGATCCTCCGAGGAAGTCGGCCACGGTCCGGGCCGGCGAAACGGTGGCGGACAGGCCGATTCGCTGGGCGGGCTCCTCCAGCAGCCCGTCGAGGCGCTCGAGGGAAAGCGCCAGGTGGGTTCCGCGCTTGCTTCCCGCAAGGGAATGGATCTCGTCGACGATGACGGTCGAGACGGCGCCAAGCGTCTTTCTCGCCTCGCTCGTGAGCATGAGGTAAAGAGATTCGGGCGTAGTGATGAGGATGTCGGGCGGATTGACGCGGAGGCGACGCCGCTCCTTCGCGGGCGTGTCGCCGGTCCGCATGCCCACGCTCGTCCGCGGCCCCTCGAAGGCCGCGTCTGTTGCCCGCGTTTCGCCGACCGGATTCGCTCGGGTTTTTCCGCTCGCGGGGACGGCGGATGAGCCGATGCCGAATTTGCCTCCAGACTCTCCAGGTTCGCCGGGCTCCCGGACGAGCCCGGTCCCTTCGGCGACGCCGAGTTCACGCGCGAGTTCTGCTTCTGCGCCCTTCCCGCGTTCGTCGAGCTCGCCGAACTCTCGAAGGCCCCGCGCGGCGCGTTCGACGCCGGCCAGCGGCCGCCGCAGATTGCGTTCGACGTCGGCCGCCAACGCCTTGAGCGGCGAGACGTAGAGGACGCGCACGCCCTTGGCCTCGCGGTCTTCGGCCGAGCGGCGCATGAGCCGGTCGATCGCGCTGAAGAAGGCGGCGAGCGTCTTTCCCGAGCCGGTGGGCGCGACGACGAGGGCGTTCTCCCCTCTGCCTATCGCCGCCCATGCGCGCTCCTGAACGGAGGTAGGCCCGCTCGGAAAGGCGGAGAGGAACCAGGAGCGCGAGGCCCGTGAGAAACCGGAGAAAGCTGCAAAGCTGGAAGAGGCTGATGGCATGGCCCGCTAGGCTTTCCTGCCGCAGACCTTGCCGATCGACATTTCCAGAAAGCCGATGACGGGGGCGAGGACGAGCGCAGCGTTTGGAAGCCACCACCAGAGGTTGAAGTCGCCGTAGTACGACCAGAACGAGAGGGCCATGAATCCGGCGCAGAAGGTGAGCGTCAGGCCGACGGTCACAACCAGCTCGCCCGCCGCACGGCCCTTGCGCACGAGATACACGCCGAGAAATCCCAGAAGCGCCGCCGAAAGGTCGAGCGGGAAGAACGACCAGTTCCACGCCTGCATGATCGGGTTGGAGTAGTCTCTGAAGCGCTGCTCCTCGGGTATGAGGTCGAGGAAGACGGCCGTCCAATACAGCAGCAATCCCGCGTCGACGGCCAAAAGAAGCGGCTTGCCGACTCTCATGCGCCCTTCGCGATTGTCGTCCATGTGGCTGTGGCCTCCTTGCTGGTTTGTCCGTTTTCGCCGCACCGGCTCTCTGCTCCGGTTTGCGGGTCGCTCTACGTCTATCACACGTTTGTCTTCGACGCGTTTGCCGGATTCTGACGGGCTGCCCGCGGGACTCGGAGGCGTCGTCCGCGGCGTCGGGCGCCCACACTGCTTCAAGCAGCGTGCCCTCTGCTTCAAGGACGGACTTCTGAGAGCGGAAACTCTTGTCAACCGGGCGCATATCCCCCGGATCGCCCATAGCGGAACAATGAGTGCGTTGCGCCGCAAATCGATACACTTTTGTCTTGAAGTAGCGTACCACAGCATCTTGCGTCGACTTTCCGCCCCGGGACGACGACGCGTCTCCCAGCAAGAAGGATCGAAAGCCTCAGAAAACATCGGAAGCCTCCCAAATGGCGGGGACACAGCTTTCGGATGTTCCGAGCGTGAATGCGTCGAGAAACCGGATCAAAAGTATCCGGCAATGATCCAAACAATCAAACTACATGAAAGGAAGACGATGGCGAAGAAACCCTCTACGGTCAAAGCCGTAGACAAGAAGGCAATCCTCATCACCGGCGCAAGCAGCGGCATGGGGTTCGAAGCGGCGAAGGAGCTGGCCTTGCAGGGCCATTCCGTCTACGGCGCAGCCAGGCGCGTCGAAAGGATGGCGCCGCTCACCGAATACGGCGTGCACACCATCGAGCTTGACGTCACCGACGAGGAGGCGTGCAAGGACGCCGTCGGGCGGGTCGTCGCCGAATGCGGGCGCATCGACGTGCTGGTGAACAACGCGGGCTACGGATCCTTCGGAACGATCGAAGACGTCGAGATCGACGAAGCGCGCCGCCAGTTCGACGTCAACGTTTTCGGCCTCGCCGCTTTGACGAAGGCCGTCCTCCCCCATATGCGCGAAAGGCGGTCGGGCACGATCGTCAACGTCTCGAGCATGGGCGGGCGGCTCGTCACGTTCATGGGAGGCTGGTACCACGCCACAAAGTACGCGGTGGAGGCCCTTTCTGACGCGTTGCGCATGGAGGCGGCCGAGTTCGGCATCGACGTCGTGCTCATCGAACCCGGCGGAATCAAAACCGAATGGGGGAACATCGCCGCCGATCACCTCGCCGAGTCCTCGAAGGGCGGGGCGTATGAGCAAACGGCGTCCAAGGCTGCGGAAGGCATACGCCGCCAGTATTCGGGCAAGATGATGTCCGACCCCGACGTCGTGGTGCGAGCGATTTCGCGGGCCGTCAACGCGAAACGGCCCCGGCCCCGCTACCTCATCGGCTTCGGCGCCAAGCCTCTGGTCGCAGCCCATGCGGTGCTGCCCACAAGGGCCTTCGACTGGTTTGTAAAAAAGGCCGTCTTCACCCCGAGCCGGCGGAAGCCGCGGCGCTCGCAACAGCGTCGGCCGCAGTAGCCGTTGCGGCATGACGGTTGTGAGGGCACGCCCCTGCGTGAAAGCGCCCGTTTGCCCCCGTGAAAGCAGGCCGAGCGGGCGCTTCTCGGGCCGTCGGGCTTTGCGCTCACTGGTTGTCTGCCGGTGCTCGTCGGCTGCCGACTTCTCCAACAATCAAGCCCGCCAATCGTCAAACTCACCGACCGTCAACTCAAGGAGGCGCCCCATGATCGTCGCAGGACTCATTTTCGCCGCCGTCGCCGCGCTCATTCATATTTATATTTTCTATCTGGAGTCGATTGCCTGGGAGAGCGAGCGGGCGCGGGCCGCATTCGGCACGGGCTCCGTCGAGGAAGCGCGGACGACGAAGTTCATGGCCTTCAACCAGGGCTTCTACAACCTGTTCCTGGCGCTGCTGGCGATCGTCGGAATCGCCGCGCAGGGCCGCCGCCGTCAAGCATGGCGCGTTCCCTCTGCTGGCAACGGGGTGTCTTACCATACATCTGATGATCTAGAGCTCAACAGACAACTGACTTCAAATCTTGTCGCCTGATTTTTCGGAAGACTGTGTTCGCATTACAATACACGTGAAAAGGGAGACTCACCCCCCCCCTTCTTTAGTTTGTTCTATATTACAGAAACAAAGGAGCTAATAATGAACAACTATACGGTCTTAGTGGACCAATTCCTTGAACGATTTCAGTCAAATCGCATTAAACGTCTCGAAAAAAGCGTGGCTTTCGAACATTTTACACTATCTCTCATACTCAAATCACAGAATCTCGACGAAGATGAAATCTCTGAAGGCAGGATCGGCGGCTCTCAGGATGGGGGAATTGATGGTGTTTTCACTTTCTTGGATGAAGAACTACAAAACGAAAACTCTGATGTTCTTAAAGACGACTTTCCGATAGAAAACATCAGAAGAAAGAAGTCGGATCTAGATTTGTGGATAGTCCAAACAAAACTCGCTAAAACATTCAAAGAAGACGTTTTCGACAAAATACGTGCAAGTACGGAGAAACTTCTTCAAATTACTTATAATTCCGACGAAGTGAACTATTCTAAAGATCTTATCTCGCATTTTCAGATTTTCACAAGAATATGGAGTAAAATTGCCATACGCATGCCAAATATTAAAATAAACATGGTCTATGCAACACGCGGAGATACAACCGAAGTTTCCGATGGAGTTCGACAGAAAGAAAAAGACCTCAAGAGGCATTTGGAAGAGCTAGTTCCCGACGCAACGGTGAACATTCAGTTGATGGGAGCTCGCGAGCTTTGGGAGCGAGCTAGCGCTACACCAGAAGACGATCTTCAATTACACTTTCAGGACTATGTTTCACAAGATGAATCATACACCGGTCTTGTTTCGTTACCTGACTACTTTAGTTTTCTTTCCGATAAAAATGGTGGTCTACGGGGAGCACTATTTGAGTCAAACGTTCGAGACTGTCTAAGAAATGTAACTGTAAATGAACAAATTATGAAGACGCTAGAGACTAAAGATTCTAACGACTTTTGGTGGTTCAATAACGGGGTTACAATCCTATGTACAGATGTGAACATAAGTGGAGATAAAAACTTTACTTTATCTGGAGCTCAGATTGTCAATGGCATGCAAACATCAAATAGTATTCACAAAGCACTATCAATAGAAGAATATCGCATCATTAATGAAAAAAGGACATTGCAGGTAAAAATAATAAAGTCAACGGATGAAGAAACAAGAGATCGAATTATTCGTGCAACAAATAGCCAGACAAAAGTTTCGGATGCATCCTTACGCGCTACCGACGAAATACAACGTCAAATCGAGGATTACTTCATCAATAATGCTTGGTTCTACGAAAGACGCAAAAACTTTTACAAAAATCGAGGAAAGCCTTCTGACAGGATTGTAAGTATCTCAATGTTGGCCCAGGCTGTTATGGCGATAGGCCTGAGCAAACCCGACGTTGCGCGCGCCAGACCTTCAAGCTTACTTAAGAAAGACGAAGATTATAAAGCGATTTTCAATAGTAAATTCAATCTAGCCACATACCTTTGGATGGCTAAGATTCAGCGTTCAGTAAATGAAATGCTTATAAATTGTAAGAAAGTTCCTGAGGCGACGTTGAGGACTAATCTAAGGTTTTATATAAGTAACTTTTTAGTTACAAGAGAACTAGGCCAAAAGGTGCGTACTCCACATCAGCTGGACCAACTAGTAGAAAAGGATTTCACTATCGAAGATGCCGATTTTATGCTTGCCCTTAAAGTAGTCTCACAAGAACTTGAGAAATTTTCTAAAAGTCCACGGCAATTGGATAGTGCCTCTAAAAGTCATCAGTTTGCTGATGTTATAGTAAAAAAGGCTTTAGAGAAGGCTTAGTTTCTGGGGTGGCTGTGTGGTTGGTCGGGTCGCTTTTCCGCTGTTCGGATCAACAGGAGCTCCCTCATGGGCATCTTTACCCGTCGGCACCCATGAGGGTCGCCCGGCGAGTCTATTTCGCCCGCGTCAATTGGAATCGTTCGCGAAAAGCGCCGCGGCTCTATCGGCTGAAAACCGCCGGAATTCGCGCTGCACGTCGATTGAAAACACTACTGTATCAGCTTGCGTTCGGATGCCGTCCACGTCGTTTTGGCCGCCTCTGCCGCCGCATCGCCCTTGTTAAACTTTTGCCATGCCCACCACGCGAATCAACGACAGAGAGACAGAGCGCAAGATGCTCGACGTCGCCGTTTCGCTGGTTCACCAACAGGGCATTTCCGCGGAGCTGGACGACCTCGCCTTCGAACAGATCGTCCAGGAGGCCGGGGTTCCGCGCGATTCGGCGTATCGGCGCTGGCCCAAACTCCACAAGTTCTACGGCGAGGTGCTGCTCGAGCTCGCCAGCGGCACCACCCTTCCGGTCACGGAGTCGGCCATCGCCGAGCCCGCAGGCGCGATCGTGCTCGACCGCATCGAGCACCTGGGAACGGCCCAGGGGCGGCGCAACGTCGTCGTCGAAATGTTCCGCGTGGCGATCGGCGCCGACTACGATTCGATCGTCGCCTCCCCGGAGTGGAACACGTTCGCGGCCCTCGTCGCCTGCCACCAGGGGATCGCCGACGACGGCATTCGCGACGCCGTCGCGGCCGAGCTCGCCGCGACCGAAGACCGATACGTGCTGGCCCGCGCCCGCGTGTACGCCCAGCTCTCGGCGATTCTCGGCTACCGCCTCGTTCCCCCGCTGGCCGGCCCCGACGGCTTCGAGCTCATGAGCAGGGCGGCCGGGGCCGCGATCATGGGCCTCGTGGCGAAGATAGGCCTAGGAGGGCCGGCCTACGAGTCCCCGCGTTACCTGCGCGCATTCGGCAGCACCGACGTCGCCGAATGGAGGCCCTCTACCTACATCATGGCCTCGACTATCTTCAGCTTCATCGAGCCCGACCCTCGCACGCGCTGGTCGCGGGCGCGGGTCGAGGACCTCGTCATGGCGATCGCGCAATTCGCCTCGCGCAAATAGCCCGCTTCGCCGGCCGCCTCCCCTATTTGTTGTCCGTCGCCAGTTTCCCTTCGTGGAAAAGCCGCCGGAGCAGGCGCACCCGCAGAGACCATTTCGCCGGGCGGGCGAGCGTTCCCGTCGCCTCGCGTTCGGCGTTGTCGAACATGTCCTCGACGACGGCGTCGTGAAGAGGCTCCACCGCCAAAGAAAAGAGCGGCCGCATGCGGCCGCGGGCGCGCCCGACGAGCACGTGCCTCATACGGCAGCGGCCGTCTGAGAGCTCATCGAGGCTCAGCTCGTGCGCGCCGTCGATGCCCGTGGCGGGTTCGAAGGCGAAACGGACCCTCGCGCCGGGCTCGTACTCGGACACGTGATAGCGGATGGCCCCGTGGCCTCCGGCGCCGCCTTCGGAGACCGGTCGGTCCAGCACCATGGGCGGCCAGTTTTGCGAAGGCCAGAGGCGGTCGCCCTTTTGGCCCAGCCCGTCGAGCAAGGCGCCCAGCCGCTCGATCGGCGCATCGACGACGCGTTCGTGGACGTTGCGAATCATTGCTTCCTCGCTTCCCTCAAGGTTATTGCAAATTCATTCTAAAACCCTGGGGGCGGCGAGTGCGAAACGGCGGCGCCCGGCAGGATGTGTGTCTGCCGGGTGCCGCACGCGCCACACCGAGCTTTGCCGGGCGGCAAACCCAGACGCGGCCGTTCGGGGAACGCCGCCTGGGCGCGCGGAGCTATGCTCAGCCGACGCTCTCCGCCACGTGCTGGGCCAGCTTGGGAACCGGCACATAGCGCGTGAGCTGGGTGATGTGGCGGGGCTCCAGCTCCGCGATCGAGGAGACTCCCAGCAGCTTCATCGTGCGGACGAGCTCGTCGCGCAAAATGGCGATCGTGCGATCGACTCCCGCGCGGCCGCCCGCCATGAGCCCGTACAGGTAGGCGCGCCCGATGAGCGCAAAATCGGCGCCCAGGGCCACCGAGGCGACGATGTCCGCGCCGTTCATGATGCCGGTGTCCACCATCACGGCCGTGTCCTTGCCGACCTCGCGGACCACGTGCGGCAGCAGGTGGAAGGGAACGGGGGCCCGGTCAAGCTGGCGGCCGCCGTGGTTCGACAGCAGGACGCCGTCCACTCCGGCGTCGGCGAGCCTCTTCGCGTCGGCGACGGTCTGCACTCCCTTGACGACGATCTTCCCGTCCCACATGCTTCGAATCACGGCGAGGTCGTCGTGGCTGATCGTCGGGTCCATGGCGCTGTCGAGCAGCTCGCCCACGGTTCCTCCCGTCGACTTCAGGGAGGCGAATTCGAGCTTGGGCGTCGTCAGGAAATCGAACCACCACCACGGGCGGGGGACGGCGTCGAGCACCGTCTTCAAAGTGATCTGGGGCGGGATCGAGAAGCCGTTGCGCTTGTCCCGAAGGCGCGCGCCGGCCACCGGAGTGTCGACGGTGAACATCAGCGTGTCGAATCCCGCCTTCTTGGCGCGCTCGACGAGCGCGTAGGAGATCTCCCGCTTGCGCATGACGTAGAGCTGGAACCAGTTCCTGCCGCGGGGATTGGCGGCTTTGACGTCCTCGATCGACGTCGTTCCCAGCGTCGAGAGCGTGAAGGGGATGCCGGCCGCTCCCGCCGCGCCGGCTCCGGCGATTTCGCCCTCGGTCTGCATGAGCCGCGTGAAGCCCGTGGGGGCTATGCCGAAGGGCATCGACGACGGACCGCCGAGGATCTCGCACGAGGTGTCGACGTCCTCGGCCGGATGCAGGATGTCCGGATGGAACTCAATGTCCTGGAAGGCGCGGCGGGCGCGCCTGAGCGAGAGCTCGCCCTCGGCCGCCCCGTCCGTGTAGTCGAAGGCGGCCTTCGGCGTGCGACGCTTGGCGATCTTCCGCAAGTCCCACACGGTGAGGGACTTGTCGAGCCGACGTTTCTTCGCGTTCAGTGTCGGAGTTTTGAAATGCAGCAGATCGAAAATCTCGCTGGGCTTCGGGAACTGACGTTTGACCATATTGGCCTCTCCTTTGGGGATGTTTACAGGTCTTTTGAAACTGTTTGCCGGCCGGACATCGCTGTTCGACGTCGTTGCCTTCGACAACCCTAAGGGAACCTCCTCATTTACGCAAGGAAATCCTTACATAAAGCGAAATCCCGCTTGCCGTCTCCGAGGCTCCGCGTATACGATGGCCGCATGGCAGGCTGACAACGAGAGACCGCGTCCCTTACCCGTTTTACAACGATCGGTGTTTCTCTTGTCAGTCATATCTTTTTCTCATGCCTATTTTTCTTTCACGTCCGAGCCGCTGCTGACCGACGTTTCTTTCGTGTGCGCGGGCGGCGAACGCCTTTGCGTCGTCGGCCCGAACGGCGCGGGCAAGACCACTCTGCTGCGCCTGGCGGCCTGCGAGCTGGAGCCCGACTCCGGGAAAGTCGAGGCCCCCGCGTTTTCTGCGTCGTCGACGTCGGGCGGGTTCGACGTCGGCCTTCGCGGCTTTGCGCACCCGGGCTCCGACGCCGCGCTTCACGTCGGCGCGGGCCATTCGGAACGCTCCGCCACGGTCGGCGACTCCCTCGATTCTGCCCTGCGCCGTCCCCTCGGCCTGCGCGAACGCTTCGAAAGGCTGACAGCGCGCATGTCCGATACGCCCGAAGGCCTCACGTCCGCCGTGGCCGACGAATACGACCGCCTCGCGGCGGAAATGGAGGCCTTCGACGTGTGGACGCTCGAGAGCAGAATAGGCGCGACTCTGGCGGGGCTCGGCCTCGGCGGCGTCTCGAGGGACCGCCCGCTCGACTCCCTCTCCCCCGGCCAGCGTGCGCGCCTGGCCCTGGCTCAGACGCTCATGGTGCGACCTCCCGCGCTCGTCCTCGACGAGCCGACAAACCACCTCGACTCCGAGGCCCGAGCATTCCTCTCCGCCACGATGCGTTCGTGGACCGGGCCCGTGCTTTTCACGAGCCACGACCGGGCATTCATCGACGACGTCGCCACCGGGACGCTCGACCTCGACGTCGCGGTGTGGCAGGCCCTCGCCCGCGCCGACGGCGGCGAGCTCCGCGGCGGAATCCATCGAAGCGGCGGAGGGTACTCCGACTACCTCGTAGAAAAACGGCGCGCACGAGCCGCCCACGCCGAGGTCTACGAAAGCCAGCGAGCCGAAAAACGGCGAATCGAGGCCCACGCGCGCGCTTCGACGTCTATCGGCCACAAGCGCGCCAAGCCTCGGACCGAAGTCAGAATGGCCCAAAAGTTCTACGCCGATCGCGCCCAGAAGGTTTCAAGCAGGCGAATCAACGACGACGCGCGGCGGCTGGAGGATCTGGACCGCGTCGAGGTGGCGAAACCGCGCACATCCGCCCTCTCCTTCGCCATTCCGCCAGCAGGGCCGTCAAGCGGGATCCTCGTGTCGGTTCGCGAGGCGGCTGTGCCCGGCAGGCTCGCATCGGTCAGCTTCGAGCTCTCCGCCGGGGAGCGTCTGCTCCTGACCGGCGCGAACGGCTCCGGGAAGAGCACTCTGCTGAGATGGATCGCCGCGGGAGCCCCGCCGACGCCGGATTCGACCGGCAGCGTCGACGCGGCGAAAGGCCGCGCATACGTTCCTCAAGACCTTCCCGAACAGCCCGCGCCGGAAGCGAAAGCCTCCCCCGCGGTGCCCGGCGCCGCGCCAAACGACGCCCTCGGCCTCGTGCCCGCCGACGTCTGGACGCGCGGCATTCGCGAACTGGGCAAGGGGATCGTCCAACCGCGCTGCACGGCCACTCCGTTCCCCCTGCTTTCTGCGGGAAACCGGAGGAGAGTCCAACTGGCCCTCGCCGTCGCGCGCAATCCGCGAATCCTGCTCATCGACGAGCCGACGAATTTCCTCGACCTCGATTTCATCGAGACGCTCGAAAACGCGATGGCTGCGTGGGACGGCACGCTCGTCGTGGCGACCCACGACGAGTGGCTCATCAAGCGTTGGCCCGGCAAACGCATGCACCTGCAGCCCTTGCGACGAAATGGGTATCAAGACCCGCTGACAATCGCCTCACGGCGGTCAAACGGCTGACCGATGTAATATCAGCCATGTGACCGTAGGAAAAACGGCTGGTGCACACGCAGCACCCGCTCCCAAAAGGACGCCTTTCTTCAGGCCGTTCACAAGCGCCTGTGCGATAGGCGTGGCAGTCGGCATGCTCAGCGGATGCCCGGGATGGGACCGCTCCGACTCTCCGGCCGCCAGCGCTTCGCCGACGTCCCGGGCGTCCGCCCATTCGCCGCGTCCTTCGAGTTCTTCGCCTGCGCCGTCGCCCTCCTCGGAGCCGCCGCTGCCGCGGGAAGGCTCGGGCTCCTTGTCGTTGCCCACTTCGAACGCGACGGCAGAGGCCAACGAAGCCTTGGACCGCTCGGCCGCCCGCAAGCCCGCAGAAAGCCCGCCGGCCGCCGCTCAAACGCCGGACGCCGCGCAGCCGAACGGACCCAACGGCCAGAGCGGCCCCGCCCCCGCGCCCCAAGCGACGCAGCCTCCCGCGGCGTCGCCGCAACCCGCCCAACCTCAGCCGGCTCAGCCGCAGCCTTCGCCGACGCGCGTCACGCCGCGCACGTTGGGGCCCTTTCGGATCTACCCCAATCCGCCCAGACGCATAAAGCACACTCCGAAGCCGCCGGCGACGCAGCAGCCGAGCGACGACGATGACGACGATGACGACGCCTCTCGCCACTATGGACGCTGGCGGTGTGACAGGCGGGGGCGCTGCTGGGTCGAAGGGCGCCGCGGACACCATGGACATCACGGCCACCGTCACTGGCACGACGACGATGACGAGGATGACGACGACTGACCTCGCGTACCATTGGACGCATGGCAAAAATCGTCGTCTCCGTCCCTTCCCGACCGTACGCGAAGGCGCTTGACGGGCTCGCCGTCGACGTCGTCGAGTGGACGATAGACGCCCCCTGCGGGCGCACGGACCTCGACATGGTCGTCGTTCCGGCCTACAAGCCCTTCTCCTCATTGAGGCATCTGGCGGGAAACAAGCCGGCGCTCGTCCAATTGCCGTCAATTGGGTACGACGGCGTCGAACAGGCAGTTCCCAAAGGGTTCCTGGTCGCCAACGCGGCGGGCGTCCACGAGACGGCGACGGCGGAGCTCGCCGTCGGCTCGATCATCGCCGTGCTGCGCAAGCTCCCCGACGCGGTCCGCAATCAGGGCCGCCGCCTGTGGCAGCGCGAGGACGCCCGCGGGTTGGCCGATTCGACGGTTCTCATCGTCGGGGCCGGAGGGGTCGCAAACGCCATAGCCGACAGGCTCGCACCGTTCGAGGTCGACGTGCGCCGCGTCGGGCGCAGCGGAAGAACCGACGCGCGCGGGCCGGTCCGCGCCGCCTCCGAGCTCGCGGAGCTGCTGCCGGCGGCCGACGTCGTGATCCTCGCCGTTCCCCTTACGGACGCGACACGCCGCCTGGCCGACGACGCCTTCCTTTCGCGGATGCGCGACGGCGCGGTCCTCGTCAATGTGGCGCGGGGCGCGGTGGCGGACACGGAGGCGCTTCTCAAGCATTCGGACAGGCTCGCGCTCGTGCTTGACGTGACCGATCCCGAGCCGCTGCCCGAGAGCCATCCGCTGTGGGAGAAGGCCGCGCTCATCACGCCGCACGCGGGCGGCGCCTCCGCCGCTTTCGCGCCGCGGATCGAGGCGCTCGTGCGTCGGCAGGCCGAGCGGCTAATAGCCGGGGACTGTCCTGAGAACGTCGTCCTCCGGCCCTGACCGGAACATCGGCCGCCCGCATTTCGCAGTCCTGCGCGCACGGCGGGCTCCCGCTCGCCCACCCTGACCGTCACGTCAGCGTTTGCCTCCCTTTTTCCGCTTTTCCCGCACGCGCACGGAGATCTCGATGGGGGTTCCGGCAAAGCCGAAAGCCTCACGTATCTTGTTTTCGACGAACCTGCGGTAGCCCGCTTCAATGAAGCCGCTCGCAAACAGGACGAAACGCGGCGGGCGCGTGCTCGCCTGGGTTGCGAACAGGATGCGCGGCTGCCTGCCCGATCGCACGGGATGCGGATGCGCCGCCGCAAGCTCGCCGAGGAAGGCGTTGAGCCTGCCCGTGGGAACGCGGGTCTCCCAGGAGTCGAGAGCCGTGTCCATGGCTCGGGTCAGCCGATTCGTGTGCCACCCCGTCGCGGCCGAAAGGTTGACGCGCTCGGCCCACTGGATCTGGACAAGGTCGCGCTCCATTTCGCGGTCGAGTTCGCGGCGTCGATATTCGTCGACCAGGTCCCACTTGTTGCACACGATGACGAGCGCGCGCCCGGCGTCGATCGCCTGCTGCATCACCCGGATGTCCTGCTCGGTCAAGGGCTCGGAGGCGTCGATGAGAACGAGGGCCAGCTCAGCCTTGCCCAATGCGCCGCGCGTGCGCAGCGAAGCGTAGAAATCCGCGCCCTTCGTCTGATGGACGCGGCGCCGGATGCCCGCGGTGTCCACGAATATCCACGTCTGCCCGTCAAGCTCGATCGCCTCGTCGACCGGATCGCGCGTCGTTCCGGCGGTCGGATCGACGACGACCCGCTCCGACCCCGCCAGTCTGTTCAAAAGCGAGGATTTGCCGACGTTCGGCCTGCCGAGAAGGGCGACTCGCCGCGGCCCCTCCGGCAGGGCGTCCGCAACGGCCGAGCGCTCGGGCAGGGCGGCCAGCACGGCGTCGAGCAGGTCGCCCGTCCCCCGCCCGTGCAGGGCCGAAATCGGGTACGGCTCGCCCAGGCCCAATCCCCACAGCACCGCCGCGTCGGATTCCTGCATCGGAGAGTCGACCTTGTTCGCGGCGAGGACCACGGGCCGTTTGCTCCGGCGGAGCAGCTTGACGATGTCGGCGTCGGCGTCCGTGATTCCGACGTTCGCGTCGACGACGAGCACGACGGCGTCCGCCGCCTGTATGGCGGCCTCGGCCTGACGGGCGACGGAAGCGTCGATGCCGGCGACGTCGATCTCCCAGCCGCCGGTGTCCACGAGCGTGAAGTCGCGGCCGGCCCAGGACGCGGGGTAGCCCACGCGGTCGCGCGTCACCCCGGGGACGTCCTGGACGACCGCGACGCGACGCCCCACAATGCGGTTGACGAGGGTCGATTTTCCGACGTTGGGCCTGCCCACGACGGCCAGCACCGGCGGGGCCGCAGGCCGGTCTGCGGCCCCGCCCGCAAGCACGGCGACGTCCTCTTCGTCAAGGTCGTAGGCGTCGAGGTTTTCGCGCAGCACGGCCGCGCGGCGCTCGTCGAGGTCGTCGTCCTGCTCGGTCCATTCCTTCGAGGCGAGCCATTCCTCGGCGCTCATCTCCTTGCCGCCCAATCCTTCGCCGGTCGCACCCGGCACGCCGGCCTCGGCGAGGCTCCCCTCGGCAAACGCTCCGTCGGCGGCCTTTCCCGGCACGCCGCGCCCCGCGGCGTTTTCTTCGCGATTTTGAGGGCCGCCCTCCCGCTCGATCGGCCTCTCGGCGTTCGCGCCGCCGTCCGCGGCCCGGGCGTTCATCGGCGCTCCTTGGGGACGAGGGAGACGACGGCCTCGACGACCTCGTCGATCCCCAGCGCAGAGGAGTCGATCTCGGTCACGCCGTCTTTGGCGGACATGAATTCGGAGACGGTCGAATCGTCGGCGTCGCGGCGGAGCACCTCGTCGCGCGTGGCCTTGAGGGCCTCGGCGTCGTCGCTGCCGCGAACCTCGCGCGCGCGGCGGGCGAGCCGCGTCTCCTCGGAGGCCGTCAGCAGCACGCGCACGTCGGCGTCAGGCGCCACGACCGTCGCGATGTCCCTGCCCTCGGCGATTATGCCCATGTGGGCCGCCGCTATGATCTCGCGCTGGCGCCGCTTCATCTCGGCGCGCACGCGGAGATTCGTCGCGACCTTCGAGACGACGCGGGAAAGCTCCGACTCCCGTATGGCCTGCGTGACGTCCACGCCGTCGCACACGATCCTCTGATCGTTTGGGTCAAGCGGCATGTCCAGCGGCATGGCGACCGTCGCCTCGGCCACGGCGTCGAGGTCGTCGAGGTCGATTCCCCGGCGCTCGCAATGCCACGCCGCCGCCCGATACATGGCGCCGGTGTCGAGGTAGCTCAGGCCGAGCCTTTCGGCCACCTTCTTGGAGACGGTTGACTTTCCGGAGCCAGACGGCCCGTCGAGGGCGATGACGACACCCACGTGGTTTTCCTTTCCTTCGACGACGACGCGCCATCCGCGACGCTCCAAAGCGACCGCCAGGCGCATCGTCTCGTGCGGGAGCACCGAGAGCATGGCGCGCCCGGCCTCCCGCCCTATCGTGTGCTCAAGGCTCAGATCCTCGATGTTCACGCCGATCTCCCCCACCTCGGCGAAAAGCCGCCCGAGCATGCCGGGCTCGTCGGGCACGAGGACGAAGACGTTGCCGTAGCGGCGCGGGGCGCCGCCGTGCTTTCCCGGAATCCGCTCGACGCCCTCGTTTCCCCTGCGGATCGCCTCGCTCACTCCCGAGAGGACGCCGAGGGCGAAGGGGTCGTCGACTCCGGCCTCGACGGCCGCTATGAGCCTGTCGAGATTGGCCGAGACTTCTTTGAGCACGCGGGCCACTTCGCGCGCGTTTCCGGCGATGATCGTGGCCCACAGCCGCGAGTCGGAATGAGCGATCCGGGTGACGTCGCGCAGGCCCTGGCCGGCCAGGCCGAGGGTTTCGGGAGGGACGTCGCGCAGCGCGCCCGCCACGAGCGAGGATACGAGCTGCGGCATGTGCGAGACGACGGCGGCGGAGCGGTCGTGGGTCTGCGGGCTCATGACGACGGGCAGCGCGCCGACCGACAGGGCGAATTGCTGGACGGCCAGCACGACGTCGCTTCCCGCGGCCCCCTCTGTCGCAGCGCCGGCGGGCGCCTCCGCCGTTCCACCGGGGCGCCCGCCCCCGGATTCACCCGCCCCGATCGGGGTGATGACCCAGGGTCGGCCGATGAAAAGGTCGGCGTCCGCCGCCAGGGCGCCCGAGCGCTCGCGCCCGGCCATCGGGTGGCTGCCGACGTAGCGGTCGGCGCCGGGATGCCTCTCGACTTCCTCGACGACCCGCGCTTTGACCGAGGCGATGTCGGTCACGAATGCGCGGCTGAATCGGTCGAGGCTCTCGCGGACGACGTCGGCGGCGACGTCGGGCGGGGTGGCGACCACCACGAGCTCGGGCTCCTCGGAATCCTCCGCGGCGATCTGCCCGGCGCCCAGGTCGCGCGCAAGCGCCAAAGCGGCCGGGGACGTGTCTTCGAGCTGAACCTCGACGCCGAGTTGGCGCAGACGCAGGCCCAGCGACGCGCCGAGCAGGCCTGAGCCGACGATCCTGACTGGGTTCACAGATCGACCAGTTTCATGAGCGCGCCAAGCTCGCTTCCGGCGACGACGCGGGTTTTGCCGGGCTTGAGATGGCCGACGACGACCGTTCCGAACTTCATGCGCACGAGTTCCATGACCGGATGGCCGACTTCCGCCATCATCCTGCGCACGATGCGGTTGCGGCCCGAATGGAGGGTGATTTCGACGATCGAGTTCCGGGGGGCCGACTCGCGCAAAACGAATCGGTCGACGCGGGCGGGGCCGTCCTCCAGGGTGATTCCGCGCTCGAGGACTCTCCCCAGCCCGCGGGTGACGGAGCCTTCGACGCGGGCGATGTAGGTTTTCGGCACCTCGTACTTCGGATGGGTGAGGCGGTGCGTCAACTCGCCGTCATTCGACAGGAGAATGAGCCCCTCGGTGTCCTGATCGAGCCGGCCGACGTGGTAGAGCCGCTCGGGCCGATCCTCGACGTACTGGGCGAGCCCGGGCCTGCCCATGTCGTCGTACATCGTCGAGACGACCCCCGGCGGCTTGTAGAGCGCGAGGGTCAGGAGCGAGGAATCGGTCTGAACCCTGATGCCGTCTACGTGGATGACGGAGGCGACAGGATCCACGCGCGTGCCGAGCTCGCGCACGACGTGCCCGTCGACGCTCACCCTGCCCTGGGCTATGAGGCCTTCGCAGGCGCGACGGCTTCCCACGCCGTTGCGGGCCAGAACTTTCTGGAGCCGCTCCCCCGTGGGAACGTGTGGGTCTGTCATTGCATGTCCTCTTCCTGTAGGTCGTACGCCTCGGGCAGATAGGGCGCCAAAGGCGCGAGTTCGGCCAATGAGTTCATCCCCATGACCTCGAGGAAGTACTCGGTGGTGCCGTAGAGCGCGGCGCCCGAGGCGGCGGTGGCTCCCGCCTCGGTCACAAGTCCGCGCGTCACGAGCGTGCGGACGACCGAGTCAACACTAACACCTCTGATCGCCGCAATCTGCGCGCGGGTGACGGGCTGTCTGTAGGCGATCACCGCGAGGGTCTCCAAGGCCGCAGCCGAAAGCCGCCCCGAGTTCTCCGCCGCGACGTGGGCGGAGACGACGTCGGCGAAGCGCGGGTTCGTGTAGAGCCTCCATCCTCCGCCCGCCTCCCTCAGGCAAAATCCGCGCATGCGCGCTCCGCCCTCTCCTCGATAGTCCGCGGCGATCGCGCGAAGCATGGCGTCGGTTTCGGCTTCGCTCGCGCCGACGGCCTCGGCCAGCGTTGCCAGCGGAACGGGCTCCCTCGCCACGAGCAGAAGCGCTTCGAGGGCTCCGAGCACGTCCTCGTCTGCCCGCCTATCCATGCGCCCCTCCGGAGTCTCCGGGTTCTCCGGCCTCTCGGGGATCTCGGGGTGCGCCGACATCGCCGGTATCCCGGGATTCTTGCGACTCTTCTGAATCGCCGGCCTCCCCCGGTCTTCGGGCGCTCGCCTCGGGCCCTGGCGGATCGACGGCGACGAGGACGAGCGCGCCGAGCGCCTCGGACTGTTCGACGTCGATCCGGCCTGCCCGCAGCAGCTCCAGGACGGCGAGGAATCGCGAGACCACGGTGGGCATGTCTGCGGCGTCGGCGCACAGGTCCGCAAAGGCGAGCCTCTCCCCCGCAGCCAGCCGCGAGGCAATGTACTCGACCTGCGAGGCGACGGGGACAGGCGCGGCGTGCAGATGCTCGACGGAGACCTCGGGCTCGCGATGCTCGCGCACAAACGCCGCCGCCGCGAGGGCCGCGAAGTCCGCCAGCCCGATCGAAACGGTCACGGCCGGAACCGCCTGCGCGTAGCGCTCTTCCAGGGGAACCGAGCGCGGAACGCAGAGGGCCTGTTCGGCGAGCGTCGAGGCGATGTCCCTCGCGACCTCCTTGAAAGCACGGTATTGCAGCAGCTTGGCGAAAAGGAGGTCGCGCCGTTCGAGGAGCTCCAGGTCCTCTTCCTCCTGGCTGTCGCGGGGCAGCAGGCGCGCCGCCTTCATCTCGAGCAGCGTCGCCGCGACGACGAGGAACTCGGAGACCCGCGAAAGGTCGAGCTCCGGACGCGAGCGGACGAAGGCGATGAATTCGTCGGTGACCTCGGCCAGAGCCACCTCTGTGACGTCCAGGCGCTTGCGCGCAATGAGGGAAAGCAAGACGGAAAAGGGGCCGGAGAAGACGTCAAGCTCGACGGCGAATTCTCCGTCTTCGCCGATTTTGGCGGCGTCGGACGGCGCGGCGTCCGCCACGCCGCCGGCTAGGCGCACCGGCCCCGGGCGATGAGCTCCCTCGCGAGCTGCCTGTAGGCGGCCGCCCCCGGGTGGGACGGGGCGTACTCCGTGATGGGCACGGCCGCGATCGATGCGTCGGGGAATTTGACGGTGCGCGAGATGTACGTCGTGAAGACGCTTTCGCCGAAGCCCTCGCGCACGGATTTGACGACCTCGCGCGAGTGGAGGGTGCGCGCATCGACCATTGTCAGCAGCACTCCGTCGAGCTCGAGGCGCGGGTTGAGGCGGTCCTGGACCCTCTCGATCTGCTCGATGAGCAGCGCGACGCCGCGCATGGCGAAATACTCCGCCTCCAGGGGGATGATGACCCCGTGCGCCGCCGTCAGGGCGTTGACGGTCAGGAGGCCGAGGGAGGGCTGGCAGTCGATGACGATGAGGTCGTAGTCGTCGAGCACCGGCCTGAGCACGCGCGTGAGGGCCTGCTCTCGCGCCACTTCGTTGATGAGCACGATCTCGGCCGCGGAGAGGTCGATGTTGGCCGGGGCGATGTCGAGATTCTCCACGCTCGTCTCCACGATGATCTCGCGGATGTTCGGCTTGGCTGCGATGAGCTCGTTGTATATCGTGCGGTCGAGGGCGCGGGCGTTGACGCCCAAGCCTGCGCTGGCCGCCCCCTGGGGGTCGAAGTCTACGATGAGGACTTTACGTCCGTATGCTGCGAGCGCGGCGGCCAAGTTGATCGTCGTGGTCGTCTTTCCCACCCCGCCCTTCTGGTTCGACATCGCGACGATGCGAGCCGGACCGTGGGATGCGAGAGGGGCCGGGTCGGGAAAACTCTGGCCGGAGGAAGCTGGCAGTAGCGCATCTCGTTGGGTCACGGTCTTAGCCTACCTAAGAGAGCGCCCTCGGGTGCGCTAAGGCGTAAACTTCACGTACCGTGTCGCGGCTGACCATCGTGTATATCTGCGTCGTCGATAGCGACGAATGGCCCAGCAATTCTTGGACTACACGGATGTCGGCGCCCCCTTGAAGCAGATGGGTGGCGAACGAATGCCTTAGCGTATGCGGGCTGACGTGCACGCTCAGTTTGGCGCGTTCGGCGGCGTTTTGAATGATTGCCCACGCGCTTTGCCGAGACAGCGGCCGTCCGCGCGTGTTGAGGAAGAGCGACGGCGTTCCGGGGCCGGAGCTCGCCAATGACGGCCTTGCGCGCACGAGGTAGGCGTCTATGGCCTCGACGGCGTAGCCTCCGAGCGGCACGACCCGTTCCTTGCGTCCCTTGCCGAAGAGCCGCGCCGAAGCCCCCGCCAGGTCGACGTCGTCGACGCTGAGCCCCACCGCCTCAGAAATGCGGGCCCCCGTTCCGTAGAGGACCTCCAACAGCGCCCGGTCGCGCAGCGGCGCCGGCCCCTCCCCCGCGCCGCCCGCGGCTATGAGCGCGGCGACGTCGTCGATGTCCATCGCCTTCGGCAGCCGCGAAGGGATCTTCGGGGGGCGGACGTCGGCGGCGGGATTCGCGCCCGCGCTCCCTTCTTCGAAGACGAAGGCATGGAAGGAGCGGACGGCGGTCATGCTTCTGGCCACGGATGCGCGGGCCATCCCCTCGAGGCATTCGGCGAAGGACGCGACGTCCTCCGGTCCGACGTCGCCGATTAGCGCGATTCCCCGCGCTTGGAGGTGCGAAAAATACTTCGCCAGGTCTCGCCGATAGGAGGAAACGGTGTTGTGTGACAGCGAACGTTCAACGGCGAGGTGGGCGAGAAACTGTTCACCCAATCGCGCAATCGGCTCGGGCCCGGGCAAGGGTGTATGGGAAGCCATGATTCCTTTATATTATCTCGAATCTTTTCTGGAATCGGAACGAAACCGACGGCTAAACTATGAAGCGGCGGCCTCGGAAAGGCCGAGGCGAAACAGACGAAAGGCTTGCAATGGCGAAGCTTGAATGGACGGACCTCGATCGGCGCGCAACGGACACGGCGCGCGTTTTGGCCGCGGACGCGGTGGAGAAGGCGGGCAACGGCCACCCCGGAACGGCGATTTCGATTGCGCCGTTGGCGTACACGCTCTTCAACAAGGTCATGCGCCACGATCCTTCGGACCCCTCGTGGCTGGGCCGCGATCGCTTCGTCCTGTCGATCGGCCATTCCTCCGTCACCCTTTACAACCAGCTCTTCCTCACGGGCTACGGCCTGGAGCTGGAGGACCTGAAGTCCTTGCGGACCTGGGGCTCGCTCACGCCGGGCCACCCCGAATACGGGCACACGAAGGGAGTCGAGATCACGACCGGCCCGCTGGGGCAAGGCCTCGCCTCCGCCGTCGGCATGTCCATGGCGTCGCGCCGCGAACGCGGCCTGCTCGATCCCGACGCCCCCGCAGGCCAGTCCCCCTTCGACCATTTCGTCTACGTCGTCGCCGGAGAGGGCGACCTCGAGGAAGGCGTGACCAGCGAGGCCTGCTCGCTCGCCGGAACGCAGCACCTGGGCAATCTCATCGTCATTTGGGACGACAACCGCATCTCGATCGAGGACGACACGAAGATCGCCTTCACCGAGGACGTCCTGGGGCGCTACGAGGCGTACGGCTGGCACACGCAGCACGTCGATTGGACGAACGGCGGCGGCGAGTACAAGGAGGACGTCGAGGCCCTCTACGAGGCGATCGAAAACGCCAAGGCCGTCACGGACAGGCCCTCGTTCATCCGCCTGTCGACGATCATGGCCTGGCCCTCCCCCACGAAGCAGGGAACCGGGGCCGCCCACGGAGCGAAGCTCGGCGCGGAGGAGCTCGCCGGCTTGAAGAAGGTCCTGGGCTTTGATCCGGAGAAGTCCTTCGACGTCGCCGCGGAAGTCCTCGATTACACCCGCAAAGGCGCCGCCGAGCGCGCCAAGGCCGAGCGTGCGAAGTGGGAGGAGAAGCTTCAGACGTGGCGCGCCGCCAACCCGGAGCGCTCGAAGCTGCTCGACAGGCTCGTAGCGAAGAAGCTCCCGGAAGGGTGGACCGACGCTCTGCCGTCCTTCGAGGTCGGGACGTCCGTGGCCACCCGGGCCGCCTCGGGCAATGTGCTGACCGCCCTGGCCCCCGTCCTTCCCGAGCTGTGGGGCGGATCGGCGGACCTGGCCGGATCGAACAACACGACGATGAAGGGCGAGCCGTCCTTCCTTCCCCCGGACCGCGTCT
>ERZ773038.656-NODE-656-length-21636-cov-5.323294_pt1 | contig 21636 bp, 18 predicted proteins | sample MGYA00511665_ERZ773038 | MGnify/ENA primary metagenome ERZ773038 (study PRJEB29015, sample SAMEA2737966) | human oral metagenome | biome: human oral; feature: human-associated habitat; material: dental | place: China | collected 2028 ... | reverse complement strand
ACACTTACACCAAGCCGGAGCTACCTGAGGCAGCCAAGGAGAACACCGAACGCGGAGCCGAAGCAGCGGCCGAATACTACCTAGCTGTTGCGACATACGCCTGGAATACGGGAGATACCGCTGCTATTGCGGCACTCTCGGATGATGCGAGTGGGTTTGCTCAGTCTTTGATCAAAAAGATCGATGCTGATTATTCCAATGGTTGGGCCTATGGTAAGTCACTCTCTGTCGATCATGTTCTTCTCCTTGAACCCGTTCCTGCTAACGGTTCTGATGTCCCGCCGAACACGATTGGGGTGAAGTTTAGTGTTACTGCTGTTGATGGGACGAAGTGCTCCGGTACGCGAATCACAGTACGTAATGAGGAATACCAATCCACGATTTCCCTGTTCATGACATGGCAAGAGAACCGCTGGGTTGAAACGCAGGGAAGGGCAGAAGCCGATGGGCGCTAGATGGATTGGTCGTCGGTTAATACTCGTGTTTCTTGTTGCTATCTGTGTTGTTTGGAGCCAGGTGTCTGCTGCAGCGGCAGAGGACTGGGATGGGGCTTCCCATGACTGGGATCAGATGGCAGAAGCAGATGGTAATAGTGACGTAAAAGTAAGCGCTGATGAAAAATGGGGAGGTCAGGCTGCTCCCGTAGTAGCGCCCCCTGCATCTCACATCAACAACGTGGATGACGCGGTCCGTTTGTCGAATTCTGCTGATGCAAGCGCAGAGGCGCAGACCTATGCGGAGGACGATAAGTGCGATGGTCACACGATGCATACAGTGACGTTGCCGGATGGGACCGAATCTGCCCCATTCGTGTGCGCACACATTACGCGGAAGGGGGACGGTAATAACGCGGGGCAGCTGCCAACCACGCGGGAGATCCTGTACTACGCAGCGACGACGATTCATGCGGACGGGGCGGGCCTTCATAAGCGGCCCGAAGGCGTCTCGTACACGAACAAGTACATTCCGACTCTCGTCGCAGCCACGCATCCCACGCAGACCCACACCGTCACGCTGTTGGGGCACGACATCACGGTCACCCTCACGGCCACGTCCTATACGTGGAGCTGGGGAGATGGAACCCCGGATCTGACCACGACCTCGCCGGGGATGCCCTGGCAAGAAGGCATGGACCCCAACACGGACCCCGCCCTGCTCCGCCACTACTACAAGGCGCCCAACGGATGGAAGTCTTTCCTGGACGGGCCCTACCCCTCCGCCACGGGCACCATCACGCTGACCACCACCTGGGCGGGCACGGCCACCAATCCCTTTACGGGTGACACCCAGACCATCAACGGCCTGGTCACCACCACGGAAACGACCGGACCGTTCCCGCTGGGTCAGCTCATCGTCAACAACACCGACACCTCAGAAGAAAAACAAGGGCACTAGACGGTTGTACGGTTAATCGCTGAATCGGACTAGATCCGTAGCGACGGGATGATCGTGTCGTTTGCCTTATAGGTGAATGAAGCTGCCGGCCCAATCGGGTGGGAAACCCATCTCGGTGACTGACCGTTGAACGAGTCGTTCGTAATCGTCGTGCACCAAGTCGCTCAGTTTGGCTGCCCAGCTAGTGCCGGGTGAGATGTTATGCAGCATGAAACCCATGACGAGAAGAGCGCCAAAGACTTTGTCGCTCTGGCCCTCGGGAAGTGACTTCAAACTGTCGATTGTGCGAAATGCGACGGTTGATGCCGGCAGAAGGTTCCTGTTGAACAGACGTCCGTGGTGAGCACAAACATTACGTACGACTGTCAGCTGCTCGCATCATCGAGCTAGGGGATCACGCGTGTAGTAGTTCTTCCGGTGCTTTCCCCTCAATGCCATAGGCTCGACGGCAAATCCGAAGCTACGTGATATCTCGTGTTGTGCGTTGACAGGGAGCCCGGCGTAGAGCTTCGAGATATCAGCGAAGTCGAGCGTTTCAGCGAGTACCCAAAACGGGTACCCTTCGTACTTGTCTGCGTAGTGTCTGATTGCGGCATTGTTGCCCTCAGCGCGCTGGATGCGCCTGCGAGCAGTTTTCAGCCATGTATTGTGGTCGAAGTCTGCGCGGAACAGGTTCTTGTCTTGATATGCCAGTGGTCCATGGGTGACGATCCACTCGCCGACACGCGTGCGCAATGCGATTTCAATGCGTTCGATACCATCATGGACGAGGGTTCGTAGCTTGCGGTCGAACTCGTACAAGCCGGTTACTTCACTGAAGGTTGCCCCCGGTACGAAGGTGTCGGCGCGGACAGGCATTCTGGTGTCCGACTGAAGTTGCTCGCGATAGGGGTACCAGTAGCCGGACAATCGGTAGTAGGAAACACTACGAAGCCACTGGCGCGCGAGATCGATATCCACCTGCATGCCGCGCTCAGACAAGATGTGGATCTGTTCATCGACAGTAGTCGGATCTTTGACCTGCTCGTCCATACCATCTGACCTTCCAGATAGAAATCCAGCCCGTCCGCTCCGAGGGAGCGGCGGGCTGAACGGTTACCTGAAGTTTACAACGTCGTCCGTCTCGGACTCAAGTCTCCCTGCCTGTTACGCGCGAACTCACACGTTCAATGGACGAGGCCGGGGCCGGGCATGCACATCCGTGCGCTTCTGGGAATGCGGGTGGGCGGATTTGCGTGATGGTTGCGCAGCATTCTTGGTGTTTCGTGTCGGTTCTGCGCGTACCATGAGGGGGAAGGGCGCGCTCCCAAGGGTGGGTGCGCGTCGGAGGACACCTCACCGTGGAGGCACACACACCATGAAGGTCCCACCCCTATCCGAGCGACCCGTCAACGAAGAAGAGGAACAAGCCTTCCTCGCCCCGCCGTCACGCCGTAAGAAGCGCTCCATAGCGGACACGCGAGCAGCGCTGCGCCCGTGGGTGATCGGCATCGGGCTTACTGTGCTGGTGGCTGTGGCATGTGTTGTTGCCTACAGGCTGGCCGCGGGCATTGGCTCGTGGAGCGAGAACCCCAGCGCCGCGGCGACACCCACGGTTCATCCAGCGCCCGCACCAAAAGTGTCCAGCGAGCCCGCCATGTCAGGCGGCTATGAGATCGGCCCCGACGGGGTCCTCGTACGCCCAGCCGAGTTCGCCGCGGACACCTACACGAAGCCCGAACTACCCGAGGCAGCCAAGGAGAATACCGAACGAGGCGCAGAACTCGCTGCTGAACACTACGTGGCTACTCTCAGCTACGCGTGGAATACGGGTGACACACAGGCTTTGGCGAGCTTGTCCGCGGAGAATGTCCCGTTTGCCGATGGGTACATTAATGCCATCAATTCGCTTTACTCGAACGGTTGGGCATACGGGAATACTGCAACCATTACGAGCATCGTGGAAGTCGAACCCGTTACGGCAGAAATGGGTGCACCCCCCAACACTATCGGCGTTCTATTCCATGTAACGACTACCAATGGAACATCTTGTCAAGGACAGCGGATCGTCGTAAGCGATAACGAATACACCGTGAGCTTTGCGCTTTTCATGACATGGCAGGGTGACCGGTGGCTTGTAACCGATGGGAACATTCCTCATGGTAACGATAAGTAGAACGCTGCGCTTGATAGGTATGACCTTGGGGTCCCTGCTAATGCTTGGACAAGTATCTGCTTCATTCGCCGATAGCGTACCGACATCGTGTGATAGTGAATCGGGTGCTCCATCTGGTTTCTGTGCATCTTCTACACCTGGAGGAATACAGGCCGGAGTCTGGCGTCATGACCATGACCAGGCTTCTTCTCAGCAAGGTGGCGGAGCCTCAACCGTGGATACTCAGAGGAACCAGCAGACAGCTGAAGGTGCGGCAGCGCCAGAAGCTGAGCGCTACTGGAACTGGGCAAGGTGCGCGTCGGTATCCATTGGAACCGCTCCGAATGATGGTCACGTCTCAGACGAGGACTGCTCACTGCCATTTGACCCCGTCACAGGGGCCGTTACGCGAGATCCCGCACAACTGCCCACAACTCGCGACCTTCTCCTAGCGGCGGCAACAATTATCCATGCCGACGGCGCGGGCCTTCTCAAACAGCCTGAGGGTGTCTCGTACACGAACAAGTACATTCCGACTCTCGTCGCGGCCACGCATCCCACGCAGGCTCACACCGTCACGCTGCTGGGACACGACATCACGGTCACTCTCACGGCCACGTCCTACACGTGGAGCTGGGGGGATGGGACCCCGGATCTGACAACGACCTCGCCGGGGATGCCCTGGCAAGAAGGCATGGACCCCAACACCGATCCCGCCCTGCTCCGCCACTACTACAAGGCGCCCAACGGATGGAAGTCTTTCCTGGACGGGCCCTACCCCTCCGCCACGGGCACCATCACGCTGACCACCACCTGGGCGGGCACGGCCACCAACCCCTTTACGGGTGACACCCAGACGATCAACGGCCTGGTCACTACCACTGAGACGACGGGCCCGTTCCCGCTCGGCCAGCTCATCGTCAACAACACCGACACCTCAGAAGAAAAACAAGGGCACTAGAACGTCGAGCAGATGCGAATCTACGCCACCACCATGGCCGCCGTCCCCGCGCACATGAGGGCGAGGCCGAGCAGGTAGCGCGGCGTGAAACGCTCGTGAAATGCCACGGCCGACACAGCGACGGTCACGAGGATCGACAGCTTGTCGATGGGCACCACGACCGAGGCAGGCCCATCCTTCAGCGCGTGGTAGTACGCCAGCCACGACGCGCACGTCGCAGCACCCGATGCGACGATAAACGCCAGCTCGCGGCCGGGGACCGACCAAACCTCGCTCAGGCGCCCCTGCATGCCCACAATCACCCACGCCATCGCCAGCACCACCAGCGTGCGCACCGCCGTTCCCAGCGTCGGATCAACCCCCGAAATGCCGACCTTCCCGAGGATCGACGTCAGTGCCGCGAACAGCGCGGATGCGAGCGCGAACGTCAGCCAGCTGCCACCCCCGCGCAGCGCACGTGGCAGGCCCGACAGGTCGGAGGGTTCCACCATCAGAAGCGTTCCCGCCGTGATCGCAACAATCCCGCCCGCGCTCCACAAACTCACCGGCTCGCCCAGCAGGACGAGCGCGAGGATGATCGCGAGGACCGTCGACAGCTTGTCGATCGGCGCCACGCGGGACACGTCCCCTCGAGACAACGCTGCGAAATAGCACAGCCACGAGGCCCCCGTCGCCAACCCGGACAGCACCAGGAACAGCGCAGAAGTCCCATCGATAGACGCAACGCCGGAGGCCACTCCGGTCAGCGCCGCCATGCCCCACGCCCCCGCGGCCACGACAACCGTGCGCAGCGCCGTCGCGACCGTCGAACTCGTCGAGGTGACGCCCGCCTTCGCGAGGACGGCAGTCAGCCCCGCGAACAGGGCTGACAAGCAGGCGGTGAGGATCCACATGAGACCAGCCTAGGCCCGACGCTGACGTCCGTGCACCTGAGAATAATGACGGTGTGTCATGGGCACCAGATCGCAAAATATGTAGGCTATAGTTGTCGCGTATCTAGGCCTCGTGGTGGGGTCACAACGGAGTGTAAAGGAATGACATGTGGGGCAGTCTCAACAAACCGGGTTCTCATGGCGAAAACGATGGAAATCGGCGGGACATGCAGCCTGAAGCAATCGGTGGGGAGTTGACGGCTGATCAACGGAGCGAGGCTGAACGGCATGCGGTCGAATTCCTGAAGAAGGTTGTGCGCGTGCCCGGCGTGCGCATCAACCGCGACGACTTCCTGCGCCAGGAACTGCGTGAGCGTGGCGTGCCCGAAGAAGTGATTCGGAGGGCGATCGCTACCAACCCTGCCTTCGCTGGCATCCCGCTAGCTGAACTCGATAGGCTGGCTGAGCAAGTTATCTCCTACGAGACAAACAAGTCGGCAGCAATATCCTTTGCTGCGGGTATTCCCGGCGGCTTCGCGATGCTTGGCACGATCCCCGCTGATCTTACGCAGTACTACGTGCATGCTTTCAGGATCGTGCAGAAGCTTGCATACCTCTACGGATGGCGTGAATTACTTGGAGCGAAGGAAGAGGTGGACGACGAGACGATTGGTATCATCGCTATTTTCTTTGGCGTGATGCTCGACGTTGAAGAAGCAGCTATGTCTCTTTCCTCTTTCGCCAGTTCGACTGTGATGGACACAGTCAAAAAGCAAGTGACCAAGCAATTCCTGATGAAGACCTCGTGGTATCGGGCTGTCAAAAAGACCCTGCAATATATCGGCCTCAATCTCACTAAGAAAGCTTTCACTCAGGGATTCTCGAAGGTACTCCCCGTCATTGGCGGAGTTGTGTCGAGCGGCTTGACTTTTATGTCGCTTCAGTCGCAGTCTTCTCGACTGAAGAATCACCTGCGCGAGCTTCCTCCTCCCGGAATTGATGCCGAGATGTGGAAGCGGGGCATCACGACAGCGAACTCTGTTGAACAGGAACAGGGCATCGTGGGAGCTGTTGATGCCGCTTTCCAAGGGAGAGTGGGAATCGCTGCGGTTGGCGTGGTGAGTGCTGCATCGGGTGTCACCAGTGGTGTTAAGGGACTCTTCGGGCGCCGCAAGTAACGACAATGCCGACGAGGCCGGGGCCGGGACTGCGCGCATCAGCGGTACCCAGCCCCAGCCTCGTTACCGTGTATACCCCGCCACTGTTTCCCATTCTCGCGCGCCCGGGGGCGGGCAAACCTGCCACGATATGCGGGTGAATGAGACGATCGAACCGGCCCTGGCCTCGTCCCTGACGGAGGCGGGCCCGCTGATCCTGCAGGCTTTCGCCTGGGACATGGCACCGGACGCGAGCCACTGGCGCTACCTCGCCGAGCACGCCCAGGCGATCGCGGACCTGGGCGTCACCATCATCTGGCTGCCGCCCGCCTACAAGGGCCACGAGGGTATCAACGACGTCGGCTACGGCGTCTACGACCTGTACGACCTTGGCGAGTTCGACCAGAGGGGCTCCGTGCCCACGAAGTACGGGACGAAGGACGAGTACCTGGCCGCCATCGAGGCCGTGCACGAGGCGGGAATCGCCGTGTGCGCCGACATCGTCCTCAACCACCGCATGGGCGCCGATGCGACCGAGACCGTGCGAGCCACCCCGATCAACCCCCAGAACCGCCACGAGGCCATCGGGGAGCCCGAGACGATCGAGGCGTGGACCCGCTTCACGTTCCCGGGGCGCGCGGGCGCGTACTCGGCCTTCACGTGGGACTGGACGTGCTTCCACGGCATCGACTGGGATGAAGCCACGAAGCGCAACGGACTGTGGCTCTTCGAAGGCAAGCAGTGGAACGAGTCTGTCGACACCGAGTTCGGCAACTTCGACTATCTGATGGGCTGCGACGTGCACGTCACCGACCCCCGCGTCAGCGAAGAGCTGGACCGCTGGGGCAAGTGGTACGTCGAGACGACCGGCGTGGACGGGCTGCGCCTCGACGCCGTCAAGCACGTGGGATCGGACTTCTACGCCCGCTGGCTCGAAGACCTGCGCGCCTCCACGGGGCGCCGCCTACCCGCCGTCGGCGAGTACTGGAGCGGCGACGTGCGCGAGCTCGAGGACTACCTGGAGCGGGTCCCCAACGTCATGCTCTTCGACGTCCCCCTGCACTACCACCTCCACCAGGCCTCGGTCTCGGATGGCAACGTGGACCTGGCGCGCCTGTGGGAGAACACGCTGACTGCCTCCCATCCGGACAAGTCAGTCACCTTCGTCGAAAACCACGACACGCAGCCCGGCCAGTCCCTGGCCTCCACGGTCGCCCCCTGGTTCAAGGCGGCCGCCTATGCCCTCATCCTCTTCAACGAGGCCGGGGTTCCCTGCGTGTTCTGGGGTGACCTTCTGGGTTCCCCCGAGTCCGACGACCTGCCCGCCGTGTGTGAGCTGCCGGTCCTCATGAGTATCCGAGCCCGCGCGGCTGTCGGCCCGCAGCACAGTGCTTTTGATCATCCCGACGTGGTGGGCTTTGCCCGCGAGGGCAAGGACGAGATCCCCGGCTCCGGCTGCGCCGTCATCCTCTCCGATCGAATGGCCGCTGAGAAGACCCTCTACGTGGGAACACGCCACGCAGGCCAGGCGTGGGAGTGCATCATCGGTGACCACCCGTCCGTGCTCGTCGCGGATGACGGGACCCTCACGGGCGTGGTCAGCGACGGCGGCCTCAGCGTCTACGTGCCCCGCAGCAATGCGTAGAGCATTGGCGCAGCGCGTCGGGCAGTGACCGTATAACGAACCTCGGCCTCGTCCGAAAAGACGAGGCCGAGGAACGTTTCTGTGCGAGCGTTACTCGCTCGCGCCACCCAGTGCGGGGATGCGCTCGATCTGCTCCTTGAAGAAGGATTCGGACGCGGAAATGAAACGGTCGATGTTGATCGACACCTGCGCGTCAGTCATGCCGTAGCGAGACGAGACGAACTGCTCGGCGCACACGCGCTGCGTGCCGTCGTCCAGCGTCGCCACGTAGACCTTGGGCCACTTGGTGGCCGCGTTCCAGTCGTTGCACGCCTGGATGAGGCGCGGGCGCAGCTCCATCGACACATCCTCGCGGATGCCGCCCCACATGCTCAGGTCCGCTCCATCGTCGATCACGGAGAACACGTAGTAGCCGTTCGTGAAGCCCGTGCGCAGGCGATTGTCCTCAACGTCGTACCTGTAGTCGTTGCGCTCGAAGAAGTCGATAAGTGCACGCATGTCGAGGGGACGTACGACTGTGCGACGCTCGAGGGCGCGCTTGCACTCCTCGATGACCTGTGGAGCGTCCTCGTGGGTCGGGTCCATCGCGAGGCACTGCTCCAGGTACGTCATGGCACTTTCCTCCTCATCCTGCCAGTACAGGGCGGTGCCGATGCGGTAGTACCACTGCGGGTCTGCCATGCCCTCGGCCTCAACGCTGCGCAGCAGCTCCACCGCGTGCTTGATGTGTTCCTGGAAAGAATCCATGTAGGGCTGAGCGTAATTGATGTAGGCGCGCGCCAGCAGGCTCGTCAGCTCGTAGTCCATCGCGGCCGGGGGCTGGCCCTCGATGAGTGCGATGATCTTCTGGTGTTCCTTCTCCTCATGGAGAAGAGCGATCTGGTTGATGAGCGACTCACGAGATTCCACGGAAGCTCCTTCGTATCGAGGCCGAATCTGACTACCAGGTCACAAGCATAACAGGGGACGCGGCGGCGCTACAGCCTCGCACGAGGCCCTCACTGTGTAGTGTTGGTGAGTTAGCGACCGCGAGAGAAACGGGGAGAGCATGTCTGACGATCTGCGTGCACGCATGAGTGAGTCCGACGCCGCCCATTGGGACGAAATCCAGCGGTGGAAGGACGTGCAGATGCGCCCGATCCGCCCCCGAGTCATCTCCCAGCGCGTCCGCTCGGCGGCCCTCGCGCCCCTGGGTAAGGCGGTGTCCATCGCGCGCAAGGTGCCCGGCGGCGAGGCGCTGACCCGAACCGTGTCCTCCGCTGCCCTCGGCCTCGTCGAGCTGGCAGCCTCCGCATCCGAGGCCTCGGTGCGCCGCAAGCGCATCCTCAAGGCCTATCGTTCCGCGGGCTTTGACGTGCGGACCCTGCAGGACATCCGCTCTCTGACGCTCGACGACGTCCTCACCGTCAAGCCCCGCCTGAGCCTGGCCTATTCGACGACCGCGGCCGCCGAGGGCGCGGTGAGCGGCGTCTTCGCCTCGGGTGGTTCCGTTGCCGCAGTGCTTGGCATGGGCGTGGCTTCCGCCCCGGGAGTGGGCGTCACCGCCTCGGCGATCGCCGTTGATATCACGAGCTTCCTGGCTGCCGCGACCCGCCTCGTTGCGCACACGGCCGCGTACTACGGCTACGACTCGGAGGACCCGACCGAGCGACTCTTCTCCACGATGGTGCTCTCACAGGCGATCGATCCGATGGGCAGCGGTCGTGATTTCGTTGTTGAAAAGCAGACGACGATGCTGGCCTTCAATAAGGTGATGCGCGACCTCGCCCGGCGCGGTTCGCTCGACGGCCTCGGCGGCAACGTGGTCGTGAGCGCGATGAACTCCCTCTTCAGTGCGATGGGCGTGCGCCTGGCATCCCGCAAGCTCGCGCAGATCGTCCCCGTCGCGGGCATCGTCGTGAGTGCCGGGCTCAATGCCGCCCTGATGCGCACCATCGGCGAGACCGCCGATCACCTGTATCGCGAGCGCTTCCTCGCCGAACGCTACGGCCGCGTGGAGCCTGGCGACGGTGCCTCCACGGACCTGGTGAGGCCTGCCGATACCCAGGAGCTGAGCGCAGACATCGCGCGCTACGTGGAGATCGCCGAGGCCGAGAGCCGCCCGTAGGGGAGCGGCAGTCTCGCTCCCGTGGTTCCATGAAGTTGCGATTGTCGGCCGTGTAGGCTGGGGGTATGCCGGATTGTTCAGAAGAAGCGGACAGCGAAGCTGACGACATGCGTCAGCGCATGACCGGTGACGATCGTGCGCAGTGGGATGCGATCCAAGAATGGAAGGCTGCTCAGATCAGCCCGCGCAGTCCTCGCGTCATCACTCAGCGCATCCGTTCGTACGTGCTCACCCCTTTGAAAAAAACGGTCGACCTCGCGCGCAAGGTGCCCGGCGGGGCAGCGATTGCGGACAAGACCTCATCGGCTGTCCTGGGGCTCGTCGAGAAGACAACGTCAGCCGCCGAATCCTCAGTTCCGCGAAAGCGAATTGTGAAGGCGTATCGCCGGGCGGGCAACGACATCGAGTGCCTCGAGGACATTCGAAACCTCAACCTGGCCGAGATCCAATCGGTCAGGCCCCACCTGAAGGTCGGATACGCCGTTGCTACCGCGACCGAGGGAGCGGTGAGCAGCATATTCGCGACGGGAGGGTCGGTCGCTGCCCTCCTCGGTCTGGGCATCGCATCGGCGCCCGGTATCGGCGTGATCGTGGGGGCGATCGGCCTCGATATCGCGACGTTCTTGGCTTCCTCTGCGCGCCTCGTGTCCCACACGGCTGCGTACTACGGCTATGACACGAAGGACCCAGCTGAAAAGCTGTTTTCCGCGATGGTTTTATCCCAGGCGATCGCCCCGCGTAGCACTGTTGGTGACCATGCCGTCGAGAAGGAGACCTCGATGCGCATGTTCAACAAGGTGGTACGTAAGCTCACCAAACGCGGATCGATGGAGAGCATCGGGAACAATGCGCTGACGGCGTCCGTGAACTCCTTGTTCGCGGCACTGGGCGCGCGTCTCGTCGGCCTGAAGATGGCGCAGATCCTGCCGATTATCGGCATTATCGTCGGCATGGCCCTCAATGCGTCCCTCATCCGTACCATCGGCGTGACAGCGGACAACCTCTACCGAGAGCGCCTCCTGTTGGAGCGCTACGGACAGGATGAAGCGGATGTAGAGGCCGAGGCCACGTCCGATGGCGCAGATAGTCCGGATGATCTGGATGAGGAGCTCGCGCACTACGTCGAGTTTGCCAAGGTCGAGAGCCGCCTATAGGCGCTCCCCGGCGCTCGGTTAGCTGCGCGAGTTCCAGTTCTGCCAGTCGTTCCAGTCATCCTCGTCCTGCGCGTCGACTGAAATCATCGGCGCGTGAGAGGACTCGATCGGCTCATCGATCTCGGGTTCGGGCGCGGTGGCGGCCTCGTTGCGCTTCTTGCGGCGCTTGCCCCAGCCCCACAGCCTGCGGCGCTTCTTGTCACCTTCCTGCTCGCGCGGGGCTTCCTTCTTCTGGGAGATTTCCGCGTTCCAGTCCTCCTGGAAGGGGGTCGCAGCGGCCGGCGCCTGGAAGGCGGCAGGCATCTGCGGGGATGCGGGGGCCTGCGGCTGTTCGACGACCGAAGGCATGGCGGGCGCACTCTGCTCGAACGGAGCCGGCGTCATCGGGGGAGTGGACACCTGAGGGGCGGGCTCGGGCTGTTGCACCGGCGCGACCGGCTCGGGCATCCCCCAGTCTGCGGGCCTCTCCCGGCGGACACGACGAATCTGCGCGGTCGGCATCTCCGCGTCATCAATAAACAACATCGACGAGGCCGGGGCGGGTTCCGCGACGGGCTCCGGCTCGATGACGGGTTCGGGCTCGACCACCGCGACGGGTTCCGGTTCGACGACAGCGACCGGCTCGGGTTCGACGATCGGTTCAGGCTCGACGACAGCGACCGGCTCGGGTTCGACGATCGGTTCAGGCTCGACCACAGCGACCGGCTCGGGCTCAACCACCGCGATGGGCTCGGGTTCCACGACGGGTTCCGGTTCGACGATCGGTTCGGGTTCCACGACGGGCTCGGGCACCGGAATAGCAGCCTGGTGGACCTTCGGGATCAGCATCGTCTCGGGAGCGTCGACGGCGCTCGCGGGAGGCGGCGGCACGGGCGGAACGGGAGGCATGGGCACGGGAATCGGCACCTGCTGTGCTGCAGGTGCTTCTTCGGGGGCCGGAATAGGCTGAGGAACATGCGCGTCGCGGACCACCTGACGCTGTGAACGTCTGCTCGGGAACACCGGCTGAGCGTCGGCCGCTTGCTGAGCCTCCGAGGCCTGGCGCGAACGACGATGAAGCGAGGAATCAGAGGCGGACTCCGTGTGAGTCTCTCGCTGTGGTGCCGATGCTACGGCCTGCGGCACCGCCACGACGGGCTGGGACGCTGGCGTGGGTGTCGGAGTGGTGGGCGGGGTAGGCGCGACGGTAGGAGCCTGCGGGGAAGCAGGGGGTGCGGCCGGGGCCGCGCTGCGCTGAGAAACGCCGGTCATCGGGACCTGGAGGGGGCAGCTGGACATGCCGGCGCCAGGCATCGGCTGGCCGGCCATCGGCTCTGCGGGGCGCTCGGGGAAGACCGCAGGCCTGTGGTCCTTGCGCGAGCGTCGCCTCTTGGGAGCCTCCGGGGTCGCAGCTACGGGAGCAGCGGTGGGCATCGGGCGCGACTTGTGCTCCCACGTGAAACCGGTGTCACGCGGCGTCGGCTGCGGAGGATTCAGGGAGGCCGAAGGACGCTTGGTGGGAGCCGGAGCAGGAGTGGACGTAGCGGCGGGCGCAATCGGTGTCGGAGGGGCGTAGTGCTCCACGCCCTCGTTCCCACGAGCAGGAGAGGGACCGTGTACATGCGAAGCCGGGGCGGCGGCCTGCGTTCCGGATGTCGCTTTCTTTCCACGCTTGGCGCGCACAACGTAGACGACAACCACGATGCCGATGACGAGAAGGACGAGGCCAACGATGAGACCGATGAGAAGAGCGATCGGAGGATCGGAGGATTCTTCGGTTGCGGTGGCAGCGTCCGCCGTCGGTGCTACGCTCGAGCTCGCCGAGGCCGAGGTAGGCATCGGGGTCACGCCCCAAGGATCCTTCAGTGCATTCGTCGTCGCCGCGGCACTGGGGTTGCCACCAGGGGTGAGAGACCCTTTCACGGTGATCATTTGGGGGACTGTGTCGGTCCAGGAAGTGACGGAGAATGTGCGGCCCTCGTACGTCGTTGCAGACGTGGAAGCTCCCGCGGTGGCGGACTGTACCTCTCCCTCGACACTCAGGGACAGAGACTTAAGCGTCAAGTCCGGGTGGAACAACTTTCGAGACTCGGTGAGCGTGCGCTCGGCGTGAGCGGTCATGACGAACTCGCCGGAGTCCTCGAGGGAGAACTCAGATTCACTCTCCGCATTCGTGTACATGAGCTGCATGTGACACACGGTTGCGTCGTCGCGCGTCACGAACTCGACATGCTGGTCCGATGATTTACCGGTGTAGGGCTGGCACGCCGACTCACTCATTGTCCGGGACGGATCAATGAGGGTCAGCGTGTCGACGAGCTGGCCGTCCTTGGTCAGGACGAACGCCTCCGACAGTGTCGGCCCGTCGGCGGCGTAGGCGCCCGACGGTAGCGTCGACACGATGAGTAGTGCCCCGAGCGTGGCGCACAGGGCGTGAAAGAGTCGCATGCAGTCCTCCTGATATGAACCACTCGATTATCGTCCGTTCGTGGATACAAAGCAACGAGGAGGAGTGCATGCAAGATTACCTGACCGATCGTCAAATAAAAGAAGTCCGAGTGACAAAGAAAAACACGCCTCGTTGACAAGGCTAGATTGGTGTCTATCCCGTAGGATGACAGGTGTCTACCTGCGGTTAGGTTTTTGATAGCAAATTGCTCATGTGCCCATGTTGATGAAGGAGGTGGCCCATGAAGTGTCGACCCGCTACGCGCGGCGATATTCCCGAAATGACGCGCATTATCACCGAGGGGTTCCTTGACTATCCGCTGCATATCATGCTCAAGCCCTACCTCTACCAGCCGGACTGTTACCCACAATGCCTGGCCGCGATTAATCGGATGCTCGCGTCCTCCTATCAGTGGGCACGTCACGCACTTGTCGTGGAGCATGAAGGGCAAGTTGTCGCAACGGCGCTCATGCATGATCGCAAGGTTGGCGTGGTGCGTAACTTCGTCAGTGGAGGCTATGAGCTCTTCCGCTACGCCTCCCCAAACCTCGTGGCTGATTTTCTCGACGTGACCGACCGATCTGATCAGATCGCCATCGATAATGGCGATTTCGACTGGTATCTCGAGGTGCTCTCCGTTGACGCGAGCATGCGTGGTCGCGGCGTGGGGCGTTGGCTGGTCTCCAAGGTCCTGCCGGATTTCGTGGCGAAGCGCGGTGGGCGCGCCTACGGCTTCGTGACCTCGACGGAAAAGAATGCGCGTTTCTATCTTAATGGCGGTTGTGAACTCCTTGACCGCGTCGATGTGCATATGCGTGAGGAGACCTGTCCGATCTGGGCTTTCCAGAGGCGTGCGGAGCTGCTCTAACGCGGGTGCGCTCAGGCGTTTTCTGCCGATTCTCAACTCTGCGTGGCGATAGATGAGCGATTGCGCCTTTGTGCAGGTCGCGGCGCGTGATGCACGTCCCGCACCTCCGCTTGACTTCAAGGACTTGAGGTCTTTTAGGGTGAAGTCATGGTAGGGACTCGCTCCGGGCGCACGTACTCCATCAAGGAGGTAGCGGCGCTCGTTGGGCTGCCCGCGTCCACCCTGCGTTACTACGAGGATGTGAGCGTCATTCCCGCCATCGCGCGTGACCCTTCGAGTGGTCACCGCATCTATCAGGAAGACGACCTTGAGCTGTTGACGTGGGTGTCGTGCCTGTCGGCGTCCGGCATGTCGATTGCTGATATGCGTGAGTATGTTCGCTCGGGCCTTGGGGGTGAGCGCGATATTTCCGAGTTCATCACCTTGCTGGAGCAGCAGGATGAGCGCTTGCGGGAAGAGGCGCAGATTCTTGAGCTGCGTCGCGAGTTCTTGCGGACAAAAATTTCCTACTGGCGTGCGGTCAGGGGTGGGGACGTTCAGGAAGCCGAGCGTTTGGACGGTGCGGCGCGCGCGCTTGCTGAGCGCCTGAAAGCCTGGTCGTAGCACCTGCATAGTCCTAGTGGGGCGGGTTCATGCCTGCTCCGAACCCTGCCCCGCTAGGGGGCGTGGGGCCGCGCATTCGACTCGGGTGCGCGGCCCTTCATCGTGGCCGCTGTGGATTCCAGTAGGGGATGGTGCACCGCAGGTGTGCCATCTCGTGTTCGATGAGGGAGCCAGCTTGTCCCATGGCGGGGACTCCTCCCCGTGCCACGCTGCTTCCGCGATGACGAGGAGCCTGGGGAGGAGATGGTAGAAGGGGAGGTCTGGGGTGGTGATGGTTGAGGACCATGCCACGGCCTCGACTCCTTTCAGTCGCTCCCCACGCAACGCCTGGGTGGGGTCGTCGAAGAGGGTGTGGGTGGGCTCGAGGGGGCTGCTGGTTCGCCCAGGGTGACTGAGGGTGAGAATCTCGGCGTCCGCCAGGATCCACGGCGCTCCAGAGGATTCGGCGGCCTGGCGGCCAGTGTTCCCGGGACGGTGGGCAAAGAGAGTGATTCCCGGTGGAGGAGCCGGATAGGGCCTCGTGAGGGAGTCCCAGGCGGCCGCGCGCCTGCCGTGAAAGTGGAGGGCGCGCAGTGCCCGGTCGATAAAGAGCCGCTCAATCGCTGCGCCGGAGGTGAGGCCTGCGCGCATCAGCGAGAGGTCGGATTGCCATGGCCCCCAGTCGGTCGATGCTCCTCCGATATGGATGGTCGGAGTGGGGAAGAGAGCGCAGGCGTGATGGAACGCCGCTTCGACGAAGCTGAGAGAGGCGGCGATGGGCCAGAGCGTTTCGTTGACCCCATGGGGCGCCTTATTGACGCGGGCGGGGTTTTCCCAGGTGGGGATAGGCGCGGATTGCGGCGCCAGCGTGGGAGGGGATGGAAATATCCGGAACGATGCGGATGTCGCGCGCCGCCGCAACGTTGACGAGGTGGCGAATGTTGGTGTCCGAGTAGAAACCTTGGGTCGAGTGTGCTGGCGTGAGGCGCCATGAACCTTGTCGGTCGGGAGCGCACTCGGTGTCGTACCAGTCGCTGGGCTGTCGTGGGATGTTTCCGCCGATCGCTGTCACCATGGGGTATCCGGGCACGTGCACACGCCACCCGGCGTTGTCGGTGAGGTGCCAGTGCAAGACGTTGACTCGGTAGGGCGCCATGACGGTCAGGAGCAATTCCATGGTGGCTCCTTGGACTTGGCTACAAAAGTGTAACAAGCGTCACTAATGATGTGGAATGCTTTCGTTCGTCAATCTGCGGAATTGTTGAAAGGTTGCGATTATCTCCCGACTGTCAGGTTTGTTGAATGGGTCTACAATGGTCGTGCTGATGTGAATCCAGTCATACTCAAAGAGGAGTGCTTCATGCTGTCGACCGACACCGTTTCCCTCAGTCCAAATCCCCTCGTTGCTGCCCTCGGAAAGCCGGCGAAGGAATTTACGAAAGCCGACATCATCGGCTATATCGAGGACAACGGCATCAGGATGCTCAACCTGCGCTATATCGGAGGGGACGGTCGCCTGAAGACCCTGAACTTCGCGATTCAGTCCAAGGCGCACTTGGATCGTGTGCTGACGCTGGGTGAGCGCGTCGACGGCTCGTCGCTCTTCGCCTTCGTCGAGGCAACCTCCTCGGACCTGTACGTCGTGCCCCGCCTGGCCACGTCCTTCCTCAACCCCTTCTCGCACATTCCGACCCTGGATATCCTGTGCGGCTTCTACGACGTCGACGGCAAGCCCCTGGCCTCGGCGCCGCAGGAGATTCTGCGCAAGGCCCAGCGAGCCCTGAAGGAGGAGACGGGTTGTGAACTGCATGCCCTCGGTGAACTCGAGTACTACCTCTTCTCCGACGAGGAGGACCTGTTCCCTGTCGAACCGCAGCGCGGCTACCACGAATCGGGGCCCTTCTCGAAGTGGGAGAGCGTGCGCACGGAGACCCTCTTGCACCTGGTGTCCATGGGGTGCTCGGTCAAGTACGCTCACTCGGAGGTCGGTAACTTCGTGTCCGACGGTCGTCAGATGGTCCAGCAGGAGATCGAATTTCTGCCCGTGGACGCCCTGGATGCCGCCGACCAGATGGTGCTCGCCAAGTGGGTGCTGCGCGAGGTTGCCCACTCCTACGGCATTCACGTCTCTTTCTCTCCGAAGATCGCGGTTGGCCAGGCCGGTTCGGGCATGCACTTCCATACCCGACTCGTCAAGGACGGTGTCAACCAGTTCTCGACGGGATCGGGCCTGACGGAGACGGCCCTGAAGGTCATCGGCGGTTACCTGTCGCATGCCGCTTCCCTGACCGCCTTCGGCAACACGGTCCCCACCTCCTTCCTGCGCCTCGTGCCGCATCAGGAGGCCCCCACGGCGATTTGCTGGGGCGACCGTAACCGCTCCGTCCTCGTGCGCGTGCCCCTGGGATGGCAGAACATTGACGACTCGATGTTCCGTGATGCGAACCCCGCCGAGCCTCCCATCGACGAGCTGCCGAATGACTCGCAAACGGTCGAGCTGCGCAGCCCCGACGGTTCTGCGGCCGTCCACCTGCTGCTGGCCGGTATCGCTGTCGCGGCACGTATCGGGCTGACCGAACCGGGGATGGCCGACTACGCGCGCGAACGCAAGGTCGACGGCGACGCCTCGCAGACCCCCGACCTCGATCAGCTGCCCGGCTCCTGCTTCGAGGCCGCCGGTAGGCTCCTCACCCAGCGCGAGGACTACGAGGCGAAGGGCGTGTTCCCCGCCGGCCTCATTGATTCGTGGGCGTCTCACTTGGTTGCACTCGGAGACATGCACCTGCGCGACGACCTGGCCGACTCGCGAATTTCAGTGGAAGAACTCGTCGAACGCTACTTCCACATCGGCTAACGACACGTGCCCCGGCCTCGCAAAGAGGTCGGGGCACGTCGTTGTCACAGACGAACGAGGTCACTCGGGCGGGGCGAAACGTTCTTCGTTCGAGGGGGCCTCGGAGCCCTTCGAGATGGCCGCGCTGCGCGCGTAGGGGAGCGCGGAGGTCTGACGCGCACCCGACTGAGCGCGGCGCGCATTCTTCAACGAGGCATCGCGATCGAACTGAGCGTCTGCTGATCGCCGCTGCGAGGCGGCGCGGCCGCGCACAAGCGCTCCGATGATCACCAAGGCCAACACCGACCCAGTCACTGCGAGGACGGGCATCAAAGAACGCCCAACCGAGCTACCACCTCGCTGCTCAGAGGAAGATACGGGGCTGGTGCTCGACGAGGGGGAGGGGGATGGCGCCGGCGCGGAGGCCCCCGGCGCAACCGAGCCCGACGCACTCACGTTGTCCGTCACGCCGTGCCACACGACAGTGCTCGCATCCTTCTTCGTGGACGACGAAGGAACCGAAATCTCCCCGCCGTCAGAGGCTTCGACGACAACTGAATCGTGAGCGATGAGGGTCACCGACTCGATCGAGGCCGACGCCTCGGGCGAGGAAAAACCCTCCAGCAGTCGGGCCGACGTCGACTCGAAGTGGAAGACCCCACCGTCGTCAACCGAGACGACCTCGGTGCTCGCGTCCTCGAGGTTCCAGGTGAAACGGCATCCCAAGATCCCGCCCACATCCACCAGCAGCGAGGAAGTCGCCTGCGCGGCTGTGCCCATCGACTGGCACTGCTCACCGATCAATGCGTGATCCGTCGACAGGGTCACCTCATGGGTTGCGCTCACGCCCGGCGTCATCTCGTAGACCTCGACGAGGCGAATCTGCGTCGGCTCGTCCGCATACGCCGCAGCGCCGCCCGCCGTCAGAGCGAGAGCCCCAGCGGTGCCGAGCAGAGCTCGCGTGAGCCTCATTCGGCCTCGTCCTCAGCGCGCAGTCGCGGAACAGATGTCTTCTCAGGGTGAATACCCACCTTGTCGGCGTAAAACGCGCGGATGGCCTCCATGTCGGCGTGCACGTCGCCCGTCAGCTGGTACGTCGGGCCCCAGCCGAACGTGCGGGTGTTGCGGTCGATGAAGCCCAGCTGGATCGGCACGCCTGCCTCCATTGCGATGCGGTAGAAGCCGGACTTCCAGAAATCACGCGGCGATCGCGTGCCCTTGGGTGTGATGCACAGCGTGAAGGTGTCTGCCTCGCGGATGCGCTGGGCAACCTGCTCGACCAAGCCGTGCGAGGCGCTGCGCTCAACGGCGACCGCGCCAATCTTTTTCACGAACCAGCCGAGCACCGGGGCCTTGACGATGGAATCCTTCACGAGGAACGAGAACGTGCGCCCAGATTTCCACATGGAAATCGCCATGAAGACACCGTCCCAATTCGAGGTATGCGGGGCGCCGATGATGATGACCTTGTCCGGGAGGGGCTGCGTGGACAGCTTCCAGCGGGAAACAGACAGGTACGCGGACGCGATCGCGGAAGTGAGAGCCATGAGGGCCTTTCTGGTCGTAGCTGGAGCCAATCCTACCCGCGGGTCGGTCAGTCCAGCGTTTCCACGGCAAGGGTCTGCGTCATGATGTGGGGGTGCCCCGGCCACAGCGTCAGCGCGCGTTCGCGCACCGCCGCGGTTTCCACGCACACGAAGTTCTGCCACTCGCCCTCGCCGATGTCGCTCATCGTGGCCGCGCCCTGCGACCAGGGGTTCCACACGATCGTGGAGCCTGAACCGCTCTTGTCCACGATGATGCGTCGGCCCAGCTTCGGATCGACGACCTGGACCAGCTGGGTGGAGGTATAGACTCGGTCCGTCGGGCCGATAAAAGTCACGTCGCCGGTCTGGGTGGCGTAGCGCTCGCGGACCTTGTCGTAGTAGCGCTCTCCGTCCAGGCCCTCTACCGTCACGTCCTTGACGTCGCCGACGTGCAGGTAGGTGTGCAGGGCGGCCTCGATAGCGAAGGGGTGGTCGTCCTCGTTCGTGAGGGTCAGGGTCGTGTTCAGCTCAGCCCCGGCGGTGATGTCCAGGCGCGCGCAGAAGGAGTGTGGGTAGAGGGCAGAGGTCTCGCCCGTGTGGTGCAGCTCGAAGGAGAACGAGGCTGGGGCGTCGTTCGCGGGTTGGGTGCTTCCCAGCAGCGTCCAGGGGCTCGTGCGGGCGAACCCGTGGGCACCCGCTCCCTGGCCGGGCCTCGTCGGGGAGTCGGTGGGGCTGCCGAACCAAGGCAGGCACAGGGGGATGCCGCCGCGGATCGCCTTCGTGCCATCCAACACCGCGCGGGAGGACAGCCACAGGACATCCGGGTGACCCGCAGGACGCCACGACAACAGGTGCGCACCGAAGAGGGTGACAAGGGTCGAGGCTTTAGAAACGTCTGCGCTGAGCGTGGTGATGTCAGTCATACGAGCCAGTTAACGCCATAGCTTGTGACCGAGCAAATAGACGGGCCGATGGTGCCTCACATCGCCGCCACGTGTCCACGACGTGGTGGAATTCGCAACATGGGGATCGTGTTGCCCCTTGTTCAGCCGATATTCTTAGAGGCGTATGTGCGTGAAATCGGTTCGAACCGGTTGTGTCTGCGGCTTCCATGCCCCCTCACACGCATAAATCTGTATCCACATTTGAGGAGTCCACATATGTCTACGCGTCCCGACCTGCGAAATGTCGCCATCGTCGCGCACGTCGATCATGGCAAGACCACGCTGGTTGACGCAATGCTCTGGCAGTCCGGAGCGTTCTCCGAGCGTGACACGGTCGAAAAGACCGGCGAGCGCGTCATGGACTCCGGCGACCTCGAGCGCGAGAAGGGCATCACCATTCTCGCCAAGAACACCGCCGTCCACTACACCGGCCCCGCCGCACAGGCCCTGGGTCTCAAGGATGGCGTCATCATCAACGTTATCGACACCCCCGGCCACGCCGACTTCGGTGGTGAGGTCGAGCGAGGCCTGTCGATGGTCGACGGCGTCGTCCTTATGGTCGATGCTTCCGAGGGCCCGCTCCCGCAGACCCGCTTCGTGCTGCGTAAGGCTCTCCAGGCCCACCTGCCCGTCATCGTCGTCGTCAACAAGGTCGACCGTCCCGACTCGCGTATCGAAGAGGTCGTCTCGGAGACGACCGACCTGCTCCTGTCGCTGGGCGAGGACCTCATGAACGAAGGTATCGACATCGACGTCGACTCCCTCATGGACGTCCCCGTCGTCTACGCCTCCGCTAAGGCCGGCAAGTGCTCGCTGGAAAACCCCGGTGACGGCCAGCTGCCCACCGAGAACCTCGAGCCCCTGTTCGAGACCATCCTGAACCGTATCCCCGGCCCCACCTACGACGAGGACATGCCGCTGCAGGCCCACGTCACCAACCTGGACGCCTCCCCGTTCCTGGGCCGTCTCGCCCTGCTACGCATCCACAACGGCACCCTGAAGAAGGGCGCTGACGTGGGCCTGGCGCGCC
>ERZ773038.653-NODE-653-length-21704-cov-91.493741_pt1 | contig 21704 bp, 15 predicted proteins | sample MGYA00511665_ERZ773038 | MGnify/ENA primary metagenome ERZ773038 (study PRJEB29015, sample SAMEA2737966) | human oral metagenome | biome: human oral; feature: human-associated habitat; material: dental | place: China | collected 2028 ... | reverse complement strand
CCCACCCTCCCATGTGCAACACCAACGACAACCACACCCACCAGGCACACCACATCCCACACAACCAACCCACCACAAACTCCAACCGGAACCGGACCGATCTCGGTGCGGAATACGACCGATCTCGACACGGAGATGTACCGATTTCGCGGCGGAAACGGACCGATCTCGGCACGGAGTACGACCGATCTCGAGAAATGAATGCCGTACTCGCCACCCAGCAGGTGTGCTAAAGTCGACGCAATAACGTCGACTTGCCCAGGACCCGAGGAAGGTGACATGAGCAAGCGCTCGCGCCGTCCCCACAATGAGCTGAAGAACGCCATGCGGGCCTTCCTGGCGACCCTCGACGGCGGTCACGCCTCCATCGCGGAGATCAAGGAGGCGATCCGCCCCGTAGTGGGCACCGCACCGGATTCCTCCTACCGCAGCGCACTCCAGGACGAGCGCTACTTCGAGCGGGTCTCGCGCGGAGTCTTCCGGCTGCGGCCCAGTGATAGGGGCGATCATGTCGGTGCCGTCTGAGACGCTGGACGACATGAACATCAGGACGATCCCCTCCTTGGTGGCTCTGGCCGCCGCCCTCGGCGCCGAGGAGACTGGCGATCTGAGCGCCGCCGAACGGCGCTTGCTCGACGAGCAGGACCAGGACGCAGCCCCGGCAGCGGAACTCGTCCTCAGAGCCTCGTCTCTGATCCGTCGGGGCGAGGATCCGCTGGGTGACGCCTACTGCGCGATCCGCTCCCCCGGCGAGCGCCGTCCGCTCGGCCAGACGTACACGCCACGTCCGATCATCGAGGCGATGCTGCGCTGGGCGTCGGACCACGGGACCCCCACCCGCGTGGTCGACCCCGGTGCGGGCTCGGGGCGCTACCTGCTCGCCGCGGGGAGAAGGTTCCCCGAGGCGGAGTTGCACGGCTCCGACGTCGATCCGCTGGCCACCCTCATGCTGCGCGCCAACCTGGCGGCGGCGGGGCTGGCCGGCCGGGCCCGCATCCACCTCGGCGACTACCGCGCATTGGCGCTTCCCGAGGCGGAGGGCCCGACGCTCTTCATCGGCAACCCGCCCTACGTGCGCCACCACCAGATCGCGCCGGAGTGGAAGGCCTGGCTCCTGCAGACCGCCCGCCGACACGGCCTGCACGCGAGCGCCCTGGCGGGCCTGCACGTCCATTTCTTCCTCGCCACCGCCGAGTACGGGCGCCGCGGCGATTTCGGCGCGTTCATCACCTCCTCGGAGTGGCTGGACGTCAACTACGGCGCACTCGTGCGCCGGCTTCTGCTCGACGAGCTGGGCGGCCAGTCGCTCCACGTCCTCGCGCCCGAGGCGCAGCCGTTCTCGGATGCGACGACGACGGGGGCGATCACCTGCTTCCGCATAGGCGACACGGTCCCGGCGATGAAGGTCCGCCGGGTCGAGTCGGTCTCGGACCTCGGCCGCCTGGCCAAGGGGCGCAGCGTCTCCAGGCAGCGCCTCGCGGAGACGAACCGCTGGTCCGTGCTGACCCACGTGACCCCGGCGCTCCCCGAGGGTCACGTCGAGCTCGGGGAGCTGTGCCGGGTCCACCGGGGGACTGTGACCGGCGCGAACGCCGTGTGGGTCAGGCGCGACGCGCACCCGGACCTGCCCGAGCGGGTGCTCTTCCCGAGCATCACGAGGGCCCGCGAGCTGTTCGGGGCCGGTGCGCGGCTCGGAAGCCTCGACGCCCTGCGCCGCGTCGTGGACCTGCCGGTGGATCTCGACGTCTTCGACGCCGCCGAGCGCAGGCAGATCGACCGGTTCCTGCGCGAGGCCCGGGCCAGGGGCGTGCCCGAGGGCTACATCGCCTCGAACCGCAGGGCCTGGTGGAGCGTCGGCCTGCGGGCGGCCGCACCGATCCTGGCCACGTACATGGCTCGCCGTCCTCCGGCCTTCGTCCGCAACGACGCCGGTGCGCGGCACATCAACATCGCCCACGGGCTCTATCCCCGCGAGGAGATGACCGACGCGGTTCTGGATCGCCTCGCCGACCACCTGCGGGCAGCGGTCACACTCGCCCAGGGGCGGACCTATGCCGGCGGGCTGGTGAAGTTCGAGCCCCGGGAGATGGAGCGCATTCCGGTGCCGGGCCCGGACATGCTCACCGAGGGGGCGTAGCAAAGTGGGAATCAATCCTCCGAAATGGACCGCAGAGGAGTTCGAGCGGGAGGCCGCCCAGGCCATTCGTCACTTCCGCGAGACCCGCATGCACGAGCCCTTGGAGGCCTATCTCGACTACGTTGAGGAATACCGCCGGCAGGTCGAGACTCTCATTGAAGAGACCGTTGATCTCACGCGGCTGAGCAATCTGGCCGTCGAGCTTCTGACGAATCCTCAACGGCTGACGGCTATTCGGTACCTGGCCTCCCCCGCGATCAGCGAGGACGACCTGAAGGTCCTCGCCGACGCCGCGCTCACCCCCAAGCGCCTCAACGCCGATCCCGACATGGCGCGCCGCGTCATTGAGACGGTCCTGATGGGGCTCGACCGAGAGCGCTTCCCCTGGGTGGCGGAGAGCCGCGAGCCCACCGAGGGCGAGCGGGCGACCGCCGTCGTGTCCACGGCAGCACTGATCGCCACGCAGAAGGTACAGACGGGTCGCCGCAACGAGGCGAAGAAGACCCAGGAAGGCGCTGTCGCCGATGCGCTCCGCGCCGCCGGGTTCACCGAGGTGCCGACCCGAGCGGTCACGAACATGTCGCACCTGCCCGCGCACGGCGAGTTCTGCGCCGAAGCCCTTTTCGGCAGCCGCAAGGCGGACCTCATCGTGCGCCTGTGGGACGGCCGGGTCATGCCCACCGAGTGCAAGGTCTCGAATTCCTCGACCAACTCGGTCAAGCGCCTCAACAACGATGCAGCGGTGAAGGCGCGGACTTGGATTCAGGAGTTCGGCACGGTGACGTGCGTGCCCGCAGCAGTCCTGTCGGGCGTTTTCAAGACCCGCAATCTCATCTCCGCCCAGGCCGATGGCCTCACCCTGTTCTGGGCCCACGGCCTGGACCGGATGACCTCGTTCATCACGAGCACCCGGGAGGCCGGGCGATGAGTGCTTTTCTCACACCCTCACCGGGACACCGGCGGGGTCATCTAGAATCTGGCCGCAGATCGTTCACTGAGGGCCACTAGTCGTCACTAGCGGTATAGCGGCGCTATTTCCTTAATTTCCCTCAATGCCGCGCTTCGGTGGAGCGCGCCCGACTAGCGCCTCGGCCGGTCGATCCGGCGACCGACCAGCAGATAACCGGCATACGCCACCAGCGCCCCCAATGAGTTGGCCAGGATGTCCCAGTTCGTGTCCTCCAGAGTCAGTCGCGATATACCGGCCTTCACCGCGCCGAGCTCGACCAGCTCATTGACACATCCGAGCGCCGACACCAGGGCGAACAGGGAGAACAACTCGACCGGCCAGCGGCTGCGCCACCCAAGAGACTGCTTCACGTAGTACCACAGCAATCCCGTGAACATACCGCCGCCCACGAAATGAGTCGTGAAGCTGGTATCCCGCCCCTCGATCAGCGGTGACGGCAAGTACCACGACACCCAGAAAAGAATGCACGCCGCGTACAGCCACCAGCGCCAGCGGCGCTCCTCAGCGAGCCCCGCCCGCCGCATGACCGCAGGCACCACCGCGGCGAGAACAATCGGCACGAAAACAGAGACAAAAATAATATACATAAGAACTCCCCGACTACCGGCCGCGCAGTCGGCCCATCTACTTCCGCCTACTCCGCCTACTCCAACTACTCTCAAGACCGCTCGCCATCGGCAGGCAGCCGCGGCCCCCGATCCTCGTCATCCCCCTCCCCCGCATTCCGGCGCCAACTGCTTTCCACCGTGTAGAGGACGATGAGGAGGAGGTAGGTGGCCACACTCAGCCAGGCGCTGATCACGCTCACGGCGGCGGCGATGGCGTAGAGCAGCGGCCCCATGGCGAAGCGCCGCGTCATGGCCCGCACGACGTCGTCGGGAACCTCCGGCTTCAGACAGCGCCTATTCCTAATGGCGGCCCGCCACAGCCCATTGAAGAAAAGCCCCCCGACCACCATGACCATGCCATAGAAAACAGCACCAAGCCGCGCGTCCTCACCCGTCTTGAGGGCGCGGGTGAGCACGGTGGTGGCGAAGGGCAGAAAAGCGACGTCGAGCAGGAGGAGAAGATTGCAGACAAGCACCCACTGATCGACATAGCGAATCTTCTGGAAAATGGCGTGATGATTGAGCCAGACCTGCCCGATCAGCAAAAAGCTGAGCACGAAGCCCACATAGCTGGGCCATATGGAGAGCAACCCGCTGGTGAGCGCATCGTCGTCGGGAAGTCTGATCTCCAGACTCAGCAGCGTAATGGCAATCGCGATCACGCCATCGCTGAATGCCTCCAACCGTCCGGGCGACATACGACCAGCCTCCCCATTGACCACGCCTCAGCAGCTTACTACGCCTGTTTGCCCCTTGCTACGCCCCGTACGGCCGTACAGGAAGGGGCAAACAGGCGTAGTAAGCGCTCGCCCGGCCCCGCCCACACGGAGTACGGTCGCAGCATGTCGCACAGCACGTCCCGCATCGTCATCATCGGCGGCCACGGCAAGATCGCCCTCCTGGCCGCCCCGCTGCTCGTCGCCGACGGCCATGAGGTCGTCTCCGTCATCCGCAATCCCGCCCAGGCCGACGACGTCGCCGCCACCGGCGCCACGCCCCTGGTCCTGTCCGTCGAGGACGCCGGCACCGAAGAGCTCGCCCGCGCCTTCACCGGGGCCGACGCCGTCGTCTGGTCCGCTGGGGCCGGCGGCAAGGGCGGGCCGGAGCGCACCGACGCCGTCGACCGCGCCGCCGCGATCCGCTCGATGGAAGCCGCCGAGGCGGCGGGCGTGCGCCGCTACATCATGGTCTCCTTCATCACCGCCTACGGCGAGGTGGCCGACGACCACCCGCTGCGCGCCTACGCCATCGCCAAGATCGCCGCGGACCGCCACCTGCAGACCACCGGCCTGGACTGGACGATCCTGGGTCCCGGCCTGCTCACGCAGGACGAGCCCACCGGCGCGATCACCGTGGGGCGCATGGGGGCCGGCGAGTCCTCAACCGATGCACCCACGTCCCGAGGGAATGTGGCCCGAGTGATCGCGGCGGTGATCGACGAACCCGCCAGCATCGGCAGGGTTATCCCCTTCCGCGACGGCGGCACACCCATCGCACAGGCGGTGGCCGACGTGCCGGAGTCCTACTCAGACCTGTCCTGAGCGAACTCGGACGCGCGACGAGGTCGACATTTCGGGACGACGGCGACGGTGCCACCGTCGATCTCGTTCGAGAATGTCAACCTCGACGAGAGGGTGGAATACTCAAGACGAAGACCATCGTTGGCCGGCGAACCATGCGCGGGCGCTCGGCGCCAGCCCCGCCAAGGACATGCCGATCATGAGCGCAGCCGCGATCACGAGCGGCACCGCATACCCCAGATCCTCGAACGAGCCGCCAGGGCTGTGCGACTCTGCAAGAAAAGTCAGGATCGTAGCGTACAGGGAGTGCAGCAAGAAGACCCCCGAAGCCACAGCGGATCCCGCCACGAGTGTGACCCGTGACCCGCCCGGCCGAGACATGACGACGGCTCCCGCCGCCGCCAGCCCCACCACGATAAGAATCGCCAGCCCCACACCGAAGGGCACCGCACCACCCACAGGCTGGGAATTCGCATACCAGTACAGGCCGTACCCGAGCCTCATATCAGCTCCATACTGGTCGAACGGCGCGCCGACTCCACTCATAAGCAGAAGAACGGGCGCATTGACCAGCCTCCCTGCTGCCAGAACGAGCAGGAACTGCGCTGCCCCAGACGACAGCAGCACAGAAATCGGTGGTGAGCCGGGCCGACCACGAAGCCTCGTGCAACTCATCCAGCCGGCAATCATGAACAGGCAGACCTCGATCAAAGAAATAAGGAAGAAGGAGGCGTTCGTGACTGCACTCAGGAATGTATGCCCACCCGCATAAGCGACGACAAGGACAAGGTCGAACACTGAAGAGGCGACCGACATAGCCGCAGCGGGGATAAAACTCGGAATCGGCCGGCGCTTGACAGCCTGAACAATCCCCACAACGACTATCCATGTCATCGAGGTGAATACGAACCGGTACACCATATCGATCAGACTAAACCCAGCATAACTCCCTATTGAACTGAGAAAAGGAAACGCCAGCTGACACGTCAACAGCGCAGCGAGAATCACGAACAGGCCGGCCCTGGAGGGCTGGCGGGGGATCGGCCTGCGTCCGGGCACGGGCCCGTATTGGTGTCCATACGTGTGCGCGTATGCGATCGGCGCGCTTCCCGGGACCTGAGGGCCCGCCTGAGCTCCTGCAGAGTACGAGGCGCCATACGGACCGGAAGGCATCCCGCCCGGATAACCGCTCAGCGGAGCGGAGGACGCCGAGCCCGGGACGGTCCCGGGGGTGCCATTGACCGCGTAGGCGCCAACACCCCCGGCCGACCCGGCAAGCTCAGCCGACCCGGCGAGCTCAGCCGACCGATGCGCCCCGTCACCTCCGTCAGCTTCATCTCCGCTAGCTCCGCTGACTCCACTGACTCCGGGATCGCCGTCGAGACCCTGATCAGAGGGGTGCCCGGGTGCTGGGGGGAACGTCATGAATGCAATCTACCATCGCACCATTCCCACCGGACCGGGCAGCTCTCCCCAGCTTTTGCCTCCCGCCCGGGGGTAGCACCCGGCGGCCAGGAGGAGAAGACTACGGTGTGAGCGGAGTCGCTTGCGGCTCAGGCCGCAGCATCAGCACCACGCCTCTGTTCGGTAGGACACCATCATGACCTTCACCTACACGATCAGCTTCACACTCGATACCGTCACGTCCCTCCCACCCGTCGCCGGCAGCGAGGAGCAGCGCGCCTACTGGGTCGCCCCCGACCTCCTGGCCTGGCCGATGTCCCTGCTGCCCAGGGGAATGAACCGCGAGAAAGTCGTCACCGATTCGGGCCGGCCCGTCCCCGGCACCGGCCTGGCCTTCCAGCTGGTCACGGCCCCCGAGGGCGGTGCAGCCGCCGTCCACGGACGCATCGTGGGCGCGGACGGCCTGGCCGCCCCCACGCTCACGCCCCTGCGCGTCGTCGGCAATCTGCCCGAGAGCGTTCGCACCGCCCACCCCAACCTGGAGGGCTATATCGCCCTGAGTCCGACCGACTCCGCCGGCACGCCCCTGCTCGACGGCGACGCCATCGCCGCCGCCCTGACCGGCCAGGTGGCGGTGGCCCAGCACGTGGACGCCAACACGGACGGCAACGGGGGGCGCCTGGACGCCTTCACCGGCGTGCAGACCGCCATCGTCCTGGACCGCCTCTACACCGAGGCCGCCTCCCGCGCCGACCTGGGCGTCACCTTCAGCGACGGCAGTTCCGACAACGCCGATGCCGGCCGCCCCTCCTTCGCCCTGTGGGCGCCCACCGCCAAGACCGTCACGCTGCTGACCTGGCAGACCGGCGATCCTCTCGGCTCCGTGCCCGAGGTGCCCGGCCCCGCCACGCGCACCCCCGCCATCCAAGGCGATGACGGCCGCTGGTGCGTGCCCAACGCCGACGGCCGGATCGGCGTCGGCTGCCAGTACCTGTGGGAGGTGAAGGTGTACGTGCCCTCCACCCGCCGGGTGGAGACCAACATCGTCACCGACCCCTACTCGACGGCGCTGACGACCGACTCCACCCGCTCGGTCGCCGTCGACCTCGCCGATGCGCGCCTGGCGCCCGACCAGTGGGCCGCCGTCCCCGCCCCGCCGGTTCGCAACGACTCCGCCCGCAGCATCTACGAGCTGCACGTGCGCGACTTCTCCGCCGCCGACGAGACCGTCCCGGCCGAGCTGCGCGGCACCTACCGGGCCTTCACCATGGAGGACTCCACCGGTGTGCGCCACCTGGCGGAATTGGCGGGTGCCGGGATGAACACCATCCACCTGCTGCCCACCTTCGACATCGCCACGATCCCGGAGGACCGGGCCGGTCAGCACTCCCCGGAGATCCCCAAGGGGCTGGGGCCGGCCTCCACCGAGCAGCAGGCGGCGGTGTCGGCCGTGGCCGACCGCGACGCCTACAACTGGGGTTACGACCCCTTCCACTGGGGCGCCCCCGAGGGCTCCTACGCCACCGACGGCCACCAGGACGGCGGGGCGCGCATCGTCGAGTTCCGGCAGATGGTGGGCGCCCTGCACGCCCTGGGCTACCAGGTGGTGCTCGACCAGGTCTACAACCACATGGCGGCCTGCGGGCAGGACCGTCTCAGCGTTCTGGACAGGGTGGTTCCCGGCTACTACCACCGGCTCGACGCCGTCGGGAAGGTGACGAACTCGACCTGTTGCGCCAACACCGCCACCGAGCACACCATGTGCGAGCGCCTGATGATCGACTCCGTGGTGCGCTGGGCCAGGTGCTACCGGGTGGACGGCTTCCGCTTCGACCTCATGGGGCACCACCCGCGCGCCGTCATGGAGCGCCTGCGCGCCGCCCTGGACCGGCTCACCGTGGAGGCCGACGGCGTCGACGGCTCCTCGATCTACCTGTACGGGGAGGGCTGGAACTTCGGGGAGGTGGCGAACAACGCCCTGTTCGTCCAGGCGACCCAGGGGCAGCTGAACGGCACCGGCATCGGCGTCTTCAACGACCGCCTGCGCGATGCCGTCCACGGCGGGGCGCCCTTCGACGCCGACCACCGCATCTTCCAGGGCTTCGGCACGGGCCTGCTCACCCAGCCCAGCGGGCTCGACAAGCGCAGCTGGGACTACCAGTCGGCGGATCTGGCTCACCGCACCGACCTGGTGAGACTGGGGCTGGTGGGCAATCTGACCGACTACGTCATGACGGTCTCGGACGGCTCAGTGCGCCGGGGCGCCGACCTCATCCACAACGGCGCACCGGCCGCCTACACCTCCAGTCCGCAGGAGAACGTCAACTACGTCGACGCCCACGACAACGAGACCCTGTACGACCTGCTGGCCTACAAGCTGCCGCGGGGGATGCCCGTGTCCGAACGGGTGCGGATGAACACCGTCTGCCTGGCCACGGTGACGTTGGGGCAGTCGCCGTCCTTCTGGTGCGCCGGCACCGAACTGCTGCGCAGCAAGTCCCTGGACCGGGACTCCTACAACTCCGGGGACTGGTTCAACGCCATCGACTTCTCGGGGCAGCGCAACGGATTCGGCCGAGGGCTGCCCCCGGCGAGGCAGAACGAGGGGGTCTGGCACATTCAGGGGCCATTGTTGGCGGATGCGTGGCTGCGCCCCTCGCCCGACGAGATCGCGATGGCCCGGGCGCAGGCCCTGGACCTGCTGCGACTGCGCTCCTCCACGCCCCTGTTCAGCCTGGGGGACGCCGGCCTCATCCGGGACAAGCTGAGCTTCCCGGGCTCGGGCTTCGCGGCCCCGCCGGGCATCATCGTCATGCTCATCGATGACACCGCCGGGACGCGGGACGTGGACCCGTCCCTGGACGGCGTGCTCGTGATCTTCAACGCCTCCGGGCAGACGCTCACCCAATCCCTGACCGAGCTGGCGGGGCGGGACTTCCACCTCTCCCCGATCCAGGCCGAGGGGACCGACGACGTCGTAAGGCAGACCGGCTTCGACCGGTCCACGGGGACGGTGAGCGTGCCGGCGCGCACCGTGGCGGTGCTGGTTCAGGACCAAGCGGCGAAGAAGCGGCCGGGAGCGCCGAGGCCGGGGAAATCGGGCAAGAACTAGCCCCTCACCCGTCCGTCCTCGTCGCGGCCGCGTCGGTCCGCCCCGGTGAGCTGCTTCAGGTCACTGCGCTAGCCCCTCACTCGTCGCGGCCGTGTCCCACCTCGGGCCGGTCTGCGAGTGAGCGAGTGAGTCGGCCCCGTCGGCCCGTCAGTCGGACAGCTTGTGCAGGCGGTCGATCGGAGTGGAGACCGCCTCGCGCGCCTTCACCACGGTCTCCTCGTCGGGGGCGTCGTAGAAGCACAGGCACTTGACCGTGTCCTCGCGCACGTAGGTGCGCAGGAAGCTGACCTCGGGCACCTGGGCGTACTTGGGCGAATTCGCCTTCTTGCGCGTCAGGTAGGTCTCCATGTCGATCTCGGCGGGGATGTCCCACTCCACGAGGTAGTCGGCCGATCCGCGCAGGCCGCGGATGTCCTCGATCTCGGCGCCCACCAGGCGCACCTCGTCGGGGCCGGTGATCTCGGAGGTCTCGACGGCCTTGAGGCCCTCGCGGACGGCGGCGCCCAGGGCGTCCGGGTCGCCGTCGTGCTCGACGACGGTGAACACGCGCCCATGGCCTGAGGTCACCTGGGATTCCAGGACGGCGGCGGATACGGAGGAGGCGGCCTCATCCACGGCGGCGATGAGGGCCCGGGCGGAGGCGCGATCGGATGCTGCAGGGACGATCTCGAAGAGGTAGAGGGACATGGCGTCTCGTTTCTTCCTGATGGAGGGACGAATGTCCCATTATCGTTCCAGAGCGTCTCCGGTTGACCTAGGGCACCTCACATTCCGGACTCCAGGACGGCGGACCGCACCGGCTCGCAGTCCGCCCCCGGCCGGGCCCGGACGTCGGTTGCGCGCTGACCGCCCCCGATTGTCGGAATCACGATCACAGTCACCCCACCGGCGTCGGTTGCGCGAATCGCCCTCATATTTCAGTGCTGACTTATTCACGTGGAGATTGAGGAGACGCCGTGAACTCGCCGCCCGGCCAGCTCGGCGGCCCGCGCGAGCACGTCGTCGAGCATGTCCGCGGTGAGCCGGCCGGTGAAGGTGTTCTGCTGACTCGGGTGGTAGCTGCCCAGCAGAGTGGCCTCATCACCGTCGGGGCGCGCAAGCACCGCCTCGGCGCCGTGCCCGAAGCGCGGTTTGGGTCTCGGCGCGCTCCAGCCCGCCTGTCGGACAACTCTCAGTGCCGTGTCCCAGGCGATCCCACCGAGCGCCACCAGCACGCGCACCTGCGGCATGAGGGCGAGTTCGCGGGCGATCCAGGGCAGGCAAGCGGCCTTCTCCGCCGTCGTCGGCTTGTTGGCGGGCGGGGCGCAGCGCACCGCCGCACCCATGCGCAGGCCGATCGGCGCCTGCCCATCGCCGGCGTGCCGCGAAGTGTCACGAGTGGCCATGCCCGCACGGTGGAAGGCGGCCCACAGCCAGTCGCCGGACCTGTCCCCCGTGAACATGCGACCGGTGCGGTTGGCGCCATTGGCCGCGGGAGCCAGCCCGACGACGTAGATGCGCGCATCGGCCGGCCCGATACTCGGCACCGGGCGCCCCCAATAGGGCTCATGCGCGAAGGAGGCGCGGCGGCCGATCGTGGCCACCCGCTCTCGCCACGCCACCAGGCGCGGACAGGCCCGACACACGCTGACCCGGGCGTCAAGGGCGGGAATATCGGTTGCGGAGCGGGCCAGGCGCGCCACGCCGTCGGCCGAGTGCGCCACGGGGGTGGTGGTATCGGCCGGGTCACCGGGCCAACCGATTCCGGGCGGGACGGGCGAGATAAAGCCCGTTCCGGTGAGCGGGTGCGGATCGGTCGCCCCTGTCGCTTCTGTCATCGCCCCAATTATCGCGCGCCGATCGCAGGCGGACCCGGCGCCCTCCCGCCCCGTTCGAATCCGCTTCCATCCGCTCCTACTCCCATCCGAGCCCATCGAGCCCATCCGAGCCCATCCGAAAAAGGTGGGGCCCACGCACTTCCGGCTCCCCGCACCACCACACCACCCTTCAGCATTTGCCCGCGGTTCTCTCGATGTAGGCGATGCTGAGTCTCGCTCGCGCGCCGACCTCGTCCCTTGACCTCGGGCGCGAGCCGGGTCCCGTAGGGCTGGGGCGGGCACGGCGCGGGGCTCAGCCTTGACCTCAGGCGCGAGCCGGGTCCCGGCCGGGGACAAGCCCCGCAATGGGGCCAGGTCGAATCCGAAACCCCCGGCCGCCGACGCGAAGCAGCCCTGTGGAGGTGATACGCACATGGGAGGATGGGGGACCGGCGAGCGGATTGCCATTTTTCGTTGTTATTCCAGTAATTCACTGACACCGTCACGACATACTGATGTGCTCCCATGTGCACCGAGGGGGGTCGGTGCACATGGGAGCACATCAACACATTTCTACGGAAACTCAAGAACCCTGTCATGACAGGGAAAACTCGCACCCACTCTGTCTGGACCCCGCTCTCCCATGTGCAGTGCCCTTCCTGCGCGCCTGCGCGCCCCTGACAGCGCCCGCACAATGCAATGCTTGCAACAAATCGCGCGGCGCGGGCCCTTCCTGCGCGGCCCCGACAGCGCCTCGACCACAGGCGGGCCGCCGGTCAGAACCCGTCTTCCTCTCCGTCCCGGCAGCGCCTCGGTCACGCGCCAGAAGGGACAAGACCAGGCGAACATCTTCTCCCCGTCCGCCCGACGGCGCTGGCCCCCGCCCGGCAGCGAGGCCGGAAGGCGCATCTTTCGCCGCACTCGCTGCGGGGCGATAACACACCCGTCCCGCAGCGAATGCGGCGAACCGGCCGGTGACAACAGCACCCGCTCCTGCCCGGACGCCCGACCCCGGTGAGATCCACTCCACCGGCCGATGCTGCGCCTCAGCCCCGTCCGTAGGGGTCGAGGCGCAGATGCATACCATGCGGGTCCAGCACGAGGCCGGCGCGTCCCAGGAACCTGCTCACATCCGGGTCCAGTGCCGAGATCCCGTTGAGGCGCTCGACGACGCGGCGCGGCATCCGGCCGGTCCCCCGTGCCGCAGCAGCGTGCTCGGCCTCGGCGAGTGCCGAAAGCGCCTGCTCCAACTCGGCGGTGTCCGCCGTGAAAGAGGTCAGTGTCCGCCAGTTCTCGACGGCATGGAGCACGGGCCGTCCCTCGATGAGGACAACGCTGGCACCGGCCCGCCGGACGGGCCGTTCGATCTCGCCGGGCGCCCCGCGCGTCAGACCGGGCGGGAGCGCGGCCCCGGGCCAGGGCAGGAGGCCTCCGATGAGGCAGGCCGGGTCCTTGACGTCGAGGACGACAACATCGGTCCCAGCGCCCGGACGTCGAACCGCGCCCTCCCGCCCGGGACCGAGGGCGTCCGGTGCGGACTCGGCCCCGACTGTCATGCGTCGAGATAGACATTCTCGAACGAGGTTGGCGGTGCCACCGTCGGTCTCGTTCGAAAATGTCGACCTCGACGCATCGGGGCCGCTCCCGGAGACGGCGAGAGCGCGCAAACGGTCCACGACGTCCGCGGTGGCGAGCTGAGCCGGGCCGAGGCCCTCGACGAAGGATCCGCGCAGCAGAGTCCCGACATCCTCCATGCGCCGCAGCACGGGCGTCAGCGGCGTCAACCCGCCGGGCAGCCCCGCGGCCAGGCCGATGTCACGACTCAGCACGCCGTACCGGTCCAGGAGGGAGTCGACCTCAGCCAGGGCCCGCTCCTCGTCACCGATCTCGGGCGGGTCGAGGCGGAACCAGGCGGTTTTGGGCGCGCCCATCGCGCCCACCGCGCCCACCGCGCTCCCCCGCCCGGCGCCCGACGCCGCCGCTTTCACGGGGAACGCTGCGGTTCGCGCCAGGCCGGTCGTGCGCCCGCGGCGGCGCCTGCTGGAGACACGGCGGGGTCGTACGGGAGTCTCCGCCCGGAGGGCCGCACGCACCGGCGCGAAGGTCGGGGCGGTGGCCAGACCCCGCAAGACCGCTGTGGGTAGGTGTGCGGGCAGGTGCCCCGCGCCCCCGTCGCCGGCGACTCCAGTGCTCTCAGTACCGGCGGTCCCCGTGTCGGCATACCCGATATCCCCATCGGCGAGGACCGGACCGACCACGGGGGCCAGCGGCGAATCCGAGGGGTAGAAGGCGATGAGGCCGACGGGCGCCGCCCCACTTCCCGAAGCGCCACGAGCCGCAGTACCCCGATCCAAAGCACCACGAGCCGCAGCACCCCGACCCGAGGCACCACCGCCCGCCGTCGTTCGAGCCGGAGCGCCGCCATATGACGGCCCGCGGTCCATCGCCTCACCGCCCGCCCTATCCTCAGCACCCGCACCGTTCGCGGAACCGACCTGCTCCCCCGCCCTCTCGGGCACGACCCGCCACAGAACATCCCCATCGGCGAGGAGCTCGTCGAGCATGCCCGGCCGGTACCCGGGCACCCGGGCGGGCAGAACATACCCCTCCCAGGCGGCAGCCGGCAGGGGTACACCCTCCAGTACGGCGAGGGCCTCGGCCAGGGCGCCGAGCGGATCCTGCTCAGCACGATTCGCCTGCGCGCCTACCAGCCCCGCCCGTTCCAGCACGAGACGCTGAAGGGCATCACCGGACACTGGTCGGACGGCCTGGCGGGCGGCATCGAGTGAACGACGGCGCACACGGCGGAAGACGACCGTCGCCATCCAGATGGCGTGAGCCGGGTCCTCCGGATCCATCGAGTCCGCCGGCGCGTCACCGAGGCGCAGAACCTCGTCCCGCGCCCGCAATTCCTCCAGCGCCTCCTCCAGGAGCCCCGCGCCCATTCCGAAGCGCTCCGCGAGCCCCGCCGCGGTGACTGCGCTGCGCGAGCGCGCCCAGCGCAGGACGAGTTCGGCCAGCGGGCCGCGAGCGCCCTCGGCGCGTCGGACTCCCGGGGCTCCGGCATCCGAGGCCACGCCTCCGGCCCAGTCCGGAACCTCGACGCCGAGAACGCTCCGGAGGCCGACGGCGTCGGCCGCATCCGCCCACAACTCACGACCCGCGATCCGCAGGGGCACCGCCCGGCGAGCCTCCACGAGCGAGTCGAGGAAGCCCCGCGCCGCACGGACCGCCGACTCGGCTCCTCCCGCCTCGCCGCACGGGCTCGGGGAACTCCAGGAGACAGCCGTAGAGGCCGCCGCGCCGCACGGGTCCGGGTCATCGCCCTCGCCGTCGGGCCATGCCAGTCGCTGCGCCACCTCCGCGGCCGTCAGCGGCCCGAGCTCGCGCAGCAGGTCGGCGACCCCCTCGGCGTCGGGGCGCACCCGCCGTCCGGAAGCGAGCCGCTGCAGTTCGGCCTCCACCTGCGCCAGGACCGCCTCGTCGAGCAGGTCGGCCGCGCCGTCGTCTCCGAGCAGCGCCGCAATGGCATCCGGGTCCAGGGACAGCAGGTGGGCGCGACGCTCGGCATGGGGCAGATCCTCCTGGTAGAGCAGGGCGGCCGTATACCCGAAGAGAAGCGGGTGGGCGAAGGGGGAGGGCTCCGGGACGCTCGCCTCGACAACGCGCACCGACCCCGCGGCGATCCGCTCCATGAGGGCGGCGAGGGCAGGCATGTCGTAGACATCCTGGAGGCATTCGCGCGCCGCCTCCACCAGCACGGGGAAGTCGCGGAACTGACGGGCGGCCTCCAGGAGCTGACCGGACTTGATGAGCTGGAGCCACAGGGGCGTGCGCCTCCCGGGGGCCGCCCCCGGCATGAGCAGGGCGCGGGCGGCGCACTCGCGGAAGCGGGCGGCGAACAGGGCCGTCTGATCGATCCGGGAGCGCACGAGCCGGGTCAGCTCCTCGGCGTCGAAGACGACGAGCTCAGCGCCGCCAGTGCCGCCGGACAGGCCGTCCCGCCCGCCTTCGGCCGCGGTGGACGTCGCAGGCAGTTGGAGGACGATCCCGTCATCGGCCACGACGACCTGCGGGGCCAGGCCCAATCGCTGCTGCACGCGCTCGCGTATCGCCATGGCCCACGGCTCGTGGACGCGCCGCCCGTAGGGGCTGTGGAGGATGAGCCGCTGACTGCCGGACTCGTCCTCGTAGCGCTCCAGCACCAGGGCGGTGTCGCTGGGGACGACGCCGGTGGCGGCTCTCTGCTCGTGCAGCAGAGCAATGAGGTTGGCCCGGGCGCTCTCGTCGAGGCCGGCGGCGGTCAGGCGCTTCAGGAGGGCGGGCGTCGCGCCGGGACCGGCGGGCGGCCCAGCCGGCCCCGCCAACTCAGCCGCCCCCGTCGGCCCGGCCAGCCCCGTCGGCCCAGCGGGCGGGGCCTCGGTCAGCTCCGCGGCGGCCTCACGCAGGAAGGCGCCCCGGGCGGCCCCGGTGGCGGCGGGGCGGCCGGGTCCGTCGCCCTTCCAGAAGGGCAGGCGGGAGCTGCGGCCGGGGGCGGGATCCACGACGACGCGGTCGGCGCCGATCTCACGCACCCGCCAGCTCGTGGTGCCCAGGGTGACGATGTCGCCGACGGCGGTCTCGTTGACCATCTCCTCGTCGAGCTCGCCCACGCGCCGCCGTCCGGAACCCGTCTCGCCCTCCGGCAGGACGACGGGGAAGGCGCCGCGGTCGGGGATGGTCCCCGAGGCGGTGACGGCCGAGCGCTGAGCGCCGGGGCGGGCGGTCAGCGCGCCCGCCCGGCGGTCCCATGTCAGGCGCGGAGCGAAGTCGGCCAGGTCCGCGGAGGCGAAGCCGCCGGCAAGCAGCTCCAGGACCGAGTCGAAGGCGGCCCGCGGCAGCTCCCGGTAGGGAGCGGCACGGCGCACCGTGGCGTACCAGGCATCGACGTCCAGGTCGTCGATACTTGCCGCCGCCACTGTCTGCTGGGCGAGGACGTCCAGGGCATTGGCGACCAACGCGGTGCGCTCGATGGCGCCGGCGCGCATACCCTCGGCGGCGACGGCGGCGTCGATGAGCTGGGTCCGCTCGATCGGGTAGATGGTGCCGCGCGGACGCCCGCCGACGCGGTGCTCGGCCCGCCCCACGCGCTGCAGGCCGGAGGCGACCGAGGGCGGCGGCGCGACCTGGAGGACGAGGTCGATGGCGCCCATGTCGATGCCGAGCTCGAGGGAGGCGGTGGCGACCACGCAGCGCAGCTCCCCGGATTTCAGCTCGCGTTCGACGGCCAGGCGCTGCTCCTTGGAGACGGAGCCATGGTGGGCCTTGGCGATGACCGGGGCCTCGTCCGGGAGCCCCTGAGCGCGCTTGGTCTCCCCCATCTCCCAGGACTCGTGGTGGCGGGCGGGCTCGGGCGCGACGACGGCGGGGATGCGCCCGTCGCGGTCGATGACGAGAGCGGCCGCGCGCATGGCGTAGGCCTCGTCGAGGTGGGCGGTCAGCCGCTCGCAGGCGCCGCGGGAGTTGACGAAGACGAGTGTGGTGCGGTGGGCGAGCACCTGGTCGAGGATCGCGTTCTCGATGTGCGGCCAGATCGAGGCGGTCATCTGGCCGCCCCCGCTGCGGCCCACTGGACCGGCGGGGCCGGCGGCCCCAGTCTCCCCCGCCATCGCCTGCCGCAGGGCGCGGTCGGAACGCCAGGCCTGCGCATGATCGCCCCGCCCGGGACGGCCCACCGGGCTCGGGCGCCTCGGACGGTCCGGGGATCCCGGCGACCTCCCAGGCGCAGATCCGCCGCGCACCCGCTCCATGCGGGTGCGTCGGTCGGCGACGGCGGGCACGCGAGTCATGTCGGCCACGGGCACGGCCACACTCACCGCCGGCGTCGTGCGCCCCTGGTCGGCGACGACTGTGACGGGCCGGGTGCCGCCGAGGAACCGGGCGATCTCCTCGGGCGGGGCGACGGTCGCGGACAGGCCGATGCGCTGAGCGGGATGCTCCAGAAGATCGTCCAGACGCTCCAGGGACAGGGCGAGATGGGTGCCGCGCTTCTCCCCGGCGAAGGAGTGGATCTCATCGACGATGACGGTCTCCACGGTGCTCAAGGTGGTGCGCACGGCACTGGTGAGCATGAGGTAGAGCGATTCGGGGGTGGTGATGAGGATGTCGGGCGGACGAGTGCGCAGACGACGGCGCTCGGCGGCGGGCGTGTCGCCCGAGCGCACGCCCACGCTCACCGGGACGATCGGCTCGTCTTGTCCGGCTGCGGTGTCGGCAATACCGGTCAGGGGCCGTCGCAGATTGCGCTCGACGTCGACTCCCAGGGCCTTGAGCGGGGAGATGTAGAGGATGCGCACGCCGTGCGGGGCCGTCCGCGCTCGACTCAGGCGCGCCCTGCCGGCGTTCGCGGTCTTGGCCGGGCGCCGTGCCGCATTGTTGCGGGGCCTTTCGCGCTCGTCAGCAGGGGTCTGGATGAGCCGGTCGATGGCCGACAGGAAGGCCGCCAGCGTCTTGCCCGACCCGGTGGGTGCGATGACGAGCGCGTTCTCGCCGCGGCAGATCGCGGCCCAGGCGCGCTCCTGGACCGACGTCGGGCCATCCGGGAAGGCGGAGGTGAACCAGGTCCGGGTTGCCGGAGCGAAGCCCTTCAGCGCGGTTCCTGTAACCCCTGCCGGTCCTGCTGGCCCAGGCGACTCAGCCGGCCTTGCCGGTCCAGACGCCCCAGACGACCCGGCCTGCCCTGTCGACCCAGGCAGTCCAGTCGGCCCGAGCGACTCAGCCGACCCAGACGACCCGGCCTGCTCAGCCGGCCCAGGTGACCCAGCCGGCCCAGACGACTCAGGCGGCCCACCCGGCTCGGTCCTCGCCGGCTCAGCGGGCTCCCCGCTTCTGGCTGTCCGCGCGCTCACGTCGTCACCCGTCTTCCCGATCTTCTCTTCCCATCATCCTGCGCCCGGCTCGCACCCGGCTTCCGCACTGCTACCCCCCCTCAGCCTCTCACAGCCACCACTCCCGACCGCCCCGCAGAGCCCGCGAAGGCGGCGTCCGCGAGTCGGCATCCGAAGAAGAAGGCGGAAGACAGAACTCCGGCAATGGAGCTCCGACTCCTCCCCCGAGGGAGTCCGAACCGATGAACCCGACCACCGAATCCGATACCGGTCCGGCTCCTCAACTCAGGGAGGCGCGTCCTCGGGGAAACCGCCGGACACCTCATACGGAGCCCAGTGGCCGACTGTCCGACTCCTTCTCCGACCGTGCGACTCCTCCTCCAGGGGGATCCGAATTCGCCCTGCAGAGGGATCACATATCGGTAACGAGGCGGTTGACTGGTCGCATGACAGAGATGCTCATCTGCGAGAAGCTCTTCCTGCTGCTGACCAAGGACTCCGGGTCGCCCGAGAGCCGCCTGGCCGACGCGGCCTACGGCTTGAATGGCGCCCTGCTGGTCGATCTTCTCCTGGCCGGTCGCGTCGCGTTGAACGAGGACCGCAATCCGCGAATTAACATCGTCAACCCCGCCCCCACCGGCCATCCGGTCCTGGATCGGGCCCTGCAGATCCTCCCGGCCAGGAACGGGAAGCGCTTCTCCTCGCTCGTGCCCTGGGGCAAACTCAACCCCACCAGGGACATCGTGACCTCGCTGTCCGCAGCGGGGATCATTGCGGTGGACACCGGTGGTCTCCTCGGCTCTTTCTCACCACGGTATCCCACGGTCGACCCCGTCCCCGAGCAGCAACTGCGCAACCACCTTTACGCGGTGCTGCGCGGCGAGCAGATCATCTCGGAGGCCGACGGCACCATCCTGTCCATCCTCCAGGGACTCAGCGTCGCAACGCGCGTCCTGCCCCGGGCGCAGACCGGACTGAGCAGGAGCGCCCTCAAACGCCGAATCAAGGAGATCGCCCGGGCCAACCCGGCGGGCAGCGCCGTCTCCCGGGCGGTGGACGCGACGAATGGGGCCCTGATCGCAGTCCTGGCCGCCAGCAGTTCGGCCGCGGTGAGCTCCTGATCGCAACCGGCCGCCTGAGCCACCGCGCTTCCTTTCAGCCGCCCACCCGCGCGCTCGCCCGCCCACGCGCCGCGCTACCGCCTTACTACGCCTGTTCACCCCTTACTACGCTCCTCTCCCCCGTACACTATGGGGGAAAGGAGCGTAGTAAAGCGATGGTGCGGACGGTCCCGCTCAACCGGCCCCGCCGTCGTCCCCCGACTTCTCAGACTCCCCCGACTCCTCCTTGCGGGGCCTCCCCCGCCCGCGCATGGGCGCCGCGTGCACGCCCCGGCCGGCGTCGTCGAGAGCGCGGCGCAGGACGACCTCGATCTGGGCGTTGACCGAGCGCAGGTCGTCCGCCGCCCACTTGGCGATGGCCGCGTGGACGGCGGGGTCCAGCCTCAGCAGGACCTGCTTGCGCCCCTTCCCCGCCACAGGCTCGGCTCAGGCGTAGAGGGAGCCGGTGTTGACGACGGGCTGGGTGCGCTGGTCGGAGCACAGGACGACGAGCAGGTTGGAGACCATCTGCGCGCGGCGCTCGTCGTCCATGGCGACGATGTCGCCCTCCTCCAGGCGCCTGAGGGCCTGGTCGACCATGGTGACGGCGCCCTCGACGATCTGCTCACGGGCGGCGATGACGGCGCCCGCCTGCTGGCGCTGGAGCATGGCCTGGGCGATCTCGGGGGCGTAGGCGAGCGAGGAGATGCGGACCTCGACGATCTCCAGGCCGGCCAGCGCGACCCGGGCGGCGACCTCGGCGGCCAGCTCGGCGGAGACGACGTCGGTGCCACCGCGCAGGGAGGTCTCGCCGGGGCCGGGCTCGTCGTAGGGGTGGGTGGTGGCGACGTGGCGCAGCGCGGACTCGGCCTGCGCCTTGATGAAGTCCTCGTAGGCCTCGACGGCGAACACGGCGCGGGCGGTGTCGGCCACCTGCCACACGACGATGGCGGCGATGTTGACGGGGTTGCCCTCCAGGTCGTTGACCTTGAGCTCATTGGTCTCGAAGTTGTGGACCTTGACGGAGACCTTCTTGCCGGTGGTCAGCGGCGGAATGAGTACGAGCCCGGTGCGACGCACGGTGCCGATGTACTGGCCGAAGAACTGGCGGACGCTGGTCTGGCCGGGGACGACGATCACCAAGGAGGTCAGCAGCAAAGTCGCAAGCACGATCCCCACGGCCCCGCCGATGATCCGGACCGCCGCTCCCGACTCACCCGCGTCGGCGGCCTGGGCGCCAGTGCCGATGAGGACGACCGAGCCCGCCATGATCGCCAGCAGGATGATGAGAGCGAGGAAGGCGGCTGCGGATCCGGCGGCGCGCGCGGGCCTCTCTGTGATGTCGACGCGGCCGGAAGAGCGCTCCGGCGCGTTGGACGCCGGGTCCGAGAGCGCGGGCGCGTTGGAATTACTAGCAGCAGTGGAGCTGGTGGACATGTGGCCTCCTTGTTTGGCTAGCAAAATGATATCTATTTTTTTGCCAGGCGCAACTGCGAGACGACGGCGGCGTGTGGAGCGAGGACCGCACCACCCGCACAGGAGCCGTCCAAACAGACATTCTCGAACGAGATCGACGGTGGCACCGTCGCCCTCGTTCGAGAATGTCAATCTCGTCAGCCTCTCCGCCGGAGGCCCTCAGGGCTCCAGCTGACGGACAACGGATCCGGTGACGCGAAGCCCCCTCCCATAGAACCAGCGGGCCAGCCTGCACAGCGCACCCTCGGACTGCGGAGCCGAGGGGAAACCGGGCTCGAACCGATCGACGAAAGCGCCGATATCGCCGTCGGGCGGAACCGGAGCCACGATCGCGCCCGCCTTCACCGCGGCCTGCGCGCCCTCGTCGGTGCAGGCCACCACCAGGCAGCGCCGCACCGGAGCGCCGACGCCTCGAGTGGCCCACTGGACCGTGCGGACCGCGGACCGGTGGGGCAGGACCCGCCACGGGATGCCGTGCCGGTCCAGCGCGACGATGACGTCCAGCCCACCGTCGGGGACGGCGTCGTCCGCCGGATCAAGCGATTCGAACAGGACGGCCTGCACCTCCGTGATCCTCATGGAGCCCACCCCTTCGCCGAGGCCAGCAGGCCGCGCAACTCATCCAGACCGCGGCACACGACGTCGCCGTCCCGGGCTCCACCCACGGCCACGACGACGGTCCCCGCGGCCCGCGCCGCCGCCAGCCCGGGAGCGG
>ERZ773038.650-NODE-650-length-21784-cov-7.423811_pt1 | contig 21784 bp, 17 predicted proteins | sample MGYA00511665_ERZ773038 | MGnify/ENA primary metagenome ERZ773038 (study PRJEB29015, sample SAMEA2737966) | human oral metagenome | biome: human oral; feature: human-associated habitat; material: dental | place: China | collected 2028 ... | reverse complement strand
CGAACATCCGTCGCAATACCATCATTGGAGTGCTTGCGGGTGGTGTCTTGATGGTTCTTGTAGTAGTGAGCGTGGAAATCCTTGATGACCGTGTCAAGAAGCCAGAAGATATCGAAGAAACCCTAGGAATGACCCTGCTTGGTGTCATCCCAGATATGAGTAAGGTAGGTTAGGAGATACAATGCCAATACTAGAGTTAGCAAAAAAGAAAAAACTTTCTATTTCGAGGGTAGAGGAGTATTACAATGCTCTTCGAACCAATATCCAACTTAGTGGCGAGAACATCAAGGTGATTGCTGTGAGTTCTACCTTCCCGGGAGAGGGAAAGACGACGACATCAACGAATCTGGCCCTGACCTTTGCTAATGCGGGTTACAAGACTCTTTTGATTGATGCGGATATTCGAAATTCTAAGATGCTTGGTGGTGTTTTTAGGAGTAGTGAGAAAATCACAGGTCTAACAGAGTACTTGTCTGGAAATACAGACTTATCGCAAGGCTTGTGTGAAACGGATGAGGAAAATCTCTTTGTTATCACTTCAGGGCAAGCTTCACCAAATCCAACGGCACTTGTGCAGAGCGAAAAGTTTGAGGTAATGATGGATGTTCTCCGTCGCCATTATGATTATATTATTGTGGATACTCCTCCTATCGGTATGGTCATAGATGCGACTCTTATTTCCAAGTTTTGTGATGCAAGCATGTTAGTCGTTGCTAGTAATGTAGTGAAACGGAAAATGGTTCAAAAGTCTAAGACCCAGCTGGAGCAGTCCTCTACTCCTTTCCTTGGTGTAATCTTAAATAAATATAATGTCGAAGCAGATAAATACGGTTTCTATGGTTCCTACGGAAACTATGGAGATCGTTTGAGAGAAGAAGAAAAGAAAAGCGAGAAGTAATGTATGTTTAGAAAGCAAAGGGAAATCCAAGAGTTAGGAGTAGCTGTATTGGAACTGCTAGTGTCTATGCTAGCAGCTGTTTTAGTAAGCTTTATTTCTAATTCTGACTTGACAAGGACAAGTGTCTTTATTCTCTCTTTGCTTCATATTCTTGCTTTTTATATTAGTAATTATTTTCATCATTTTTTCCGTAGAGGTTACTTTATAGAGTTCATCCAAACTTTAAAATACAGTGCTTTCTATGCCCTCTTTGTCACTTTTGCTTCCTTTATTATGGAGGAACATTTTTCTATCTCGCGCCGGGGGCTGATTTATTTCATCTTACTAAATGGTCTATTAGTTTATGCGGCCAATATTTTGTTCAAAAACTACTATTCTTCTATTCATGCTAGATCAAAGAACAGTACGAAAGTTTTTGTCATTACTACAAGCGCTAGGGTAGGAAAATTTTTTGCTCAAATTGAAAAAGCACAAGACTTTGCTGGTCAGATAGTGGCAGTAACAGTAGTGGATGATCCTTCTTTTACAAGCTCTGTTTTTGATGTGGTGCTGGAAAAAGATATGATTGAGTACGCAACCCGGTCGGTAGTGGATGAGGTTTTTATCAACCTACCTAGTGACCTCTATCGCTTGGAAGATTTGATTTCTCAGTTTGAGCATATGGGAATCGACGTTAATGTTAATATCAATGCCCTAGATTTCCCAACCAATGGCGAGAAGCGCATTCGCAATGTGGCTGGTTTTAATATTGTTACGTTTTCAACCCGCTTCTATAGTTATTACCATGTCCTTTTGAAACGACTTCTGGATATTGTTGGTGCCCTATTTGGTTTATTGATCTGTGGGATAGCCGCTATTTTCCTAGTGCCTCAGATCAAAAAAGATGGTGGTCCAGCTATTTTCTCTCAAGATCGAGTTGGGAAAAATGGTCGTATCTTTAAATTTTATAAATTCCGGTCCATGGCTGTGGATGCTGAAGAGCGCAAAAAAGAGCTGATGGCGCAAAATACGATGTCAGATGGTATGTTTAAGGTCGATAATGACCCTCGCATTACTCCGATTGGACACTTTATCCGCAAGACAAGTCTGGATGAGTTGCCTCAGTTTTGGAATGTCCTCAAAGGCGATATGAGTCTGGTCGGTACGCGTCCTCCTACTGTGGATGAGTATGAGAAATACACGCCTGAACAGAAAAAACGTTTGAGTTTCAAACCAGGTATCACAGGCCTCTGGCAAGTCAGTGGCCGCAGTGAAATCACGAATTTTGATGATGTTGTAAAGCTAGATGTGTCCTATATTGATGATTGGACCATCTGGTCAGATATTAAAATTTTACTAAAGACTATTAAAGTCGTACTAATGAAAGATGGAGCGAAATAGAGTGATAGATGTAAAAATCATTGTGGCAACACATAAAGAGGTTAAAATGCCTCAAGACGGTAGTCTATACTTTCCAATCCATGTTGGGAGCGAGGGTAAACCAGATATTGGTTTTATAGGTGATAATACCGGCGATAATATATCCTCTCTAAACCCATTTTATTGTGAGTTGACGGGACTTTATTGGGCATGGAAGAATCTTGATTACGATTACTTAGGTTTAGTCCATTATCGTCGTTACTTTACAAATAAATCTCAAGCATATAATGAAAATATAAATATGGATGATGTCATTTTGTCTCGTTCTAACATTGAAACATTATTAGAGAAATCCGATATAATAGTTCCAAAGAAACGAAAGTATTATATTGAAACTCTTTATTCTCATTATGACCATACTCTTAACGGAGAACATCTGGATCTTGCTAGGAAAATTATTGAGAAAAAGAGTCCAGAATATCTTTCCTCATTTGATAAAGTTATGAAACAGAGAAGCGGTTATATGTTTAATATGTTTATTATGAAAAAAGAACTATTAGACGACTATTTACCGTGGCTTTTCTTAATTCTAGATACTATGTACGAACAGATGGACTTAACGAATTATACCCCATTTGAGTCACGCTTATTTGGGCGCGTTAGTGAGCTGTTGTTTAATGTTTGGTTAGATAAAAAAGGAACAACGCCTGAAGAAGTGCCATTTATGTATATGGAGAAAATAGATTTGTTTGAAAAAGGGAAATCTTTCTTAATGGCTAAATTTTTCGGAAAGAAGTATGGACAGAGTTTCTAGGAGGGAATATGAAAATCACTATCAAAAGTTATTCACTGCCGGAAATTTTAGGACTAGTAGCATTAGCTATATTCCTCTTATTTTCGCTATTGAATGTAAGTCTTTACGCTCAGTTTATATCCCCTATGCTATATAATGTTGCGATCTTTTTGATAATTTTGTTAATGCTCTTGAAAGAATTTATATCTGGGAGTAATAGCTTTGAGTCTCTATTGGGTTTGCTAGGGGGAGCTACGCTCTACTTTATCATAGGGAGTGTAACGAGCTATACTTCGTTTATGGTCTTAGGGTTATCTCTGATATATAGCTTGAGGGATATCCCTTTTTCAAAAGTAGTCAAAGTAGCTTTTATCATTAGTATTGCTATGTTGTTCCTTGTGATATTGAGTAGTAAGCTAGGTCTAATTCCTGATTACATCGAGTTTTCAGCAACTAGAGTTCGGCACTATCTTGGCTTTAGATATTCGCTATTTCCATCGACAATTATGCTGAATATCATAGCCATATCTTTTTTTTTAAAGCAAGAAACAGTGTCGTATCAACGTCTTCTCATATTATTTTTAGTTTCAATGTACCTATATTTAGAAACTGATTCACGACTGGCTTTTATAAGTTCTTGTTTGTTACTATTAGCTAATTTAGCCATGAAGCTAATCCCGACTGTTATTGAGAAAATTAGTCTTTTATTAAAGCTTTTCACGCTTACCTATTTTGTTAATGCCTATTTAAGTTATTGGATTTCAAAAAATTACTTAAGTACCTCAAATGCTTTCTTAAATCATTTCTTCCATCAAGCAAATCAATTCCTAGGGGGGCGTATTTATTTATCAAATCGTTCGTTAAGTTTATATGGTTATGGGATGCTTGGGCAGAGAATTGCTTGGGTCGGGAATGGTTTGAGTATGCAAGGAGAGCGTAGTACGGATGCATATTTATATGTAGATAATCTATATATTCAGATTCTTCAACATTTTGGGCTGATAGCTTTAATTATTATTTTAACTTTACTGACTGCAACTTTAGTAAAGCTTTTGAAAAAGGGACAAATTGTCTTAAGTATTATTCTAATTTCCCTGAGTTTCCATGCTTTGATTGACGATTTGATATTGAATATCTATTATAATATTTTTTGGATTTTAATCGGTTCGTTAATCTATAGAAAATATAGATACTCAGAAAGTGAGATAATAATGTAAAGGAGAAATAACTCTTATGCCAACTGTTAGTTTGGTTATTCCAGTTTATAATGTTGAATCATATTTAGAACGTTGCCTAGAATCTGTAAAGAATCAAACATATAAAAATATAGAAATTATTTTGGTCAATGATGGCTCGACTGATGGATCAGGGGAAATTTGTAAAAAGTTTGTTAGCAAGGAAATTAGAGCAAAGGTTATCCACCAAAAGAATGCAGGGTTGTCTGAGGCGCGAAATACTGGCTTGAAATATATATCAGGTGATTTTGTCATGTTTGTAGATTCGGATGATTGGCTAGAATTGGATGCCGTCGAATTTTTGTTGGAACAAGCTATAAAACAAAATGCAGATATGGTTGTTGGTGGGGTATATAGGACTTCAGATGTTGTGAATCATCAAAAAAGTTTCCATACTTCAGAATTATTAACACAAGAAGAATACGCAAAACGATATTTTAAGATTGAAAGTCAGACTATTGAATATTACGTTTGGAATAAATTGTATAGAAGAAAAGTTGTCGAAGGAATTGAATTTCCCTTAGGTTTCTTTGCAGAAGATGTTCCGACAACGTTCCGATACATTTTAAATTCTCAAACAATAGTTGTTACTGATAAAATTGTATACAATTATTTTATCAATAACTCAGGTTTGACAGCTAAATTCACGTCTAAACATTTTGATGTTTTAAAGGGTTGGGATTTAGTATGCCAGTATGCTAAAGCAAGTAATAATGATAGGTATAAAGAATGGGCTCAAATTAATCGTTATAGAGCAGACCTAGCTCTTTTAACAGAAATAGCTCTTTCTTTAGATTATAAAAATATTCGTATAGTACATAAAGTTCAAATAAAGTCTATGATAGACGAATTGAAGAAAAATAAGAAAATTTTACTAAGACAGGCCATTCCTGTTAGTAGAAAAATACTGATCATACTTTTTACAACTTCGTACAACTTATTTGCAAATGCAATAAATACTATGATAAGGATAAAAAATTATGGTGCATAAGCACGCATATCTAATACTAGCACACAGTCAATTTAAACAACTAGCATTTTTAGTTTCTTTATTGGATCATCAAAATAACGATATTTTTATTCATGTTGATAAAAAATCAAATTTTAATGACTCTCATAAGAGTTTTATTGAATCTAGTGCCAATCTATCAAATGTTTATTTTACAGAAAGAGTTGCAGTTAGTTGGGGTGGATATTCACAAATTGAAGCTGAAATGCTTTTATTTAAAGCAGCGTCTAGGAGAGAATCTTATTATTTTTATCATTTAATAAGTGGTGTAGACTTACCATTGAGTTCTCAACAGAGAATCCATAATTTCTTTGATGATTATCCAAATTATTCCTTCCTTACTTTTATGAATATAGAGGAGAACGGTGAGGATATAAATAGATTTAAATATTATCACTTTTTTGAGAGTTTTACCTATCGCACTTTACCTGGTGCCATAGGTAAGCTTGCATTCAAGATTTATCGTAATTTAGAGGTATGGATTCAAAAACTACTCAGAGTTGATCGGTATAAATTATTTAATGTTAGTCCTATGAAAGCCAGTCAGTGGGTCTCATTACCAAGCGATATTGTGCAATTATTGATAGATAGAGAAGCAGATATTGAGAAGATGTTTAGGAAATCTTTTCTCAATGACGAAGTGTTTTTACCAATGATTTTAAATAAAGAACGAACAGACTATAGTGTGTTCGATTCATCAATTAACCATGGCTATAAAGAAGAGTTTCAAGGTAACTTACGCTATATTAATTGGTGGGATGGAAAACCATATACATGGACTGATAGTGAAAAAGATTTACATGAATTGAGAGATGCTGCACAAAAGGGATACCTATTTTCAAGAAAATTTGATATTGAGAAATATCCGCAAACGAAGAAACTGGTTATTGAGTTAACAAAGGAGATGTAATGGTCTATAAAATTTTAATGACAGGAATGTCTCCTGTTCTTGCTGGTACTGAAACATTTATAATGAACTATTATCGTCATCTTGATCCATCTAAGTTTCAAGTCGATTTTATTAAAAGAACTAGAGAACCGATTGTATTTGAAGACGAGATTATTTCAAAAGGATCAAGAGTGTATTATTTACCTCGTAAAGGAAAAAATCCTCTTAAATATATGAGAGAATTAAGAGAATTTTTTGCTACGGAAGGAAAAAAATATGATGCGATTTGGTATAATGCGATGGCAATTCCCAATCTCGATCTGTTAAAATATGCAAAAAAATATGGTATAAAAACTCGAATCATCCATAGTCATAGTTCAATGTTCAAGGGGAATAAAGTAAGACAAATTTTACACAATCTGAATCGTTCGAAATTGCCTCAAATAGCTACTCATTTTTTTGCCTGTTCAGGGATAGCTGCGGATTATATGTTCATCGATAAAATCCGATCAGGTGCGCAAATTATACAAAATGCTATTGAAGTAGATAACTTTTCATTTTCAGAAAAGGATAGACTTGATCTTAGAACAGAGTTAGGATGGAATGATTGTAGAGTTATTGGGAATGTCGGCCGACTAGATATCCAAAAAAACCAACCATTCTTAATAGATGTTTTTTATGAAGCTTACAAGAAAAATCCTAATCTTCGCTTAGTAATTATTGGTAAAGTTGCAGGTGCAAATTCAACCGTAGATTTAATCAAAGAAAAGATAAAATCTTATGGAATTGAAGATGAAGTTTTGTTGGCAGGAAGTCAGAAGGATATGAAGAGATGGTTAAGCTCCTTAGATTTATTTGTTTTGCCTTCAATATTTGAGGGGTTGCCTCTATCTGCTGTAGAAGCTCAAGCGAATGGATTGCCGGTTTTGGTGAGTGATGCAGTTACGACAGAATTGAAAATATTAGATTCAATCCGTTACCTATCTCTAGATGCCTCGATTACTGTTTGGGCAAAAGCTATACTTGAGTTATTGGAAAAACCTAGAGCCACTGAGTCTGAGATTGAGAAGATGTTTAAATTAAAAGGATTTGAAATTGAAACTCAAACATTAACCTTACAGAATATACTCTTAGGAGAAATGAATGAAAAAGTATCAGATTGTTGAATCGTATGGGACACACATGCACGCTGGTAGTAAAGCCACTAATGATTGTGTTAATATTTTGGAGGAAATAGGATTCGAAAAAATAGAAATTGTACGCCATAAGCCTGAGGATAAATCACCTGTTTCTAAAATAATAAGACAACTTTCTTTTTATAAACAGTGGAATAAGGTTTTAAATAAATTGTCTGAAGGAGATGTTTTATTATTACAACATCCCTATCGCAGAAATCACTTTGGTAGAACTCCAAGTCTTTTAAAATTGAAGGAAAAACAAGTGAAAATAATTTCATTGGTTCATGATGTTGAATTGATCAGAGGAATTTATGATGATCCATTTTATCAGAAAGAGTTTGATGAAATGCTATCTTTTGCTGATTCAATCATTGTTCATAATGAAGAAATGAAAGATTGGTTTGTTAAGTATGGAGTAGATGAAAAGAGACTAGTTGTTTTAGAAATATTTGATTATTTAAATGATAAGAGCGTATCATCATCAATTGAATATTCAAAAACAGTTACAGTAGCTGGGAATCTATCACCTGATAAGAGTCCATATTTGTATCAGTTGGATAAGGTTCCTAGGATTCGTTTTCAATTGATGGGGATTGGATATCATCCTACAGAAGATGTTTCTAATGTTTCTTATTTAGGTGCTTTTGCTCCAGAAGAAGTTCCTAATCATTTAAATGGTGGATTTGGATTAGTATGGGATGGAGAAAGTTTAGATACTTGCGATGGAGTGACAGGAAATTATTTAAGATATAATAATCCTCATAAGTTATCTTTGTATCTTTCTTCGGGATTGCCTGTTATTGTATGGAAAGATTCAGCAGAAGCAAACTTTGTTGAAAAAAATGGAGTTGGTTTAGCAGTTAATAGTCTATTTGAATTATCTGAAAGACTGGAAAAACTCAGTCAGGATGAATATCTGCAACTAGTCACTAATGCTAAAAACATTATGAAAAAGCTTAAAGAAGGATATTATTTAAAATCTGCAGTAAATAAGATAATTGAATAAATTCTTTGGAGAAACATATGAATAATAAAATAGATCTTGTGATTACTTGGGTTGATGGTACAGACCCTGAATGGTTACAAGAAAAGAGGTTATACGAATCTGGTGCTCAATGGCCAGAATCAAATAATGCAAATCGTTACAGACCATCAGAGAATTTCAAGTACTGGTTTCGGGCAGTTGAACGCTATGCAGGTTGGATTAACCGAATTTTCTTTATAACTTACGGGCATGTACCAGAATGGTTGAATACAAAGAATCCAAAATTAAAAATTGTAAAACATAGTGATTATATACCTCTGGAATATCTTCCGACTTATAATTCTAATGTGATTGAATTGAATTTACATAGAATCGAAGAGTTAAGTGAGAACTTTATACTGTTAAATGATGATATGTATTTTGCTGCTCCTACTACAGCAGATGATTTCTTTAGAGAAAATCTTCCAAAAGATTTCGGTATTTACTTACCTATAATTCCACGTGAAAGTTTCAATCATATTGAGTTAAATAATACAATTCTGATGAATAAACATTTTCAACGGAAAAGGAAACCATTTTCAGAATGGCACAAGTTTTATAGTTTAAGATTAGGAAAGTATTTAGTTGGTAATATTTTCAGTATTTTTTATTCGGGGATTTTAGGATATAAAAATTATCATATTGGTTTGTCACATTTGAAATCGACCTTTAATTTAGTCTGGGAAAAGGAAATGAATTTGTTGGAGGAGGTTAGTTCCCATAGGTTTAGACAATTATCAGATATTAGTCATTATGTCATGTCTCACTGGAATGTGGAATCAGGTAAGTTTATGCCTCAATCGATTCATTTTGGGAAGTACTTTGATATTTGGGAAGTTGAACAAATACGGCAAGCTATTCAAAATGAGAAATACAAAATTATTTGTATCAACGATACGGATGAAGATGGGAAATTTTCTGAATATGATCAAAAAATACATCAAGCATTTCAATCTAAATTCCCTGATAAATCAAGTTTTGAATTGTAAATTTGCAGATTAATAAAAATATGTTTAGAAGTAAAAAATAATGAAAGTTCTAAAAAATTACGCATATAATCTCTCATATCAATTATTGGTTATTATTCTACCAATAATAACCACACCTTATGTTACTAGAGTCTTTAGCTCAGATGATTTGGGGATATATGGCTATTTTAATTCTATTGTTACCTATTTCATCTTGTTAGCGACTTTAGGGGTTGCTAACTATGGGACTAAGGAGATTTCAGGTAACCGAAAGGAAATCAAAAAAAATTTCTGGGGTATATATACCCTACAATTTGGTGCAGCATTATTATCGATTCTCTTATATATTCTCTTGTGCATGGGGATCTCTACAATGCAAAATCCAGTGGCGTATATATTGGGATTGAGTTTGGTTTCTAAAGGCCTAGATATTTCATGGCTATTTCAAGGGTTAGAAGATTTTCGTAAGATTACGGCAAGGAATATCACAGTGAAGCTTGTTGGTGTAAGTGCTATTTTCTTGTTTATAAAATCAGCGAGTGATTTATATTTGTATGTTTTTCTTCTAACAGCATTTGAATTGTTAGGTCAGTTAAGTATGTGGGTCCCAGCCCGTGAATTTATTGGAAAACCACATTTTGATTTAGGATACGCCAAACATCATTTGAAGCCTATTATTTTGCTATTCTTACCGCAGATTGCCATCTCGCTTTATGTTACTTTGGATCGTACGATGTTAGGAGCGCTAGCTTCTACGAGAGATGTGGGAATTTATGATCAAGCATTGAAATTGGTGAATATTTTATTGACCTTAGTAACTTCACTAGGGAGTGTCATGTTGCCACGAGTATCTAGTCTATTATCAAAGGGTGATCATAAAGCTGTGAACAAGATGCATGAGCTAGCTTTCTTGATTTATAATTTAGTTATTTTTCCAATTATAGCTGGAATCTTAATTGTTAATGATGATTTTGTTCAATTTTTCCTTGGGAAGGACTTTCAAGATGCACGCTATGCAATTTCTATTATGATTTTCCGCATGTTCTTTATCGGTTGGACCAATATTATGGGAATTCAAATTTTGATTCCACACAATAAAAATAAGGAATTTATGGTTTCAACAACTGTGCCTGCAATTCTCAGTGTTGGTTTGAATTTGTTATTTCTTCCTAAACTTGGTTATGTAGGAGCAGCAATAGTTTCAGTCTTGACAGAGTCTCTTGTATGGGGAATCCAATTGTTTTTCACCCGCGTATATCTCAAAGAAGTTCCTATTATTGGATCTATGGCCAAAATTATCCTAGCATCAGCTATTATGTATGGCATTTTGCTGGGTTCAAAAACATTCATACACTTTTCGCCGACTATAAATGTTCTAGCATTTGCAGTGCTTGGTGGAATCATTTATCTTTTTACAATTCTATCTATGAAAGTAATAGATGTGAAAGAATTAAAACAAATCATTAAAAAATAATGGAGTTAACTATGTACGATTATCTTATTGTCGGAGCTGGTTTGTCTGGAGCAATCTTCGCATACGAGGCTACAAAACGTGGTAAAAAAGTAAAAGTGATTGATAAACGCGATCATATTGGTGGAAATATCTACTGTGAAAATATAGAAGGTATTAATGTCCATAAATATGGTGCCCATATCTTCCATACTTCTAATAAAAAAGTTTGGGACTATGTCAATCAATTCGCTGAGTTTAATAACTATATCAACTCACCTGTTGCAAACTATAAGGGAAGTCTTTATAATCTTCCTTTCAATATGAATACTTTCTATGCTATGTGGGGGACAAAAACTCCACAGGAAGTGAAGGATAAGATTGCTGAGCAGACAGCTGATATGAAGGATGTTAAATCGAAAAATTTGGAAGAACAAGCTATCAAGTTGATTGGTCCAGATATCTATGAAAAATTGATCAAGGGCTATACTGAAAAGCAGTGGGGACGTTCTGCGACAGACCTTCCACCATTTATCATCAAACGCCTTCCAGTTCGTCTAACATTTGATAATAACTATTTTAATGACCGTTACCAAGGGATTCCTATTGGTGGATACAACGTCATTATCGAAAATATGCTGAAAGATGTAGAAGTTGAACTTGGAGTAGATTTCTTTGCTCATCGAGAAGAGTTGGAAGCATCTGCTAACAAAGTTGTCTTCACAGGAATGATCGACCAATATTTTGACTACAAACACGGAGAGTTAGAATACCGTAGTCTTCGTTTTGAACATGAAACCTTGGACGAGGAAAATTATCAAGGGAATGCTGTAGTGAACTATACAGAGCGTGAGATTCCTTATACTCGTATTATCGAACATAAGCATTTTGAATATGGAACGCAGCCAAAGACAGTTATCACGCGTGAATATCCGGCTGACTGGAAACGTGGAGATGAACCCTACTATCCGATTAACGATGAAAAAAATAATGCAATGTTTGCTAAGTACCAAGAGGAAGCTTCAAAGAATGATAAGGTTATCTTCTGTGGGCGTTTAGCGGACTATAAATATTATGATATGCATGTGGTTATTGAGCGAGCACTTAATGTAGTAGAAGAAGAGTTTGGTAGCTAAAGATTTGATGTTAAAATGAGGAAATACTTCTTTTCCTCATTTTATTAATCTTAATAGGAGATAGAGAAAGAAATGAATGCTTACAGTCAACAGAATCCTAAACGTATCGAATGGATAGATTTTGGGAAAGGTTTAACAGTTTTAATGGTTGTCTTTGGACATGTTGTTTTAGGATTATTTGAATCTAAACGATTTGAGGATAGCAATCAATGGTTATTATTTGTGACGCAGGTTTTTTATTTGTTCCATATTCCGGTATTCTATGCCTTGTCAGGATTTTTCTTTAAACCAGTTGCGGACTTGAAGAGCTATGTGAAATTTGTAAAACAAAAAACAATTATCTTAGGAATTCCGTATTTGTTTTATTCAATTGTACAGTTTATCCTTCAAAAAATAGGTGGTGCAACGGTAGGAAATGCAGCTTCTTTTTGGGATTTAGTAAATATTTATCAAACACCACTTGGTGTATCCTGGTATCTCTATGTTCTTTGGTGGATTTACCTAGTCGTTGCCTTCCTTTCTATTTGGATAAAATCCTACCGTCATTTATTTATCATTAGCATTGTTGCTTATTTTATTTCTATTTTTACACCTGTAAATATCTATGTGGTGCAGAAAATTTTCCTATGGACTTTTTTCTTTTTGTTAGGGTCATGGATAAGACACTCAGGTGTTGGAACTTTTTTGACAAATAGATGGAAATCGATTAGCTGTGTGACACTTGTCGCCATAACAGTATTTTTAACTTATTGGCAGTTATCTGCACCTACCTTCTATATTTCATATGACAGACCTGGATTAAATGGACTCATTTTTCCAGTGTCTGTAATTCTAGCCATGGCTTCTTATCCGATTTTGAATACGGTAAAAGGTTTTGGTGAATATTTCCGAAAGATAGGAAAAGATAGTTTAGTAATTTATCTGTTACATGCCCCAATAGTTTCTGTAACTAGAATAACTTTATTGAAGTTAGGTGTTGGGAATGTCTTCCTTCATGTAATTTTGGGACTCTTAATGGGTTGGTTTGGTTCGATTATCATACTTTATGTAGCTAAAAAAATACCTTATGGAGATTTTGTATTTTACCCAATGAAATATTTAAAAAAACAAAAATAGAGAATAATGTAGTGTAATATAGATTCTGTCAATAATTTTGCGTAAACACTTAAGTAGAGCTGAGGAATGTTAATTAATAGGCTTTCCAGCGTGCCAGAACATTGCCCAATTCCTCTATATATTCGATATTCGTTAACTTTGCCTGAATTGTAATCTTCAAACAAGGTCACCAAATAATGCTCCAGAGTTTTCTCATTAGGGGAAAATCTTCTTCGTTTGGTATTTGATTTCCTTGTTGAGTGATTCAATGAGATTGGTTGAGTAGATATTAAACCAAATCTGATGGGGAAACTGATAAAGAGTTAAAAGAACGTCCATTAACTCTAGATTCTCCCTTGCTTTCCCGTATTTGGGTTTCCATTCGATGATAAAGGTATCTAGGGCTTATTCTGCCTCTTTCGGTGTATTCAAACGATAAATCCTCTTATACTGTATCAGAATAACTGCTTTATCGGTTCGTTTCACTTTACTAGCTAGATTGCGACTGACATGAATCAACCGATACTGTTACTTGGCTAATGGATAGGCCTTCCTATAATCTGGTCAAGTCCCTTAAATCCATTTATCGCCACAGGGGAAACTAGCTAGCTCCCGTATTTGTGAATCTTATCCAGAAGATCTGACTAAGAAGCATTGTTTTTATTTGGGGCAATCTCGTAACCTAGAATAGTTTTCGGTCCTTATGGTGTGGTTACAAGTGCCATCTTTACTGATATTTTCTCGTCTTAATGGAAGGTAAGTTCCGTCAAGAAATAAGACAGATAATTAGCTTCTAATGTTCGGTCATGAAAAACAGCCACATTCTCCTAAGTTGCTTTTGAGATGTTGGAAATCGTGGTTGGACTATAGTGATGACCGTACATGCGCTTTAGGATATCGCTGATCTCCCGAGTCGTTATCCCTATCTGATAAAGTTTAATAATTATATTTTATAAATAATCATCACGCTGTCCATAAGCTGGTATTAAAGCTGGACTAAAATTCCCATTTCGATCTCTAGGGATGGTCAGATGAATCTTGCCATATTTAGTTTTAAAATTTTTTTGAATAAGCTCCATTACGACTGCTACCGATATTATAAACTTCTCATCATAAAGTTCATATCTCAAAAGGTGGATGATTCTGCTTGAAGTAGATCATTCATAGCTGTTTCAATGGAAGAACGGAAAAATTCGTTGATATTTTGTTTTTGGGCTAGGGAGTGAAGCGACTCTGTGGTAAACGGGGACATAGGAATAAATTTCTTTCTAGTAATATTTCACTATTTTACTATAACGGATTTATTCCTTTTTACCCTATTGTACTATATGAATAAATAAGTTGAAAAGAATCAAAAAAATGATATAATTAATATTGATTATACATAAAATTTCTAGGAGACTATAAACTAATGGATAAAAAAATTAAAACAGCATTGGTGTCAACTGCGGCGGCTTTTATGGCATTATCTGCTCAACAAGTAAGTGCAGATGAAACAAGCAATCAACCAGTTGGTAACGAGGCTACTGAATCAGAATCTCTGAAGCAAGTTACTGATACGCAAGTTTCAGATGCTGAGAAAAAAGTAACAGAGACTAAAGAAATAATCGAGCAAAAAGAAATTAGCTTAAAGCAGGCAGAAGCTGATGCAAAACAAGCGATAGAGAATGAAAAAGCTGCGGCGGAGATAGCAAAAGAAGCAACTCCAGCAAACATCCAAAAAGCTAAAGTTGATGCTACGAAAGCTAGTATTGATACTGATATCGCTAAGGCTGATATAAATGCAAAAAAAGCTACTCGAGATGCTCTTGCTAAAGATGTAGCAACAAAACAATCAGAAATCGAAAAAGCGAATGCAGATGTACAAGCTGCTACTAAAAAAGTACAAGACTTAGAAAATGGAGTTCCTTCTCTAGTTGCAGCTGAAGAGGCTAAAGCAAAAGCTGCTATTGAAAGAGCAAAAGCTGAAAAAGCAAAAGAAGCTGCGGAGAAAGCAAAAGATACAGCTAAAGCAGCTGATGAAGCTGCAGCTAAGAATCTGGCTGTTAAAGAAAACGATTTAACTATAAAAAAACAAGCTTTAGCAGAAAAAGAAAAAGCACTTAAAGATCTTGGAGAAGCTCCACAAGGATACGATTTCTCTGATGTTAAATTTAACTTAGGAGCTGATTTTGCAGCTGCATTAAACGAACGTGCTAAATTAATGGGTGAAAATGATCCAAATAACACTGGTGATGGACGTGCCAACGAACTTAGCACAAGAAATCAAGCTGAAGTAACTGCTAATGCTGAAAAATTAAAACAATTAGCAAAAACTAATATGGCTAAAAATACCTACACTAATACAACTGACAAACGTGAAGTTGATATTTGGAACTTAACAGCTGATCAAAAGAGAGAGATTAACTTATTCGGTCTTCACATTGTTAACCAAATCCGCGAACAACTAGGAAATCCTAAAGTTAAAACAACTGTAGGTATGGAAAAATTCGCAAATGAAGCTGCTGATGCACGTAACAAAAAATATGCAAAAGTTATAGAAACTTACGCTAAACCTGACTACGATGGAATTAATGCTGCAGCAAAAGCAAATGGTTTGTCGTACAAAACTGGTGAGAATCAAAACCAAAGTGATATAATTTTTGCAAATGCAAAAACATTCCAAAAAACAGAAGATAGTGAAGTATTCAAATCGGCTCAAAATCTAAATACTTTAATGCAAAATAGTACACGTAGACCTACTATGACAATGGGACAATTAAAACAGTATATCTTCGAAGCATATAACAATAAAATGTTCACTAACAATGAAGAGGATAATAAGGAAAATCCTCACCGTGCATGGGAAAATGCTTTATCTATTGGTGGAAGCATTGCATTCCGTAAAGATGGAAAAGGAAACAAATTAGGACGCAAAGCTTCTGAGTACAATGCAACAAGTGTAACTGCATCTGTTAGATTCAATCCAAACCCGTATGTAAATCAACGGAAAGAGTACAGATACTTCACTAATCTTGAAATCTTCGTTCACAATTTCCAAACAGCTGGAGAGAACAAAGCTGTAGGACAAGAAAGAAATAGTATTGTAACTGATCCTAGTAAATTCGATGCGACTGAAATTAAAAATGATCCAACAGCTGCAAAAGAATATAGTGCGAAAAAGCAAGCAGCTGAAAAAGCAGTTAATGATGCTAAAGCTGATGTTACTAAAGCACAAAACAACTTAGAGACTGCGAAGCAATACAAGGCACAATTACCAGCTGCTGAAAAAGCTCTTACTGATGCAACTAATAAACTTACAGTTGCTGAAAAAGCTCTTACTGACGCTGAAGCTAAATTAAACAACTTACGTCAAGATGCGACTAATAGAGCTGACGAGCTTAATAAGGCTAAAGCAGCGTTAGCAACTGCTAAGCAGGCTGCTGAAAAAGCGAAGGCGACTCTTACTGTTGCTCAAACTAAATTAGCTAAAGCTGAAAAAGATGTTCAGGCTACTGCTTCTCTAGTGATGACTAAAGTAGCTGCTAAAGATCAAGCAGAAGAATTAGTACGTTCTCTTGAAAATGCAGCAAAAGCATTGGAACTTGCTAAAGTAGCTAAAAAAAATGCGGATGCCAAGGTTGAAGAACTTCATAAATCCTTAGCTGAGAAACAAACTGAGCTAGTTAAATTTGAAGAAGAGTATAAAAAACTTCTAAAACAATATATTTCTACTTTGACTCAACCTGAAAATCCTGAATTAAATTTTTATGAAGAAGTTAAAGAAGAAGACATCAAGTTTAATATTGTGGAAGAATTAGACTCATCACTTAAAGAAGGCGAGCGTGTTGTTAAACTTAAAGGTATAAATGGTCGTAAAAAAGTTAAGACTATAGTCTTTAAATCTTCTGGAGAAGAAGTTGGTCGTATAGTTGATAGTGAAGAGGTATTAGAGAAACCTGTTGACGAAATCATTCTAGTAGGTACCAAGAAAGAGAATTTACCAGTTCCACCACTTCATGAGAATCCTGGAGATAAGAAATTATCTGGGGATAAAACAGATGATAAAAAGATATCTTCTGTTAAACCTGAGGAAAAGAGAACTGCTCCTCGAGATGTATTTAAAGATGAAAAGAAAAATTCTAATACAAATGTATCGAAGGATGTTAATAAAATACTTTCAGAATCCCAATCAGTATATATGGCACCAAAAGTAAAGGAACAAACTGTGGGTGTAGCTAATACTCAAAAACTTCCTAGAACAGGTGTAGAAAGCTCAAAGGCATCAATTGTGCTTGCAATTAGCGTAGCAACTACTTCTTTAGGACTAGTCGCAATAAAAAAGAAAGAAAAATAGTTTTTTTAATTGGCTCTTTGTCAAAGGTACTGTGTTGATGAAAAACTAATATTGAGAGAGAACAGTAGTAGGAACCCAATGAAAAAGTAGCTCTACAGTTTAAGCAAAATGAAAAATGAGGATTCCATCTCATCTTGGGTAGCTTTGGTTTTTTTGTCAACTGTAGTGGGTTACCCAAAAATCATATTCTGGAGAGGACTAAATCAGTCTTCTCCTTTTTGATATCCAAAGCGATGAGGATTCTAGTTCTAAAATTGTCAAAGTTCCGAAAGCCAAAAGCGTTGCGCTTGATGACTTTGATGAGGTTGTTGGTATCCTCCAGTTTTGCATTTGAGTAGGGCAGTTCAAGTGCGTTTATAACTTTATCCTTCTCTTTCAAAAAGGTCTTAAAAACAGTCTGAAAGATAGGATTTACACAAGAAATTGTTTCTTCAATGAGTCCAAAGAAATGGTCAGCCCGTTTCTCTTGAAAATGAAACAGTAAGAGTTGATAAAGCTCATAATGTTCTCGGAGTTCTTGAGAGTACGAGAGAATCTTTTCAAGAATGTCTTTATTAGTCAAGTGCATGCGAAAAGTTGGGCGATAAAATCGTTTATGACTTAGTTTCCGACTATCTTGTTGGATGAGTTTCCAGTAGTGTTTGAGTGCCCTATATTCGTGCGATTTTTTATCCAACTGATTCATGATTTGGATGCGAAGGCGGTTCATAGCCCGGCCGAGATGTTGTACAATGTGAAAGCGGTCGAGGACGATTTTAGCAGAAGGAAATAGTTTTCTGGCAATATCGTAGTAAGGACTAAACATGTCCATTGTAATGACTTTAACGCCGTTTCTGACCTGTCTAGAATAACGAAGGAAATGATTACGAATAGTCACTTGTGTCCGTCCATCTAAGATAGCTACAATCTTTCTGGAATCAAAATCCTGTGCAATGAAGCTCATCTTGCCTTTCTTAAAGCTGTATTCATCCCAAGACATATGAGTTGGAAGGAAAGATAAATCTGTCTCGAATTTAAACTCTTTCAACTTACGAATGACTGTGGATGTGGAGACAGCTAGGCATTCAGCGATGGCTGTCATATGGACTTTCTCGATTAATTTTTGAGCGATTTTTTGCTTGACGATGGTCGCGATTTGGTGGTTTTTCTTGACTAAGGAAGTCTCTGCGACCGCCATTTTTCCACAGATTTTACAGCGGAAACGGCGCTTTCTCAATCGAATGAGAGTCTTGTAACCCGCACACTCTAAATAGGGAATTTTTGATTCTTTCTGGAAGTCATATTTAGCCATTTGTCCTTGACAGTGAGGGCATTTAGGAGCAGGATAATCCAGCTTAGCGATTATTTCTTTATGAGTTCCAGCATCTAGAACATCCAAGATGGTGATGTTAGGGTCTTTTATTCCGAGTAAGTTTGTGATAAAATTGAACTGTTCCATAAGATTTTTTCTAATGATGGTTTGGTCGCTTTTCATTATAGGTCTTATGGAACTTTTTTTACAACAAAAGAGACTCCATCATTCCTATAGTGGTTTTACCCACTACAGAAATTATAGAGCCCTAAATCAGTCCTCTCCTTTTTAATTTTCCAAGCGATAAGAATCCGTTTTTTAAAATTGTCAAAGTTTCGAAAGCTGAAAGCGTTGCGCTTGATAACCTTGATGAGGTTGTTTGTAGCCTTTAGCTTAGCATTGAATAAGGTAATTCAAGGGCGTTTATAATTTTATTTTTCTCTTTCAAAAAAGTCTTAAGAATAGTCTGGAATGACTTAAACTTGGTTTCAGACTTGTCTGGAATAGCGCAGAAAGTGATTGCGAATCGTTGCTTGGGTTCGCCCATCTAAGATAGCTATGATCTTTCTAGAATCAAAATCCTGCTCAATGAAGCTCATCTTTATCTGCCGATTGAAACAGTCCCCCTCAGACTGTTTTACTCTCAAGACATGTGTTCTGGAAGCCAGTTGAGGTATGTCTTGAATTCGAATTTTTTTAGTTTACGAATGACGGTGGAAGTGGAGACAGCTAAGCTTTCAGCGATGGCTGTCATAGGGATTTTCTCAATTAGTTTTTGAGCGATTTTCTGCTTGATGATGGTTTGGTCGCTTTTCATTATGGGCCTTATGGGACTTTTTTTACAACAAAAGAGACTCCATAATTCCTACAGTGGTGTTACCCACTACAGAAATTATAGAGCCTAGAATATACCCTCTTTGTTCCATATTGAAGTAAAGGGGGGATTGTTTTTGATATAGATACAATTAATATTTAAAAGCATTTGAAATACCAATAAAAGAGGGATAATCCCATTATACCATAGAATATCAACCGACTTAAACTTAAAAAAGAGCGAACGCTCGCTCTCTTTATTACGCCGGCAATTCTACCTTCAAGCTCATATCCGTATTCTGCAATGTCTTCTGAACAGTTGCTAGGAGTGCTAAACCGTTATCAGACGGAGAATACTGGAATGTGATATGGATGACTTTTTGGTCAAAGTCATCACCGTATCGTTCCACATACTGTTTGCCTTCGAGAAAGTAGATATAATTGTTAATTTTTTCTTGAAGGATTTTTAGATGAACTGCTTCTATTTCTTCCTCCCAGCCAATTGGATCCACAAGGAGTAACTCTAAATGACTATCTACAACACCAATAGAGTCTAGTTCACTAGGTTTCAATTTTGAAACGATGGCTTGTGTGACGATTTGACTAAATTCTTCAGGAGAAAATATTTTTTGGTTATCAGATAAATCATTAAAAATTAGATCAGGATTATTTCGTATAAAAATTTTGTCTGACTCTTCTTGTGTATATTGCTTTTTTGATTTCCAAAAACCAAATTGCGCATAATTCATCAACTCTTTACCAGTATGTTCTCCCGAAATATAGCTATCGGCAGCTTCTTTTGGGATTTCTTGAACCACTTCTGGCATGGTAATATTAAAAGTTGGATAACGTAAAAAATACTTGTCACCATCTTGACAGATTTCCAACATGTCTTTTTGACTTAAATAAATAGTTTCCATTCTCATCTCCTTTATCATTTACCAAATGTCTACTAATTTTACCTTATCTTTTGGAACTGGGTCGATTACTGCTTCAGGAACTCCCCCAGGGTATGTTTTCCCTCCTGGTCGCCACTGTGGATTGGCACATGATCCTCCCTCATTTCCATCAGGAATTCTGTAGTTATGGACCTCCTGCGGAAGCACCATTTTGGGAGAGTCTCCTAAACTTCCCTCATCCAATCCCAATAAAGCCTCTAATTTTCTCGGATTTCCATCAGCCTCTTTAATCATAGCCTTTGCTACATCCTTAGGAAAAACAAAAGCTCCATCTTCTCTACCAAAATTACCAAATTTCTGGATGAAGAAATCATCTTTCACAAAGGCAGCAACTCCATCATCAAATAATTCCTTGTGAGCTTGCCTGTATTCTTTAGGAAGATATTTCAGAGGGTTAGGTCTAAATACGCCATCATCAGGATTAGGACTTATTCTAAGAATCTCATCTAATTGATTTTTCACCTTGTTCAAACTAAACTTGCTGGCTGCTGAGGAGGCCACATAACCTCCTACGATATTCCCGATAAAGTTTGCGGTTTGGGCGTCTTCTTCGCTACCTCCTAGAATCTTAGTTCCATGATAGGCAACCTGACCCGCTGTATAGGCGCCAGCTTCCCCTATCGCAAACTGGGTCAAGCCCTTGACAACGCTCTGCGTCTGCCCTATAGGAATCATGATAGCACTTGCCGTCACAAAGAGCCCACCAACCTGATGATACAGCTTGTCATTCCCCATGAAAAGCGTATCTCGGATAAAGTTTTTTGCCTTGGTATGGCCATCCCCTGCATTCCCAAGTTGGATATTATGAATCCCTTCCCCTGCATTAGAGGTCCCATAGGCAAACGTTCCAAGTCCAGCCGTTAAGCCAAACCCAAAAACCAAAGGTGTCGCAGACCCACAGGTCGCTACAATCGCAAGAACCCCAATCGCAGCTGTCAGTACACCAAGACCTAAGTCTATCCAACCCTTCTTAGCTCGATCCTCCGCAGCCAAGGCCTCAAAACGAGCCTTGTCCCGCTCTTGGGCAGCTTTCACTCGTTCAACGCGACTCTCCATCTGCTTGGTTGCTTGTTGGTAGGCTATCGCAAAGCGTTGGACAGATTGGAGTTTAGCGAAATCTCCCGACTGGTAGCTTCCTACGGTACGTGTCTTCCCTGCGTGCTCTGCTATCAAGGACTTGGTCGCGGCTAGAAGTTCCTTAAAGGCGACCAAGTCCTGACCCGCATGGCTGCTTTCGTACTGGAGAATGTTTCCCACTGCTTGGTGAAATCATCTTTTTGTTTCCCTTGCCATTCAGGTTGAATGTTTCGGTGCATGATGGGATACTTGATATTGTGAACATTCTGTTGGA
>ERZ773038.647-NODE-647-length-21836-cov-8.498186_pt1 | contig 21836 bp, 21 predicted proteins | sample MGYA00511665_ERZ773038 | MGnify/ENA primary metagenome ERZ773038 (study PRJEB29015, sample SAMEA2737966) | human oral metagenome | biome: human oral; feature: human-associated habitat; material: dental | place: China | collected 2028 ... | reverse complement strand
GGTGTTGATGGTACTGCATCTTGGTGGGTGTGGGAGAGTAGATGGCTGCCGCAATTTTTTTGTGAGTGGGGGTCCCCTGTGTGGGGGCCCTCTCTTTTTTTGTGCCCCCAGAGGGGGTGTAGGGGTGTTGGTGTGTTTGAGGGTTTACACAAAAAAGCCAGGGCTATAAGGCGCCTGGTATTTTCACCTCCGTATGAGAAACATGACATCACTATCTGCATAAAGGCATATATTTGCGTCGTAAAATAAGCTGAGAGCGTGAGAAAACTCCGAAACTCCGCAGAAATCGACTGATGGCTGGAATATGCATCCTCTAGTTCGGTAGTCTAGACGGGGTAATGATAAGGCGCAGCGTCGTGCGTCCTACAAGAAAAGGAACAGGTATGTCGAACGATGCCCGTGAAAAGGCCCGTCAAATCGCGGCCAAACAGGCACGCAATAACCCAACAAAATCAAACCGTCGCCTGCTGCAGCTGGGTGTGCTAGCGGTTGTCCTAGTGGCCGTGATTATTGTCGGTTTTGTCTTCATTAATGGGCAGAAGCAGGATATCCCCAAGGCAGGACCCGTGCCAGCTAGTGCTAACGAATACGGCGGTATCGTCATTACCAAAGACGGAATCGTCAAGAATGCGTCAAAGCAGGATCAGCGAGACGCTGATAAACTCGGTACCTCCGATACATCCATTACTCCCTCTGCCAGCGGAAGCGCCACCCCGGAAACCCTGCCGCTAGGCATAGAGAAAGCGGAAGAAGCCAAGAAGAACGGTAAGCCCGTACACGTGGTGATCTTCCAGGACTTCAACTGCCACCACTGCCGTGATTTTGAACAGGCAAACTACGAGACCATTAAGAAGCTCGTTGAGGACGGCTCCATTACCGTGGAATACCGCAATATGATTATTCTGGACCGTGGATCACCCACCCAGTACTCCGCGCGTACCGCAAACGCTGCCTATGCTGTGGCAAACCAGGTGAGCGCCGATAAGTACCTGGAGTTCCAGAAAGAACTCTTTGACCGGCAAGGCGGTGGGGACCTGAATAACCAGCAGATCGCCGACATCGCCGCAAAATACGGGGCGAATATTTCGAGCGACCTGAACGATAACAAGTGGCGTCCCCTCGTGAACGTGGTCAATGAAGAATCTCTCAAGAACGGTGTGCACGGCACTCCGGCGATCTACGCCGATGGGGAACAGTTCCCCGGGCCTAAATCCGAAGACTTCCCTAAGTGGGTTCAAGGAAAGATTGATGCCAAAAAGCAGCAGTAACAGGCTGGTCTGTGGTCGCCCGTATGGTGCGTAAAATAACCTCAGGGTAGCCATACCACGAGGTGGGTCGCATACCTGATACGATAAATGTGTCAGGTATGCGACCCACCCCACACATAAACTGGAGTGATGTAGCCGATACTGAGCGCCTAAAAGGGCAGGAAATCGCCCATCGTAGGGTAAACTAGAGGTCGTATGCCTCCTTAGCTCAGTTGGCCAGAGCATCGGTCTTGTAAACCGAGGGTCACCGGTTCGAATCCGGTAGGGGGCTCACCCAAAATCCTGATTCGTCCCCTCCGCCTGTGCGGATGCGCTGAATCAGGATTTTCTTTCATACAGGGCACACCGATACAAACTATAAACCAACCGCAAGCATTCACATCAACCATAGAATGGCAACCATGTCAGACCAACCGTCAGCACGCACCGCACCGGCTCGCCCGCAGGAGCCTAAGACCCTCGAAAACTTCATTGAGACACGCGGCTTTCGCCCCGAAATTCAGGGGCTGCGAGCCTTTGCAGTGCTACTGGTTGTCTTCTACCACGTATGGTTCGGCAGGGTCTCCGGGGGAGTGGACGTGTTCCTCTTCATCTCGGCCTTCCTGCTCTCGTTGTCTTATCTCCGTAAAATCAATGAGGGTCGTCCGCTGAACCTCATTAACTATTGGCTGCACGTATTCCAGCGGCTGCTACCCGTCGCTACTATCACCATTGCGGGTACGACCATTGCTGCGTTTTTCATTCTCGCGCCCAGCCGTTGGCCTGAGATTATGGCCGACGCCAAATCTTCGCTGTTCTACTACGAGAACTGGCACCTAGCGAATAGTTCAGTGGACTACTACGCCCAAAATGCGGCCGCGAAGACCCCCTTCCAGCACTTCTGGTCGCTCTCCATCCAGGGACAAATATTCCTTCTATGGCCTCTGCTGTTTGCCTTTGTTGCTTATCTGGTGCGCCGTCACAACTGGAACCTGCTCACCACAGCTGTGCTTGTTTTCAACACTGTGTTCGTGGCCTCCCTAACCTTCTCCATCATTGAGACTAGCGCAAACCAGGGGTACGCGTACTTTGACACTCGCACCCGTCTCTGGGAGTTTGCCATCGGAACCCTGCTGGCCATGCTCACCCTCAAATGGAAGGCCCCAGAGAAAGCACGTGTCATTATGGGCTGGGTGGGCATCGTCGGGCTTGCCATCTGTGGCGCCGTGCTACCGGTGCAGCGGTCTTTCCCGGGCTTTCTCGCCCTGTGGCCGGTGCTCTCGGGGGCACTTGTCATTATGGCTGGCCGCACCAATAGCAAATGGGGCATAGACCGGCTGCTGGTCTCCCAACCGCTGCAGAACCTGGGTAACATATCCTACGCCCTGTACTTGGTGCACTGGCCTATCCTCATTCTCTACAGCGCCGCTGTTGGTAAAACCGGGGTAGACTTCCTGGAAGGGACCCTGATTATTGTGGTCTCCGTGGCGTTGGCATGGCTGCTGACCCGTTTCATCGAAAAACCGCTACGGTACCGTAAAGACCCGTTCGTGCCCTGGCTCATGATGAAACTACGGTTTAAAAAAGTGTTCGTGGTGAGCACCTGGGCAGATCAGGCTGCTTTCCTTGTCGCCATCTTCCTGCTCGCAGGGATCCCGCTTGCTGGTGCACAGGCGTGGGTGAGCGCATCCAACACCAAAGCCGTAGCCAAAGCAGAACAGAGTACTGGCGATGAACACTCAGAGTACCCAGGCGCGCGCGCCATCGGTACCAACCGGGTGACATCAAACGACAACCCCATCCCTTCTACCGACCCCAAAAGCCAGTATGAGCGCCTGGACGGGGCTTGCGATGGGGTGTTTAAACCCAAGGACGAGTCGCTTTCCAAATACTGCAATATCCAAACGTACGGTGCGGATGATGCCCCGCTGACCGTTATTGTGGGCAACTCGCATATCGAGCAGTCTATTGCTTCCTTCAAACCGATCGCGGAGCAGACCCACACCAACCTGCAAGCCTACCTGCTGGGAGGGTGCCTGTACCCGACCCGCGATGTGAACGCATCCGACGAATGCAGCGAATTCAACCATAAGGTGACCGAGGAACTCCTCAAACGCAAACCCCAGACGGTGGTGTTAACCGCAACTGTGGCAGATGCGAAAACCAATGAGGAACGGGTCGACCCGGCACTGGATGAGACCGTCAAAAAACTTACCGACGCCGGGATTCAGGTGATTGGTTTGCGGGATAACCCGCGTTATGACTTCAACGTGTACGAGTGCGCCCAAAAAGCCGGGTCGGATATGAGCTCCTGTGCTCGTCCCGTGAATGAGAAGCTTGCTGACGCCAACCCCTCCCGCGAGGTGCTAGACCGGTACGAAGGCGCGGTGACCATCGACCTGGCTGACCTGTACTGTCCTGAAGGAACCTGTCAGCCGATCATCGGGAATGTTTACGTGTACATGGACGATAACCACGTGACAAAAAGCTACGCTCGCACCATGGCGCACGCCATTTACGAGCGTGCATCCCGCAGCGGCTGGTTGGTGACCGGCAGACTCAAATTCTAGGGAAGAGAACTCAAATAAGTCCGCCGACTGGTTTGACAATAAACTCAAGGTGCTCGGCAAAACCTCAACAATATCACCCGCTACGGCGTTATACCTGCAGTGTCGCCAATGACCTGCACGATATGTCCGTTGTGGGGAGGAGCCGCGATGGGTAAACGCCTTCACAGGGCGAGCGTGCAGGAGGCAGGAACCCCAAAGGAGCAGGTGTCGTTTATGGGATACTGGCGTGTAGGCAAAACTGTGAGCTAGGGGAGGGGAACGGTGCTTCACCTTGATGAGAATGCTCGCCTGAACGGTGAGCCGGTACGCTATGTGGCCTTGGGCGATTCATTTACTGAGGGGGTCGGCGATATTGATGAGTCCCGCCCGAATCAGGTGCGTGGCTGGGCCGATAGGGTGGCTGATGCGATAGGGGCCCGGGATGCGCAGGCGCAGTACGCCAACTTGGCGATCCGCGGGTATTTAATGGACCAGATCATGGATGAGCAGCTGGCCCCGGCTCTTGAGCTGAAGCCGAACCTGGTGAGTATTTACGGCGGGGGTAATGACATCATACGCCCCAACGTGGATATTGATGCGTTGGTGCAGCGCATGGATGATGCGTTTGCTCTTTTGCGTGCAGAGGGTATTGAGGTGTTCACCATGACTGGTCTGGACATTTTGGGGGAAGGCCCGTTTGCCCGCACCCGTCCGCGCACGGCCTTGTATAACGAGCTGATCCGTGAGGTGGCTGAGAACAGGGGAGTGCACATTGTCGATTATTGGCGGATGCGTGATTTTGTGGATTGGCGGCTGTGGGCTCCCGATAAGCTGCATATGAACGAGTATGGGCACCAGAAGTTTGCGGCTCGGGTGCTGTCTTTATTGGGTCTTGAAGGCGCTGTGCCGGAGCCGCAGCTGCCGCCAGCGGTTGAGCTGAGCCGCCGTGAAGAACTGGAGCAGAGCGCGCGCTGGGTGCGGGAGCACGCCCTGCCGTGGGTGGGGCGTAGAATTCGGGGAACCAGCTCTGGGGATGGGCTGCAGCCTAAGTATGCGGCGTTTCGTCCAGCGTTGTTTGAGCCTTCTGCCCGTGCACTTGGCAGCGGTGTGGGTGTGCCCGCCAGCAAACATGCGGCGAATGCGGTGTAGTTTCCGGGTCAAAGGGAACACCGCTGGTGTGGAAGGCTGCGGCCTGTGCTTTTGCGGTTTAATGTCTTAATCGGTGCTTTAAGCTATTAATCTCACACAGCGAATTTCAGCCGTGTTATTTACTCAGGTTTTGGAGCGCACTAACACCCACTAAAACTATCCGCTACCGGGGTGAATAGGGGCTCTGACTTGCGCCAATACGGGACAGTGATAGAATATTCTGGTGGCTCTCTGGCCTGATGCTGGGTGGTTTCCGGGGTACCCCACGGGGTGCGCACCCTAAGGTTTTAGCGAGAAATCCGCAAAATTTATGGGGATTACCGGCGTCTAGGCTTGCGAGAGTGCCTTGAGTTACCTAGAATTTAAGGCTGTTCGTAGTGGTGAAAACGCCTCTCGACACTAATTTTAAGCTTCACCGTTTTTCCCGCGGCGGGGGCTGTTGCTCGGACTCTCACCCGGGTGGCGGTCTTGGACACTCTAGCCCGGCGAATAACCCGGTGCTTCTACATTGGTGACGGGACGCTTACGAGTAACATCGACTGCGTACCCGTCATAAAAATCAACCATAAGGAGTGAAACATGGCAGCAGTCTGCCAGGTGACCGGAGCTGTTCCCGGCTTTGGACACAGCATTTCGCACTCGCATCGCCGCAATAAGCGTCGATTCGATCCGAACGTTCAGAAGAAGACCTACTGGGTTCCTTCGCTTCGCCGTAAGGTAACCCTGAACGTGTCCGCCAAGGGCATTAAGGTGATCGATGTTCGTGGCATCGACGCCGTGGTCGCAGACATCATCGCACGCGGGGAGAAGATCTAGCATTATGGCATCTAAGAAGGCTAAGGATCTGCGTCCTATTATCAAGCTCAAGTCCACTGCTGGCACCGGGTTCACCTACGTGACCCGTAAGAACCGCCGCAACAACCCCGACCGCATGGTGCTGAAGAAGTACGATCCCGTCGTACGTAAGCACGTTGATTTCCGAGAGGAGCGCTAAATAATGGCCAAGAAGTCAAAGATTGCTCGCAATGAGCAGCGCAAGGTCATTGTGGCTCGTTACAACGAGAAGCGTCTTGCCCTGAAGAAGACGCTGATCGACGAGAACGCTACTCCCGAAGAGCGTGAGGCAGCACGCGTGGCGCTGCAGAAGCTGCCGCGTAACGCTTCCCCCGTTCGCGTTCGCAACCGTGACCAGATTGACGGCCGCCCGCGCGGTACCTTCCAGAAGTTTGGTATCTCCCGTGTGCGTTTCCGCGAGATGGCTCATCGTGGCGAACTGCCCGGCATTACTAAGTCGAGCTGGTAATTTCTGGTATTTTGTACCTAGGCAAAGTTATTTCTCACCGGAAAAAGCTTTGACTTAGTCGCAAATCTAAAGTCTCAGGAAGGGGCACCCTAATGGCTAAGAACCGTACCGAACTCGTTGCAGAGGTAGCAGAGAAGTCTGGCAAGAGCCAGGCAACCGTTAATGCAGTCCTCGACGCAGTGTTCCAGGTCTTCGAGACTTCCGTCTCCAAGGGCGAGAAGATCACCATCCCCGGGTGGCTGGCAATTGAGCGCACCGACCGTGCTGCTCGTACCGGCCGTAACCCGCAGACCGGCGAAACCATCCAGATTCCCGCTGGTCACGGCGTGAAGCTGACCGCAGGCTCCAAGCTGAAGGCAGCAGTCGCCACCAAGAAGAAGGCCGCCAAGACCACCAAGAAGAAGTAATTCTTGAGACTCTAAACTGTGAAGAGCCGCCTCCCCGCCGTACCGGTGGGGAGGCGGCTCTGTTTGTACGCGGCCGGTTCGCATACGAAGTAGGGAGCCAGCCTATACCGCAGATAAAAGGATGTGAAAGCCACAGGTGCTGGGTAGCTTTGTACGGGGCTGCGGGATAGACATGTGGCGAATATTGTAAGCGGTTTCGGGTGGGTCACCCGCCGAAAACAGGGTTTATAACGTGTGACACGCCGGGCGTTCATGGTTTTCTCAGGGAAAACACAGGTTTTCTTAGCTGGGGCATAGTGGACGTTGCTATGATATGGGTAATGATGGGGCGGCGCATGGTAGCTATCCGGCCAGCGGCCCCCGCGCCACGCCGGTAGAAGCCTCCACCCCGTACGCTGGGGCACGCAGTTCAGGGTCCGTCTGGGCTACGAGATACGGCGTTTATTCCGTCTTTCGGGAACGCCCAGCGATTCACACGCAGGACAAGAGAAGGACTTTCCCTATGACACCCCGACAGAAAACATACTATGCGGTGGTACCCCTAGCTCTTGCGGGTGTTTTGGTGTTGGGCGCCTGCGGAAAATCCCATGAGACCCGCCAGGCCTCGGACGCGGTGGCCTCAGCACAGGCTGAGATGGCGAAACGGGCATCAGAATCAGCTTCTGCTTCCCCGTCCGCTTCAGCATCCGCCAGCTCCCACAGCGGTGGGCCTCACCGCTCTGAGGCGCCCACCGCCGCACCGGTGCATGAGAGCACAGCAGCGCATACTGCTCATGAGACGACAAACGGGGGAAACGGGGGGAATACTGAGGCCGCTGCAGCACCAAGTGCACGTGCCGGCGATACCGCTGCACCTGCACCTGAGGCCCAGAACGGCTCCAGCCCCTCCGCCGCTGCCCCGCACGGTGGTGAACAGCAGCCACAGGGCGGAGCGACACAGGGGCAAGGCTCCCAGAACGGTGGCGGTTCTTCCGTCAATATCTCGGGGGGTAACACTCAAGCAGTTGCCGCTGGCGGCGGGTGGAGCACTACCGAATCTGACGGCGATGTTGTCTCGGTAAACCCGGACGGCTCGTGGGTGAAAACCGAGCCTGATGGCGACGTGGTGACCGTGAATTCTGATGGGTCATGGACGAAACGTGAGAATGACGGGGACACCGTCACCGTCAACTCCGACGGCTCGTTTGTGATGATTGAGGACGGGGCTCCCTCACATGACCGGCCGGACGTGCCTGAGCTCCCCGCGAAGCCGAACCAGAACGCGACCACACCGAAAACACCGGTGCAGCCTCGCTAACAATGGCACACTGCAGTATGCCAGGGCGCTGACTCACAAGGCATGAGGTACCTATTTTCCGGTACAATCATTGTGCCGCTTAGCTGGGGCGGCATACCAACCACGTGAGGAAAGAGCCCCTGATGAAGAGTTCCGCACGAAAACTGTATGTGCTGCTTTCTTGTACCGTAGCGGGTGTCTGCTTATTGAGCGCCTGCGGCGGCACCTCGAATGAGACCCGGCAGGCTTCAGACGCGGTGGCTTCGGCGCAGGCTGAAATCTCTAAAGCGAAAGCGTCTTCGGAATCTGCCTCCAGTGCAGCGCCTAGTGCTACATTGGGTGTGTCCCCCAGCTCATCTGACCACACCCCATCTGGCCACGCCCAGCCTGTAGAGCCTGAAAAGACAGCATCAGCAGCGCAGACACCAAGCAGCTCCCCGGCTGCTGCCAGTGCGGCCGCAGCTGGCGCGACCCCCAGCACCAAAGTATCAACGGCATCTCCGCGACAAAACGAAACGGGCACCATTGATCTGGGGTTCGGCACGATTCAGGAAGTCACCACCATTGAGAACGATGGTGCCTGGGAAGCGCGCAGTGCCCAGGGCACCACGGTGCAAGTTGATGACGATGGTTCATGGTATGTGAACGGCACGAAGGGCATCCTCTCGGTGGACAGCGACGGTTCATGGACGTGGACGAGCCACCCATCCGGAGGTATGGTGACCGTTGAGCGCAATGGTTCGTGGACTTGGACGGGCGGGCCGTACGGTATCGCTGAGGTGAAGGTTGACGGCTCGTATAGCGCGACCAGTGGAGGTAAGCCGCAGGTTCCGGCAAAACCCGCTGCTATTGGTAAACCGTCGAACGCAAAGGCAGCGGCCCCTGCTGTTCCAGCGACCCCGAAACAGCTGAAGTAAAAACAGTGTATATGTAAAATTCAGCATATTCCCAGGTGCACGCATCACTTTACAGGTGAAATGAATGCTTGGATAACTTTATGGTTAAAGAAGCTCATTGAAACATCTACCTGAGGGATGCGACTATGAATACCACCTCCACGAACACCCGTACAATCGCTACCTGCGCCACCATTGTGCTTGCCGGAACGCTCGTACTGAGCGCCTGCAGCGGCGGTGAAACTATTAAAGGCACGGAAGTAAGCTCCTCCAGCTCCGGGACAGCTCAGGCAACCGAACGCATACGGGATTTAGGTTTTAACACCAAAGACGCCACAGTTGAAGATAGCGGTGCCTGGCAGACTCATAACGGTCAGGGGATGACTCTTAAGGTGCACTCATCGGGGGCCTGGGAGGTGCGCAATTCACAGAACACGAAGGTGCTGGACGTGAAATCAGACGGCTCCTGGTCGTGGGCTGATGGCCCGGATGGCTCCATCACTGTGAATAAAGACCGCTCCTGGGAACTGTCCGGTGAGAACGGCAATATATCCGTCGCTGCTGACGGGTCGTACGATAGTACCGGGAAGAAAGACGATTTTAAGGGCCCTGCCAAGCCTGGTACTCCCGCAAAACCCGATAACTCGAAGGCCAAAGACCCGGCACAGCCCATCTCCCCGGTGGCTCTGGGGCGGGCTAAGGCAGTGGTGAAATAGCCGCACCTGTGCCCTATGCACCCTGAGAGCGGGTGCGGTGAGCCTCACCAGAGATTGACGTCGCCAACGAACGGTACAACATCATATGTGTGAACGGTATGCGCCCTCTGCTGGTGGTGCTGCGGGTATTTTAGCCTCGGCATCCTGCAGGGGGTGCCTTGTGCGTCAAGAACGCTTACGTTGACACGCAGTCATAAAATATAAGGTTAAAGTTGAGGGTTCTATCGGGTGCACCCTAGGGGTTTCACAGCTGAGAGACGGTTTTTTAGAGCGGCCATACAGCAGCGGTGAATAGGGTAGAGCTAACGCCGTAACCCGTACAGCGGGTACCTCCGAGAGAGGCGGCGATCCGCAACCGACCGAAGGGAAACAACAGTTCTGATGCGTACCTCACTGTACAAAGGTTCCGTACTCGTTGCAGCCACCCTAGCTGGCACGCTGATTCTCAGTGCATGCGGTGGTGGAGCAACCAGCTCCTCCTCAGAAGCCACCTCCTCAGCCGCAACAAGCACCCCAGCTCAAAGCTCAGCCTCCGCAGCAGCCCCAAACACCTCAGCCTCGGGCGGTGCTGGCGGCTCATCAGACTCAGATAGGACCACCATTGCTTGGACAAAAGATGAGCCTGACGGTAATAAGTACGTCGTGTTCCAGGACGGAAGCTGGACCATCACTGGCCCCAAAGATGAAAGCACAAATGTGCTAGCGGATGGTTCGTGGTCTTATACCACCGCCTCGGAAAAAGGACAACTGATAAAGGAAGCGGCGAGGGTGGATGCCGACGGCACTTTCCGCGTGCTTAAAGAGGGTGCAGTATCCAACGAGCCCCCGAAACTTCCAAAAGCTCCCGAAAAACCCGATAACTCGGCAGTTACCCCTGTCACTCCCGTACAACCCACAAAATCCATAACAGACAACAGCTAGCCCGCTTGTGCGGGAATCTCCCACAACATACGGGAACAGCGTCGTTCCCACCTGACACCCCCATCCCCGGGTGTCGCATTAACGCCGATGCGGCACCCGGTTCTCACCAATAGGACACAGCACCCCCGGCGGGTGCAGACAGTAATAGCGGGGTAACGATGCTGGTGCGGCACAGCAAACATCTTTCATATCAGCAACGAAATCCTTAAGTCAGAATATTAAGATTTAACTATCACAGCTAAAGCACAGGTTTTCTGGGAGGAAACATAGAAAACCTTGATAAGCTGGGGATATCACCACAGGATGACAACATACAATCACATCAGGTCCAGCAGATTCTTAGCATTTGGCGACAGTTCCCCACGAGCCCGAACCAGCGCCGAGAATCAATTCCCCCCCATACGGGACGCACACACCTGATCCTATAATGTGCTGTGGTTGCGCATCCACCCGGTGGTAGCCAACCGACCACCCTTGAAGGGACAAGACAATGAACGCATCTGTCAAGAAGACTTCCGCATTCCTGACCATTGCGGTCGCCGGTGCGCTCGCGCTGAGCGCTTGCGGTGGTTCTAATAACGCATCATCTTCCAATAGTTCTTCGAGCTCCAGCTCCTCAAGCGCTTCATCAGCAGCCAGCTCTTCTGCGGCTGCGACTCAGGGCGGTACCGCATCTGGTGCGGCAACTGGCGGCGCATCTGCTAGTGCTTCTGGTGGTGCCTCCGGTGCCGCAAGTAGCGGCGCGGCTGGTGCAGCTTCGGGTGCAGCATCCAGTGGGGCAAACGGCAACGTGACCATGGGTGAAGGCGGCGCTTGGACCCTCACAGAGGCTGACGGCGACACGATCACAGTCGCAGCAGATGGCTCATGGACCAAGACCGAACCTGACGGTGACACCGTATCAGTGCAGTCTGACGGCTCGTGGACTAAAACCGAACACGACGGCGACAGCGTGACGGTAAAACCTGACGGCTCGTACAATCAGGTTGAGCACGACGGTAAAGCAGATAAGCCAGACACCCCGGACGTGCCCGCAAAGCCGAATGCTGAGGCCGCCAACCCTGTCAGCCCCGTCCAGCCCACTAAGAAACTAGGTTAGGGGCTCCAGCTCGTTCAACGGTTCAAAAAACACGAACCTTACTGAGACTGGGTGCTGTACCCGCTGTGGGTACGGCACCCAGTTGCTGTACATATGGAGGCTCCTCACACATTATGGGGTGCTTTTCACAGTTAAAACATAGCTTTTCATAGCAGGGGCATAGAAAACGACAGTAAAATTAAAAGGTCTCAACTGATGCGGAAAACCCCGCCTACACAGGCCAAATGGAGGCACACAGGCGACTGATGGTGCCCCGAATCGTTGGGGCATAGCATAACCGCATACTAACAATCACATAAGAAAGAACTTCCGATGAATATCACCTCCAAAAAAGCCCCTGTTTTTGTGTCTCTTGCTGTGGCTGGCATGCTCGCGCTGAGTGGGTGTGTCTCAGTAAATTCTTCAGGATCGTCGCCTGAATCTTCTTCCTCTTCACCGGTTTCTTCGTCTGCGTCAGCTTCTGCTGGTGCGAATGTGTCGGTTGGTCCTGACGGGAATGTGAAGATTTCCGGTAGTGACGGCAAGGGTAATTCGGCGGATGTGAATGTTGGCAAAGGCGGGGATGTGAACGTGTCTGCCTCGGCGTCCTCAGGGGAAACCGCATCAGCTGAATCCTCGGAAGATTCCACTGCATCAGCTGACGACAAAGCTGGCTCTGCAGCTTCTTCTGATTCGGCAGAAGGCAAACTGACGATGAACGACAGCGGCGCATGGGTGCTAGTGAAGCCCGACGGCACCCAGATTACGGTTAATGCGGGTGGGGCGTGGGCGCTGCAGAAGCCCGACGGCACTCACATTACGGTTAACGCTAGTGGCGCGTGGTCCATGACCGATGCTGACGGTAACACCACAACTGTTAACGTGAATGGGGCATTCCACTCTGATAATGGAACTCCCACCGTCCCGCAGGTGCCTGCTAAACCGAACGATAAAGCGGCCACCCCGACAACTCCTGTTCAGCCCAAACAATAGGCTTGAGGATCTCACCCACGCTAATAAGGTACTGAAACCTGAAGGCGTGGGTGAGCTTCTTAACGGTGTCTTCTAGCGGTTGTGTACACAGCCGCAGAATACACAATGGAATAGAGGAAACACTGTTCTTCGTCTACAACAGCTTCTGTTTGTGTATCTCTAAGCGCCAATAGAAAAGCTGGGGGAGTCTCTGCCGCTGCCGATAGCGACTCTTCCAAGGCAAAGCTGGATATCTTCTATGGCGGGTCACGTGGACCATGAAAGACTTCAGCGGCAAAGTTACCGCAGTTGAGTATGACGGCACCCCTTCACCAAAGGGCGGTACAGTAGTTGCTCCCCAGGTACCTGCTAAGCCGAACACTGACGTCAAAGACCCACGAACCCCCATCTCTCCAAGCAAGTAACCTGCTGCTAACTGCACATGAATAGAAAGCCCCATCGGTTACCGCGTGGAGGCGGCACCGACCACTCTGAATAATAATCGGAGAATGATTGAGGTAAGTGTAATGTTTCATCTTCAGGATGCCTGACTGGTGACTGGGAAGAGGTATGGCAATGTTGAGATTTCGTAAAAATACAGCGACGTAAGCAGTCTGTATTTTCTCGTCGTGAGAGTGTCAGGATAGTGCTTCTAGAAAGTGTAATGTGTCGCCACGTTGTCAGCGGTTCTTTTCAGGTAGACTAAATATCAGTGCTTTAACGGCCTGCTAGGGGTGAAACCTGTTCCGCACCAGTGAAAGTAGCCGCTAGTGACACGCCCTGCCCTTATGCTGGCTCAACATATGTTGGGATAGGCGTCTGGGGTGGGGACACACACCGATATACACTACCGAAAGGTCCCTCGATGAAATACAAAAAAGCACCGGCCCTACTTTCCCTCGCCTTCGCTGGTGTGCTCGCACTGAGCGCCTGCGGTGGAGGGTCTGCCTCCAACAACTCGAGCAGCAGCGCAAGCTCCTCCGCATCTTCAAGCGCGAGTTCCAGTGCTTCCGCATCATCCTCCGCGTCAAGTAGCGCCAGCTCAAGCAGCAGCGCAAGCTCCTCCGGGGCAGCTGATTCCAGTGCGTCTGCAGACAGTGACAGCACCGAGTCAACCGCCGAAAGCTCCAGCGGCTCAGACTCCAGCAGTGGTGCAGCTGACTCGTCAGCTTCAGCAGAGAGCGGTTCAGGTTCGGGTTCCGAAGCTAAGGGCCTGGAAGACGCAAAAGTGAGCCCTGACGGATCTTGGACTGCGACTGTAAGCGGTAAAAAAATAGCTGTTGCTGCGGACGGTTCTTGGAGTATGACACAAGACGCAAAGAGTATCAGTACTGCTGCAGATGGTTCATGGGTTAAGAAAGACAGTAACGGTACTCTTACTGTGAAAGCCGATGGAACTTGGGTATACACTGATACTGCCGGTAATACTGGAACCTCAGAAGATGGTAAAGCTAATATCCAGGTTTCTACAATTCCAGATTTAAGCTCTGCTAAGCCGTCAAAGGATGCGGCTTCTCCAAAGACCCCTGTGCAGCCCAAGAAAGTTAACAGTTAATTCTTAGGGGAGTATCCTTCACCTAGCGCCTGTGCACAGGGCGATCTAGAGTCCCGGGCCGGTGCAGTTTCAGCACCGGCCCGGGGCTACCTTTATCCACCACAAGCTATAAGGGGTGCGTGACTGATATGCGGAAAGGTTCGCCAATGACGGCTGCTCAAAACGTACCGGTTCTTCTCGTTACAGTTCTCACCGGTGTGCTGGCCCTCGCTCTAACCGGGTGCACCACCAGCGGTGCGAGTGCGCCCACCGGTACCGCCTCATCTGTGGCAGCTGACACCGAGCCCGTCGAAAACCCCGGCGGTGTGCACGCCCTGACCTTCAACACCGACACCGCAGTCGTGCAAACAGACGGTTCTTGGTTTGTCACCAACCCTGACGGAACTCAGCTGCACGTTAACCCCGACGGATCATGGGCCGCAACCGGTAGCGACATAGGCACCATCACCGTAAACGCCGACGGCTCATGGCGGTGGACCGGATCCCCCGAAGGTGGAGTTATTGACGTTAACCGCGACAGATCCTGGACCTGGATCGGCAGTATTAATAAAGGCAGTATGCGTGTTAAAACCGACGGAACCTACGACAACCCCGGAGGCGGCGGCACCCCCGTGCTCCCCGCAAAACCAGGCACACCCACGCCCGCCAGTGCACCCGGGGCGGCAACACCCAAAACCCCTATTAACCCCGCTATACCTGTAGAAAAATAGCGGCACCGCACCTTCTGTAAAACAACAGGCTGCTATCGTTACCTCTTTTCCCGGTGAACCTCAGAACTCGCGGTGTGCAAGGCAGCGGAAACTAAATGTACTCATGCGCCCCGGGATGAGCGCCATGCATGAGGAAAACAGCCACGCATTCTCAAAAATAAGCTGTAATTTTCCGGCGTTTACTGAGGTCACCCTGCTAAGCTAATAGCACCACACCGATATATGAGCCCCGTTGCATGAAAAGGACAAGATGAATACCGTCTTCAAAAATTCAAAAATATCTGTACTGACCGCTCTTAGCATCGCGGGGCTGCTCACTCTTAGCGCCTGCGGCACCACCAACACCATCTCTGAAGACAGTGCATCCGCAACCCCCGGCGAAACCAGCAGCGCAAGCACCACACCGAAGCCCACCGCCAGCGGCAGCAAAGGAGCCGCAGCAGGCAAAACCACTGGCAGTGCAGGCGCAGAAACAAACCCGGGCACGGCAGGGTCCTCCACCCAGGCGAACCCCCACGAAAAACCTAAGACCAGCACCAGCCCCAGTGCCGCCGAAACCAGTGCAGACGGCGGCACCCAGACGACTGGCAGCGGGCAGAAACCCGCAACCTCCGCAAGCAGCCCAGCCTGGAAGAACACCGAAAACGGCGGGGCAACCGTCACAGTGGGTACCGCAGGATCTTGGACCCGCACCAACCCCAACGGTGACACCACCACAGTCAAAGCAGACGGCTCATGGGAAACCCGTTACGCCAACGGTGACACCGCAGAAGTGAGCGTAGACGGGGAATACACCGTTGTTAAAAACGGGTCTCCCACCACTGAAAAACCCGCAACACCGCAGGTTCCTGCTGTGCCCAGCGGGCAGAACGTCACCCCCAAAGCACCAGCAGAACCCACACAGACCTCCAAATAGTTCCCTCCATTGAGCGGATAACAGCTGCTCCCCGAACGTTAGCCTCAAAAACAAGCGGGGGAGCGGCGTGTGCCCTGTGGCGGCCCCGACCCTAATAGCAGACAGAGGCACACTACCTGCGGCAGGGGCGCCACGGTATCCCCGCTACGGCAGTATCCCGCTACAGCTGAGGTGGGAGCCGCCTCGCCAAACCCCACTGATTTAGTGCTCTCGCTGTTCACAGGTGGGTATCACAGTATAAACACAGGTCAAACATAGCCACCCCTTATATAGTGGAACCTATCACTACCGCAAGCCTGCAATAATGCGGGTGCACGAACTGCGGCAGTACACCCCAAACCGTATACCAACCACCACAGAGGAAAACCCTCATGACCACCTCCACTAGAACCCCCTCCACGCTGCTGAGCTGACGGTCACGCCTTCACATAATCCCTTCGGGAAAGAAGCCGCCTACACCACCGTATGCGGCAGGCGAACAACTGACCCGATAAGGCCGCCAGCTCATAAACCTGTGCGGAAAGAGCAGCGGCGCGTCAGTGCGGAAATAAGGCGCGCCGTACGGCTCAACCACCTCGGCACAGGAAGCTGCCGTTCAGGGGGCCACAAGTAACGCTCCGCGCCCCGGGCGGTAGCCCAATAGGCGCCGCATCCAACGGAGGATGCGGCGCCCTACGGTATTACCGGTAGAATGGGTGCTGTACACGAAAACCGCACACACGGTGTACCAGCAGCGAGGAGGCATATATGCGCGACGCAGCTAACGCTTACGCTCGGCGCGCCTTCACCCCTTGCAACACCCCCTGCGCATGCACTGAAACGGATGCGCACACGCTGTGCATCCCCACCCGCACCGCCCTAATGGGGCGTGCCTGGGCTATCTCAGGTACCGCCGTGCTCCTCGGCGCAGCCGGACACACCCTTGCCGGGGCCAGCGCGCCGCACCTTATGCTCCTCATCCTGTGCACCGCGCTTGGGGCGCTCATGAGCCTGGGGCTGCTGCTGGTTATGAGCCGGATGCGCAACCGCATCCCCCAAGCCCTCACCGCAGGAACCGCCCTAGGCGCCGTTGCCGTACAAGCACTACTGCACACGCTCTTTAACCTCTCCCACGCGCCCTCCCTAGCGGGGGAGCACATCGCAGCAGCCCACGCCGGCACCGCCGCGCACGGGGCACATACCCATACGCTGGGCAACCATGTTTTACCAGGAAACACGCCCTATGACTATGCCCCATCGGGCGGCGGGGTAGACGGCACCCACACCCTCACCCACGCAGCTGCCGAACACGCGCATATGCCCATGTTCGGGGTGCACCTAGCGGCAGCTATCGCCAGCCTGGGGGTGCTCTACAGCGCCGAACGCACCCTCGCTCGCTTAATACGCCTGCTCGCCATGAAAGTGCGTGCCCTGGGGGTGGCGCTCTTCACCCCGCCAGCCGTGCTGCCGCTGCTGGGGCGGCGCATCCTACTGTATATTCCGAACGCACCCGCCACCGGGCGGGTTGCCACCCTCAAATACTGCCGTATTGAGCGCGGCCCGCCCGCCTTCGTCTGAGAAAGCCAGCGTGCCAGATGGTGCACGCACCCGCACCCGGGTTACCGCAACCCGTGACTCAGACAAGGAAACACTATGCGCACTATTTTGCGTACCCTACTTGCCGCGCTCACGGCAACGCTGCTGACGCTCACCGCCGCGCCCGCTTATGCGCACGACGAGCTCGTCAGCAGCACCCCCGCCGCCGATGCGACCCTCAGCAAGGCACCCACCGAAATCACGCTCACCTACAGCGCTAACCTCATGAACGTTGAGGGCGGCAACCGGGTGCGCGTGACCGACTCGGCCGGCAACTCCCTTGTTGAAGGGAAAGGCGACGCTAAAGTCAGCGGCAACACCGTCACCCAGACCCTCAACCTCAAAGACCCCGCAGCGGATGAAACGTACACCGTCACCTGGCGCGTGGTCTCATCCGACGGGCACCCCATTCAGGGTACCTACAAGTTTACGGTAGGGGCCGGTAAAACCGCCTCGGCACCTGTAAGCAGCGCCTCCGCCGAACAGAGCAGTGAGGCGCAGAACGGGTCGGACACGGAACATAAAGAAGGACTCGCCCCCTGGCTGTGGGGCGGCGGCGGGCTGCTGATCCTGCTGGTCGGGGCGATTGTGGTGATGCTCATCCGCAAACGCAACGACAGGCCGGGAACCAGTGAGTAGCCGCACTACCTCAGTAAGCGCAATAGCTGGGGTCGTCCCCTGACCTCAGCTGCGCACAGCACACACCGGGCGGTACCGCCCAGAAAGAGAAAACCAACCATGTTCAAGAATCATCAGAAGCTCGTAACCTTTACCTGCACCGCCGCAGCTGGGGTGCTGCTGCTCTCTGCCTGCGGGGGTGGCTCCACCAGCACCGGCGCATCCGGTTCCGCATCAGCCTCCTCCTCGGCAAGCTCATCAGCCTCAGCAGGGGCCAGCGCTGCAGGCGGGCAGGGGGCCAGCGCCTCGTCAGGCACCCTAAAAATTGAGGGGGCCTGGGTGAAAGCCAGCAAGGGCGGCATGACCGGCGTGTTCGGCAAAATCACCAATAGCGGGGACAAGCCCGTGAAGATCACCAGCGCCTCCTCGACCGCCACCGACACCGTGCAGCTGCACACCACCACCAAAGGCTCAGATGGCGGCACCAAGATGGAGCAGGTGCACGAGTTCACCATTGAGCCCGGTGCCACCCTGGAACTCAAGCCCGGTGGTGACCACATTATGCTCATGGATATGGGCTGCTCGCTTGCCGCAGGCGGGGCGACCACTGTGACGGTCAAGACCGAAGACGGCGCTTCCCTTGAATTTAAGCCGGTGGCCCGCGACTACCAGGGCGCGAAGGAAGAGTACAAGGGTGAAGGCTCCGCGTCAGCCACCGCCGATGCCTCGGCAAGCGGGCATGACCACTCGCATGAGGGACATGACCATGAACACGGCGGGCACGACCACTCACACAGCCACGGCGGGCATGACCACTCGCATGAGGGACATGACCATGAGCACGGTGGGTCCTCAGCCTCCGGGTCGGCCTCAGCTGGTGAACACGCTGACCATGACCACGGCGAAGGATCCCACGAGCATTCGCACGGTGCGGCAGGGGCCTCCGAATCGCCGCTGCCCGAGTGCAAGTAGCCGCAGCACCGCGCTAATACCGTAAATCGCTCTATGGGAGGCGGGCAAACCGATGGCGCCAGGTCATCACACGGTGCCTTGCGGTGCAGGACTTTTGAGCCCTGCACCGCAAGGCACCGGCCCCGCCGCGAAACCCAGAAAAAACAACGGTAAACCACTCAGAACCGAAAAACTGTTTGGTAAAATAAATGGACTTAAGCCGCACCGGATCGGGCGGTAACCGGCCCTATCGTACCTACTGTAGGAAAGCCCGTAACCGGTGCAGCAGGATGCTACCGCCGTAGCATCCAGAATGCGCACACCACCTTACAACCACCACGAGTAGCGCAGGATAAAACATGCCACCCGAAAACCCACATAAAACCACAGATACTGCGGGGCAAACGCCCCTAGGCGCGATGCGCCGCCGCACCGTCATTACCGGCGCCGCCGGGGTAGGCGTCGGCGCTGTTGCCGGGGCCAGCGCCCACGCGCTGCTGTCACCGCCCCGCTCGGACATGTCGGTCCCCGGGCGGAAACCCGCCGACATTGCCCTCACCGACGCCACGGCAGGATTCTACGGTGAACACCAGCAGGGGATCGCCACAGAATCCCAAGCGCACGCCCGGTTCATCGCCATTGATCTGAACGAAAACCTCCACGCCGAGGCAATCCAGCGGCTCCTGCGTATCCTCACCAACGATGCTGCGGCATTGACGAGAGGAACCGCCCCGCTCACCGACCAAGAACCTGAACTTGCCCAGGTCAGCGCGAACCTGACCGTCACTATTGGGTTCGGCTCCCGCATCTTCGATATCGCCGCACCCGAGAAAAAACCCGGCTGGCTCGCACCCCTGCCGGCGTTCCCCGCCATCGACAAGCTTCAGGACGCCTACACCGGCGGCGACCTGCTGCTGCAGCTATGCTGTGACGACCTCACGGTACTCTCCCACGCCCAGCGGATGCTCACCAAAGACACCCGCTCATTCGGGCGTATCAGGTGGGTGCAGAACGGGTTCCTGCGTGCTTTCGGGGTGGGCACCGGCACGCCGCGTAACCTGTTCGGGCAGGTAGACGGCACCGTGAACCCCACCGCCGACCCCGCCGCAAACCCAGGACGCGGCGGCGCCAGCCTCGACGACATCGTGTGGGGCAAAGGCAACGCCAGCGCTGGTTACCCGCAGGCGTGGGAACCCGGCGGCACCTCCGTGGTGATTCGGCGCATCCACATGAACCTGGACACCTGGGATGAGGTAGACACCCCCGCCCGTGAGGACGCGATCGGCCGTAAACTTTCCAACGGGGCACCGCTGACCGGGACAAAAGAATTCGACGACCCCGACTTCTCCAAAACCGACAACCTGGGGTTTGAGATGATCGCCCCCTACGCGCATATTCGCCGGGCCCGCGGGGAAGAACTCGATAAAAAACCGTGGGAGCGCATCCTGCGCCGCGCCTATAACTACGACGAACCCGTGGCGAACGCGGGCGGGCTGTCCCGGCACGGGGAGGTCTCCGGCGGTATCTCCAACGCGGGCCTGATTTTCGTGGCGTACCAGACCGACCCGGTGCAACAGTTTGTGCCCATTCAGAAACGGCTCGAAAAACTCGATATGCTCAACACATGGACGATTCCTATCGGGTCGGCGGTTTTCGCTATCCCCGCGGGGGTACGTGAGGAAGGCGGGTATATCGGCGAAAGCCTCTTCACCTAGCCGCCCAGAATGTACGCGCATACCTAACACGCACCATCGCACACACCACAGATAAAAAGAACTATGGCTACTATGTCTTCACAACCGCAGAAAACCGAGGCAAGCCCCAAGAGCGCCGCTGTGCGCCCCGGGCTGAGCGCACCCTGGATTGCCGCCTACGTGGGCGTGGGGCTGCTGGTGCTGATTATTTCACTGCGCATTACCGCCGCCAACGCCGCAACGGACTTAGCGGATGCTGGTGCGCTCGTGCGTTGGGGGCTGCCCATTACCGAGGTTGTGCATAACTTTGCAATGGCGACGACTATGGGCGCGCTAATCTTCGCGATGGGCATTATTCCCCGCTACGCCGCCGATGCCGCCGGAACACGCCACGGCACACGCTCCGCACACAATACCGCTGAGAAAGAGTACAAGCCGTTCGCCGATGTGCTGAACCTTGCCGCCGCCTCCGCCGTGCTGTGGACTCTAGCGGCGCTGGCTGTGCTGATTCTTTCCTATGCCGATATTTCGGGGCGGCCCATTGGCTCCGGTGCCGAGTACGCCAGTGAGCTGATCAGCTACGTCACCACGTTAGATGCGGGCAAAGAAAAAGGTATGACCGTGGTGGTCGCCGCTGTGGTCGCCACCGCCTGTTTCGGGGTGCGTTCACTCATGGGGCTGTTTTTTATCTTCATGATCTCGCTCGTCGGTATCGCGGATATGGCGCTTTCGGGGCACTCCTCGGGCGGGCAGGACCATATGGGCGCCGTTAACTCCCTGGGGCTGCACCTGCTGGGGGTGAGCATCTGGTGCGGCGGGCTGATCGCGCTGGTGTTTATCTCGCGCGGTATTTCGGGTAAGGATGCGGGCACCGGCACCGTCGTTGAGGAGCGCCGCGGCGAACACACTGCGGCATCTCGTCGCGTGCCTATGGCCCATGCGGTACTGCGCCGCTACTCGCTGCTTGCCCTCATCGGGTTTATTCTCGTGCTGCTCTCGGGCATTACGAACGCGGGGGTGCGCATGTCGTCGTGGCGGGACTTAGGCACCGACTACGGCAAGATTGTGCTCCTAAAACTAGGGCTGACCCTGATTCTGGGAACTATTGGCGCGGCGCACCGCCTCAGGCTCATTCCCGCGCTCGCCGCCGGTAAGGTGAGCGGCACGCGTGCCCTGTGGAGCGCCATAGCTGTTGAGCTTGTGATTATGGGGGCGGCCTCCGGGCTGGGGGCTTCGCTCTCACGCACGCCGCCGCCGGTTCCGGAAACTCTCGCGCCGGATGCCACGCCGGTGCGCATTATCA
>ERZ773038.646-NODE-646-length-21853-cov-3.273465_pt1 | contig 21853 bp, 18 predicted proteins | sample MGYA00511665_ERZ773038 | MGnify/ENA primary metagenome ERZ773038 (study PRJEB29015, sample SAMEA2737966) | human oral metagenome | biome: human oral; feature: human-associated habitat; material: dental | place: China | collected 2028 ... | reverse complement strand
TTACTCCGTGCGGGTACACCGAGACGATATCTTTGGGACTGGCGTTTTTATTGAAACAGCTGGCGGAGGCGTAGAAGAAGGAGAGTCTACAGAAGAAGCCATCCACCGGGAACTAAAGGAAGAACTGGGGGTCAAGGTAGAGGTCCTTTGTAAAATTGGTCTAGTTAGCGACTACTATAATCAGATTCATCGTCATAATGTAAATCATTACTATCTTTGCCAGATCACGTCTTTCGGAGAAACCGATATGACTCCAGAAGAACAAGAGGAATTTCAATTGTCGACATTAAAGATGACTTATGAAGAGGCCGTTTCTGAGTATCAAAAGTTTGCTTCTAAACCATGGGGAGTCCTTCTTGCAAACCGCGAATTACCTGTTCTTGAATGGGCGAAAAAGTGGTTAATTAGCGTAAAATAAAATGAAAAGAAGAAAAAGTAATCATAGAAGGGGAAGCCTATTCATGGTTACTTTTTTTATCGAATATTTTCTTAATAAAATCACAAATTCAACTTGTAACTACCAGTTGGTTTTGCTATATTAAAGGTGCATAAAAATCGGTAAACAATAAGGTTAGGGATTGTTTTAGGTTTTGTTGCAAACGCTTACTAAAAATAAAACGAAAGGAAGTCGAAAATCTTATGGGTAAGAGATTTTTTGATAAAAAATGTAAGTACAGTATTCGCAAATTTTCAGTAGGAGTCGCTTCAGTAATGATTGGGGCTACTTTTTTTGCATCTCCGGTTGCTTTAGCAGCAGAGGTCGAAGGGGAACCAAGCACAGAAAATGGGGCTATTAGTGAGGCGCCTTCCTTAAACCAATTGCCGGATGAAGTATTAAAGGCGATTGAAAAAGCAGAAAAAGAGGGGCAAGCAAACAAAGCTGAAGAGGAAGCTTCCGCTACTCCAAAAGAAGGAGCAGCCGCATCTGAGACTGGGAAAACTCAACCCTCAAAAGAAGAAACAGCTAAGCCAACTGAAGCAGAAGCGACAACTGTTGCAAAGCAGGCTAAACCAACGGAAGAAGTAACTGCTACAGAAGCTCCAACGACAACGACGCCTAATACAGCAACAGAAGCAACAACGAAGCCACGTGAAGTAAATGGAACGGTGGAGAAAGCCGACCAATTTACAGCAGCTAAGCCAGCGACGAAAGAGGAAATTGACGCTGCGAAAAAAGAAGTGACGAAAAAGGAATATACCGTATTCCCAACACCACAAAAGGTCACTTATGGAGAAGGGGTAACTGCACTAGAAGGGAAAGTAAATCTGGTATTTAGCGATAGTCTAGATATCTATACACGTAACCGTGCAAAAGAAATTTTACAAGCGAATCAAGTTTCTTATACAACAAGTGCAAAAGAAGCAGAAGGATCTACGAATATCTTCCTAGGGGTTCATGGGGAATCTTCACTAGCTGAAAAAGAAGTTCAAGGTGTTTCAAAAGATTTATACAATAAAATTGACGCCTATGTTTTACAAGTCAAAAATAATAAAATATCCATTGTCGGAAAAGACACAGACGCGGTGTTCTTTGGCCTTACAACCTTGAAACATATGCTCAAAGATTCACCAACTCCTGTTCTTCGTGATGTGACGGTAGAAGACTATGCCGAAGTGAAGAATCGTGGGTTTATTGAAGGATATTATGGCAATCCTTGGACGAAGGAAAACCGCGAAGATTTAATGAAATATGGTGGAGAATTAAAATTAACGCAATACTACTTCGCACCAAAAGACGATCCATATCACAACAAAAAGTGGCGCGACTTATACCCAGAGGAAAAACTAGCAGAAATTCGTGACTTAGCTCGTGTCGGAAATGAAACGAAGACACGCTATGTATGGACTATCCATCCATTCATGCATAACAAAATGCGCTTTGAAAACGACGAGAAATACAAAGAAGATCTTTCTGTCATCAAAAATAAATTTACACAATTACTCGATGCAGGGGTTCGTGAATTTGGGGTGCTTGCCGATGATGCGGCTTGGCCAGTCGGTGGATACAATAGCTATATCCGTTTAATGCGTGATTTGACAGATTGGTTAACGGAAAAACAAAAAACATATAGCGGTCTTCGTAAAGATATGATTTTTGTGCCTGCTTGGTATATGGGACAAGGGACGGAGGATGAACTTCGTACACTAAACGAAAACCTTCCAGAAACAGTCCATTTAACATTGACAGGTGGGAAAGTATGGGGAGCTGTGGACCAAACTTTCTTAACGAACTTGAAACGGAATTTGACAGAAGGTGGAAAGAAATATCGTCCAATTCACTTCTGGATTAACTGGCCATGTAATGACAATACAAAACAACACTTAATTCTTGGTGGCGGAGAAAAATTCTTGCATCCAAATGTTGATTTGTCACTTTCGAATGGAATTATGCTGAATCCAATGCAACAATCAGAAGCTTCAAAAGTAGCTCTGTTTGACATGGCTCAATATGGCTGGAAGCAATGGAGAAGTGCACAAGAAGCAGAACAAATTAATGACACCGCCTTTAATTATGTGGTCAATGGTAATTTTAAAGACAGTCAAGTTTCCAAAGCCTTCCGCGAACTTGGAAAACATATGCGAAACCAAAACAGACCTCCTCATGTTACAAAATTAGAAGAGTCAGTAGAACTTGCACCTAAATTGACCGCCTTTTATAACAAATTGAAGTCAGGTCAAAACTTGGATGTAGAAAGAAAAGAATTAAAAGAAATTTTTGCCCAATTGAAAGCTGACGCAATTCTTCTAAAAGAAAAAGGAGATAAGAAACTTATTCACCAAATTCACTATTGGTTAGACAATACAGTGGACCAAATGAATGCGCTCGAAGCCCTCTTAACGGCAACAGAAGGACTGGCAGAAAAGAATGATGCGAAAGTGTGGGATAACTACTACGCAGGATTGAAGCATTATGACCAATCCATTAGTTATGCATTCTTCTATGTAGATCACTATGAACGTGCTGAATTTGGCGTTCAACATATTCGCCCGTTTATTAATAATCTTAAAGAATATTTAGCAACGCATATTCAGACGATGCTTCGCCCAGATAAACTGGTAACTACATTTATTACAAACCGTGCGGGTGCTGAAGGCGGACTAGCTGAAGTCACAGACGGGGATTACGATACGCATGTAATCGTGAAGACGACAACCGTAATTGAACGAGATGACTATGTGGGATTACGTTTCAACAAAGCGATTAAGATTCATACGCTCGGATTTGCCACTGGAACCAAGACGGCCGATAACTACACATTCGGTAATGCCGTTGTTGAATATCAAAATGAGCAAGGGGATTGGGTAGCGCTCACGACTCCTGCCTATACAGGTAGAGAGCGTACCCTTGAGTTTAATAATCTAGATATTACTGCACAAGCCGTTCGAATGCGTGCAACTGCTAAAAAGGATAATGCTTGGCTTGCCATGCGCGAAATTGCTGTCAATCGACCACTAGAAATGGGTAGTAAGAAGGTGAAAGCAAACATCACTTTAAGTTCTAATTTAGTGTATAAATATGGAACTAGTGTCGTTCAAATGCAAGATGGAAATGCGACAACAGAATCTATGATGGCACATGCAAACCAAACCAATGTCACACCAGAAAATGCTTGGGTACAAATGGATTTAGGGGCTGCTAAAGCTATCAAACGAGTACACCTCGTTCAGGGAGAACGAGACAAATTAGCAGCGGGTGTCATCGAATATTCGACAGACGGAACTAATTGGACGACGCTTCAAACATTAGCTGGAGAAAGAACGAGTGATATTATCAAAGAATTTACAGCGCAATTTGTGCGTGTTCGCAATACTCAAACCTTGAATAAATGGTGGAGAATCGCGGATTTCACTGTAGATGTTTTCACTCCAAATACGGATTTGACAGTTACAAGTGTGGATAGCTTGAAGGAAACGCCAGTCGCTGATAGCCGTGGACGTTATGAAATGACATTACCTCAAGGAACCAATATTCCAGCAAATGGATATCTTGGAATGAAATTAGACCGCCTACATGAAGCTTCTTCGATTACTCTGGAAGATGCCGGAGAAACAGGATTAACACTAGAGTACTCTGCCAATGAAGTCGAATGGTATCGTGCAGACGAATTGCCAGAACATACCTTTGTTCGTTATGTTCGTCTCGTGAATAAGACAGATAAAGACCAAGCGCTTCCTGCGGGTAAGTTAATTGTGAAGACAAAAGAAGTGGAACCAACCGAACTTCAATCAACCACAATGGGCATCCACCAATATTATGGAGCAAATGACGTACGTCGCATTCACAATATAAGTCAATTATTTGATGGAGATTACAACAATTTCGTTGAGTTTTCTGATTACCAACGTAAAAATGGTGAAATCGTGATGAAACTCGGTACCACTCGTCAAGTGAAGAAGATTCGTGCATACATTCAAGATGCGGAACGGAATTATTTACGAGATGGTAAGATTCAAGTCAGTGAAGACGGTAAGAACTGGACCGATGTGGTTACAGTGGGTGACGGGGTCGAAAATGAAATTCGTGACAACTCTCTAACGGATGGTTGGACACATGATGCGGCTAAACCTGGAAACCGTTATATTGAAGGGGTTCTAGATAAACCAGTTACCGCTAAGTTTATGCGTGTGCTCTTTACAGCGGATTATAATGCACGTTTCTTAGGCTTTAGCGAAATCGAAATCAATGATGGTGAGTTTATCAATCCTGAAAATAATCCTACGGTGACAGGAAGTGGAACAGAAGACAAAGATAACTTGAAGAAACATTTAACGGATGGAAATGTATTAACTAGTTATGCGACAACAGAGAATAAGGGAGAATTGGTTTACCACTTATCAGAAGAAACGGCTGTAAATCATGTTCGTTTAATTGCAGATGTCCCAGAAGGAACCACTGTAAAAGTCAAAGTGCGTACATTGAATGAAGCAGGAGAATCTGTGTGGAAAGAACTGGGTAAAGTAAAATCTAGCTTCCAAACATTTGCACTTCCAGGAGAAAATCCACGAATTCTTGACGTGAAAGTTTCTTGGGAAGGTGGACCTGCAGAGTTCTACGAATTATCAACCTTTACTAAAGAAGTCACTCCAGATGAAATTCAACAGCCTGAACCAGACAAACCAGTAAAGCCACTAACGCCAATTGATTCAACGGTTGCTAAACGAGAATTGAAAGACGAGGCTACAGGTGTGATGATTTCGGGGTCAACTACCGCCTTAGAACCAGTGAAAGACTTAGCAGTTCAAAAGGTTCTTGATCAAACATTGGATGGCAAAAAATATGATGCGTATGATATTCGTTTAGGAGGAAAAGCAGGTGGCTTTGTTCAGCCAAATGGAACAGTTGCTGTGACGGTTCCAGTGAAAGCTGATGCTGAAGTAGAAACGATTTACTACATTACTCCTGAAAAACGATTGGAAGCTCTAGCATTTACTCAAAAAGATGGAAAAGTAACCTTTAATACGACTCACTTCAGTGTTTACGCAGTTGTTTATAAAGGATCCGTTGCTGTAGCGAACCCAACAACGCCTACAACACCAACACCAACGAGTCCAACATCGCCAGTAACGCCGGGGACTCCTACAGCTCCTTCTACACCTCCAGTTGTAGCTTCCGGAGAACCAGGTAGAACGACTCCAGCAGGTGAAAAGCCAGTTGCTAAACCTGAAACCGTCAATGGAGCTGTGGCAAATCAGCTTCCAGCTACTGGAACAAGTGATGCAAACACTTCTCTCTTTGTCGCAAGTTTAGCGCTTGCCCTTGGAACATTGTTCTATAAAAAAGGAAAAGAAGAAGCGTAATCTCAAAAAGTAAGACAGTAAGAGAAAAGACCTAGCTGAAAAAGCTAGGTCTTTTCATATAGATTCAGAAAACATCTTCGCAAGGTATATTTTGTAATGGGATAACTCAAAAATAAGTCAAAACCACTATTGTAAAGAAGTTGAGGGAGGTCTATACTGAAATTAAATAGGGATTTTTTAATAAAGTATATTAGGGGGAATTAGGGTGAAGATTCATTCGAATTGGAAATTGGGGTTATTGATTCTGGCTGGTGTTTCTTTAGCAGCATGTGGGGGGCATAAAGAAGAGACGAAGTCAACGACAGAGACGGTAGTGAAAGTGACGACAGTTGAAGCAACGACAGTGGCACCTGCTAAATTACCAGATTCTTTGCTTCCTTTTAAGAAGGAGAAACAATTGGTATTGGGAGAACTGGATAAACTGGAGCGTTCTACGTCAGCGCATATTCAACTGAATATTAAAGATAAGCCAAAAGCTAAGAGAGAACCAAAAATCAGTGTGGATCCAGTTGGATGGCATAATTATAAGATGCCGATTGATGATTCAGGAAGTGGGAAAGAAGCGTGGCTCATGAACCGTGGTCACTTAGTAGGGTATCAATTTAGCGGTCTTGATAATGAGTTAAGGAATTTAACACCGATGACAGCCTTATTAAATACGGGAAGCCTGTCGGACACGGATTCCGCAAATCAAACTGCAATGTTGTTCTATGAGAATAATCTTGCGGATTGGATTAATGCTCATCCGAATGATTGGTTGGATTATAAAGTAACTCCAATTTACGAAGGGGATGAACTCATTCCTCGAAAAATTGAGTTGCAGTATGCTGGAATTAAAAGCGATGGAACTCTGATGAAGATTTCTTTTGGGACAAAACAAGAGAAAACAGATGATGATGGTGTAACTCATGTAATTCTAGAGAATACATCACCAAATGCAAAAATTGACTATGCGACGGGGAATGCGGAACCATTATTTGCTAAGAAGAAAGTTGAAACAACCGTTGTACAGACAGAAGCCGCTACAGAAGCGACTGTGAATCAAGAAGAACAGCGCACAGTTTATGTAGCTAAAAAAGGAAAGTCGGATGTGTATTGGTACAATAAAGCGAACATGCCACACAATACAAATTGGGGTAATGTTGTAGAGATGACAGAAGCACAGGCAAAAAGATTAGGCAAACGACATTCTTCGAAAGAATAAAAAAGGAGCACCACACAATTTGTGTGGTGCTCCTGTTGTTTAATCTTCTTTCACTAAATACCCTAATTTGTCAAGGGCGTCTTCGATATAGTCGAGGTCTTGTTGGTTTTCAGCCTCAACTAGATGATAATGTACGCCGTCTGTTAAGGATGACAGAGGGCGAAAGTCTTCTTGATGGATTTGTTCCAAGAAGTGTTGGACGTCGCGGCGACAGGTCAGTTTCACAAGTGTCTGAATTTCACCGTATACTGGATGGTCGATTTGAATATTTTGGACGCGGCCTCCATTGTCGACAATCGCTAGAAGTTCACTTTCGATAGCCTCGGTATCGTGTTTGACTTTAAAGAGACGATGAACGTACGGCGAGCTCTCTTGTTCCTTGTAGACATATCCACGATTGGTCGATAGAATCGTGGCCCCATCAGCGCGAAGTAGCGCAATGTCTTGCACGATAATTTGCCGGGTAACGTGGAAATGTTCCGCTAAGCTTTGCCCGTTGAGCGGCTTTGGAGCTTCTTTCAAGAGCTTTAATAACTCAGATTTTCTTTCTTTTGGCATAGTAGACCTCTTTTAACGTCTTTTTTGTAAAACTTTATACACCACTAGTGCTAATTCATAGTCTACCATACTGTGAATCACTGTACCAAATCCGACTAAGACGAAGAGGACGTAAAACATGCTTTGAAGATCTGTCCCTGAAACGGAGTAGAAGAGCACACAAGCCAATACTTCACCGACTGCGTGAATAAGCGCAAGGACGAAGTTGAAAATCCATGATGCTTTTCGGTTTTCAAGCGTCTTTGGATGCTTTTGTAAGAAAAAGGCCCCAAGTGTCGCAAAGAGAATATGTGACAACGCGCGGAATACGATAACGAGTGGGTACGCCCCAGAAATAAAGAATCCATAAGAGGATCCCAGAACGACGAAGATAGCCATCCACGGATTGATAAACATCGCGATAAAGATTGCAACGTGGCTTCCGAGGGTATATGAAGCTGGTGGAATCACCAATTTCAGTGGCATCGCGATAGGAATAAAAATCGCAATCGCGGTTAATAGTGCGGTAAGTGTCATAAAACGAACATTTTTCATCAGAATAAAACTCCTTTTTATTTACTGTATATACAGTAGTATAGTTCTGTGTATACAATAAATCAATAGGGAAACTCAACTTTTTCGCTCACTTTTCGCTCATAATTCGCTTGATTCTTCAAAAAAGTACCAGTACAATAAAGAAAAGAGAGGTGAGAGGGATGCAAGCGAATTTTCAAATTACAGAAAAGATGTTAGGGCTGGTGCACAATATTGCGGAACTCCTAACGAAATATTCCATCGAGAAACGTCCGCTATTATTGCGAAAGGAAAATCGAATTCGCTCGATTCAGTCTTCCCTTGCAATCGAAAATAATAGTCTGACGCTGGAACAGGTGACAGATATTATCGAGGGACGCAGGGTGCTCGGCCCACCAAAGGATATTCATGAGGTGCAAAATGCGTATGAAGCGTATGAACGTGTCTTTTCGATGGATCCGTATAGCGTAGAGGATTTCTTGGAGGCGCACCACTTGTTAACGCACGGCCTTGTGAAACATCCCGGGCAGTTTCGCTTGAGTGATGTTGGCGTTTATGATGCCCTTGGACGAGTGGTTCATGTGGGAGCACGCCCGCAGTTTGTTCCAGGTCTTGTGGAAGAGTTATTTTCGTGGGCTAAGAACAGTCTGTTGCTTGATTTGGTGAAATCGTGTCTTGTTCATTTTGAATTAGAAATCATTCATCCATTTGAAGATGGAAATGGTCGCATGGGACGCTTGTGGCAAAGCCTTATCTTAAGTCGGTGGAATCCGTTATTCGAATGGCTTCCGATTGAATCAGTGATTCATGCGCATCAACAAGGCTACTATGACGCACTCGCAATTAGTAATAAGGAAAATGATGCGACGATTTTTGTCGAATTTATGCTTAAAGTGATTTTGGAAACATTGGAGGAAGTGAAAGTGCAAGACCGCATTGAAGAAATAAGTGCTGAGTATCTCATCTTGCCACCGTTAAAACCAAAAGAGCGCGAAGTCTTTGAACAAGTAAAGGCTTATTTAGAACAGTATGGAAATATCGGTAATCAGCAGGCACAAGAACTTACTGGTCTCAGTGCCGCAACTGTTCGACGCTATTTATCGATGTTCGTGGAAGTAGGATTGTTGACTTCAAGCGGAAGCACAAAAGGGAAGTTATATTCGTTAGTACCACATAGAGATTAAGCTCAACTATATAAAGTCCCTCTTCCAGTGATTTCTTGAAAAAAACAGCGTGGTACTATACTATTAGAAGGTAGAAATTCAAAGAGCAAGGAGCTTATTATGAAACAAAAATTCGGAATTATTTTAGCTGCGGGTAAAGGAACTCGTATGAAATCTTCCCTTTACAAAGTAATGCATCCCGTTTGCGGAAAACCAATGGTAGAGCATGTTGTCGACCAAGTTGAAAAAACAGGAGCTACTGAAATCGTTGCGATTGTTGGACATGGTGCTGAAATGGTGCAAAACCACCTTGGAGACCGCGTTTCTTATGCTGTCCAAGCAGAACAATTAGGAACTGGGCATGCGGTGTTACAAGCAGAATCTCTCTTACAAGGAAAAGAAGGAACAACCATCGTTATCTGTGGAGACACTCCGTTATTAACAAGCGAAACTCTTTCAGCCTTAATGGAAGAGCATGAACGTACAGGCGCTAAAGCAACCATCCTTACAGCAATTGCAGAAAATCCAACAGGATACGGCCGCGTAATTCGCGATAAAGACGGTTCTGTTCTAAAAAATGTAGAACAAAAAGACGCAACTCCTGAAGAACAACAAGTCAAAGAAATCAATACAGGGACTTACTGCTTTGATAATGTAGCTCTTTTCAGTGCTTTACACGAAGTTGGGAACGACAACGCTCAAGGCGAGTACTACTTACCAGATGTATTAGAAATCTTGAAGAAACGTGGAGAAGTCGTTTCTGCGTACCCAATGAAAGATTTCGACGAAGGAATGGGCGTCAACGACCGTGTAGCTCTTTCAAAAGCGGAGAAATACATGCGCCTTCGTATCAACGAAGAACATATGCGTAATGGGGTTACTTTAATTGACCCAGAAGCAACGTATATCGAATCAACCGTTCAAATCGGTGCGGACACTGTGATTGAACCAGGCGTTGTCTTAAAAGGCAAAACAGTCATTGGTTCAAACTGCTTCATCGGAGCACATAGTGTAGTTCGTGATAGCATTCTTGAAGACGGCGTTCGTCTGGTGGCAGCGAACATCGAAGAATCTCATATGAAACTAGATAGCAATGCTGGTCCATTTGCACACTTACGTCCAAATTCTGTATTAGGCGAACGTGTTCATGTGGGGAACTTTGTGGAAGTGAAGAACTCAACGCTTGGTGCAGATACGAAAGTAGGGCACTTAACGTATGTCGGAGATGCAGATCTTGGAAAAGACATCAATGTCGGTTGTGGAACAGTGTTTGTAAATTACGACGGAAAAAATAAACATCGTGCAACAATTGGAGACCATGTATTCATTGGATGTAATGCGAATATCGTAGCTCCTGTAACAGTTGGAGATGATGTGTTCATTGCTGCGGGTTCAACCATTACCCAAGATGTTCCAAATGGAGCATTAGCCATTGCTCGTAGTCGTCAAGTGAACAAAGAGGATTACGCTTCAAAATTACCGTCAGGAAAAAAAGATTAAAAAATTTTTTGAAAAAGTTTATCAAAATTATTCAAATATTAGGCAAAAAACTGTATTATAGAACTATAAAATAAACTTCGGGGGTTATCATTGTGGAACATTATTCCGATCCTAATTTAAAAATATTCGCTTTAAGCTCAAATCGTCCTTTAGCAGAAAAAATCGCTGAAGAAGTAGGTTTAGAACTTGGTAAAGTGTCTGTGACACAATTCAGTGATGGAGAAATTAAAATCAACATTGATGAAAGTGTTCGTGGATGCCATGTTTACATCGTTCAATCAACTTCTTATCCAGTAAATGATAACTTAATGGAATTATTAATTATGGTAGATGCTTTGCGCCGTGCAAGTGCAAAAACAATTAATATTGTAATTCCTTACTACGGATATGCTCGTCAAGACCGTAAAGCACAGTCTCGTGAACCAATTACCGCAAAATTAGTCGCAAACATGATTACTCAAGCGGGAGCAGATCGTGTGTTAACACTTGATTTACATGCTGCTCAAATTCAAGGGTTCTTCGATATTCCAGTGGATCACTTATTAGGAGCTCCACTACTTGCGAACCATTTCTTAGAAAATAACTTTAAAGACAAAGATATCGTTGTTGTTTCTCCTGACCATGGTGGAGTAACTCGTGCTCGTAAAATGGCTGAGTTCTTACACGCACCTATCGCGATAGTGGATAAACGTCGTCCAAAAGCAAACGTGGCAGAAGTGATGAATATCATCGGGGAAGTCAAAGGTAAAGTTGCCGTATTAATCGACGACATGATTGATACAGCTGGAACCATTACTCTTGCAGCACAAGCGATTAAAGATGCAGGTGCGGAAGAAGTATATGCTTGCTGTACGCACGCTGTATTATCTGGGCCAGCGCTAGAGCGTATTAACGACTCAGTGATTAAAGAAGTAGTTGTAACAGACTCCATCGAAGTGCCTGCAGAAAAAACAGGTGGAAAAATTGTTCAAATCAGCGTGGACCAATTAATGGCGGAAGCAATTCGTCGTATTCACGAAAACCGTTCAGTGAGTCCGTTGTTTATTGAGAAATTTACTATTTTAGATTAATAAAGAATTGTTAAAATAAATGAGCCGAGGCTAGGGTCTCGGCTCGTTTTTCTATATACTGAACCAAAGGAGGCTTTAATGGAGAAAGAAAAAAGAAACCGTTCAGGATGGATATTTTTGATTTCTTTTATAGGATTGATTCTGACGATGGTATTTTTACATGAAAAAAATCCAGATATGCCTTACTTTGAAGGGAAGAGTCTTATTGAAAATGGTATCCTGTTCTTTTTTTCATTGGGGACTCTTGGAGGAGGTTTTTTGATGGGTATAGATTATTGGAAATCAACTATAAAGAATGTAGCCATCCTCAAGGCCAAAGAAAAAACGCCCGAAGCGCTCGAAGAATATTATCAAATAAAAGCAAAGGCCATTTTTAAAGTAGGGATTTCGATAGGAATCGCATCTCTAATAGTAGGAATCTTATCACACTTTATCCCTGAGTTATTCGTTATTGCGGAAGCGACTTTATTATTTGGGTTAGTCATCTGTTTGTTGTCGCTAGTCCCTAGATCGCTAGCAAAACAAATTTTAAAACAGAGTCAAAAATAGTATCGAGGTGATAATGCATGGATAAGAAGAGAAGAAATGCTTGGAGATTGTTTTTGATAGGAATGGCACCTCAAGTGCTTACTTATATTATGGTTTTATTACCTCATTATGAGTATGGTGGAGGATATGGTGCTGCGTTCATCGTGTTCATCCTGTTCCCTATCGGATTGATGTTAGTAGGCATTAGTTTCTTACAGTTTTTAAGGATTTCAATTGCTGAAAAATCATTAAAACACACAGGTTGGATAATGTTATTTATTCTTCTCTGGACTACTTTTGTTATTTTAAATGTATCCGGCGTTATTCAGTTACCGTCAAATACAATACCTATTAAGTAAGGGAAAGAAAATTATGGAAATTAAAAAATTAAAGAAAACAGCAAATAACTTGATGTGGTTTGGGTTATTAACGCAATGGATTTTGTTGTTTTCCCCTATTACGAGGAGAGTTGGCATGGGGCTCATTTTATTAGTCTTACCATTTTTAATTCTAAGCGTTATTCTCAGTCTTTTATTGTTCTTGTACATTTCGTATGAAGAAAAATCGTTTAAAAATACGTGGGGACAACTACTCATTATGAGCTTGTGGTTAGGGTATGAAGCATTACTTTACACACAAGCCATCGGGTAAAAACAGGAAAAATCTTTTATAATCCAACAATAGAATCATGAGAAGATGATAGGGATGTTACGTAAGTGGGCTAATGGATTTATGTGGACAGCGTGGGTGTTCGTCTTTATAACAATGTTGCTAATGGGTTCGTATATCCTACCCTCTAGTAATGAATTCAGAGTGATGACTCTGGGATTAATTATTGCGGGGATCCTCTTTTTGATTAGCTTTCTTTTGTATTCGTGGATTACGATTCAGAAAAAATCATTTGCAGAAACAGGATGGCAATTAGCTTTGAACGGAGGATTTCTCGTCGCCTATGTACTCGTTCTAATAAAAATCATGCTCTAAGAGGAAACAAATAGCGATGACCATTGGCGGAATCTCCTGGATGGGGATGAATTATTGGAAAAAAACGCATCAGGAAGTTGTGAAGTTGCAATATACATCGGTTACACCTGAAACGATTGAAGATTATTACAGAGCAATTGCAAAGGCTGTTCGTAAGGTCGGTGTTTCTGTCATTATTTTTGCATTCATGCTCGGTGTGTTTTCGCAGTTCAATAGCGTATTTGAAGTGATTGGGTTGGTGGTGTTCTTATTTGGAATTGCCATTTGTTTCTTGTCGCTAGCTCCAAAATCGCTTGCCAAACAAATTCAGAAACAAACTATTCGATAATGTTGGAGGTTTTGAATGAAACTAGAGAAAACAAAGAATATCGCAGAAGTCTTGATGTGGATCGGGTTAGTGCCACAATGGATTTTCATGACCAGTCGTGGCGTTCCAGGAGGGCTATTGATTGCCATCTTCATTATGCCGATTTTCATGATCATGACGTTTGTGAGTTTCTTGATGTATGTTTTAATTGCGGTAGAAGAAAAATCGGTTAAAGACACTTGGTGGCAGCTACTGGTCACAGGCGCTTGGAGTACCTTTTTGGTATTGTTATTCACGGGAGTAATTAGATTTTGATAAAAAAGGTTTAGGAGGAAGAGATTTAAGGAAGCACGACTTTTCGAGAAACAACCAGGGTTAGTAAAAATGCATAAAGTCGCTACTGTCTTGATGTGGATTTCATGGGTCCTAGTTTTCTTTGCGATGTTAGCGATGGGAAACTATTTTTTACCAGATGGTCGAATGCTCCTTTTTATGCTGTATATTCTAGCAGTGGCGGCAGTGGGGTTCCTTCTCAGTTTCTCATTGTTTAGTTGGATTTCGTTTAAACTAAAAACAGTGAACGAAACGGGATGGCAGTTACTCTTAACGGGTGGATTCCTCATTACGTACTTGCTGCTTTCGATGAGACTCTTTTTTTAAGAGGAAACAAATGCAAGATGGCGCGGGTTATGGTACAATAATCCGGCAAGAATAAGTGAACATAGCACACGAGTCGTACTCACTATGGGTGATGCAGCTCGTGTTTTTAGATGGATAGTGGTAATCGTAAGGGATGTTCTTGTTAATCAGTGGCTTCTTTACGATTATCACTATAAATACGTAACGAAGATTTGCTAAGATGCAAGTCTGATTGAAAAAGGAGAAAAAAATGAGTTTTAAAATTGCAGATATTCAAATTGACAATAGTGTAGTTGTGGCCCCAATGGCTGGGATTTCGAACTCTGCTTTCCGTGTCACTGTAAAAGAATTCGGTGCCGGTTTAGTGGTATGTGAAATGATCAGCGACAAAGGGATTCAATTTCGTAATGAGAAAACATTAAGCATGCTTCATATCGAACCAAACGAGTATCCACTGAGCGTTCAAATCATGGGCGGGAATAAAGATACTTTAGTTGAAGCGGCGAAATACGTGGCTGAAAACACGGAAGCGGCGATTATCGATATCAATATGGGATGTCCTGTAAACAAAGTGATTAAGGCAGAAGCCGGAGCAAAATGGTTACTAGACCCAAATAAAGTGTACGAAATGGTTGCAGCAGTAGTTGACGCAGTGGACAAACCTGTGACGGTGAAGATGCGTACAGGATGGGACCACGAGCATTTATATGCAGTGGAGAATGCGCTGGCTGCAGAACGTGCCGGTGCAAGTGCGGTTGCGATGCATGGACGTACTCGTGTTCAAATGTACGATGGGAAAGCTGACTGGGAAATCCTAGGAGAGGTGAAGAAGAACTTAACGCGTATTCCTTTAATCGGGAATGGAGATGTTCGTAGTCCAGAAGATGCCAAACGCATGATTGACATTGCAGGCGTGGATGGCGTTATGATTGGACGTGCAGCCTTAGCGAACCCTTGGATGATTCGTCAAACCGTTCATTATTTAGAAACGGGCGAATTGCTTCCAGAAAATACCGTTCCAGAGAAAATTGAAATTGCGAAATTACACTTACAACGACTTGCGAACCTTAAAGGCGAAGCGGTCGCAACGAAAGAATTCCGCAAGCTTGCAGGCTATTACTTAAAAGGAGTGCCACGTGCCTCGAAAACAAAAGTAGCCATTAACGAAGCTGAGAATTTACAAACAGTGGAAGCCTTATTAGACCAATTCGTGGTGGAACATTTAGAACGTGAAGAACGTCAAAAACAACGCTTGGCAGAAATTTAAGCAAAAAGCCTTGAAATACTTTCAATAAAGCCTCTTCTTTTGGTACAATAAGGAGAGTTATGAAGAACAAGGACAGTTCAAAGGAGGAACAAACGTGTCTTTCGAAGTAGAAACACAAGAAACATTAAATGACCAATTACAAGTTCGTCGTGAAAAAATGAGTCAATTACGCGAAAAAGGAATCGATCCATTCGGTACTGGATTCAAACAAAAAAATACAACTGAAGAAATCCACAAACAATTTGAAGGAGCTACAAAAGAATCTCTTAGTGAACAAGAGCCTGTAACGGTTCAAATTGCTGGACGCATGATGACAAAACGTGGAAAAGGGAAAGCTGGTTTCGCCCACATTCAAGACGGCAAAGGCCAAATCCAAATTTACGTACGTAAAGATGCTGTTGGAGATGATGCGTACGAAGTCTTCACAAAAGCAGACTTAGGAGATATCGTTGGTGTTGTTGGGACTGTCATGGTCACAAACACTGGTGAGTTATCTGTTAAAGCAGAACAATTCGTTCATTTAACAAAAGCACTTCGCCCACTTCCTGATAAATATCATGGATTAACAAACGTAGAACAACAATACCGTCAACGTTACTTAGACTTAATTAGTAACCGCGACAGTTTCGACCGTTTTGTAACCCGTAGTAAAATCATCCGTGAAATCCGTCGTTATTTAGACGACCGCGATTACTTAGAAGTTGAAACTCCAGTACTACACACTTTAGCGGGTGGGGCAAATGCTCGTCCATTTATCACACACCACAATGCGTTAGACATGGAATTATACATGCGTATTGCTACAGAGTTACACTTAAAACGTTTAGTCGTTGGTGGTATGGAACGCGTATACGAAATCGGACGTGTGTTCCGTAACGAAGGAATCGACACCACTCACAACCCTGAATTTACTTCAATTGAAATCTATACAGCTTACACAGACTATAAAGATGTCATGGATTTAACAGAAGGAATCATCTCAGATGTTGCCAAGAAAGTATTAGGAACAACATTAGTTCCTTATGGCGAACATGAAGTGGAATTAAAAGCCCCATGGAAGAGAATTCATATGGTAGATGCGATTAAAGAAGTTACAGGTGTTGACTTCTGGCCACAGATGACGGACGAAGAAGCACGCGCCATCGCGAAAGAAAAAGGCGTGAAAGTTGAAGATTCAATGACATTCGGACATGTTGTGAACGAATTCTTCGAAACATTCGTTGAAGAAACATTAATCCAACCAACCTTCATCTACGGACATCCAGTGGAAGTATCTCCATTAGCGCGTAAGAACGATGAAGATCCACGCTTCACAGATCGTTTCGAATGCTTCATCTGTACAAAAGAGTACGGAAATGGCTTCACAGAGTTAACAGACCCAATCGATCAACGTGAACGTTTCATGAAACAAGTAGAAGAAAAATCTGCTGGGAACGACGAAGCACATCCGCACGATGAAGACTTCATCCAAGCGTTGGAATATGGTTTATCTCCAACGGGTGGGGTAGGTATCGGAATTGACCGTTTAGTCATGTTACTAACAAACAGCCAATCAATCCGTAACGTCCTATTATTCCCAACTATGAAAAACTTAGACTAATATCCAAATTAGTGCCCCGTTTAAGGCTTGCCTTAGACGGGGTATTTTGATAGATTTTTGGTTCATCAGAAGAGAATAGAACTAGGCACTTTGCTGAAATTGCAGAACGAAAAATGATTTTGAAAGTAACAAATGTTCACAGGGTCGTAGTTGACTTTCTAAACATTTGATTATACTATGAAAAAAAGTTGGAAGAGAGAGCTTTTCCATACTGAATGTTATAGACGAAAGAGACCTGCACGCGATTCGAGCACGGCTTGAATGGGGTGTTTTTTTACTAAAGGAGATCTAATGAAATATTTTAAACAGTTTGGATGGATCATGATTGTGACCTGTATTGGTGAAATCATGAAATATTACATCCCGCTTCCGATTCCGGCAAGCATCTATGGCCTCGTCTTAATGATGGCTTTATTAATGACCGGTGTTGTTAAAATTGAAAAAGTATATCAAGCAGGAACGTTTTTAATCGAGATTATGTCGTTAATGTTTATTCCAGCTGCTGTTGGAATTATCGAATCGTGGGATCAATTGCATCGTATTATCGTGCCAGTATCCATCATCACGATTATTACGACTTTTGCCGTGATGATTGTTTCGGGAAAAGTAACGCAATACGTCCTCGAGAAAGGAGCCCAAGATGGTGAATCAACTCGTTCTTAATACAGCAACAATTGGGCTCGTGATTAGTATTATCGGCTTTGAAGTAGGCGTGTTTTTACGTGATCGATACAAATGGCCAATCTTCAATCCGCTACTTGTAGCGATTATTTTTGTAATTATCGTATTAAATGTCTTTAACATCGACTATGATAGCTATTATGCGAGTGCGGATAACTTAAGCTATTTATTGACGCCCGCAACGGTTTGCTTAGCGATTCCGTTATATCAACAAATCGAGCAATTGAAAAAGCATAAAGGTGCCATCTTTGCAGGGATTACTGCAGGGGTGTTGACGAGCTTATGCACCGTTTGGCTATTATCTTCGCTTTTCCAATTAACGCACGAAGAGTACGTAACTTTATTGCCAAAATCAATTACCACAGCCATCGGCATGGGCTTATCTCAAGAGTCGGGTGGATATGTGACGATAACGGTTGCAGTAATTATTATTACTGGGGTTCTAGGAAATATGTTCTGTGAAATCATCTGTAAAGTAACAGGTATCACGCATCCTGTCGCAAAAGGAATCGCAATTGGAACGTCTTCTCATGCGATTGGGACAGCACGTGCCATGCAATTAGGGGAAGTCGAAGGTGCGATGAGTGGGTTATCCATCGTGATCTCAGGGATTATTACCTTAGTAGGGGCTCAGATTTTTGCAGGATTTATTTAAATGAAAGGTTGACGGTGGTTGGCCTTTTTATTTTGGCCGGTATGACGGACAATAGATATAAATAGCATATAAATTTCACAAAAAAGAAGATATTTTGACCGAAATGGTCATTGACGAGTTATAAATGTGGGTGTACACTATGGATGTAAACGTTTAACTAAAATAAATATCAAGAAAGGAGGAAGTCTAATGGTAAGTACCATAAAAGATATTGCAAAAGCAACAGGTGTTTCTATTGCGACCGTTTCGCGTGTGATAAACGATTTGGGTGGTTACAGCCCTGAAGTTGAGAGAAAAGTTCAACAAGCAATTAAGGATCTTGGATATAGACGTAACGTGAATGCTCGGAGTCTCGTAAGTAACACATCTAAGATAATTGGAATCATTATGCCTGATGTTGCAACATCTTATTATGGCGATATTGTCAGTGGGATTGAAGACGAGGCAAGTGTTCACGGATATAATGTTATTTTGACCCATGCAGGTGTTGAAGGAAACAGGCTACACGAAAGCTTAGAAATGATGTCTGAGCGTCGTGTGGACGGATTAATCATTTTTTCTTTGTCACTAGAAGAACATGATATTGATGTGATTGTCGATTTAAATATACCGGTATTACTGATTGCCACAGAAGTTGCAGGCAGCCAGATTCCATATATTAAGGTTGATGATTATGCAGCATCTTATGCGGCCGTTGAATATTTAATCCAGCATGGACATTCAAAAATTGCTCTAGCTGGGGTTAACAAAACTGACCCGATTGCTGGAGTTCCAAGGATTCAAGGATATAAAGATGCATTATTATCACATGGAATAACACTAGATAACCAAAGAATTCAGTATGGAGACTTTAGTTTTGATGCGGGTAAAAAAGCAATGGATGCATTCAGTCAGTTAGAAAATCCCATAACAGCAGTTTTCTGTGTTAGTGATGAAACGGCATTAGGAATTATTTCTAGATGTTACGAAATTGGGAAATCTGTACCTGATGACATCTCTGTAATTGGATATGATAATTCAAAGATTTCTTACATGTCATCACCACCAATCAGCACTATTGCTCAACCATTTTATAAGATGGGAAAATTGGGCTGTAGTCGTCTAATATTGTCGATTGGTACTAAAGAAAAAATCAGTTCAGAAATAATACCGTTCGAATTAGTTGAAAGAGCTTCTGTAAAAACGTTATAGGAGTTATTGTGGACATTACGTAAACGTTTAAGTAAAAATCCTAAACGACATGTATTGCCCATTAGAAAGCTATAGAGAACTTTTTTGTTAAGAAAATGGTGAAAACAAGAGAGGATGATAATCATGAAAAATGATTGGAGCAAGAAAGTAAGAGCCGCACTCGCGTTAATAGCACCGATGGTTTTAGTGGCTTGTGGGAATAACACGACTAGCGATAAGAATAATGATGCAAAAGAAAATGAACCTATCACAATGAAGATTGGACAACAAACACAACCAAACTCGAAGTTACCAGAAGGAGATTCATATGCAAATAATGCCTATCGTCGCTTAATCAAAGATAAACTTAACATCACAATTGAAAGCGCTTTTGAAGCGAACGGGGATGATTATGATCGCCAAGTAGCGCTTGCGATTGCCTCCGGAGATTTACCAGATATTATGACGGTAGATAGAGACGAGTTAGAAGAATTAGCGAATAATGGCCTTATCGAAGATTTAACTGATGTTTTTAATAAATATGCTAGCGACAATATTAAAGCAGTTTACAAATCCTTTGATGATTTTCAATTAAAGGCAGCAACTATTGATGGACAATTAATGGCAGTTCCAGGGGTCGGAAATGATTTCGGACCAAATCTTGTATGGATTCGTCAAGATTGGTTAGATAAATTAGGAATTAAGCTCGATCCAGATGGCAACCATGCAATTACATTGGATGAACTTGAATCGACTGCCAAAGCTTTTATTGATAAAGATGCTGGTGGAAAAGGGAATACAAAAGGACTTGCTTTCACACCTTGGCTTTCTGCTGATAACCACGGTGGAACAGCGTATACAGCTAATCCAATTATGAATGCTTTTGGTGCTTATCCTAAAGTTTATTTACCAACGGATAGTGGAAAAATTGAATATGGTTCAAATACTAAAGAAATGAAAGAAGCTCTTGGATATTTGAACAAGCTTTATAAAGAAGGAATTCTAGATAATCAAGTTGGTACACGTACTTATGATGATATCAATGCGATGAATATCAATGGTGAAATTGGTATTGTTACTGGTCCATGGCATTTCCCAGATTGGACTCTTGTACAAACTCGAACAGCAAATCGTGATGCTCTATATACTCCATATGCTATTGAAGGTAAAGATGGAAAAGTTAGTGGTGTTCAAAAACCAGGTGCTGGTGGCTTTGTTGTAGTAAGAAAAGGATTTGAACATCCAGAAGCTTTAATTAAGATGTTGAATCTAATCTTTGACGAAGTGCCAAATGATAATAATATGGAACAAGATTTCCCTGAAATTTATCAATATGCTCAAAAAGCAGTTGATGGTTCAGTACGTCCTATGAATATTGAAATGTTCAAAAATCTAAGTGAAATTGATGATGCAGTGACTGCTTCTAATGCTGCTGAAGGAAAATCTAGTATTGATGATATTCATAACTTCACAGTGAAGAATAATGCTAAGCATATTAAAGCTTATTTAGATAATCCGAAAGCTTCTGACCCTACAGAATTTGCAGTATACTCTTCACGCTTATTAGCAGTTCGTGATGTAATGGGTGGGGTTCGTAATGAAGGAATTTATAAAGAAATCAAACCTGTTTCAATTGTTCAAAAAGTAAAAGCAACTGAACGTAATGGTGCTCAAATCGGCAAATTAGAAGAAGAAAACTTTATTAAATTTGTGACTGGCGAACAATCACTTGATGATTTTGATAAATACGTAAGTACATGGAATGAACAAGGTGGTTCAGCAATCATTAATGAAATGCAAGAAATTGTTAATAAACAATAAAAATAATGAGTGGAAAACACTATAACCAATATTTATTTGAAATAAGTAGGTATTGAACAAAAAGCCGAAGCAGACGGTCTCATACAGCAATAAGGATACGCAGACGAGCGCTTAGGGGAAGTCATTTTTCCTTAAGTGAATCTCCTTAAAATAGGGCTGATGCAGAGCGAATGTTTCAGGCTTTTTGTTTAGATTAAATTATGAGAAAGCGAGGGGTTGAATATGGAAATGACAACTACAAAACCTGACAATAAGAAAAAGAAACGTAAATCGTGGCTTTCTAAGGACCAATGGCTTTTCTTGGGGATGATTGTCCCTGGAATGATCTTCATTTTCATTTTCTCTTATATTCCAATGTTTGGGGTTGTAATGGCCTTCCAAGATTTTAAACCAG
>ERZ773038.637-NODE-637-length-21920-cov-6.752390_pt1 | contig 21920 bp, 22 predicted proteins | sample MGYA00511665_ERZ773038 | MGnify/ENA primary metagenome ERZ773038 (study PRJEB29015, sample SAMEA2737966) | human oral metagenome | biome: human oral; feature: human-associated habitat; material: dental | place: China | collected 2028 ... | reverse complement strand
AATTTTTATAAATTAAATTAATAATACTTATATATGCAGGAGATTTTGTTAAATTGAAGAAATATATAAGTAGTGAGTTAGTTGGAGGAAAATTAACATGGATTTTAATTCGATACTAGATTTCATTAAGGAGAATTCTTGGGTTTTAGGAAGTGGAGGGGTAGTTGGATTAATTGTATTAATAAAATCTATTTTTGGTAAATCTGCAAATGTATCGCAAAAGATAAGAGCAGGAAAAAATTCAATTAATATTCAGTCAAATAATGATGTGAATTTGGGGGACATTAATAATGTTAGAGAAACAAAGGATAGAAACAGGGGATAATTCAACTACAGTTATGGCTGGAAGAGACGTTAATCATTTTAATAATGGGATAACATACATGGAGGCAAAAGCAATATGTAATGATTTGTTTCAGTTAAATTTATATAAATTGAAGGAAGTCGCCGAAACTATTGCAACTAAAAGAGCTGAAGAACTTATAAATGGATTTCTTCAAAAGTTAGCGGAGAGAGGACTTATAAAGCCTGAAGTCTTTCAAGACCCTGATATGCAATATACATTGGTAAATGCGCAAATTGCGTATGCAAAGTCGGGTGATAAAGATGTTGAAGATTTGCTAATAACACTTTTAATAGAACGAGTCAATCAGCATGAAGATGACCTAAGTAAAATTATATTAAATGAATCCTTAAATGTAATTAATTTATTAACTAAAGAACATTTAAATATATTGGCTGCTATTTTCTTTATGCGATATGTTAAAAATCACGCAGTTAATAGATATGAAATCATAGATTATTTTAACATTGTTTTAGAGTTTATAAAAAAATGTACTAATACTAATACTGAAATCGTATTTGATCATTTAGCTTATAGTAGATGTATTACTCCAACTAATGCGTTTATGCATCCCGCTTTTGCTACGTTTGAACCTTATATGGAGGTATGTTTTGGTGTTGGAATTTCTAATGATCCAAATGATATGAATGAATTACTTAATACAGAGCCCTGTTTTAGAGAAATAATTAAATTATGGGATAACTCATATCTATCTAAAGCAGTACTTACGAGTGTTGGTAAAGCAATTGCAATAACTTATATAAGAGGCCAAAATATTTTGTTACCATATGAGATTTGGCTTAGTTGTAGTTCTTCTAATAGTGAGTCCAGTATAGATTAGTTATATATGCTTATTTAATATTATAAAAAAGTGGTTATATCGTAGGCGATGTCTTCCGCGAAGAAGCGGCTCGTGATGCTGTAGAAAACTACACTGATATCATCGCAGTAGGTCGTGGTACTTTGGTAGATCCTGAATTTGGTCATAAAATTATGACTGGAAAAGGCGATACTATCGTTCGCAAAGTAACACCGGAACATGTGCCAAATATGCACCTAACACCAGGTCTATTTGAAGCCTTCACACGCACTGACTCCTTGGGTTTGTCACCATTACCAGATGCAGAATCTATCCATGACCAACACAGAGTTACATACGATAACCATCCGCTAGCTATTCCATACGCGGAACAATAGAAAGAAAACATCAACTAAATTAGTAAAAAAATTAGTTGATAACTTCATAAATAACTTCGTAAATAATTTTGTAAATATCTTCGTAAAAAAACACAAATTGTTAAGTAAATTTTTAGTTAAATAATCGAATCACAATACATAAAACTATACACCCATATACGACTTGTGAAAGTAAGTTTGTAAACTAAGAGACTGTAGCAGAATACAATAATAACGTATTCTGCTACAGCCTTTTTATTTATTATATTCTGTTTATTACTTTTATAGATTAATTATACTTATATATGCAGGTTTTTTGGTCTCTGTGTAGAAATATATAAATAAGATGAAGTGTATATATTATTGTTTCGGAGGTATTGTTATGGAATTCGAAGGTCTTATCAAATCACATGTGCAACGGATTAAAACTTTAAAAAATGATATTTTAACAGAAGAGGCAACAAAGACATCACTTATTATGCCTTTCTTTAGAATTCTTGGTTATGATGTATTTAATCCAACTGAATTTATGCCTGAGTTTGTAGCAGATGTGGGACTTAAAAAGGGAGAAAAAGTTGATTATGCTATCAAGCTAGATAATGAACCTGTTATCTTAGTTGAGTGTAAATCCATCAATGAAAAACTTGAGAAGCATGACTCTCAACTATATCGTTATTTCGGTACAACAACAGCCAAGTTTGCTATTCTTACAAATGGTATCATATATAGATTCTATACAGATATTGATGAAGTTAACAAGATGGATGAAGCTCCATTTTTGGAAATTAATTTATTAGAACTACGTGATGAGCAAATTGCAAAGTTACAGCATTTTACAAAAGAAAACTTTGATAAGGATGCAATCTATGATTCTGCTGAGGGCTTAAAAAATGAGGCTCAAATTAGACAAATCATTAAAGATGAAATAGATAATCCTAGTGATGAATTAGTTAAATTTATATTAGGAAAAGGTGTATATAACAGAGTAAAAACTCAGGCTGTTATTGAGAAATATACGCCTATTGTAAAGAACGCATTTGACTATATTATAAAAGAAATGCTGAATAAGAAGATTGAAACAGCATTTGCAAATACTGAACCTATTGCATCAAGTGAAACTCAACCTGATAATGAAGAAATAAATACTAATGAAGAGGTAGAAAGTAAAATTGTTACAACAGAAGAAGAACTTGAATCATATTATATTGTTAGAGCAATTTTAAGCAAATATATAAACGTAGACCGGATTACCTATAGTGACAAAGAAAGTTATTTTGCAATTATTTTAGATGATCACATTACTAAGTGGCTATGTCGCATCTATATCAAAAAGAATAAGAAATATATTGGCATTGTGGAAAATGGTGAACAAATCAAATATACAATTGAAAATATTAGTGATATCTATGGGTATGCAGATAAACTTGTTCAAAGATTGCAATCATTAGATGTAAAATAGTTATCTATATATTTGTTACTAGATAATAAAGTTAGACTTTCTAAATTAAGATAAGGACCGTAAGGATATGAATTTGATATTGAGTTGGTATTATAGTCGTAACTATCAATTGCGTGATAGTATTGAAATCTCGCTTTTTATTGTTACTATTATATCAACTATATTTACAATTCTAGGAGTATCATTAAGTGTTATAGAAGATTTTGGGATTCTAATAAAACTTGGTATCCTAATACTGTGTTTTCTAATAATAGTGGGGTTAAGCTATTTTGCAATTGGTAGAATTTATAGAGAAGCGGTTTGCTTAAATATAAATCAGAACTTAGTGGATATTAGCTATGGGAATTTATTTGAGGTAGACGGTTGGAAAGTCATAGGGTGCGATACACATTTTGATACTAGGGTTGATGATTCAGTAATTTCAAAAAAATCTTTGCATGGACAATTAATATTAAATCATGGAAATATTGATGATATTAATGTATTAGTTAAAGAAGAAGCAGAGAGGTTAAAACTTAAATGTAATAATGATGGATTGTATAGCTTCCCGCTTGGCACAGTAATACGTTATGATAGTAGTTATGATCATCAGACGTATCTTATGTTATCAATGACAGAATTAAATTCCAGGAATGAAGCTTATACTAATATGGTAGAATTCATTAATACCCTTTCTATTATGTGGAAAGAAATTAATCGAGTTTATGCTAGTCATGATATTGTGATTCCGGTTTTGGGGACAGGGATTTCTAGATTTGATAGTAATAAAAGTGAAGAAGAGTTATTAAAAGCGATGCTGTATACCTTATATATTTCTGGAGTTAAATTTAACTCTAGAATCAATATAGTTATTTATAGGAATGAAAGAAAATCGTCTCTATATGAATATAACAGATTATTTAGTAGTTTATTGAGGTGATGATAATGATAAAAAGAATTGCAAATTATACAGCTTTTTATGTGAGTGAACCTTTTAGTCAGTCTAATCTTGGTGCAGCTGCAACACCTGACTTTTTCTATTATAATCAACTTTGTGCATGGAAAGGTAAAGATAGTTCGTTTCCTTTTATAGATGCACATAAAAGTACATATAATGTTAGAGACAATAGTTCTTGGGAAACTTTAAAGGGTAGACTACACGAGCGGTTAAGAGGATCTAAAAATATTGTTTTATTTTTAAGTAGAAATACAAAAAATAGCAGAGCTTTAAGAGAAGAAATTGATTATGGAATTAATATTTTAGGGCTTCCTATTATTGTGATTTATCCAGATTTTAAAGATAAAGAATATATTGCTAATAATACTGGGATTAGATATAATATTAAAAAACTTTGGGAAAATCTTCCTGTATTTAAAAATAATATGAGTAAAGTTCCTACATTACATGTACCTTATAACAAAAATCTTATCCAGGAGGCTTTATTAGACTCGAAATTTATGGCACCATCTATGATAACTAATGCAGGAGAATATTTTTTTAAGTAATTTTATTAAGAATAACATTTAATTTATGTGTAAAAGAGGTTACCAACAATATGTTGATAACCTCTTTTAATTAAAATATTTATTTAATTTCCGCTTTCAAATCAATAACGTTTTTACATGCCACGCAGCCAGGGCAGTCACAGAATTCTGCGCCTTCTGCTTTGATGTCTTTAGCGTGTTGTAATAGGTTAGCTGCACCTTCTTCGCCAAGGATTTGTACAGCGAGTTCAGTGCCTGCAAAGCCGATTGTTTCATCGATAAGTGCAATGTTTTGCTCTGCTACGGATACGAGTTGCTTTGTAAGCTCTACTTGTTTTTCTGTGCCTTCTGCATCGAGCCAAAATTGAGCGAATTCTTTTACTTTAGGATTGCTTTGTGGTGCATCTAATAACGCTTGTACAAGCTGTGTTAATTGTGTATGTGTCATAATTATTTCCTCCATATAACTACTAACTATAGTTTTGGAATAGTGCATTTAGTGTCATATGAGCACCTGTTCCCTTTGTTGAGTTCATTATAGCATCTACAGTAATTTTGAATAGTAGAATGATTTGCGATAGATACTATCAAATGCGATAGATTTATGATGCTAGCTGTTTTAAATTTTGGGGGAAATAGAAAAGAGGAATCCGTTTGCATTCCTCTTTAACTTGATAACTGATTATTCCAACCCTAAATCTTTAACCATTTCTTTGATATTTGCATATAATTTTGTTTTAACTTTTTTGCTAACATATCTTTCATTTCTTGACTAGCAACTTCTATTTCTGAATTATAACGAGGCTGTTTAGGTTGGAATGGAAATTCACCTTCCATTAAAGATGTAGTGTCTCCGGTCTTGTAGTACATCTATAGGAGCGGAGAACCTTAAGTACACTTTCACAGAGCGTACCTTTACCATTGCAGTAGAATGCAAGGATGGAGATGAATCCGAAGGCTGCTTCGCTGTTGGATGAATAATCTGAAATATCACTATTCTGCAGTTTTCTGAACTTTTCTCCTTGCTTAGAACTCATCACCTGTGATGGTTACAAAACGATTTGTTGCACCAGTAGCATACCACCCACATAGCTTTCCTTGATGTAATAGGTATTCTTGTCATATGTGTATCTATCAGAGGCAAACGGAATAATTCTCAATCCTGTGCCATTTGGGCTTGTCTCGATATATGTGTTTTTGAAATGAGATACAATCTTTGATACCCAAGCAGTCAATTTCCCGTCTTTGATACAATGATCAAGAACGATAGCGATAGCCTTTTCATCAACATGAATACCGATTCCGTCATAGTTTTTCATCGTAGATACCTCCAATCATACTAAGGTGCATATTCATTCAGATACGCTGGTATATTTTTAAAATTCATAGTTTTTAATTCCTCCTTCTATTTTGTCTTCATTAGTGAAAGGACAAAGATCTTGTTTTTAGTGCCGTTTTTCAAAATTTCTTTTCTCACTACTCAATGGAAGTGAGATTGCTGTTTGGCCGAAAGAATTTCAAATTTATTTGCTTTTACTTTCGACTGGAGATACGAGGACGATTTTGACGAAACTTTTTGATTTATCCTTTCTAACTTCCTAAGGAGATTTATGAGTTGAAATTCCTGACAAAAAGAAAAAATCCTACAAAACAATGTCTTAAAGGTCTGGGCACTAGAAAAATTCATATTTATTTGGCATAATAACGCTATATTGATGCATACGAGATCAAGGAGAAAATAGAAATGAATTTTCCAGAAGAAATAAAAAAAGTCAGAGAACGTGCACTGTTAACACAAACAGAGTTCGCTGAGATTGTTGGTGTAGCATTTTCAACTGTCAATCGGTGGGAAGCAGGAAAAACTAGACCCAATATTAATGCTATGAAAAATATTAAAGCCTACTGTGAGAGGAATAATCTTCCTTATGAAGTTGTTGAGGAAGCATGGCTGAATTATAAAGTTGGAGGAACTCTGTAATGATAACAAAGTCTAATTTGAAGAATATGTTAAAGTCAGCAGGTTTTACTGATATATCTAATGATAAATATGAAAAAAACTATCCGCTTTCTGATTGCTCTATTCTAGTTGATTTTAGAAATGAAAAAATAAATTATCCTGAAGATAAAGGATTTAAGGTGAACGTATCAACAACAACAAATTTCTCTGAGCCAGAAAACTTTGTTGTATTGGAGTGTGTTAATAGACTTCTTGATAAGGGGTACCGACCTGAAAATATTGAGCTTGAACGTACTTGGACACTAGGCCATGAGCAAAAAAGTGGACGTGCAGATATTTGTGTATCTGATCAGAACGGAAAAATGTTGTTCATCATTGAATGTAAAACATACGGTGCCGAATATAATAAAGAAATAAAAAATATTCTTTCAGATGGTGGGCAGTTGATTTCTTATTGGCAGCAGGAGCGAGGTTGTCGATGGCTAGTATTATATGCATCAACTATTAATAGTAGTAATGAGATTGAATATACAACAAATAGCATTGATTGCTCAGATGACGAGAATATTTTAAATCTTGCTAAGAAGGATTCAACTATTCTACTTTATAAAGATGCTCATACAGTCCCTGAACTTTATGAAGCATGGAAAGAAACCTATGAACAAAGATTTAGTGGAGATATCATTTTTAGAGATGACTCAGTTGCTTATGATATTGGCGTAAAGCCTTTAAGAAAAAAGGATCTAAAAGATTTTTCGGAAAATGACAAGATAGTAAATCGCTTTGAAGAGATTCTACGTCATAATAACGTTTCAGATAAAGAAAATGCATTCAACCGACTCATAGCCTTATTTATTTGTAAATTGGTAGATGAAATACAAAAAACTGACAATGATATAGTTGAATTTCAATATAAAGTTGGTACAGATACATATGAATCACTACAGGACAGACTCCAAAGACTTCATAAGGAAGGTATGAAGAAATTTATGCGTGAAGAGATTTTCTATGTGTCAGATGACTATGCGGAGAATCTTGTAAAACAATATACGAACCAGAAACGAGTAAAGATGATCGAAGAATTAAGGAATACACTTCGTATCCTTAAATTCTATACAAATAATGATTTTGCTTTTAAGGACGTTCATAACGAAGAGCTTTTCTATCAAAATGGTAAAATTTTAGTAGAGATGGTACAGCTCTTTCAGGATTATAGAATTATTGGTTCTGCAGACGTTCAAATGCTTGGGGATTTATTTGAACAATTGCTTAACAAGGGTTTTAAACAGAATGAAGGTCAATTTTTTACACCTACTCCAATCACACGATTTATATGGGATAGCCTCCCTTTAAGACAAATAATGACAAAAGCAGATGGCATAGAATATCCTAAAGTTATAGACTACGCCTGTGGTGCAGGCCATTTTCTGACAGAGGGATTTGAAGCGGTAGAGGTCTGTGCTAATGCAATAAATAATAATGAGACATTATCTAATCAATGGGTAGAGAAAAAAATATTCGGTATTGAAAAAGACTATAGATTAGCAAGAGTCTCTAAAATTTCTCTGTTCATGCACGGTGCAGGTAATGGAAATATAATTTTCGGTGATGGTCTTGAGAATTATCCAGACAAAGGAATAACACCTAAATCATTTGATATTCTTGTGGCTAATCCTCCATATTCAGTAAAAGCGTTCAAGCCACATTTAAAGCTATCGGATAATCAATTAGATATTTTAGAGAAAATTTCAAATGATGGCTCAGAAATCGAAACATTATTTGTGGAAAGAATATCGCAATTATTAAAGCCGAATGGTGTTGCTGCAGTTATTCTACCAAGCAGTATATTAAATAAAGAGAATGAAAGCTTTATTACTGCACGTGAATCGCTTCTTAAAAACTTTAATATTATTGCTATAACAACATTAGGAAACAAAACTTTTGGAGCCACTGGTACCAATACAGTTATTCTTTTCTTACAGAAATTTAATGAACCGCCAAAACGTATGGATATGGTTATAGATAGTGTTGAAGCTATACTTTCCAAGGCTAACATTGATGGTTGGGAAGATGAATCTATTTTACGAGGATATCTAAAGAAAATAGGTGTGAAGAAGGATACTTATAATACATTTCTGTCAAAAAGTGAAGAGTATACTATCTGGAAGGACGATAATTACTTCAGTCAGCACTATAATGATTTTGTGAATTCTACAGAGTATACTAAGAAGAGTAAGCAGAAAACTTTCTTAAAATTGTCTGAAGATGCACAGAAAAAATGGTTTAATCAAAAATACTATGAATATGCTTTTTCTGTTGAGCAAGAAAAATTATTCTACTATTCTTTAGTTTATAATCAAGATACGTTGATTATTTCTGCTCCGGACGAAAATAAGGAACAGGAGAAGTTTCTAGGATATAAATGGAGTAACAGAAAAGGACAAGAAGGAATTCAGGTAATAAAGGCCGGTGGATGCTTATATAATGCATTCGATCGTGGTGACAACAATTCTATTGCAGGACTTATTAGAAATGCTTTCTCTGATGAAGATGAATTTGATGTCGATGGATTAGAACACTACTATTATCGTTTGAGATTACAAGATATGCTTGATTTTTCTGGAATTTCATTTAATAAGTCTATTAAAACTATTCCAACAAGGGTGCTTAAAGATATTCCGGGGCTTACAAATTATAAATTAGGCGATAAAAACTTCTTTGATTTAAGTATTGGAAATCGAGTTCTCTCCGATGAAGTGGTTGAGAATGGAAGTACACCTATCTATAGTGCAAACGTATTTGAGGAGTTTGGACGAATTAACAAACAGAATATCACTGATTTTTCTGTACCTTCTATTCTATGGGGGATTGATGGTGATTGGATGGTAAATATTATGCCTGTTGATAAACCGTTCTATCCGACTGACCACTGTGGTGTTTTGCGAATAAAAACGGATGATATTCTGCCAAAATATATGGCTTTAGCGCTTCAGGTAGAAGGTGAATTTGAGAGATTTTCTCGTAGCAATAGAGCATCTACACAGAGAATTGCAAATTTAATTATTCAAGTTCCAGTTGTAGCTGATCAACAGAAAATTGTTGATGAGATTGAAACTATTGATAAGAAAATTGCTGATGAGCAAGCCATAATAACAGAACAATCTGAGAAGGTTAAATCCAAATTTGTCGAAATGTTTGGGAGCATCGAAGATAGAACAAAATTAGCACTTGCTGCACCCCTTCACACTGATAGAGCTGATATTAAGATGTTATCTATTGATTCCTATATCACAACAGATAATATGCTTCAAAACAGAAGAGGAATCACTACATATACTGGAACTTTTGAAAATATTACTGCTGCTATAGGATATCATTGTAATGACATTCTGGTTTCAAACATTCGTCCATATCTTAAAAAAATATGGCTATCCAATCAAAATGGGGGATGTTCACCAGATATTCTTGTGTTCAGAGTAACTGATGAAAGCAAGTTTTTACCGATATACGTGTATTATGCATTATATCAAGATGATTTCTTTGATTTTATGATGGACGGAAAGAAAGGTCTAAAAATGCCTCGTGGCGATAAAAATTCAATTCTGAACTATCAAATTCCAAATGTTGCCATGGCACAACAAAAGGTCTTTGCTGACTATGCATTATCTTGCGACAAATTGAAATTTGAAGCACAAGAAAGATTAGAAGAATTAAATGCAACACGTGAAAGCCTTATAGACAAATACTTTAGATAAAAAAGAATGCCTAATATTACCTGTATTCCTTTTCAATAATATTTTAAGGAGATTTTATTATGAAAAAGGAATTGATAAATACTATCGAACAGGGAATGTTAGGCATTTTAAATAATGAACAACTTACAAAATTACATGAGGTTTTGGAATTCAGCTTTACAATGTTTTCGGAAAACAACGGAGAAATTCAATATTCTAATGACGAACTTTTAAAGTTATTTCTGTCAGCAAAACAGGTAGAGGGGTGCTCTGAAAGATCACTGAAATATTACAGAACTACCCTATCTAAGATGATTGAAAAAACAAATAAATCTGTAAGGCAAATTGAAACTAATGATATTAGAAAATATATTTCTGATTACGAAAATGAAAGCAATGCGGGGAAAGTGACACTTGATAATATCAGAAGGATAATTTCAAGCTTTTTTGCATGGCTTGAGGATGAAAATTACATTGTGAAAAGCCCCGCAAGAAGAATTCATAAGATAAAGGTTGGTAGGAGTGTTAAAGATGTTTATTCCGATGAAGAATTGGAACAAATGAGGGATAGTTGTACTAATTTACGTGACCTTGCCATTATTGATATTCTTTCGTCTACAGGGGTTCGTGTGGGAGAATTGGTTAATCTAAATATAACAGATGTTAATTTTGAAAAACGTGAATGCGTAGTTTTAGGTAAAGGAAATAAACAGAGAACAGTATACTTTGATGCAAGGACAAAAATACATTTGTATGAATATATTTCCAGTAGATATGATGAATCTAAAGCTCTGTTTGTATCTATAAATAATCCTCACAATAGGTTATCAGTACGTGGCATAGAAACTATTTTGCATAAAATTGGATCTAATTTAAAATCCACAAAAGTACACCCCCACAAATTCAGACGGACATTGGCTACAAAAGCTATCGATAAAGGAATGCCAATAGAGCAGGTGCAAATGCTCTTAGGGCATTCTCAGATTGATACTACACTTAGATATGCTATGGTTAATCAAAATAATGTCAAAGCTTCACATCGTAAGTATATAGGCTGATTCAAATCCAAATTTGATGCTAAGAAACGAATTGCTACTCTTATAGCTGAAAGAAATTCATTGATAGATAAGTATTTAAGATAAAATCCAAATTTGTCGAAATGTTTGGGGATAGGAAATTTAGAAATCGCCCTATTAAAGAATTATTTGATTTACAACTAGGAAAGACACCTTCTAGGACGGAACAAAAATATTGGTGTGCAAATGACTATAAATGGGTGTCTGTGGCAGATATGGGCGGATATGACAGATTTACAGCAAGTACAGCAGAGTATATAACTGATAAAGCGGTAAAAGACACAGGCATAAAACTAGTGCCTAAAGGTACTGTTATAATGAGTTTTAAACTCACTATTGGTAGAACGGCAATTACAAGTGAAAATATATATACAAATGAGGCAATAGTAGCATTTTTGCCGAAAGACTCAGAGTATATAGATAACGATTATTTGCGCCTTTATTTATCTTTATATGATTGGTCTGATGGTCAAATGAACGCTGTAAAGGGAATGACATTAAATTCTACTTCTATTGGAGAAGCAGTCTTATCAATTCCACCTAAGTTACTACAAGATGAATTTTTGAATTTTGTGGACTCCTGCGACAAATTGAAATTTGAAGCGCATTCCCATCAAAACTACTATAAAGAATTAATGTTTAAAAAGAAAATGACCATACTTGAGCAATTCAACGTTCTAGTGTGATCATTCTGTTTTCCTCTGTATGAAGGCGGTCACTAAAAAAGCTGATGTTTTGTCAAAGCCCTAAGTTTCACCACCTTTACACAGGAGTTTTTGTGTATTAGTTATTCAATTTCCGCTTTCAAATCAATAATATTTTTAGTTGCCACGCTTCCAAGGTAATCACAAAATTTAGCGCCTTCTGCCTTGATTTCTTTTTTGTGTTGTAATAGGTTTGCAGCGCTTTTTTAGAATAAATATGAGTGGCTACCTGTACGTGTTAAGATAATATTAACATATCATCTTTAATTGCATAAATTAGAAGACAATCTGGTTCGATGTGTAATTCTATAAACCCTCAATCATTTCTTTTATATTAGCATATGTTTTGCTTTTACTTTTCCTGCCAATATATCTTTCGTTTCTTGAATAGCAGCTTCTGTTTCTGGATTATAACGAGGTTGTTTAGGTTGAAATGGAAATGCTTTATAATTGCAATCTTATAACTGCGAATTACAAGCATAATGCTTATCTTTTTCTGGACGAAAAATACTTTCAAAATTGCAATAACAAGTTGAACGTTACCAGCTAAATAGTCCATCAGGTCGCACAAGAATAAATCCTGTCCAGTTCAGCCTCAAAGAGTTCATCCGGTGTTCGGTATCCGAGAAGCTTCCGCGGCAACCCATTACACCAGAGTTCGACCTGAGCTATCTGCTCATCGGAATAGCTGTCGATTCGTTTTCCTTTCGGAATAAACCTGCGAATTAATCCGTTATGGCGCTCCACAGATCCTTTCTCGCAGGATGTGTAGGGATGGGCAAAATAGACCAGTGTTTTACTCAGAGTCTCTAAATCAGATAGTGTCGAAAACTCGGAGCCGTTGTCTGTGGTGATTGTCTTAAAGACATCATCCCAGTGCTCCTCAAACTGAGAATGAATTGTTGACAGGGCATTCATGACGCCGTTCGGATCACGGCCGGGGATGCGAATCATCCAGTACTCCCTGGTCTTTTGCTCAATCATGGTCAGTAGGGCATCATCGGTATTATTTTTTGAGACGATAACAAGATCTGCTTTCCAATGTCCAAACTCCTTACGGTCATTTACAGATGCCGGGCGTTCCTCAATGCTCCGACCGAGAATTCGCTTGTTTTTATGAACCTGTGTTTTTTTAGGTGACCTGCGAAGTTTTTCCGGAAGATCGATGTTCTTGATTCCAAGAAGTCCGAGATCAATATAACCATAAAGTGTTTTTGTACAGACAATCTGATCTCTGGTGAATAATTCATCTTCCAAGGCTCGGCCTACGCAAGCATCAAGTGACCATCCTTCTTCGAAGAACTTCTGCTCTACAAAAGAGATGAAGTTAGATTTCTCGAAAAAGTCATAGTGCTGGCAACATGACTGGCGATTTCGCTCATAAGCATCTTGACCGGCAGTGGCTTTGTAACGGAGGATATTTCCTTTGTATAGTGACACAGTTCCGCGCTTGATTTCATTTCTAACGGTGTTCGGTGCGCAGCCGATTTCTTTGGCAATACTGTTAGGGCTCCATCCGTCTTTGAGTCGAGTCTGAATCAAAACACGGCATTCAAATGTAAGATGTTGTCCTTTTCTGTGCTCATTTGCGGTATAATGTAAGTGGTCCATAGGGATTTTCTCCTTGTGAATGAAGTTTAGGCACTTACATTCTACCAAAGGGAGAGAGCCGTATGGACTTTTTGTGTTACTTGTTCAACTTGATTTTACAATCGGCGGAATCTTTCGATTTAAAACGTTTCAACAAAAATATTATCGATCCGATAAAACTTATTTTTGATAAGATGGTGTATCAATCATCATGGGAAGAAATTGTAAGTAATGAAATATTTCGTTAAAGAGATAAATCAAATAATAACGATATAGGGTATTTCCATCAAAGAATTTTTCAGTATATAACAAAGTGTCATGTTCCGCCCAATGGAGAAGAGGGCGGTTGGGATGTCATATATGAAGATGCTAATGGAATTGAAATCTCTGATGCTGGTAGTGTTCATACTGTGTATGTTGAGATGAAGAACAAACATAATACGATAAATTCAGCTTCAGCCGGTGAGATGTTTATTAAAATGCAAAATCAGCTTTTGAATGATGATTGTGCTTATTTTTTTGTTGAAGCGATTGCACAGCGTTCTCAAAATATCAAGTGGGAAACTACTGTAGATAAGAAAAAAGTTGGGCATAAATTGATTCGTAGAGTAAGTCTTGATCAATTTTATGCACTTGTAACGGGGCAGGAAGATGCTTTTTATCAAATGTGTATGGCTCTTCCAACAGTAATAGAAAAAGCGGTAAAAGATTTTGAAGGAACAATTGTTTCTCATGACACAGTTATTGATGAATTAAGAGAAATGGCAGCTAAACAGGATATTGAGTCCGAAGGTATGGCAATTGCAATGGCAGCATATATGCTTGGATTTGGCAGTTATAAAGGATTTTAGAGTGGATTGGTGTAGTTATAAATGACAAGAGTGAAGAATTTATCTTATATGAAAATAATACGTATTATATGTTTATCAAGCATATATTTATTTATAGATTTATGTATTTATGAAATATCCGTTTTTTATGGCAAGAGCAATTTCTTTTTCTTTATTCCTATTTTACTATGGATATTGGTTACGTTGGGGAATAAGATATTCAGATATAATATATCGGAACAGTGGAATATTACTGCTACAATAATTACATTTTTTGTTTTGTGTATAGTTGAAAATTTGAATATTGTAAATCAAGTTTATGCGAGAAATCGTTTTACAATACTAACTATACTCACAGGTATTTTCTTTATAAGTGTGTTGATATTGAAAAATGATGCTCATATAAAAGAAAATTCAGTATCTTCAAAGAATTCCACCCATGAAGATCTATTTAATCTTTTTTATATAAATACATCTAAAGTGCACGAAATTGCGATGCTTATTGATAATAAAATAATGAAAACAGTTGAGAGAGAACAGATTTCGGAGGAATTATTAAGAATAACTTCTACTTTTTCTGCTAAAACAAGTACTTTATCAGGAGAGACTTCTGCGGAAAAAGAAGATAATTACAAAAAGCGTGTTTATGAAAATTTTGATGTTAAAACAACAAAATCAATAATGTTAAGAAAATTGTATGAAGTCGCAAAAAATAATAACAAAACCATTCAAAATATATTACCAGGGCAATTAATTCTTTTTAAAGATGTTGAATTAAAAAGAAGAAATATTGATGATACGGTTATGATTTTAAATGTGCTACGGGATAGTAAATTGAAAAATCAAGAGAATGATAGCATAGAAATAAATATGAATAAAATGATGGAGAAGATGTTGGATGACTTTACTATTGACTATCAATTTGAACAAAGTATTTTGGGTGATTGTGACAAGATGAAATGTCTTATTCAACTGCCATATAAATTAAATGAAAATTTTGAGAATGGGTACCAACACAATGATTTGCAACTGGGAAAACTAAGTATAGTTGGAATATATAGGGGAAAAATAGATTTTTCAAAACGAGAAAGTGTTTCATCGAGATTTTTAGATTTGATATTTGAGTCTTATAAAAGTGAAACAGATCAAAATGATGATGACATAATGAAAGAAAGTTCTGTTACAAAAGAACAGAAAAAATTCCCATTGGATTTCAGACCTAATAAACTAAGTGAAGAAATGCATTTGATTGATGTTATTGCAATTATTCAAGAATTAAATATTAATAAGGAGTGAGTTGATGAATAAAGTTTTATATGTATTTGACTTTAAAAAAATGGATGATTTTAAATTTCAATTTACTTCTCGGAATTTTGTTAGCATTGCGTTAATATTTAACTTAGCTCCGAATATAGACGATATAAATGATTTAGATGATGATTTTATTAATAATTGTATAATTGATATTACGGCACTGGGTTTTGAAAATGGATATTATAAATTGTTTATTGAGCGGTATTTGTATACTTTAATTGAAACTTTTGAAAATGTTGAGTTTTCAATCAATAATAAAACAAGAGATGCATTTTGGGAAAAATTTCCTTATATGTTTGATGGAACAAATGAAGAATATTTATTAATAGATGAGGATAATAAAGGCAAAGAAGATATTATCCCTATGGATAAAATAAATATTGCACCTATTTCTATATTACTATATAGACAATCTTTGATAGAGGAACTTTTTAAAAAGTATCAAATTGTGTCTATCGGAAGCTTTTTTGCGTATACGGATAGTATCAATTATAAGTTTAATGATGAAGTAATTGAGGACATTCTTTCGGAGAAAGATGTTCATTATATAGATATCACTCAAATGGTGCATACATTTGCATTGAGGAAAGACTTAATTTTAGCATTTGAAATTATTTTGAGACAAATCCAAAACAAAAAACAGGATATCCAATTTTTGATTAGCGAGGATATGGAGGGAGAACTAAAAAAATATTTACCATTTACATTTAAGAAAAATAATGAGGTTTTCAATTTAAATGGTGAAGAAGAAACTTATGGTTGTGAAACAGAGCTATCTTTGGACAGTATAGTATCAAAAATAATCAAAAATCTTACATTCCAATTAAAGGGACATGAGGATTTTAAAAAAGATTTTAGCTTTAATCTTAAAAAATTTGCATTATTAAATAAAATGAAGCAACGTAAGATTTTTTCTATTTTTTTAACTGGAGAATCAGGCATTGGAAAAACAGAATTTGCAAAAATTTTGTCAGATATTATGTATCCAAATCAAGCACTTATAAAAATAAATTTTGGAAACTATTCTAATGAAGGTGTTTTAAACAGTTTGATTGGTTCACCGCTCGGTTATATTGGAAGTGAGGAAGGTGGAGAACTTATTAATAAAATGAAGCTGTCAAAGTCAAAAGTAATTTTGATTGATGAATTTGAAAAAGCCACACCAAGTGTATTTCATTTTTTTTATGAATTGCTTGAAGATGGAAAATTTACTGATCGACATGGCACAGAACATAATTTGAATGGATATATAATTGTATTTACATCAAATATTTCTAAGGAGAGATATTTAAAATTACTTCCAGATCCACTTAAATCAAGGTTTGATATGGTGTATCGTTTTGTAGAATTATCGAGCGAAGAGAAAATAAGATTTATCAATGAAAGTGCAAAGGCACTGAGTACAAAGGTATATGAAAATACATCAATAAAGGTAAAAATCGATAATATTAGTTGCAAGTTGAATTTGCTAATCAAATATAATAATTTACGTAGTATTAAAAGAAAAGTAGAGGATATTGTAATAGAAGAATATTATAAAGAGATAGATAATAAGTAAGATTAGAAAAATATGAATAATGTGTGCCAATAGAAAAGTACTTTTATTGTAGTATCACTCTTGATACTGTTTTGATACTAAAAAAAATAAAAACTATAAAAAAATAGATATAAAACACTTAAAAATAGAAATAAATATGTTACGGTAATTATTGAGTGGGAATAAAAATTAACTTTATATAATTAGTAAAATGATTAGATCTATTTCAACTTAAAGTATTGTTTAGTGGATATACTTACATATACTCAAAAGGGCTTTTGAATAATTAATTTGTATATCTGCTATACATGTAAGATAAACAGAAGGTTATTAGAGACATATATTATATTTCAGAATATGACTTTGATCATTTGTTTGAAATATAATTTAGTAGAAATTGTATTACTGTCAAATAAGTATCGCAGTATATATAGAGAGAGCATGGCGATACTTATTTTTTTGATTGGGGAGATATAAAGTGGCTTTAGCAAAATGGTATAAAATTGATTTTCACACACATACACCTGAAAGTGATTGTTTTCCTGATAAATCTATTACTCCAGCGATGTGGTTGGAATCGGCAAAAGATAGTGGTCTTAATGCTGTAGTTGTAAGTGATCATAACTCTGTTGGTTTTATTGAAAAAATAGAATCGATAAAATATGAGTATGAAGAGAAGAATGAATTTAAAGTCTTCTATGGCATAGAGGTTTGTGTTTCTGCTGACTTCACTCATATTCTTATAATTTTTGATGATAGTATGGGGGTTAGAGCCATAGAGGATGCAGTGATTGGCTGCTTAGGATTGACACGTGATAATTGGGGGAATACAGAACAATATGTTACTGAAGATAATTTAAAAAAGTTATGTAATGAATATGGAAATAGAATTTTTGTGATTCCAGCACATTTTGCATCTAATAAGGGGTTAGGAAGATCTAATATTAATACGATAAAAAGATATCAAGAGTTTATCAAGTTTTCTGCTATCGAAGTTAGAAATGATGAGGATGTCAGAGAATATAACAATAAGGTTAGTGCGGGCGTTATCAATCAAGCAACTCTTATCACCTGATCAGATAATCCCTCGTCACATGATATGACAAAACATTCAGTAGACGGTTTTGGAACGGCTTATACATGGGTAAAAGTATCTGATTTATCATTTGAGGGGTTAAGACAAGTTTTTATTGACTCAGAATATAGGTGTATTAATTGGTTACAATTACAGGAAGTTGATAAAGACTATAACCCTAATGAGATATCCTATAATTATATAGCTGGCATGAAATTTAAGGGAATATCTCATATGTCTGATTTGGATATGAGATTTTCTCCTCATTTAAACTGTATAGTAGGTGGGCGTGGTACAGGTAAATCTACTATAGTAGACGCTATAAATTATGGTGTTGGAAATGAAGTGGATTTTTCAAGATGTACTTTATTAGACAAGACCTTTGCAAGTAATGGCTCTATTACGACATTTTTTAATTTTGGCAAATCAAAACCTTATCAAATTGATCTTAATAGAAATGGAAAAAGTATAAATTTAATAGTTAAAGATGATACTGGAACATTAAAAGAATATCCTAAGTTCAAAATTGATTTTTATGGACAAAAGGAAATCTTTGAGTTAATTGATGAGGACAGTAATATAGATAATCAAGATAAGAGTCCACTTATAAAATTGATTGATAATAAGGTTAGTTCAGAATTATTTTCATATAATGATGAGATTAATAAAGCATTATCTAATTTAAATTTGCTATCAAATCAATATGTAACCAACATAAAAAAAATACAAGAAATACCTGAGGTTAAGGCTCAGATTGAAAAAGCTGAGGCTATTCTTAAGAATATTAAAGCAAGTGGTTTTGACGAAGCCCGTTCTACTTATGATGTAGCTAATAGATTGTTTTGTTCAGCTGTACAAAATGTAGAGTTTGAGAAAGATATACTTGTTAGTTTTATAGATAAAATTAATGAGATAAATCATTATTTCGAACGAGAAAATGCTCGTTTGCTAGAGACATCTAATAGTGAAGAATATAATGATAATATTATTTTAGACCTAATAGCTTTAAATAATAAAATTGTTGAATTTTTAGATGAAAAATTAAATGAGACAGAACGTATAAAGAAAAGCTATATTGATTCAGATTTATATGTTGATTTAATAGATAAGCAAGAGAGATATAATAAAGCATTAATTGCAATTCGTAATACTGGTGGGGAGGATATTAATAAGATACAAAATCATTTACAAAATTATCAGGCGCGTTATGAGGAATTAAGAAAAATACAAATAATGCAAGAAGGATTAGAAGCAGGAATTGATGAAGAAATTCAAAAGTTTGTAGATAAACGAATCGAGCTATCTTTGAAGAGATGTGCAGTTATAGACGGTCTGGATCTTGATAAAATTAAAATAGATATTGATATTTTGGGACATGTTTCACGTTGGAAAGCGAATTTACAAAAAGAATTTGGGAAAGAAGGAGTTTTTGATGGTGATTTTACTAAATTAAGTGAGATGGTTTTGTTACCTGATAATGATTTTGAAAATTATAAGAAATTTATTAAGTTTATACTAATTGATCAAACTGGAGATTTAGGTAATTATTGTGAGATATCCTTTGATCAGCGTTTTAAAAAGCTGTGGATTGATAAACAAAAAAATGATACTTTAAGTTCACTTATTAGAATTATTCCTGAAGATAAAGTAAATATTAAAATTGTTGAAGCGTCTAAGGAAATTGATATTAATGATGGCTCTCCAGGACAAAAAAGTGCGGCTATTCTTGCATTTATTCTTAATAGTGGGGATAACCCATTAATAATTGATCAACCCGAAGATGATTTAGATAATAGTTTAATTTATAGTTTAATTGTTAAATCAATTAGAAGAATGAAAAGTAAGCGGCAGATTATAATAGTCACTCATAATCCTAATATCCCTGTATTGGGTGATGCAGAAGGTATTTTTATTTTAGATAGAAATTCAGAGGGTAAAGTAATATTTAGAAAAAATAAAAAGGCTGGATGCATAGAGGAAAAAGTTATTAAGGAAGGGATTTGTGAAATTATGGAAGGTGGGGAATTTGCATTTAAGAAGCGAGAGGAAAAGTATTTAAGCTCTATATAGATAATAACGTTTAGATTCACTATATATACTTAGCCTACTTAGTTTATAAGATGCTATAGAAGAAATATAGTATTAATTAATGAAATAAGTTTGTACTTTTGGAGTCTTATTTTCTAGTGTAATTAATTGTGTAATAAGGTCCTATGAAAACGACAAAATCCTTTGGCGAGTATCCCAAATATTCTCTCCACGATACAAGAGTCTAGAAAAATGAACTTATACTTTAAAGGTGATATGGTATATGTAGTTGAATGAGGCCCGAAATGAGTGATTTAGATTTTACTATTGGCTGTATAGTTACTTTCTTCAGCAAGAAGAGGAGAACTCCACCGAATTTAAATAATGGAATGTACTATCCTCATTTTGTTATAAAAGGTACTGAGGAATATCTTGGTATCAACTTTATTGATGGTGAAGATGTCATCTTTGATAAACCAATTCAAGCTAACGCTTTACCAGTATATGAAACCGTAGATTATTCTGCTATACAAGCAGGTACTGAGTTCCTTATTATGGAAGGCGGTAATATTGTTGGTGAAGGGATTGTAAAAGAAATCTTTCAACATAAACCGTATGGGAGTAAATAACTATGGGCTATAAAAATGTATGTGTAAATTGCCGGATCTCCTTGTCGGAGGGCACAAATTATGAGCTATTTAACAGGAATAAAACCTGCCCTACCTGTAAAGGAAAGATGTACTTTGTGAACGAGAAGTTCAAAGCTCCTAAAAAATCTAATGACAAAGAGTGGAAGATTATCGAGTACTTGCTATTGAGTGGGTATGACTTCCGCAATCCTTATTGTGGATATGAGGAATGTATTTATTTTGAGTTTCCTAAAAATCTGCAAGAAGCAGAGGCGTTTATTCGTGAGATGCGAAAGTTAAAGTAATTGCTATTATTGGAGTTTATATGATTAAAATTGTTGATGGAAAACCGTATTTAGATCAAGTGAAAGAGCTAATTACAGAGTATACGCAATGGCTTGGTCGAGATTTATCCTTTCAGGATTTAGATAAGGAATTAGCCGATATTGCTGAAAAATATACGGCACCCAATGGTGAGTTATTGGTTGCCATTGATGAAAATGAGATAGTGCTAGGAATGGTGGCCTATTATCAGCATAGTGATATGCGCTGTGAAATGAAACGCCTCTACGTACGTCCCGCAGGGCGTGGACATGCGTTAGGTGATCGTCTTATTGAAAGCATCATGGACCACGCTAAGGCCTCTGGATATAAAGAAATGGTGCTAGATACAATTGAACCGTTGCAAGCAGCAATCCATTTGTATAAGAAGCATGGCTTTGTTGAATGCGAGCCGTATTATCATAACCCTATGGACGATGTTATCTATATGAGCAAGAGGTTGTAGAAAAATACGTTTGGCACTTATAACTTAGGAGCGCAGTAGCATGAATAAACAGCAAGCAAAAGGATACCTTTTAGAGATAGTATTATCAAAACTTATCGAAGTGAATGGTTATGAAGTAATTACAGAGAGCAATATTCCTTATGAACCTGGTGTACCGCATGACGAACAAGAAATAGAAAGTAAACATAATGGTTTAAATGTTCGAGGACGTGGAGGT
>ERZ773038.634-NODE-634-length-22010-cov-5.482396_pt1 | contig 22010 bp, 12 predicted proteins | sample MGYA00511665_ERZ773038 | MGnify/ENA primary metagenome ERZ773038 (study PRJEB29015, sample SAMEA2737966) | human oral metagenome | biome: human oral; feature: human-associated habitat; material: dental | place: China | collected 2028 ... | reverse complement strand
CCCGCCTCAAGAGAAACACCAATATCCGGCGATTCACGCGAAGCAGGGGCGGCCCGGGTTTCAATAGCCCGCCCAACACCACAGACAGGGGCGGCCCAGGTTTCACTACTGGCCTGTGCGCGAGTTGTTAGCGGTTTGTTTGTGCGGCTGTTGTTCAGGCTGCTTGGTGTATAGGTTCTAGTGGTGGTTGCAGTGGTCCTCCTGGGTCACTGGGGCCGCCCAACGCGCCGGTCCGGGCGCGGGCGGGTGTTGAATCCTGTCCGGCCATGGCGGCGCATCGATGCTGCAACCGCACGCACACCCGCATCCACGCCGCCGCGCGTGAGGGCGCGCCGGATGCGAGGATCGCTATAGGCGTCGCCCGGTGCCTCGTGCTCCCAGGCCACCGCCTCATCCGGCCGCCGCCGCGCGAGCGCGCGCTGGCCCCTCCGGGCTGCTCGGTGCTTCCGCACGTCATAGCCTGCGCGCGCCCCTAAAATCTTGGCCATCAAGGCGATTGAGTGCGTAGGTAGCCTTCTGCGTGTCCGTCAGTTCAAAGCGCTGGTGTTGTGGTGCCCAGGCGTGAAGAAGGTGTTGGCTTTTCCCAAGACTTCGTTCTCTATCCCTAGCTCGCGCACCTGCCAATGCGACGCAGTGGTCTCGGCTTCCATCTTGCGTGGATCTGGGCGGGCCTCACTGGCGGCTTGGCGTCTGTCGGGCTCGAGCGCAACCCACCGCCACCACCGATTCACCCGGCCCTCAATCCCGGGCCACAGACGAAATCGAGGACCCCGCATCCAACACCAGACCAGCAACATCACGACGATACTCCGGCATAAAACGACGACGAGCTCCCACAACAGGCACCTCACTCTTCGCAGGCGCACATACCCGCATCACGAAGAGTCAACAACACCAGCCTACGCCCACAACATATGGCGCTAGGCGCATTCCGATCGAGGAGGCCGTCGAACAAGCCTGGGGCGACGAATACGAGTCATAATGCGCCTTATGGCGCTAGGTGCTTTCTGATGCGCCCCGGCCAGGAGATCACCGAGGCGGACCTCGCATGTCTTAATGCACCTTATGGCGCTAGGTGCTTTCTGACCTGATCGTCACGGCCGCCGTATGGGTGTCCGGGTCCTAGTCTTAATGCACCTTATGGCGCTAGGTGCTTTCTGACTACGACATGTGGGACCCCCACAAACACATCACCCCCTGGGTCTTAATGCACCTTATGGGGCTCTTCATAATTGAGGGTGTGGGGGTGGTATGCGGGGTTCGGCGTGTCGTGGCGGGGTAGAGGTCGAGGTCTTCCGATGATGGGGGTTCCGACACCGTCCATCTGAAAGACCTCGACATGTCCAATGCTACCTTTGATCGCCCTGATCTGAGCGCCTTCACGGGCCTGGATGACCTAGGACTGGAAGTGATGGGTCAACGTGTAGGAGACGATCGGACCGTCTTGGCCTGCAAGGTAGTGGGTGAGGATCGGTGGTGCCGACAGTGTGGGGGCGAGGGCGTCGTACGTGACATGGTGGTCAGGCGCTTGGCTCACGTACCCTACGGGTGGCACCCCACCATGTTGCACGTGAGCGTGCGCCGCTACCGCTGCCCAGAGTGTGCTCACGTGTGGCGTCAAAACATGAGTGCAGCGGCCGACCCGCGCGCGAAGCTCTCGCGTGCAGCGGTGCGCTGGGCGCTGGTAGGCCTGGTGGTCCACCATCTGACGGTGGCGCGCGTCGCCGACGTATTGGCCGTGTCGTGGAACACTGCCAATACCGCGATCTTAGGTGAAGGCCAGCGCATACTCATCAATGATCCTGATCGTTTCGAGGGGGTGTGCGTCATTGGCGTGGATGAACACGTGTGGCGACACACCCCATACGGGGACAAATACGTCACCGTCATCTTGGACTTGACTCCTATACGAGACCGTCGTGGTCCCTCCCGGCTCCTGGATATGATTCCGGGCCGATCCAAGCGGGTCTTCAAAACCTGGCTGGCCTCCCAGCCCGATACGTGGCGCGAACGCATCGAGATCGTCGCAATGGATGGATTCACCGGCTTTAAGAGCGCCGCCGCCGAAGAGCTCCCAGACGCGAGGGCGGTCATGGACCCCTTCCACGTCGTACACCTCGCCGGTGATGCTCTCGATGAGTGCCGCAGGCGCATCCAGCAAGAACTCCACCATCGGCGCGGGCGTGCCACGGATCCCCTGTACAAGGCCCGCAGGATGTTACACACCAGATCCTGCCTGCTCACCCCACGCCAGCAACACCAGCTAGCCGACCTGTTCGCCAGCGACTGCCACGTCGCACTCGAAGTCACCTGGAGCGTGTACCAGAAAATTACCTGGCGCCTACCGCGATCCCAACAAAATCCGCGGCAAGGCCCTGATGCAAGCCGAAATCAACACACTGACCTCCACGCGCGTACCGAGGGGCCTGACCGAGCTCATCACGCTGGGCAGAACGCTCAAACGCCGAGCCGGAGACATCTTGGCTTACTTCAATCATCCCCACACCAGCAACGGTCCTACCGAAGCCATCAACGGCCGCCTCGAACACCTACGCGGATCCGCACTCGGATTCCGAAACCTCACCCACTACATCACGCGAGCACTCCTCGAAACCGGAGGATTCAAACCCCAACTACACCCTCAATTATGAAGAGCCCCTTATGGCGCTAGGTGCTTTCTGACTGCAAGAAACGTCGGACTCGGTTCACAACGCCGCGTTGACGTCTTAATGCACCTTATGGCGCTAGGTACTTTCTGACCGTGAGAAGGGTTTGACGTCGCAGACGGTGTTTCCGTGGCGTCTTAATGCACCTTATGGCGCGAGGCGCTTTCTGACTCACCGCCATGATCGGATACCCCACCACAGGCCGCGCAGGTTTTAATGCACCTTATGGTGCTAGGTGCTTTCTGACAAGCCGAGCTGATGGTCTCCAAGGCGCGCAGCTTGTGGTTGTCTTAATGCACCTTATGGCGCTAGGTACTGTCTGACCGCCAAGACATCCACCGGACGTACCGCCCAGCTCCAGTCATAATGCGCCTTATGGCGCTAGGCGCTTTCTGGCAATCATGACTACCCACACGTTTGTCGGTAATCTCACCGCGTCTTAATGCACCTTATGACGCTAGGTGCTTTCTGACCGCACCAACCCCGGCAAGCTCGTGGTCTCCGCGCTGTCTTAATGCACCTTATGGTGCTAGGTGCTTTCTGACCGAGAATCGTAAGGAAGACATCGCTCGTGCTGAGGCGTCTTAATGCACCTTATGGCGCTAGGTGCTTTCTGACGAGACCGGGGTGCCCTACGGCATGGGGTGGGAGTACGTCTTAATGCACCTTATGGCGCTAGGTGCTTTCTGACAAGGAAGACCATGACAACTAAGTATCTGTCGATCAGTGGTCTTAATGCACCTTATGGCGCTAGGTGCTTTCTGACACGTGACCGTGTATGTCGACCAGTACGCCGACAGGCCAGTCTTAATGCACCTTATGGCGCTAGGTGCTTTCTGACCTGGCTACACGCCTGGGCGCGACATCTATCATTTCTTCGTCTTAATGCACCTTATGGCGCTAGGTGCTTTCTGACAAATCAAACGCTTTCGAGGGAAGTCTGCCTTGCGCAGTCTTAATGCACCTTATGGCGCTAGGTGCTTTCTGACCGAGGACTACGTCCAGACTAAGCAGGTACAGACTGCGTCTTAATGCACCTTATGGCGCTAGGTGCTTTCTGACGCGGCGGACGATGCTGTCGGCTGCTCGGACGCCGTGTCTTAATGCACCTTATGGCGCTAGGTGCTTTCTGACCTCCTCCTCGGACTGCAGTCCGATCCCTTCGTCACGACGTCTTAATGCACCTTATGGCGCTAGGTGCTTTCTGACCTGGTCGCTCACGTGCGCCACGTCGAACTGAGAGCCCCCGTCTTAATGCACCTTATGGCGCTAGGTGCTTTCTGACGCTCGAATCTGTGACCTGAAAGTCGACAAGGAGTTGGAGGTCTTAATGCACCTTATGGCGCTAGGTGCTTTCTGACATATCCGGTCGCGCGCAGACGTCGAGTGGAGTAGACAGGTCTTAATGCACCTTATGGCGCTAGGTGCTTTCTGACGCGGTGGAAGAGCGCTTGCAAGGCGTGTGGAATTAACGCGGTCTTAATGCACCTTATGGCGCTAGGTGCTTTCTGACCTCAACCTCACTCACACCGCCCCCGACAAGCAGGTGTCTTAATGCACCTTATGGCGCTAGGTGCTTTCTGACTAGGTGTCACCGGCCTCGACGATGCCCCACCCGACGTCTTAATGCACCTTATGGCGCTAGGTGCTTTCTGACAAGCAGGAGCAGACGTCGAACACGTTCGACATGTTGTCTTAATGCACCTTATGGCGCTAGGTGCTTTCTGACCATTCAACAATGTTGGTGCAATGAACACGTATACTCATGTCTTAATGCGCCTTATGGCGCTAGGTGCTTTCTGACACCAGGACAACATCCTGACGATCCCCGCTCAATTCCGTCTTAATGCACCTTATGGCGCTAGGTGCTTTCTGACCCAGCCCTTCGTCGGACAATACGACCCCTCGTACCGCGTCTTAATGCACCTTATGGCGCTAGGTGCTTTCTGACCGCGAGGCGAGGAGCTTGTCAACGGCTCGTTTAAGCTCGTGTCTTAATGCACCTTATGGCGCTAGGTGCTTTCTGACTCATTACCGCATTCCAGGCCATGCAAGCCGAGCAAGTCTTAATGCACCTTATGGCGCTAGGTGCTTTCTGACACCATCAAGGACGGTGGCGTGCCCTACGTGCAGGCCCGTCTTAATGCACCTTATGGCGCTAGGTGCTTTCTGACTCAGAGATGTCTAATCAGGAACTCCAAGATCATATCAAGTCTTAATGCACCTTATGGCGCTAGGTGCTTTCTGACGGAAGGAGCCCCCGTGGCACACGCAAACATCTTCGAGTGTCTTAATGCACCTTATGGCGCTAGGTGCTTTCTGACCGAGTACTACGATGGCCCGCGCGAAGTCGTTCACTACAGTCTTAATGCACCTTATGGCGCTAGGTGCTTTCTGACAGGTTATCTGGCGTGGTAAGAACCTCGGTAGTCGCTGTCTTAATGCACCTTATGGCGCTAGGTGCTTTCTGACCGCTCATGGATGCGTGGGTGGCATACAAGAACCAGCGTCTTAATGCACCTTATGGCGCTAGGTGCTTTCTGACAATATATATATAGCAACTCTTCATCTAGTGTCTTCTATGTCTTAATGCACCTTATGGCGCTAGGTGCTTTCTGACCGGGCGGTAGGGGTTGTCTGCTCACCGCCCACCGTGTCTTAATGCACCTTATGGCGCTAGGTGCTTTCTGACTGCCCGGCGTGTCGCACCCCCTGTGACCAGCAGAAACGCCACCCCGGATCGCCAGGGGCCGAGAAAGCACCCGCCCGACCCGCAAGCACACGGCCAGAATAGCAGGGTTTTCGTTGCAAATCCTCACATCGCCACGGACGCGCCAAGAAGCCGAAATTGCCCCGGAAAAGCCGATCGACATCGGCGTGTCGCGGCTCGAACGACCCAAATGCTTGTACGGTAACCCTAAAGTTGATGCTCCGGAAGGTATGACAATGACGCAACCTGCCACGGCCTCGTTCATGAGGGACGCAAGCACCCCCGACGCGCTCACCCGCGCACGCCGACGTCTTCTCACCAACAGTCCGGGAGACGCCGACCAGCACGCTCTCACCGACGAGGAGCTCCGCGAACTAGCCGACCCCGATTGGACACCGCCCCACATCGACCGCCTCGACGCCCAATCCATCGAACGCGCAGCCCCGACCCTGCGGGCGCTCCTCGCCGAAGCCGTCACCGATGCGCTCGGCCGCCTCCTCGCCCTCGAACGCCCGCACGGCAGCTACGACGACACACCCGACGGCCACGAGGCGTTCACCCGGCGCGTCACCGCCGACTACGACCACGGCAACCACCACCTCGCCCGCGCCACCATCCGCCACCCACACCCCGAGCAGGCGACGCGTGCGGGACTGGAATGCCTCGGACTGCCCGCAGACGCCCTCCCGATCATCGGCGAGCTCGCCCATGCCTCGGACCCCGCCGATCCCATCACCCGCACGCTCACCGACGCGGCACTCCTCGACCTCGACAGGCACGCCACCGGACGAGGCATCCTCTACTCGCGCGTCGCATCCACCCTCATCCTCGCCGCACCCAACGAGGAGTGCCTGGGCGAGGCCATTGATGCCGTGGCAGGCGTGGCCGTCGCCCTCGGGGTGCGGATCTGCGACCCCGCGACCCAGCACGTTGACGCCGACGCGACCCTCGCCAGCATCGGCATCGACCACGTTCCCCCGCCCGAGAAGAACCAGCCCTCGAACCTGGCCGACCGCATCGTCTACGTCGGACGCGACGGGGCACGCATCCACGTCAAAGCCGGGAGGCTCCTCGTCGACGGACCCGCAGGCATCCCCGCCACGAGCCTGCCGAAGAACAACGTCAGTAGAATCGTCCTGTCCGGAAACGTCGGCCTCTCCGCGGGCGCGCGCTCGTGGGCCATGCGCAGCGGCATCGACGTCGTCTGCCTGTCACGCCGCGGCTCCTACCAGGGCGCCCTCGTCGGAGCGGGAAGGGGAACGCACGCGGCTCGCCTCCTCGCCCAGAGCGACCTCACGCGCGACGAGGAGCGCCGCGTTGGCCTGGCGGCCGCCCTCATCGGCTCGAAGATCCGCGGACAGATCCACGTGCTCACCCGCATCGCCAGGCGCGACCCGGGCCTCCACCTCGCCGACACGACCGCCCACATGCACCACTGGCGGCGCAGCCTCGCAGGCGCACGCACCATCAACGACATCATGGGCATCGAAGGAGCCTGCTCCACCGCCTACTTCGACGCCCTTGCCGCGTGCGTCCCCGCCGACGTCCCCTTCGACGGGCGCAGCCGACGCCCGCCGCGCGACCTGCCCAACGCTGCGCTGTCATACGGGTACGCGATCCTCCTGTCCGAATGCGTCGGAGCGCTCCACGCCGCTGGACTCGAACCCTGCCTCGGCATTGCCCACGCGCCCACCGACAAACGCCCGAGCCTCGCCCTGGACCTCATGGAGGAGTTCCGCCCCCTCCTCGTCGACCAAACCGTCCTGGCACTCCTGCGCACGCGGAAGCTCCGCCCCGTGCACGGTGCCATCGAACCCGAGAGCGGGGGAGTGTGGCTGGGCGCGGAAGGGAAGAAGATCCTCGTCGACGCGTACGAGGCCGCCTCCCAGCGCAGCGTCACCGGAGCCCTCCCCGGGTATGCGGGAACGTGGCGCAGACACATCACGCACGAGGCACAACTCCTGGCCCGCGCCATCACCGAGCCCGACTACCAGTGGAGAGGAATCGCGTGGCGATGATCTACGTCATCGCCTACGACATCGCCAACAACCGGCGACGCCTCAAAGTCGCCAAGATCCTGGAATCCTGGGGCTATCGCATCCAAGAATCCGTGTTCCAGCTGCGCCTCGACGCCGACTCACTGGCCCGCGTGCGACACCTGCTCTCCGCCGCCATCACAGACGCCGAAGACGTCATCCACATCTACCCCATCTGCGCCTCCTGCGCCGACCGCGCCGACATACTCGGCGCGGCCATAGCCCTCGACGACGTGGGGTTGTGTCGCGGAGTGTGGTAAGGGGCTAGTTGTTCTCAGGTGGGTCTGGAACATGGATAGGGTCGCCGCTTCTTGGACCCCAGAGAATACCTGGTTCGACACCGGCACCCGACTCGGGCAAACCGGTCCTCCAGTTTGCCCTATTGTTCCGTTGATTCTCTTCAAGAGTAAGATGTCGGACTTCATATGGGTCTTCGTAACCAAAGGATGCTCGCTGAAACGCCTTAACCCAGGGTGTGTCAAGGTACTCATCGGATACCTTAAACGTCGTGGAATCGGTGGTTGAACATGACGTTCCCAAGCAACCCGACAGTTTGTGGTATGTCGAACTGAGGGTCAATCCTTCTGTAGAGCCCCCAGATGACTCGATTGCTTCAAATCCATCCTTAACGAGTTCTACCTGGACAACCCCTAGGCCCAGGGGCTTTCCGGTGCCGAGTCGCAGATAACCTAGGGGGCGTTCCTTCGCGGTGAGGTCAGGTCGGTTGGCTTCGGTGCGAGGGGCGAGGTTAGCAGGAGTAAGTAGCCAGAGTAGCCAAGACAGCTCGAATGTGCTCAATGCTTCAAAGCGAAGTGTCACTTCAAAGGTCGTTCCTGCTTTGAGGTAAGAACTGACGGGGGAAGTGAGGTTTACTGAATCATCCGGTTTCTTCAGGGCCTTCTCCGGGAAACCGTTGGTCCTGTCGATCTGTACCCAAGAGTTTCTGTCAACAGGATAAGTGGTTGCCCCAAGAGATTGTTCAGGTTCAGCAGAGAAATACTGACTGCGTTTAACCTGCTGATAGGCGCAATTTACGTTGGTACCATCGGCACGTGTCAGGAACCTACGTGCCGAGGAAGGACGAGGACTCAAGAGCGGTCTGAGTCGAAGTGGAGATGGCTTCGGCTTAGCCAGTTCACCGCCAGTAAAGTCGACCTTAGCTACGAAAATGCGTCCCTTGAACGATGACGCCGAGCTGCTCTTCTCTTCGTTGTTTTGACTCATATCGTCGTGATGCGCAACAAAGCCAAAAAGTCGGTCGGCTGGAGAAAGGTCAGGCAAAATCTGCGGCGGGGCAACATTAGCGCGTCTTGCTACTGTGAGTGGAGACAATGCGTAGGCGTCTCTGCCGATAGCAATTGGCACGATGGTATCCACTGTCGCATCACCATATAGATCCTTGGAAACAAGTACATATGCAAGGAAAGAGGAGAGTGGCTTGAGGTGTGGTACCTTTTGTTGCCTGATGAACCTGTTTGGTGTGCGGGTAGTTTTGGGATCGCGCTCAAGCTCGTCGATCCAGTTATTGACATAGCTCTGAACTGTTAGGAGATAGCGGTCAATTGGAGATGGATGATCGGTAGTTGCATGCGGAATCGCGGCGACTTGGGAGTTGTGTTGGTTTTCTGTGAAAAAGACGCGTTCTGACACCTTCTTCTCGTGTGTTGCCCGATGCTGCTTTAGGTCTTCTGGGTCAGTAGTGAGATAGACGTATCCCTCCTGTTTGGTGAGTGTTTCTCCAAGATCTTCTCCGGGCAGTGTGTTCTCGTCAAATATCTGTTCTCGCTTATTGTCCTCATCGGAGTATAGTGCGTAAATAAGCCAGTAAGCGTAATGTCTATTGTCGATCAGCTTGGCGTCGAAGCGTATCTTTCTGCTCACTGCCCCGTTTTTTGGGCATATTTTGTGCAGTAGTTTCTTATGAGTCATTCCTGGTGCAAACTTGATTCTTTTGCCGGGCTTTGTTCGGAGCGTTGCTGCTCTCATGACGGGGATGGTTTGCGGTTTTTCTCGGAAGGGAAACTTTGCGGGGGCTACTATTTCTTCCAGCCTGGGATGTGTTCCGGTTAGGAGTCGCGCTTTATTTTCTTTGGGATTCACGATCGCAGGGATTAGCTTTGGGCTCGCAGCTGGATCTGTTCTATAGGTTAGTGGATCGGAGTAATTGTCAAAGATTCGTAAGCGAGATGTGGTCACTCTTTCAAAGGCGTTTGATAGCATGCCTTTGACCATTGTTGCGGGCAAGACTGGAATCTCTCTCGGTGTGTCACCGAAGCCATCGAGTATTTCAGTTGGGATAGAGATGGAGCGAGTTTCTTCGTCTACATTTCCGTAAACGAGTGGAGTTTTGGCTGTTATCGAAAATTTGATTGAACCGCACCATGTTTGTGTCGGGAGGTGATCTAGCGGGAGTGGTTTTCGATCCTGGAGTTCAGGGAAACGACGAAGCTGCTCGTCTGTACGTAGGGTTGGTATTCTGTTTGCCGCTGCGTGAATCTTAGGCATTTTCGTGCCACTCTCCCGTGAATAGTTGATCGGTGACTGTCGTGTTTCCGTATGCGGTTTCTTCAGTGATGTACTCGATCGCGCTCATTGCTTTTGGTTTCGCCTCTTCTTCGAGCGGGCCACGGTGCGGATCGTGTTGCATGTAGGTGATCCTGCGGGCGTATCCGATGGGGGAGGCAGCTTCGTCTGCAGATACCCCGCTCTCGGAGCGTGCAGGAGAATCCGGTGACACTGACAGGAGCGTCAGCTCACGGGACCCCACGCCGTTCACCCAACGGAACTCGTGTGCGAGCCGATCGTCGGCGACGTCGTCGGTGATGACCCGCCACACGCGTGCCTCGTAGACGCGCGAAGGATCGAAACCACCGGAGGAGGACACCTCAAGCGTCGCCTCACCCCCTCCGCTGGCCGAGCTGATCCCCAGGAGCGTCCCCGTGCCGTTCGTTGCCCACACAATCCCCGCGACGTTACGGTCCCCGAAAACACGAGCCAGGATTGCAGGCAGCTCAGCAGCATCGTGTACCTCGTGCTCGGCAACCTCCAGACGGCACGGGATAGTGGCAGCCGTGCGCTTGTCGTTCTTTGTTTCGTTGTCACTCATCTGCTTTCACGTCCTTCGTGTCCGACACACTACGTGCTGCGGCAGCGGGTTCCGCAAGGTAATCGGCCCACCCCGTGTATGGCGTTTGCTCGCCGGATTCGCCCCGCAGATAGGCCAGGAGAGCGTGCGCTGCGCTTGGCGGAGTGCCAGAGCCCTCCGCCTGTTCTGGGGGCCATATCGTCTCGCCGCCCGGAGGACTGATGATCATGCCGTCGGCCCCAGACACGCTGATGCCGGTCACCTCAACCTGGCCGAGGCCTCGCGTCGTCTTACCACCAAGAGGGAGCGTGCCCGCGCTGAGCTCCGCCAACGCGAGACACAGGAGGCACCACGAAGCCCGGGCGTGCCCCTTCGCCGCTTCCTCCGACAAGCCTGTTCCCGCACAGTCAGTTCGCACGTTGCGCAGCAGCTGGGCCGGATCAACCTCAATGATGATGTCATTCCACTGAGCGTGCGGGTAAACGATTTCGAAGAACAATCCACCGTTGATCACCCCGCCCGTCCAACGGTCAATTGCATTGTGGGGGATCTTGAGCTGCTTGCCGAGGTCGATTGTCGTGCAGTCAAGGACCCTGATCGCACCCCGATACTCGGTCGTGCCAAACATGTAACGCACGAGGCCCGGATCACGGGCAAGCTGCTCGTGAATATCCCTGGAAAACCTGCCCCCGCCCGACCCTGGAGCACCTGCATCCTCGGTTGCCTCCGCAAGGAAACTATCGCTCTCTGTTGCTTGACCCGTCGCGTACAGGACCGTTCGCGCGATCCTTGAGCAGCGTGCGCGCAAGGCACCCCGAATTGACGTGCCCGGCAACAGGAGCGGATCGCTGCAATTCTCGTCATTCAACGTTGACGTCTTTGTGCGGAGTGGCAAAAGTACGTTGCTGTCGCCCGTTGCCTGCACATCGTGCACGAACACTCCCGTCGGAGAGCCCCATTCAATCGTGAGGCGCGTCGGGTGAATCCCGTTGGTGGAACGGGAGGACTCCGGTTGACCCGTCTGCGGGGAGGACACGCAATTGTCCCGGATGAAGGAAATCGCCTTCTCCTTCAGTGTGCTCCTGCCCGTCCCGCTAGAAACTTCGACGCCCAGCTTGCGTAGGACTTCCCACAGGATGTCTCTGGCGAACCTCGCCCGTTCCTTCCGCGCAGTAGCGGAGTCGCCTCCGGACACTGTGGGGGCATAGATCGCATCAACACCGGGTGCCCCGTCTGGCAACCCGTCGAAAGAAACCCGCGAGACTTCGATCGAGCCGAGGCCCCCTCCCGATCCGCCTCCAAGCGGCAGAACTCCCTCACACAGGTCAACGACGGACAAAGCTAGGAGAAGCAGAGCTGCGCGTAATCTCCCCTTAACAGCCTCAGACTCGCATGGGGAAGCATCGTTCTGCTTCTCCGCAAGAGTAGCTACCTCCGAGTCGCGCAGAATGTTGCGACACAGCTGAGGGTGATCGACCTCGATCCTGATTGGTTGCCACTTCGCGTGAGGGTACAGCAGTTCGGCGTAGAGCGCTCTATGAGCCGCGCTGCCTGTCACTCGGTCGATGGCGTTACGCATCAGCTTCAGGGGGCCGTTGTCTCCGGACTCGGACACGGCACCTTCACAGTCGTCTACCCGGACAGCCCCTCGATACTCTGTCGTCCCAAACAAGCACTGGGATAGGGGCGTTTCTTCGGAGTTCGGCGCGCTCAGCAGGTTGCTTTCGATGCGTGCGCACCTTGAGCGGAGCGCTCCGCGGATCGAGGTGCCGGGAAGCATCAAAGCAGCGGTATCCCCTTCCGCCTGAATTGGGTAGGAGACTTCGCCATGGGTTGTTAGAAACGCGTCGTCTTCTGTCGGCCCGATGTTCTTGCGCCAGTTGCGCAACGGCGCAGCAGCAATGGTCTCCTTCTCGTCAGAACGGATTCCCTTGGGTCTGTGCATTCCGACAAATAGCCCCGACGGAGCGTCCCACTCAATCTTGATAGATGTCAAAGCGTGGTTGTGGGTGAAACTGCGCGGTGGCTCCAGTTGAGCAACTTCTGGTTTTCCGACGAGCGAGGACAGAACACGTGTTGGTTCATTGCCTTTCGACGTCCTAACGGGGATGGAGACCTTCTCGTAGGCTATTTCTTCCTCGCGGAGTTCGACGCGTCCCCACCCGGACCCGGTCCTGCCCCCCAAGCTGATCATGTCATGCTTGATGAGAGTCAGGATTGCCTTTAAGGCTCGCACAACCAGGTCGGGGCTCGCAGGCTTGGTGCCGCCCCCGCTGCCCCCCGTACCGTCATCCGTGGCCTCGGCGCTGATACGAATGTCGAAGGAGGTGCCCACCGGAAGGTACTCGTATGCGAAGAGCGCGCCGTCCTTGACGCATCCGGTTGCCGGGTCAATGGCGGTGCTCATGCGGTGGGGGAGTTCGCCGTCTATTCGCTCCCACACCACCGCGTGGTGGAAAGCGAGAGCGCTTGCCCGAAGGGACAGGGGATCATCGTTTTCTTCCTCGTGTTTTTTCTTGGAAGTACCGACTTCCCGGCGCATTTCCCCGCCCCACAGCCTCTTCAACTCCTCCTTCTTGAACCTCAGGGCTTCGGCGTGCTCCTCGAAAGCCGTGCGAATGACCCCTTTGATCGACCGACCGGGGAGGATCGCCTCGCCGATACCGTTGCGTGCGAAAGCGTTGGGCTGAGCTGTGCGTCCGTCATCGTCGGTGATCGGTCGTTCGGGCACACTGTCGATGCCACCGGAGTGGAGGACCGATGCCACGCGAACGGGGATTGTCATGTCGTAGCGGTAGATGGTCATTGGTGGGCCTCCGATTCGATATCCGTGAAGTGCTTACTCACGGTTTTAATCAGTGGTAGTTTCGGCTTTCTCAGGGCATGAGAATCCACCTTGAATCGCCCATAGCCCTGCGGGGTGAGTTCGCCGACGCCCACGTGTCCAAGGGCCTTCAGCGTATCCAATTGCTCGGATGCGACACTGATGCGGATGACGGAACCCGCCTGGATCGCCAGTCGAGTAGCCCGAGGTGCGTTGTCTGCCGGCGACCACGAGTCCACGCGGCGGTGTCGTATTGCCGTGACAATGTGCTTGCGGTTTTGGGGATCTTGCCCATCGTCGGCTTCTGATGAGCAGGGGTTCTCGTCTTGCTCAGGGCACGAAAGTGTCGAATCGCCGCTACTGCCCTCTTGAATTGCCTGAAGAGAGACGCCGGCTTGCCGGAACGCAAACTCCAGGTCAGTGATGGTGCCGCCTGGTCCCAGCGTGCTTGAGCGAGCCAACACGTCGGAAATGAACCACAGAGACACTTCGATCAGGTCACGGGATGATACCGATGCATCGCCGGAGTTCGTCGATCCTTGAAGCGGAGACGGAGTGCTTCCCACACGTCTGAATTCTTTGCTCAAGGTGCAGCGGGCGCGCCCGAAGGTACCCGTCAGTTTCCGGGATCCGAGCAGCGCTTTCTCTTGGGTGATTTCAAGGTCGAGTTCGACGGTCTGTGTCGAACCCGAAGAAATGGCATCTTCTCCGGTCACGGTGGGTCGAAGGACTGCCAATAGTCGCGCGGACACGACAACCGAGCAACGCAGACGCAGGCCAGCGGGGAGGGCGCGTACCAGGAACAGACTGGCGTCCTTGGCGGCCCCGGTGCTCGAATCGATGGCAGTGGATTGCCGCCCGATAAGCGTGGGCTTACCCACCCATCCTGTTACCGATACATCCGCCCCATCGCGTTCGTCAGGCTCGTCGCTGGAGAGGGAGAGGAATACGTAGCGATTGCGTAAGGGGACTGTGTTGCGCCCGCACTCCTGGGCAGCGATGGGAATGTGTCGGTTAAACAGGGTACAAGGCTTCTTCTTGCTCGATTTGTCTTCAGGATCAACGTCTGTAGGAACCTTCTCCTCCTCAAAAACAAAGGGAATCGGAAGACCCGGTGTATCCCGGTAAACCGGCAGGGCATCGCCTATGCGCAGATCGCCGCTGACGATCGCAGAACCGACAAGGTCTTCGTCGGGGAACTTCCTGCGTAGCAGCCCGTGCAGCCAGGGGACCAACACCGTTCCGCGCAGGAAGTCCAGGGATCGGACCTCGTTGGAGAAGGGGACCTCGTAGGAGACGACGGGGGAGTCAAGCACGATGTCCAGGGTTGCCTCGTACCAGGTCGCCCCTGCCTCGTCGCCGTCGCCCGAGGGCATCGCGACCTCCAGGCGTTTGCGCTCCTTCGCTCTCAGCGGCAGGGGCGGGACCTGAGACAGCGGCTTTCGAGCGAGGCCATGCAAAGCGCTCGCAACGGCCTCAACATCCGCCGTCGTGTACGTGAAGTCCTGCGAGGAATCGTCGCCCTCGCGCGCAACACTCTCCTTGATCCTCGCGAGAGCTTCAGCGGCTTCGCCATCAAGCTGGCCATCCGCCAAATTGTCTCTATCGACGACCGCGACCGTACATTCGCCGTCGCCCCCAGAGCGCCCCGAGCCGATGCCTCGGACCATGAGGCCAGCGACCCCCAGGAGGAAGCGCGCCGCGTTGATCGCCTCGTTGTCGTCGAGAGGCGCCCCGGCCTCGTCGATGAGCTGGAAGGTTCCAGTGAGGACCCCCGGCGCGGCCCGCTCCGTGAAGCGCAGGAACTGGTCGCGCGCCGTCCCCGTGGTGGGGTCGATGGACAGGGAGACCGTGTCGTGGACGGGGAGGTACGCGATGGGTGAGGCGTCCGTGAAGACGACGTGGCGCGGGTGGGAGTGCGGACCCGGGGAGAGGTCTGGGTGTTGGCCAAACAGCCACTCGGCGAAGCTTTCCCACGGCCCCTTCTGAATGTCAGGCCCTCCGGAAGCGTCACGCGAGCCGGAAGCGTCGGGAGTTCCCGCCGCGCTGTCGAGCGCTCGGGCGGCGATGAATGCCTGCTCGCGCAGGACTCCCGCGATGACGGTGCCGCGCACGACTGGCTGGCCGTCGCTGCCGCGCTCGACCGTGGAGTGGGTGCGGCCCGCCTGGCCCACCCCCGTGGACACACCCCAGTCGGAGGTGAACACGATGGTGACGTGGCCGCTTGCGGCTGTGTTGTTACTCGTCGTGGTTTCAGCGCTCACTTGGCACCTCCTGCGGTGGTCGCGCCTGACGCCTCGTCGGAAGTGCTCTGGCCGTCGGCGTCCTGGGCTATCCGGCGAGCGGCATACCCGTCAGGCAAGTTCTCGGACAGGTCGATCAGGTCCAGGAGCCACCGCACCTGCTCGACGCAGTCCTCGGTGGGCTCAACGGAATCGGCGAGGCGGGCCTGCGATGGTAGCGGTCCCAACGCCTTCACGAGGTCCTGGGCGCCTTGCGCATTCTCCAGCGCATCCTTCCACTCGAGGCGGATCGCGCAGATGGAGTGCTTACAGCGCTTGGTCTTCTTGTCCTCGTCCTTCTTTTGTTGCGCGTCCTCGTCGATCTCTTCCCGTGATGCGAACTTGCTGTCGTCCTTTCTGAGGACATATCCAAGGCACTTGCTGCGCGCCTCATCGTGCTCGGGTGCCTTGGCATACTCGGCGAGGAGCTTGACGATGCGGTTGGCGCGGGCGCGCGGGAACGGGTCCGAGCGAGCCACGCTGGGTGAGTTCGGGTCCTTACCGTCGAAGGCCGCGACCGCCTGGAGGATCCGCTTCCACTGGTCCTGCGATTGTGGCGTTGGTTCGGAAGCCGAGGCCGTGGTTGCGTCCCCGATCCGCTCCGGCGCGTAGTGGCCGACGAGGAAGGGGCGCTGCGTGCGGCCCTCGTATTCGTCCAGCGTGTCCTCCGGGTCGAGGACCGTCGCGTCGCGCAGCACGTGGAAGTCGATCGTCGAACAGGGGGATGCCCCCGGCTTCTTGCCGAGCTTCTTTCCTCGTGACACCAGGCCCTCCGCGAGGTCGTAGGCGATGTGGAAGGGGAAGTTGCGGCCCACGATGGCCGCCCCCGCCGAGGCCGTGAGGGGACCAGGTTCTTGAACGATGTAGCCTTCAAGCCTGAAGCAGTCCCGCTCAGGTGCATCGGTCTTTTTCCCGCCTGCAACGATGGCGAGAACCGACAAGAGACTATCGTCCTTCGTGAGCTCCTCGTAATGGCGAATATAGGCCTCAGCGAAGGGAATCGCATAGCGCCCGTCCGTGTAGACCGTGACGTCATCGCCGCCCACGAGAACGGGCGCGATGGGAACGACTGTATCTGGTGTATCTGGGGTCAGTTCCTGAACGTCATACCACGACAGCGCGATGGCTTTCTTCACGACATCGTCGAGTCTGCGGTTCACCTCCATAATGAATGATTGCAAACCACTGTTTTGCTCAGTTGTTACTTCATCGGAGATCGTGCTGACTCCAATTTTCTGTACAGCACGATGGGCACTGCCGAGGTCACGCATGATCGCACCCACGCCATTGCCGTCGATATGGACGACACCAACTGACGACAACATGTCTTTGGTGACCTCGGACTCTTCACCATCCTGGAATGCGGCTGCCAGCTCTGTTGGATCTAGCGGTGGCTCGTTGGTGAGCTTCTTATCGTACGACGCAAGGCGTCGCTTGACATCCTCGACTTGCTGCCGTCGCGATGTCGACGCGAACGCGCGTTTTACTCGTGACGGCAGGGAAAGAGACGACGTCTCATCGAAGCTGTTTGGGTCCAGTGGGTCTTGAACGAGATTCAGATCGTGGAGTGATGTCGATGCTGGAAGTGCCGATTCATCGGCCCGGATCAGGTAAGGGAATTGCGGGAAGCGTGCGGCGGCTGGGCGTCGGTTGAGCGAGTAGGTGCTGAACTCGCGATCCAACTTCTCCAAGTCTTCTGGCTGCACCTCATTCGTATTCGTTGTAATGAACACTCCCGTCACATCGAGGCCCGGTGCGTCGGTGAGCGCTCGGAGAGTCACCTCCCTGATGAGAGCCCTCGCAAGAGACTCGGGGGAATCGTCACTCTCTGCGCAGTCGCGCAGAGTGAACCGGACGATCACCTTCCCCGAGGAATCGGAGACCCAGAAGGTGTTTGGTAGGTCCTCAGCCTTGAGGAGGCACTTTGCTTCCTCCTCGACCCAGCGGGACAGGAGCGTGATCTCGAAGGAGGCACCGATCTGCTCGCGCAGACGAGGCGAGGAGAAAATGAATGGCTGATTGCTGTTCGTTTGCAGCATGACGAGGGTGTTGGACATTGATATCACCTAGGCGAATTGGTTGTCACCCTATGAAAGGAGAGATAGAAGTGATAGGACGTCGTTCGCTAAACGGCCCGACATGCGTGTGACGCTTATGAGGCTTTTAGAATGGATCTCATTCATTTCTTCATCCGATAGATTTAGTGAATTCTCTCCCTTTGGAGCAAAGAAGATCAGTGCCTGATCTGCTGTTTTCTTGTCTAGAATCTCTTTGAAGGTATCTTTGCGATCTGTGGTGGCCTGAAGAACTCGTGTTGATACGATTGTTAGATCGTTTGATGTGATCCGTTCAATGTTGTGGTGACTTCCCTCGGCAATTTGCAGATTCTGAAAGAGTGGTATCTCCTTGAGTGTGTCAATAAGGTTATTGTCACCAGGTTCCTGAAGGACGAGTATTTTCTTGCTCAGACCTGCTGAGAGGTTGCGAAGGTATCTCTGGATACTTTCATCCTCTCTTATCAGATTGATGATGTTCCTTTTGGTCCACTTTCGATTAAGTGCCCAGTTAATTCCTATTGATGCTAATACGACGATGATTCCGGCGACTACCTGCTCGCCTATGGTTATTGCATTCATTGTGTTCGTCTTTCTCGTGTTGGACTTACGCCGCGACCGCGTCTATGACGCCCATGCCGTAGCTGGTGTGTGAGCCGACGTTCGTGTAGGCCGAGAGGGCCATGAGGCGCGAGAAGACACGGGTGGCCTCGGCCCCCTCGATGCCGCTGATGCGCAGGCGTCCCTCGTGGGCGGGGATCCTGCGGGAGGAGAGGCGCCCCTGCTTGGCGTCGCGAGGCAACCTCAGGGCGACCATCGAGCTGCGCGTAAAGTCCTGCGTCGCCAGCACGCTCGCCATCTCGTCCCGGTCGATCCGTGGGGGAGCGAGCCTCCTGTTCCACGCCCACCACCGCTGCTGCAGGCTCGTCGCAATCGTGGCCGGAGTCAGGCCTGGCACGTGCTGCCCCCTCGACGAGAACGTCGTCGGCGTCACCAGGCGCACCTCCCACGCCGTGTCCTCGTCGCGCTTGGCCAGCTCCTCCCACGAGGCCTGGGTGACGATCTGCCCGTCTGTCGCGATCAGTATCGCGTCCTCATGCGTGCCCGCTCCGATCCGCATGACACCACCCCACGACAGCCACGCGTCCAGCGTGTCAAGAAGGCGATCGTCCAACAGGCGCACCTCCACGCCGAACCTCGATTCCGAGATGCTCAGCTCTCCCAGCGAATAGGGCTTCGGCATCCCAGCCCCGTGCGCCGGGCGGCACGCCAGGTTCGCGAAGCGCGCCGCGCGCTCGGGGCTCACCCCCGGCGGAAGGTCCAGCACGGACGCCAGGGCGGCATGCAGGCGGCGCGGCGTCGCTGGCACCCCATCCGGCGCGTCGAAGCTCAGGAAAATGGATGATGGCATCGATGCCTCCCACCACTGGCGTGTGACTGACGTTACTGACCGTAGCACACATGATTCGTTGTTTCATCCGCAAATGTCAAGCTCTGCATCCGGTGTGACGAAGGGAGGAATGCCCATGGTTGCAACGTTGGATAGCGTGACTGCTCTCAGTGACTTTTCAGTTTTGAATTAGTGTCTAATGATCTGGTCGGTAGGTTCCGGCACCCGGCGCCACCGCCAGCGAAGCCCCGCCATGACAGCGTTTCGACCGACGCTGTCGGGGTGCCCCGCGAGTTCGCGTCGCCGTGGCGCCGCCTGGCCGCGGTTGACGGTCAAGCATTTCCGACCCGCGGATCAAGATTTCTTAAAATGTGAAACCCTCTGGCAGGTTTGTCGCAATCCTTGACACGATAGGCAGACGGCGCACTGTGCGGATCGGCCCAACGGCGCGCCCCTATCAGTACAGAAACGAGGATTGATAATGCATCAACGCTCATGGAAGACCCTCATCGCAGGGGGAGCTGCCCTCGCGGCAGGCCTGACGATGACCGCGCTCGGCGCCCCCGCCCATGCGGCCGGCGTCCCCGGCATCACCTCCGAGGCGCGCGCCCGCGACGAGGTCATGAACTACGCGGTCAACCTGCCCGCCGACGCCTCGCGCTACACCTTCAACGCGGCCGTCTCCAAGGCCTCGGAAAACGGCGTGGTCCTGGCCCAGTACCCCGAATTCAACGCCTTCTTCGTCCAATCCGTGAAGGCATCCTTCGCCCCCGACCTCGGCAAGAGCCTGGTCGACGCCGGCATCTCCTACCACTCCATCGGCCCCACCCGATACAAGACCGTCACCGGCGACGAGGTCCGCACCGAACAGCCGCAGAACACCCCCGCTGAGGTCGCAGCCGTCTCCGAGGCCGCCAGCACTCGCACGACCGGCCTCTCCGCCGACTCCCAGCTCGCCGACTTCACTCCCGACGAGGGCGACGCCAACGCCTGGGGCCTGACCGCCATCGGCTCCATCGAGGCCCAGCAGGTCGACGTGCCCCGCGAGAAGGTCACCGTCGCCGTCATGGACACCGGCCTCGACCCCGACCACAAGGACCTCAAGGACCGCATCGACGCGTCCCTGTCGGTGGGCTGCCAGGTCAACGGCATCCCCAACCAGGACCCCTCGGCCTGGAAGGATGACCACTACCACGGCACCCACGTCGCCGGAACCATCGCCGCCTCCCACAACGCCTACGGCGTGGACGGCGTCGCACCCGACGCCACCCTGGTCGGCATCAAGGTCTCCAACCTCGCCGGCTCCTTCTACCCCGAGTACGTGGCCTGCGGCTTCGACTGGGCGGCCGATCACGGCATCGACGTCACCAACTCCAGCTACTACATGGACCCCTACGCCTTCTGGATGCCCAGCGAGGGCTCCCAGGCCGCGGGACTCGAGGCCGCCTCGCGCGCCATCCGCTACGCGAAGAACCACGGCGTAGTGAACGTCGCCGCCGAAGGTAACGACAACGACGACCACGACAACCCGACCATCGACGCGGCATCCCCCAACGACGTTGAGGGAGCCGCCCACGAGCGCGACGTCCACGGTGGCATCGACGTTCCCGCCATGCTCAACGACTCGGTCGTCTCCGTCGCCGCCCTCGCACTGCCCACCGGCACCAACCCGGCGACCGACCCCCTGGAGCGCTCCAACTTCTCCAACTACGGCAAGAACTCCGTCGACGTGGCCGCCCCGGGCTCGCGCATCTGGTCGACCATTCCCACGTGGAAGAGGGAACCCCCCTTCGCCTACCTGTCGGGAACCTCGATGGCCTCCCCGCATGCCGCCGGTGTCGCCGCGCTGATCAAGGAGATCCACCCGGACTACACGGCCGACGAAACCATCGACCTGCTCAAGAAGCAGGCCGGCTACACCTACGACCGCCTCGCCGCCCCCACGGACGGCAAGGAATACCGCGGTGCGGGCCTCGTGAACGCGCTGGCAGCCGTCCTCAAGGACCAGCCCAAGCCGACCCTCGGAGCGATTGAGTACTCGCGCGACGGCGCCACCGACTGGAAGCCCCTGGCCGACGCGCGCGTGTCCGGCACCATCTACGTGCGCGCCACCGTCACCGGCCCCGTCACCAACGTGACCCTTGACGTGGCCGGCCTGGCCACCGCGCAGGGCAGCGCCGACGGCTCCTTCAACGGCGCCGTCACCGTCGCGACCGGCCCCGTCAACGTTTCCTCCCTGGCCGGGGCCTCCGCCCAGGAGAGCGCCACCCTGACCGCCGAAGGCCGCAACAAGGATCCGCGCGCCGACGACGACGTCACCTCACCCGTCCACTTCCACGTTGACGAGTACGTGCGCGAGGGCGGCGCCTGGTCCAACGGAGCCAACGGCTGGAGCTACTGCTACGCCGACGGCTACTGCGAGCACAGCGGCCACGCCACCATCGGCGACGCCGACTACTACTTCAACGAGGCCGGCATCATGGTCACCGGCTGGGTTCAGTACGACGGAGCCTGGCACTGGATGAGCGCCTCCGGCCGCGCCGGAAGCGGCTGGCTCAACGACCGCGGCACCTGGTACTACCTCAACGCCGGCGGCGTCATGGCCACCGGCTGGGTCAACGACGGCACCGCCCGCTACTACCTGGACGACTCCGGCCACATCGTGACCGGATGGGTCAAGGACGGCGGCACCTGGTACTACCTGAAGGCCAACGGCCAGGCCGCCACCGGCTGGACCTACGTCGGCGGCTGGTACCACCTGGGCGCCGACGGTGCGATGACCACCGGCTGGTTCAAGGACGGGGACACCTGGTACTACCTGGACACCGCGTCCGGGAAGATGGCCACCGGATGGGTCCGCATCAACGGATCCTGGTTCCACTTCAGCTCCTCGGGCGCCTGGCTTGGCTGATCGCCACTGATAACCCGGCCCCGCCCCCGCGCCCCGCGCGGGGGCGGGGCGC
>ERZ773038.632-NODE-632-length-22029-cov-4.953991_pt1 | contig 22029 bp, 21 predicted proteins | sample MGYA00511665_ERZ773038 | MGnify/ENA primary metagenome ERZ773038 (study PRJEB29015, sample SAMEA2737966) | human oral metagenome | biome: human oral; feature: human-associated habitat; material: dental | place: China | collected 2028 ... | reverse complement strand
CGGGGACAGGCGCTCAGCCTCCTCACGCGCATGCATCATCACACGACGCATCTCGGTGTACATCTGGGCGCCGTGCAGGTAGGCGTCGCGCCGACTGTCCAGACGCTGGTCTCCCCGCTCCAGCCAACCATCGATCGCCGTGCCGGTCTCGCCCTCGAAACCCTGGTTCGCGCGGTAGTGACGGTAGCTTTCCGAGGCCTCGTCCAGGCCAGTGATGACCTGACTGTGCAGGTCGTCGTATTGCTCCAGCTGCAGGTTTCTCTCGGCCGCCTTCACGAACATCATGAGGCGGTGGTACATCGGGCTGTGTGCCATGGTCGTCGCTCCTCGCCTCAGATCTCGGGCTGATCGCCGACGGCACTGGGGACGCCAGAGGGGGCAGTACTGGCAGAGCCAGCGGAGCCCGCCCCCGCAGCGGCGTTAGCGATCGCCGCGTTGGAGTTCATGGCGGCGCCCGTCGACGCCAACTGCCCAGCCGCCGCCTCCTCGGTCCGCGTGAAATCCTCCTCGGCCCGATTCACCTTGGAACCAAAGTCCTCGTAGCCGCCCTTCTCCTTGACAAAGCCCTTCCGGGCGAGCGTGAGGAAGGAAATGAGCTGCTCGCGCGCCGCAGCGACGCCGGCCTCGTTGCCCCACATGTCCTCGGACTGGGCATCAGCAAGGGACTGAAGAGCCGTGGAAGCTGACTCTAGGCCTGCCCCCCCCTGCTGGACATCCTGCCTGGTTTGCTCATGTTTCTGGGAGTCGAAACCCACGTCGCTCACGCGCGCCTCCTGTGCCTGTGAATCTCGCGAAGGGGCATCGCGAGAGAAAGATGGATGGTGCAAGCATATGGCGAAACACGCGGCGAGACAAAACTGCTACGCGGGGGTCACTGTGGACGCCGGCCAGGCGTCACGGACGAGGCAACGCGCCTGCTTCGGCGACCCGTCAAGCGGCCGCGGGCGCAGATCATGTCGGCTACGCTATGACTCAACGGGGCGTGGGCGTGCCCGCCCGACGCCCGCCCGGGGCGCTCTCGCACGCGCGGCCTCGAGTCAGCCCGTCAAGCGCGCCGACACGGAAGGACAAGGGGGAAACATGGCGTCCACCGACGAATACCTGGAGTACGTGCGCGACCTACTCGGCGAGCTGGACGACGTGGCCCACCGCAAGATGATGGGCGAGTACGTCATCTACTACCGGGGCAAGGTCGTGGGAGGCATCTACGACGATCGCTTCCTCCTGAAGATCACACCCACCTCCGAGCGACTCCTTGCGGGCGCGCCCCGCGCCATCCCCTACAAAGGCGCGAAGGAGATGCTCCTCGTCGAGACCGAGGACCGCGAGGCGCTGCGCGACGTGGTCACTTCGATGTGGGAGGAGCTGCCCGCCGTCAAGAAGCGAGCCAAGAAGTAGGAACGCTCACCGCGCGCGAACACGCTCTCGGGCGCGGCACCCCGGCCTCGGGACGGACGAGGCCCGCCCCGCCCACCCGGTACCGGCGCGCGGACTCTTAGAGATGTGCGACCAGCTCCGCGACGCGCCCGGCGTGGTCACGGGAGCGGGACACCATGTCGGCGAGCAACGCCTCGTCCGAGCGGTTTGCATACGAGACGCCGTAGAGGCACAGGGCGCCCACGTACTCCATCCCGGTGAGCGAGCACGTGGCCGTCACGGGGGTCAGGAGCGCGTTGATGTCAACGGAGTCCGCGCCGTAGTAGGCCTCGGGGGCCCCGGTCGTGACGGAGACCACGAGCTTCTTACCGCGCAGCGCGTTCCCCGTCGATCCGTGGCTGAAGCCGCGGACGAACACGTCCTCCACCCACTTCTGAAGGAGAGCCGGCCAGCCGTACCACCACAGCGGATACTGCAACACGATGACGTCCGCGTTCCTCAGCTTGGCCTGCTCGCCGCTCACGTCGATCACGTAGTCGGGGTAGAGCTCGTCGAGACGATCAACCTCGGCGTTCGGCAGCAGCTTTGACAGCTCCTCCACGATGGTCTTGTTCGCCACCGAGTCCACTTCAAGGCGCGGGTGCGCCGACACGATCAGGATGTTTGCCACGATGGATTCCTCTCTCTGATACCAACGAGCCTAACTCCTCGCGCGCGAGAACAACAGGGGGTGCGCCGCAGCCGCGAGAACCATGCCGCTAGCGGTGGCGGCTCGGGCCTCAATGTGAACTGCGCCCTGAAACTTGGACGCGTTTAATGGTGGCCGTTATGCGGCTTCCTGTAGGGCCTGATCCCGGTATTCTGCCGGGGCCAGTTTTCGCCTGTTGTCTAGCGGCAGGGGAAAGGCAAAAGCCGCTCCCGAGACAACGGACTACTGCTTGTCGGTGTCGGTGTCGGTGTCGGTGTCGGTGTCGGTGTCGACTTTGGTGACCGCGGTTGCGTCCGTCGGGGTGTCTGCCTCTGTGTCTTCGGATTCGCTGAGGATCTCGGTTTCAGCTGGAGTGGCGCGACTGTCAGAGGCGCTGGGGGTCGCAGTGTCTCGTGGGCTCAACCAGCGGAAGATCTCGCGGAGTCCCCACGCGCACAAGGCAGCGACGAAGTGGTAGTGCAACCACCAGGTCGCGAGCCCCCAGCTGGGGCCGCCGAAATAATAACCCAGCAGAACTCCCAAGAACCACAGGGCCGCCACGTCGGAGAATACGGCCCCCACGATGGCAACAGCCTTCCACCATCCGGCCTTCTCGAGGAACTTCCGGGTAATGGCTATCAACACCTGGAAGAAGGTGAAGAAGCCCATGAAGCCATAGAAGTACATGACTTTCATGCCCATGGCATAGGAGACCGGGAGTCCGGCCAGGAAGACCACGTGGAGGACCAGGTATCGGACGATGAACGTAATGATGCCTCGCGGGTCCCTCGATTTTGTCATTCCTCCATCTGCGTCTTCGGAGCTGGTGGGTTCTCAGTAACAGCCGGATCAACGGCATCGACAGGGGCGCTGGACACGGCAGTATTCTGAGCGCCTGCCGTGCGGATCGTCTCGCGGATCCCCCACGCGAAGAGGGCAGCGAAGAAGTGGAAGGGCATCCATGAAGTCACGAGCCACCAGTCGGACCCGCCGCCGGCAATGCCCGCCACCAGTCGTCCGAACCACCACAGGATGGGTACGTCGATGAGGACAGTAACCGCGATCACGATAGCCTTCCACAACCCGGCGTGGTCGAGAAAATCCCGGGAGATGGACGCCAACACCTGGAAGAAGGTGAAGAAGCCCATGAGACAGAAAATAGTCAACAGAACGAGGCTGGATGACAAGGAGAGTACGAGTAAGACCAGGAGGCCCACTTGGAGCATCAGATACCGGACGACGAACGTAATAATCCCTCGAGGGTCCCGCATATCAATCATGCCCCCATCCTAACGGAGCACGCAGGCGCGAAGTCCAGGCCCCTCAAGCTCCTTGCGTCTCGGCGGCACCAGCCTCACCTGCTCCCGGTCCCGGCCTCGTATTGGACGAGACCAGGGCCGGGTTGCGCATTCTGCTGATGGCAGGGGAGTAGAAGTTCAGAGGGAGGAGACGAACTCCGCGAGGCGCTTCGCGTGCTCGCGCGAACGCTCCACCATGTCGGCGCGCGCCGCCTCATCCGTGCGATTCGCGTACGACACCCCGTACAGGGGAAGGCTCCCCGCAAACTCCATGCCCGTCAGCGCACACGTCGCCTTCGCGGGCGTCAGCAAGTCGTTGAAATCGACGGAATCTGGTGCGTAGTAAGCCTGAGAAGCCCCCGTCGTTACCGACACGACCAGCTTCTTACCGCGCAGAGCCGTACCCGAAGACCCGTGGCTGAAACCGCGCACAAACACGTCCTCCATCCACTTCTGCAGCAGCGCCGGCCAGCCGTACCACCACAGTGGATACTGCAACACGATGACGTCCGCGGCGCGAAGCTTTTCCTGCTCCGCCTCAACGTCGAACGTGTACTCCGGATAGAGGTCATCGAGATGATCGATCTCGGCGCCAGGAAGCAGGACCGCAAGCTCCTCCAGGATCGTCTTATTCGCAACCGAATCATCGGCGGTGCACGGGTGTCCCGACACAACCAGAACGTTGGACATCGCATTTCCTTTCGTTGATGCGAGGAGTCTACGTCCGCCCGTGGCCCCTGAACAGGGCCTGGAGTTCCATTTCGCGTGGGGTGAAGCCCCGTCCCCGAAGAGAAAATGACGCAGGACTACAGTAGAAGCATGGCCAACACTGACTCCCAGCCACTCACCCTGCGCCGCATCCTCCTCGTCGTTGCAACGGGCGTCGGTGCGGGCTTCCTCTCCGGACTCTTTGGAGTGGGAGGCGGCCTCGTCATCGTGCCAGCCCTGATGGCGGTCCTCGGCATGGACCAGCGCCGAGCCTCGGCCACGTCGCTCGCCGCCATCATCGTCACCGCCGCCGTCGGCTCGGGTAGCTACGCCCTGCACGGTGAGGTCTCCTGGGCCGGAGCCGCCCTCCTCGTCGTCGGCGCGCTCGCGGGCTCACAGGTCGGCGTCTGGCTCCTGCGCCGCCTCCCGGCCCCCTCACTGCCCTGGATCCTCATCGGCTTCACCGTCTTCGTCATCGTCTCCCAATACCTCCACGTCCCCACGCGAGAGGGAAGTGTGTCGCTGACACCGGCCTCGTGCGCCCGCATGATCCTGGTCGGCCTGTGCGCCGGTATCCTCTCCGGCCTGGTCGGCGTGGGTGGCGGATCCGTCATCGTGCCCGGCATGGAACTCGCCGTCGGCGCGGGAGATCTGATCGCGCGCGGCACGTCCCTCCTCGTCATGATCCCCACCGGCATCGCCGGCACTGTCACCAATCTGCGCCATGGCATGGTCGACCTGCGCGTCGGACTCATCGTCGGCGCCTCCGCAGCGGCCACGGCCCCCGTCGGGCGCCTCGTGGCCACGCTCGTATCCCCGAGCGTCGGCGCAATCCTCTTCAACATCTTCCTGCTCTCCATCATCGCCTCGACGATTCTGAAGATGCGCAAGAAAGCGCGCGCCCAGAGGTAGGGACGAGGGCAGGCTCGTTATCTGCGCGCGCTCGCCAGGGCCTCGGCGATGTCGCCGCGAATGACGAGCGAACGATCCGAGATCTCTTTGGGAGCCGCCGCGTCCAGCGCAACGCACGCGTAGGTCGCCTCCGGATTGTCGAACACACGACGCCAGAACGGAAACTTGATGATGCTCGGCGTATTCATGCCGACGCCCATCTCGAGGTGAAGCACGCGGCCACTTGACGTGCGCTCCAAAAAGTCCTGATAACGACCGGCAGCCGCCATCCATCCATCGTCCTGAACGAAACGGTTATCGATGCGCAGGTTGGTCGTCATTTCCTCCCCGCACCTCGGGCAGTGGGGAATCAGCTCCGACGGGATACGCATGCCCTTCTGACTAGTCACCGCTTCACGCACCCACGACTCGTTGTCGTACGTCGTGTCGTGGCAGGGCACCGAACACTGCAGCAGCCCGTAATCGCCCTGCGGGTAGAACAGGCGTTCCTTGTCGAAGCCGGAATTTTGGAAACGGTGATCGACGTTCGTGGTGATCACGAAGTAGTCGCGACCGCGTACGAGGTTCAGCAGGTCCGCGTACACCTGCCCCGGGGTGGCCTCGTAGCGCAGTAGGGAAATCATGCGGCTCCAAAACGCCCAGCGCTCCTCCGACGTGGGGTAGGGAAAGAAGCCGCCCGAGTAGGCGTCCGTGATGCCGCGCTCGGCGCGAAAATCCGCGAAACGTTCATCGAATACCGGGCCCGAGTGATTGTCTCCGTCGGCGGCGGACAGCCCGGCGCCCGCTCCGATCAGGATCGCGTCAGCGCTTTCGATAGCCTCGCGCAGGGTGGTGGGTCGGTTCATGGTGCCTCCTCCGTCGGTGATGGTTCAGAGCCCAAGAAGGGCGCGGTACAGGGCCTCGTCGTGGTCGCCGAATACGTCGAAAATGACGCGCACCTCGGACGCGCCCCGGGTGTCAGACTCAAGGAAATCAGCGACGGTCGACACCGCGATACGGGCCGCCTCCTCCTGCGGGAAGCCGAAGACACCCGTGGAAATGCAGCAGAAGGCTACCGTGTTGAGCCCATGTGCGGCTGCCTCCTCCAAGCATCGCTGGTACGAGCAAGCCAGGGCCTCCCGGTGCTCGTCAGTGAGCTCTCCGTTCACGATGGGGCCGACCGTGTGGATGACGAAGCGCGAGGGCAGGTGGAAGCCGGGGGTGAGGACGGCCTCGCCCGTCGGGAATCCCGAGGGGCCGTCGCCGCGTGTGCGCTCAGCCATGACTTCGGCGCATGCCTGCCGCAGTTCGAGCCCGGCTGCGCTGTGGATCGCGTTGTCGATGCACGTGTGTCCAGGTGCCCGGCATCCGAGCAGCGCCGAGTTTGCCGCGTTGACGATCGCGTCGATCTCCAGGCGGGTAATGTCGCCGCGCCACAGTGCCATGCGCGGGTGCGTGGACGAGGCCGTGGCGTCCTCCCAGGTCGCGGTCCCTTGACGCTCGCGCTCGGTGTCGAGGACAATCGCCTCGGCCTCCAGGTAGCCATCAGGCAGGGGAGCGGGATCCCGCAGATTCATGAGGGCGCGCAGATAGGCGCGTTCCTGTGAGGTGTCCGAGGGGGGAATCTCGCAGCCCATGTCGTCGGCTAGCAGATGCAGGGCCGCGTGGACTGCATCGCTGTGGGTGCTGAGCGTGTGCGTCATAAATCCCTCCAATTGTTTACATGACACATAACTATGTGATCTGGAGGTTTATTCCCTGTCATGCTCGACTTCCGCTCCAGCGCATCCCCGGCCTCGTACATACGAAATCGGCCCCGGCCTCGTAAATACGAGGTCGGGGCCGAAGCGTCAGCCGCTAGCGCGCCTGAAGCGGATCACTCGTCGGCGGCGCTGGGGTGCGTCATGTCGGCGGGAACGACCCACGCGTCGAACTCCTCGGCCGTCAGGAAGCCCAGCTCGAGGGCGGACTCGCGCAGCGACAGGCCCTTGTGATGCGCGTTCTTCGCGATCTTCGAGGCCTTGTCGTAGCCGATGTGGCGGTTCAGCGCCGTCACCTGCATGAGGTTGATGTCCAGGTTGTGCTGGATCTTCTCGTAGTTCGGCTCGATGCCGTACGCGCAGTTCGTATCGAAGGACACGCAGGCGTCGCCCAGCAGGCGGATCGACTCCAGCACGTTCCACGCCATGACGGGCTTGAACACGTTGAGCTGGAAGTTACCCTGCGAGCCGGCGAAGCCGACCGTCGCGTCATTGCCGAACACCTGGGTGGCGACCATGGTCATGGCCTCGCACTGCGTCGGATTCACCTTGCCCGGCATGATCGAGGAACCGGGCTCGTTCTCGGGGATGATCAGCTCGCCGATGCCGTTGCGCGGACCCGACGCGTACCAGCGCACGTCGTTCGCGATCTTCATGAGGGCGTCGGCCAGGACACGCAGCGTGCCCGAGACCAGCACCAGCGCGTCGTGCGCACCGAGGGCGGCGAACAGGTTGTCGGCCTGTGTGAACTCGATGCCGGTCTCCTCGGAGATCTTCTTGGCGGTGAGCTCGCCGAACTTCGGGTGAGCGTTCAGGCCGGTGCCCACGGCGGTGCCGCCGATGGCCAGCTCGCGCGCACGGGTGTCGGCGTACTCGATGCCATCGAGGGCGAAGTCGATCTGAGCAACCCAGCCGGAGATGACCTGGCCCAGGCGGATCGGGGTCGCGTCCTGCAGGTGGGTGCGGCCCACCATGATGACGTCCTCGAACTCCTTGGCCTTCTTGTCCAGGGTGTCACGCAGCTGACGCACGCGCGGGTACATGTCGTGCAGCTCAGAGACGACCGCGATGTGCATGGCGGTGGGGAACGTGTCGTTCGAGGACTGGCCACGGTTCACGTGATCGTTGGGGTGGACAGGGGTCTTGGTGCCCATGGTGCCGCCCGCGATCTCGATGGCGCGGTTGGAGATGACCTCGTTGGCGTTCATGTTCGACTGCGTGCCCGAACCGGTCTGGAATACGACGAGGGGGAAGTTGTCGTCGAGCTTGCCGGAGATGACCTCGTCGCCGGCCTGCGCGATGTAGTTCGCGATGTCCGCGGGCAGTTCGCCCAGCTCGGCGTTGGCGAGGGCCGCGGCCTTCTTGAGGATGCCAAGGGCGCGCACCATCGGGCGGCCCCACACGAAGGTGTTGCGTCCAATGTTGAAGTTGTGCAGCGAACGCTCGGTCTGAGCGCCCCAGTAGCGGTTCGCGGGGACCTCAACGGCTCCCATCGAGTCGGTTTCGGTACGGGTTTCTTGTGCCACAGGTGGCTCCTTCGCGTAGGGCTTACGTACCCCTCTAGGATAGCGCCGCCCGCGCGTTGAGGTGTGGGGCACTCGTCCTAGTCGCGTCCTAGTCCAGGGGCCGGTCCGCGCTCTTTGCGCGGTGCAGGAGCCACCAGGCGCACGCGCAGGACAGGGCGACGAGCGAGAGCGCCAGCAGGAAGGGCGACAGCGGCATCCAGCCGTACAGGGCCGTGGCGCTGACAGGGGCGACGATCCACGTGATCGCGCCGGTCGCGTTGATGACGCCGGCGATACCGCCCTGCTCGCGCGCGCTCACCGCCAGGGACGCGCCCGCCGAGTAGCCGGGGGAGGCCATGCCCGAGGCGACGCCCATCGCGAACGTTGAGACTGCCAGCGCCCACAGCGACGGCGCGATCGTCAGGCACGAGAGAGCTACAAGGGCGAGCGTCATGCCCGTGCGCAGGAGAGTGCGCGGGCTCCACCCCAGGCGCGGCACGACGATCAGCTGCATGAGCATGGCGCCGGCGGCGTTGGCCAGCAGCATGAGGGCGGTGACGGAAACGGCGGGCGCGGGCTCGAGTCCGCCGCGGTCCTGGACGAGGAATCCCATCGTGATCTGAACGACGCCGTTCGCGAAGTAGATGCCGAACACCGAGGCGATCCACGGGGCGATGCGTCGGTCGGTCCACCGCACGCGCGGGGGCAGTTCCCCGTCCGCATTCCCCGCACTCTTGGTGTCCGCCGTGGTTTTGATCGACGAGGCCGGGGCTGCCTCCTCTTGTTTGCTGACCTCACGGGTCAGGTGGGGCAAGCGCCTCCTCGGGCGCGTGGATGCTCCGTCGCGGGGCAGCCAGATCAGGGCGATGGCCAGGGCGATGAGGACGAAAATCGGGGTGGCGTGCACGGGGCCGAAGATCCACCAGGCGCCCAGAGCCGACGAGACGAGGGAACCGACCATGACGGACAGGTTGATCGCGCCGGAGAATGCGGACGTGCCGCGCACGCGCGAGGCCTCGTCGGGGGTCACCTCTGCGACGAGGGCCTGGCCCGTCGGCGGAATCGCGGCGACGGCCGCGCCGAAGAAGGGGCCGCGTGCCGCCATGATGGCGCCCGCCGCGAGGAAAGCGCCGATGTAACCGGCCGCTCGCGCCCACACCGCCGCCGAAAAAAGCGTGCCCGCCGTGAGTGCTAAGAACAGTGCCAACAGGATGACGCGCCTGCGTCCCCACGCGATCGAGCGGCGCCCCCAGAACTGGCTGAGCGCCGTCACCGCAGCGGCCGCCAAGGACACCGCCGCGCCCACGATCCACTCGGGCAGGTCAAGGGCGCGCGACAAGGGAGCGATCGACACGTTAAGCATGTTCTGCGCCGTGTACGTAAACAGCGCGATCGCCACGAGCGCGCGCAGCGTCGGATTCGTCAGCAAAGGTGATGAGGGCACAATGCATCCTACGACGAAGGCCCCGCGCGATGCGCGGGGCCTTGCCGGACAGGTATCGAAACGGGGAAACGCTTAGCGCTGCACCCAGGTGCTCACCTTCCAGCGAGCATCGCCAGAGCGCTCGCGCCACTCGGCGTCGCTGCGCTCCTCGTCCCTGCGCCACAGCGCCGGATCCAGCGGCGGCGCGTACACGAAGGACGACCCCTCGGGCGCGCTCGCGGCCACGTCCAGCTCCAGGTCGGTCACCACGGCCTCGTCGAGGAGGGGAAGGGTCTCGGTGTAGAGCTGAGCCCCGCCCGTGATCCAGATGTAGGGGGCGTCCGTGCGCGAGGTTTCCTCTCGTGCGATCTGAAGCGCCTCATCGACGGAAGAGACGATGAGAGCGCCCTCGGCCTCGTACCCGGGGGTGCGGGTGATGACGATGTTCGTGCGACCCGGTAGTGCGCGCCCGAGAGCCTCCCACGAGCGGCGGCCCATGATGATCGGGCAGCCCATCGTGGACTCCTTGAAGTGGCGGAAATCAGCGGGAACATGCCAGGACATGGCCGTGCCCGTCCCGATGATCCCGTTGCAATCCTGCGCCCAAATCGCTCCCAGCTTCGTCATACCGCGACCGGAGCCTTGATCGTGGGGTGATGCTGGTAGTCCGTCACCGAAATATCGTCGAAGGAATACTCGAACATCGAGGGAGCATTCGCGAGCTCCAGGCGCGGGAACGGGTAGGGCTCGCGGCTCAGCTGCTCGGTCACCTGCTCCGTGTGGTTGGAGTAGATGTGGCAGTCACCGCCCGTCCAAATGAAGTCGCCGACCTCCAGGCCCGCCTGCTGGGCGAACATGTGAGTGAGCAGCGAGTAGGACGCGATGTTAAAGGGCACTCCCAGGAACATGTCCGCGCTGCGCTGGTAGAGCTGCAGAGACAGGCGGCCGTCGGCCACGTACAGCTGAAAGAACGCATGGCAGGGCTCAAGCGCCATCTGCGGCAGGTCGCCGACGTTCCACGCGGACACCACCATGCGGCGCGAATCCGGGTTCGTCTTCAGCGTCTCGAGGACCTGGGAGATCTGGTCGATGTGGCGGCCGTCCCCGGCATTCCACGAACGCCACTGGACGCCGTACACCGGGCCCAGCTCGCCGTCCGCGTCCGCCCACTCGTTCCAGATGCGGATCCCGTTGTCCTGGAGCCAGGACACGTTCGACGAACCCGACAGGAACCACAGGAGTTCGCCGACCACCGACTTGAGGTGCACGCGCTTTGTCGTGATCAGCGGGAAGCCCGTCGACAGGTCGTAGCGCAGCTGCGCCCCAAACAGGGAACGCGTGCCCGTGCCGGTGCGGTCACCCTTGGGGGTGCCCTCACGCATAATGCGCGCCAGCAGGTCCTCGTACTGGCGGTCGACGACGCTCACGTCAGTTGATCCGCTCGTTCGTCCACGTGTGCGAGGCCGGCAGCGCCTGATCGACGACCGAGTGCTCGATCGTGCAGTTGCGCTTGATTGCGGCATCGGCGCGACGCTTGAGATCCTCGATCTCCTCGTCGGACAGGGCAGACATGTCCTGGACCAGCTCGACGTCCACGTGCGTGAAACGATCATTCTGCTGGTCGTAGTCGCCGGAGACGCCGACGAACTGCTCGAAATCGTCGCCCAGGCGAGCCGCCATGCGGGCATCCGAGCTCATCGCGTTGCAGCCCGCGATCGCGAGCTTGAGCAGGTCGCCGGGGGAGAAGAGGCCGGGGCCGTGACCGATGCGGATCTCGGCGCCGTCCTGGTTGCGGGCGACGTACTGACGCACGCCCGTACGCTGCATGTACAGAGACTTAGGGGTATCACTCATGGCTCCTATTGTGGCGCGAAAAGACCCCGCCCGCCCGAAATGCAACGCCGGGCGGGCGGGTTTCCTCGCAGAGCGTAGCGAAGGTTCAGCGATGCTCCTCCAGCCACTGCGTGGCCAGCGCCTGCTCGCGCTCCACGACGCGGCCCAGGTGAGCCACCGCCTCCTTCTCGATGCGCCCGCCCAGTAGCGGCACTCGCACCGACACGTTGCCGGTCACCATGCGAACGCAACCCTCCTCGGTGCCCGCCAGCGTGGACGTGGCCTCGACGGACACCGGGGCGCCGTCCACGGTCACCGACGTGCGCGAGGAGGCCCCGGCCTCGTTCGTCGTCCACTCCTCGGTGAAAGCGATGCGCAGATCGGACTTGACAAAGCGTGCGGCCGCCGCCGGAATAAGCTCCGGGCGGACGGTGCCGGCGAATGACACGCTCTGGCCCTCCACCGACACGGTGGAGGAACCCTCCACGACAAACTGGCCGAAGCGTCGCTCCAGGTAGGTGGGGGTCAGGTACATGGTGACGACCTCGTCGACCGTACCGGGATACGACATGGACTGTGTGAATTGCATGGTTCTCCTGACGAAAGAAGCGGCGCCGAAGCGTGTCCCGGCGCTCATTTACAACTAAGGTCCGTCCTCGCGGCCCTTCTCCCTTTAGAGTAGATGCATGCGTAGTCTCATGCAGTTAGCTGAAGAAGCCTCTTCGACGCCGTTGTCGGAGCAGGACATCGATTGGCTGCACCTCCTCCTCGCGGACTGGCAGGTGCTCGCCGACCTGGCGGCCGCCGACCTGGTTCTGTGGCTGCCCGCCGACGACGGACGCTTCATCGCGGCCGCCCACTGCCGTCCCGCAACCTCGACGACCGTCCACGTGGACGACATCATCGGCCTCCACCTGCCCGCCGCCCGCGAAATCGACCTGCGGCGCGCCCTGCAGACCGGGCAGGTCGTGCGCTCGCCCGCCGCCCGCTGGGCCGGCACCTACTCGATGATGGAAACCTGCGTGCCCGTGTGCCGTGACGGGCGCATCATCGCCGTCGTCACGCGCGAGGCCAACCTGTCGAGTCCGCGTCTATCCCTCGGCTTCGAGGGGTGGACCGTTGCCGCGGCCGACACCCTGTGCCAGATGATGGCGCGCGGCGAATACCCCTACGACTCCACCCCGCAGGTCACCTCCCACGGCGTCCCGCGAGTCCTCGACGGCGCCGTCCTGCTGGATGCGGAGGGCCGCGTCCAGCACGCGACCCCCAACGCCGTGTCGTGCCTGCGCCGCCTCGGCATTCGCACGCACGTGACCGGAAAAGTTCTCGCTCAGGAGATCACCGAGGTCATCGGCGACGGTACCCTCATTGAGGAATCCATGGCGGTCGTCGTCATGGGCCGTGCCTCCTGGCGCGTCGAGATCGCCGCGCGCGCCTCGACCGTCAGCATGCGTGCTCTGCCCCTCGTGAACGGGCGTAAGCGCCTGGGCGCCGTCATCCTGACGCGCGACGTCTCCGAGGTCCACCGTCACGAGCAGGAACTCATGACGAAGGACGCGACGATCCGCGAGATCCACCACCGCGTCAAGAACAACCTGCAGACCGTGTCCGCGCTTCTGCGCCTTCAGTCGCGCCGCTCCTCCGAGGAAGCGGTCAAGGTGGCTCTTGCAGAGGCCGAGCGCCGCGTGCAGGCCATCGCGACCGTGCACGCCGCCCTGTCGCAGAACGTCGATGAGTCGGTTGACTTCGACGAGGTCGCGCGCACGATCGTGCGCATGGCCGGTGCGATCGCGTCCACGGACCACGCCGTCGAGGTCATCACGACCGGCAGCTTCGGCACGATTCAGGCCGATCAGGCTCAGGCCCTGGCGACCGTCCTCAACGAGCTGGTCGCCAACTCGGTCGAGCATGGCCTCGCGGACCGTGATGGCCTCATCGAAGTGCGCGCCGAGCGCGAGGGAACATCCATGACCGTGACCGTCGCAGACGATGGCGTGGGCTTCGTGCCGGGCACGCCTATGAGCGGCCTGGGCACGCAGATCGTGCACCAGATGGTGCGCGGCGAGCTCAAAGGCTCGATCGAGTGGGCGCCGCGTGAGGGTGGCGGCACGCTCGTCACGCTCCACGCCAACCTGGACCCCGCCTGATCGGGGATCCGCCCAGGCGGTGTGAATGATCAACGAACGAGGCCGGGGATCCATTGTGGATCCTCGGCCTTGATCGTCTGTGCGGCACGTGCGGGCGCTGTGGCTTGTTAGCAGCCTGCGCGGCGTGCGCGCGCGGCGCGGCGCTTGAGGGAGCGGCGTTCTTCTTCGCTCATGCCGCCCCACACGCCGGAGTCCTGGTTGTTGTCGATGGCCCACTGCAAGCACACGCCCACGACCTCGCACTCGCGGCACACGGCCTTGGCCTCGGCGACCTGCCTAATAGCCGGACCCGTGTTCCCGATGGGGAAGAAAAGTTCCGGGTCTACGGTCAGGCATGCTGCCTTACTGCGCCAATCCATGATCTGTCTTTCGCTCCTCGTGTCCTGTGCGCCTGGTTCTCTTTTGCTCTTATTTAGTGTCCGCTAGGTCATCTTAGTCGTGCAAGGTCGTGTCAACAGTGAAATGGAGATGTCACTATGTGTCTGCTCACGACCGGCCAATAAGGTGGGACTTAGGTGTTAACTGACTCTGCGGTCAGTTGAGCAGTGCTGACGGTATCACCCTCGCTGATCAGTCCGCAGGTCATGTCCCATCGTCGTGCAGTCAGGGCGAGCGGGGGCGTGTGGCTGTGTTGAATTAATGTACGAATAACGTTGTGTGTGGGGTTGAGCGCGAGGACCCTGTGCTCGTCCCATCTGGTGATACGAGTCCACGCTTCTTCGGGAATTACGTCAGAGATCTGTGGTGTTTCCCAACCGAGGTGGGCGTGGATGGCCTCGATGACCCGGGCATCGTCCCTGCGTCCGATGATGATCCACGGCAGTGCGTGTTCCCAGGCGGGGGCGCTGTAGGTGGGGCCGATCAGGATGGGAGAGCGGGTATTTCTGACCAGCGCTGTGACCTGCGAGGGGGAGGGGATGCGCCAGTCGTTCCCGTCAGCCGGGCGGTGGTGTCGCAGGTGAATGCCCTGCCTGGGGATGGTGGCGAGGCAAGGTCTCTCTCCCGGTCGCACGACGAGCGCCTGCCCCTCACCGAGAGCTCGCAGCTCTCCGGGCGCGATTCCGGCGTGGACGGCCTCGTCCGCGTCCCGGGCACGCACGATGCGCGTCGAGAACGCTCCCATTGCCGCGCTCGACGGGGTGAATCTGCCCGCGAAGGCGGCGACGATGACGACGCCAGCGCGCCTGGCCTTGGCCAGGAGTGAGGTCCACAGCGCCTCCGCCTGGGGAGCAGCGAGTGCCTGCGACAGATACGAGCGCAGCTGCGGGGTATCCGTGAGCGCGAGGACCGTGGGCCCGTGGTCGCAGATGCCTTCCAGCAGGTCGATGGCGCTGGGTGCGTCCGCAGGCAGCTGGGAGGCCACGCCTCTCACCGCGTCCTCGCCAATCACGTGGAGAGGGCGGCGGGTACCGTGTGCGATTCGGGTTGCGAGGGACAGCGCCCATTGCGCGGCGAGATGCGCTTCGTGCGCGCTGGTCTGAATCTGGATGCTTCCCCCGTCCCAGACGATGGGGACGTGATGCTCGATGCCTTCCGCGAGGCCGAGAGACACGGCGGTGCCGCCTGGGTGTCCGTCGTGGGCCGCGTTCCCCTCCGGGGTGTGATCGACAGAGCGTTGTGCGGCGTCGTCGACATCCTCCCAGTTCAGTGCCTCGGGGAGGGGCGGTGCCCACAGGGGTTCGGTGGTCGTACGAGGCCACGTGGCGTTGCAGCGCTCGACCACTGACGCGATGTCGGCGAGGTAGGTCAGCTGGATCGTACCCACGTCCGACAGGACCGCGCGACCGGGGATACGCGGCAGTGAGGCGGCGCGTCCGTCCCCGATGATGTCGGTGGAGTCCGAGGCGCTGACGCAGCGCAGGCACAGCCGAATGTCCATGTTTGCGCGCATCTGTGCGCTCACTGCGCCCGAGGGGCGTTGGGTGGCCGCGATGAGATGCAAGCCGAGGCTGCGTCCCTGCGCGGCGAGGCGGAGCAAGACCTCCATCGAATCGGGGTGGGCCTGGGCGAGAACGCGGAACTCGTCGATCGCGACGATGAGACGTGGCGGGGGAGCGCTCACGCTGACGGGATCCTCCTCGTGAGCGCTCTCCCACGCGGCGAGGTCGGGGAAACCGAGTGCCCCGAGGGATTCCTCGCGTCGCTGGAGGATCGACGCGATTCCCTCCAGCGCTCGGGTCGTGGCGCCGGCGTCGAGGTCGGTGAGGAGCGCCTGGGTGTGCGGGAGCGCCTCGAGCCGAGCGAACGTCGCCCCGCCCTTGTAGTCGATGAGGATGAAACGGACCTGTTCGGGGCTGTAGCAGTGCGCGATTGCGGCAAGCCAACCGAGGAGCGCCTCTGACTTACCCGATCCGGTGCACCCGGCGACGAGCGCGTGCGGCCCGTCGGCGACCAGGTCCAGGTTGACAGGCCCTTCCTCTCCCAGGCCGATCCGCACGCTCAGCCCACCGCCGCGTCCCCGCGCCGAGGACGGATCCCAGTCGAGCCGCGCGGGTAGGCTGTCTTGCGCGTCTGCACGGGTGACGGTCCACCACCACTGCGAGCTCACGGGTGCATCATCGGTGACGCACACCTGCGCGCACCACGCCGGAAGGAGCGACAGTGAGGGGGAGTATCCGATGTGGAGCGTTGGGTGGGCGGCGTCGCGCGTGCAGTGCGGGCAGGAGTCGCGGTCGCTGACGTGGATATCCACGCCAGCGTTCCCAATAAGCACGGGAGCGGCGCTGTTCCACCACACGCGCGCCCCGCCAAGCTGAGCGGCTATCTGGCCGGCGCACCACAGCGCGCACTGGGATGCGTGGGCGCCGACGATGCCGATCGCCTCGCACTCACCCGGCTCTCTCACGTCAGCGGACGCCGCCAGCCGCACGCGCCGTCCCACGCGCGTGGGACGCCCCGGCCACACGGCGGCTCGCGCAGAGCGTGGGGGAGCGGACGAGGCCTGAAGCCCAGCGAGGACCAGGGACAGTGCCCCGCCATCCCAGCCCAGGCGACGCCGGCGTGCCCGCGACACGAGGACGACCGCAGCTACGATCGCGACCAGCACGACGCCCGCGCAGGCCGGCACGAGCACCGAAGGTAACGAAACGGACGAGTGCAGCCTCCACAGCAGGAAACCTCCCATGACGAGCACAGAGATCAACGGAGCGCCCCGCAGGAGAGAGGATCCCGTCTGCGATCCCCGTCCTCGTCCGGAAGGTGCGGGCCAAACCAAACAACGAGGCCGTCCCCGCACCTCGAACACGTCGTCCCCCAGGCGGATGCGGGTCCCCGCAGGGAGAGGACGGGCGTCCCGATGGCGGCGCCATAGGGGGAGCCGAGCGCGCACACGCACGGGGGAAGCGCCGGGCGACATGCGCAGGACTGCTCGGCCGTCCCGCGTCGAGAATCGGAGGTGCTCTCGAGCAACGGACGCGCACGTCAGCGGAACGTCCCCCGCTCGCCCGACCGTGCCGGGGGCGAGCACGACGCCGACGTCCGGGCCCGCGACGCAGGCCAGGTGAACGTCGGCTCGCAAGGCTGATCGGGCGAGGCAACCGGAATCCTTCATGCCCCAACGATCCCGCCGCGCTCGCGGCCGATCAAGCGGCGACAGAAGCCCTGTGGATAACCCGAGGCACTCGCGTGCTCCTGTGGATAACCACCCCGCAGACCCGTGTGGCTATGGCCACCTCCGCTGCCCAAGCGCCCCGCCCGCCGGTCGGCCCGCCTCGTCAAATGCAAGAATGGACCCCATGGCTGACTCCACGTTCGAGACGACCCGCGACCGCTACAACGACCTTGTTGACCGCATCAACGAGGCCCGCGCCGCCTACTACGACCGTGATTCGCCGACCCTCGCGGACGCGGACTATGACCGCATGTACCGCGAGGTCGAAGAGATCGAGGAGCGATACCCGCAGCTGCGCGGCGCCGACTCGCCCACGATGAGCGTGGGCGGCAGTGTCGACTCCGGTTTCTCCGAGGTGCGCCACCTCGCTCAGATGATGTCCCTCGACGACGTCTTCTCCCTTGAGGAGCTCGCCGGGTGGGAGACCCGCATGGCCGAGGCCACCGGCATCTCCGACCTCGAGATGACGACCGAGGTCAAGGTCGACGGCCTCTCCATCAACCTCCTCTACGAGAACGCCCGACTCGTGCGCGCCGCGACACGAGGCGACGGCTACGTCGGCGAGGACGTGACCGCCAACGCGCGAACCATCGCCTCGATCCCACAGACCCTCACCGGCACCGTCCCCGCACGCGTCGAGGTGCGCGGCGAGGTCTACTTCCCGATCGCCGACTTCGCCGCCTTCAACGAGGCCCGGGTCGAGGCCGGAGAAAAGACCTTCGTCAACGCGCGCAACGCGGCCTCCGGCTCTCTGCGCCAAAAAGACCCGGCCGAGACCGCAAAGCGCCCCCTCGCTATGGTCGCCCACGGCATCGGCTTCGTCGAGGCTGGGGAAGACTTCACCGAGCCGACCACGCAGATGGGCTGGTACGAGCAGCTGCGCGACTGGGGCCTGCCCGTCTCGCCCTACACCCGCGTACTCACGGGCCGAAAGGCCATCGAAGAGCGTATTGCTGAGCTTGGAGATAAGCGCCATGATCTTGAACACGAGATCGACGGCGTCGTCGTCAAGATCAACGACCTGGATCTGCAGCGTTCCCTCGGCTCGACCTCACGCACGCCGCGCTGGGCGGCGGCCTATAAGTTCCCGCCCGAAGAGGTCCACACGCGCCTGCTCGACATCCGCGTCCAGGTGGGCCGAACGGGCCGCGTGACCCCTTACGGCGTCATGGAATCCGTGCTGGTCGCGGGCTCGAACGTTGCGCGCGCGACCCTGCACAACGCCCAGGAGGTCAAGCGCAAAGGGGTCCTCATCGGCGACCTCGTGGTCCTGCGCAAGGCGGGCGACGTGATCCCCGAGATCGTGGCCCCCGTGGAAGAGGCGCGCAACGGCTCCGAAAGGGAGTTCTCCATGCCCGCCGCGTGCCCGTCGTGCGGCACGGCCCTGGTGGAGGAGAAGGAGGGGGACGTGGACCTGCGCTGCCCGAACAAGGCGGCCTGCCCCGCCCAGATCACCGAGCGCATCGCGCACATCGGCGCCCGCTCCGCCCTCGACATCGAAGGGTTGGGCGACGAGGCGGCACTGGCCCTCACCCAGCCCGAGAACAACCGCGACCAGGTCGCCGCCGCCCTGGTGGCCGGGCACGCCGTCGTCCTGGAGGACGGCACGCGCCTGGAGCTCGCCGACGCCGAGGACCTGCCCCACGCGGAGCAGCTGGCCACCGCCGACGCGATGCTCCCCGAACCCCAGGCCCCCGTCCTGACCGCCGAGTCCGCGCTCTTCGACCTGAGGGCAGAGGACGTGCGCGACGTCATGGTGTGGCGGCCCACCACCGTCAAGGGGGAGCCCACCGGGGACTGGGCGCAGGTCCGCTACTTCTGGACGAAGGCCCACAAGGCGAAGAAGGTGAAGGGCGAGACCGTCTACGAGCGGGTGGGCACCACGGCCTCGAAGATGCTCACACAGATGCTCGACGAGATGGAGCGCGCCAAGTCCCAGCCCCTCGCCCGCGTGCTCGTCGCCCTGTCCATCCGCCACGTCGGCCCTACGGCGGCGCGCGCCCTCGCGGCCCGCTTCGGCTCCATGGACGCCCTGCGCGCGGCGGATGTGGAGGAGCTGGCGGCCGTCGACGGCGTCGGCGGGGTCATCGCCCAGTCCCTGGCCGACTGGTTCGAGGTCGACTGGCACCGCGAGATCCTCCGGCGCTGGAGCGAGGCGGGCGTGCGCATGGAGGACGAGGCCCCCGAGGAGGTCCCCGCGGTCCTGGAGGGGCTGACCATCGTGGTGTCGGGCGCGATGCCCGGCTACGACAGGGAGGGCGCGAAGGAGGCCATCACCGCCCGCGGCGGCAAGGCCTCGGGATCGGTGTCGAAGAAGACGAGCCTGGTCGTGGCGGGCCCGGGCGCGGGCTCCAAGGCCGCCAAGGCCGAGTCCCTGGGCGTCCCCGTCATCTCCGAGCAGCTCTTCGCGGCGCTCCTGGAGGGCGGCCTGTCGGCCGTCGGCATCGACCTGGGAGGGGAGTGAGCCGGTGGCGGGCCCGGGCCCCGTCCTCTGAGTACGGGAACTCCGCGCGCAAGGGGAGGGCGGGCCCGCGTGCCCTAGACGAGGAACTCGAAGGGGTGCAGCAGGTACTCGCCGACGCGGACCAGCCAGGAGCGGTGCTCCCACTCCTCGATGGTGAGGCGGCGCGCCGTGGTGAGGTCGTTGTCGAAGATCTGCTCCATGCGCGCGGCCAGCTCGCGGGAGTGGAACTGCATGCACACCTCGTAGTTGCCGCGCATGGACAGGTGGTCGATGTTCGCGGTGCCGATCGTGGACCAGTGCCCGTCCACGGTCATCGTCTTGGAGTGGACCATGGCGTGCTGGTAGAGCCAGATCTCCACGCCCTCGCGCAGCAGCTCCCCGTAGTAGGGGCGCGCCACCCAGTCCGCCATGATGTGGTTCGAGTACTCGGGTATGAGGACCCGCACGCGCACTCCGCGCCGCGCGGCCGCGATGAGGGAGGCGAGGATCTCCTTGTCGGGGATGAAGTACGCGGTCGTGATGAGCGCCCGGTCGGTGGCCCGCTCCAACGCGTCGATGTACATGCCGCGGATCGGGTAGAGGAGCCGGTCGGGCAGGTTGAAGGCGGCGGTGACGTCGGCGCTCCACTGGCGCGCCCCGCGGTCGGGCAGGGTCGGCGCGGTGCGGGGCCGGAAGTGGTTCCAGAAGTCGACGAAGCCGTTCTCCAGCTCCCACACCGCGTCGCCCGTCACCCGCACGTGCGTGTCGCGCCACTCGTAGGCGAAGGGGTCGCCGATGTTGTAGCCCCCGACGAAGCCGACCTGCCCGTCGACCACCAGGATCTTGCGGTGGTCCTGCCCGGTCTTGCGGATGTTGAGCGTGAAGAACCCGCTGCGCAGCGCCGGGAAGCGCCTCACGTACAGGTGCGGGATGTCGGGGAAGCGGTAGAAGCGGGGGTCCTGGTTGAGTACGCCGAAGCCGTCCCACACGCAGAACACGTCGACCCCGCGCCGCGCGGCGGCGAGCAGCGCCTCCTTGAAGCGGGCCCCCCACTCGTCCGAGCGCCAGATGAAGGTCTCGAAGAAAATGTGGTGCTGGGCGCCGTCGATGGCCTCGAGCATGTCGTTGTACAGGGAGGTGCCCTCCGTGTAGGTGCGGGCCGACGTCCCCCCGATCCGGGTGTCGGCGGGCTCCAGGGCGGGGAAGCCGTGGACGCCCCCGGGGATGCGCTGGACGCGCATCCGGTCGATGGCGTGCACGGTGACGACGGCGGCCGCCTGGGCGAGGGCGATCCCCACGCCGACGCGCCGGAGGATCCGCCATGTCTGCTTCGTGAGTTGGCGTCGCTGTGAAAAGCCCATAAGGGTTAGGATGCCACACATGTCACGCATCAGTACTGACGAGGTCGCCCGCGTCGCGGGCCTGGCCCACATCGCATTGACCGAAGAGGAAATCGCGCGTTTCGCGGGCGAGCTCGACGTGATCGCCGACGCCGTGTCGAAGGTGTCCGAGGTCGCCACCCCGGATGTGCCCGCCACCTCGCACCCGATCCCGCTGACGAACGTGTGGCGCGAGGACGAGGCCGGCCCCACGGTGGACCGCGACGAGGTGCTCGCCCAGGCCCCCGCCAGTGAGGACGGCATGTTCCTGGTCCCGCAGATCCTGGGGGAGGAATGATGAACGATCTTCTGAGGAAGAGCGCCCTCGAGCTGGCGGACATGCTCGCGGCCGGGCGGATCACGTCGGTGGAGCTCACGACGGCGTGCCTGGACCGCATCGAAGCGGTCGACCCGCGGGTCCGCGCCTTCTTGCACGTGGACCGCGAGGGCGCCCTGGCCACCGCGGCGGACGTGGACGCGAGGCGGGCAGCGGGCGAGGACCTGCACCGCCTGGCGGGCGTGCCGATCGCCCTGAAGGACAACCTGGTGACCCGGGGGGTCCCCACGACGTGCGCGTCGCGGATCCTCGGGGACTGGCGCCCGCCCTACGACGCCACGGTCACCCGGAAGATCAAGGAGGCCGGGCTGCCCATCGTCGGCAAGACCAACATGGACGAGTTCGCCATGGGCTCCTCCACCGAGCACTCCGCTTTCGGCGCGACGAGGAACCCGTGGGACCTCGAGCGCATCCCCGGCGGTTCCGGCGGCGGCTCGGCCGCCGCGGTCGCCGCCTACATGGTGCCCCTCGCCCTCGGCTCCGACACCGGCGGCTCGATCCGCCAGCCGGGCTTCGTGACCGGCACGGTCGGCGCCAAGCCCACCTACGGGGCGGTGTCGCGCTACGGGCTGATCGCCATGGCCTCGTCCCTGGACCAGATCGGCCCCGTCACCCGCACGGTCGCCGACG